>Ga0073934_10012451_pt1 | contig 10014 bp, 8 predicted proteins | sample LarsenN4metaG_FD_76834 | JGI IMG/M metagenome (GOLD analysis project Ga0073934, IMG submission 76834) | Hot spring sediment bacterial and archeal communities from British Columbia, Canada, to study Microbial Dark Matter (Phase II) - Larsen... ... | reverse complement strand
TCGGTGACGGCCCCGGGACCGCAGGCGAGGTCGACCACGTCGCTGCCCGGCGTGATGCCCGCGCGCGAGACCAGCCACTCGTTGACCTCTTTGAAGAACGGATGGGCCGCGAACTTGGCAAAGGAGAAGCGCTCGTCGTTGGCCCCGGCGTCCTCCGCCGCGGGGGCCCCAGGGTGCCGGTGGGTGCCTGCTGGATTCTCCATTATCCAGAGTATACGGTGCCGAAGCGCCTCCCCCTACCGGAGTCTTTCGCCGGACAGACGACCATGTGCTCGGGCAGCGATGGGCGGCGGCCCACGTCAAATGAGGGCCCGTCAATGTAGGCCCGGACGGTGTCTGGACTGTCCAAGATCACGTTGCCGCGCGCACCCAGCAGGTGCTCGGTCTTCGCCGGAGGGCAGCGTTCGGAGCGAGCGGACAGATCCGCTGAAGATTGTAGTATTCCGGACCCGCTCGGAACGCAACAACCCGGTGCGCACTGCATTCGTCCGCGGTAGAATCTTGCGCCGGCGGCTATCCACCGTGGACGATCTTACCGGCGATGATGGTCTGGAGCACCTCCAACCGCGCCGCGTCGGCATCCCAGGAGGCAACCACTAGATCGGCCGGCATCCCTGGCTGCAGCGCGCCGATGTCCGGCCGCCCCAGCAGCGCCGCCGGCTGCGCTGAGGCCATCCGGACGGCCTGCTCGAAGCTCACGCCCGCGAAGGCCACGGCGTTCCCGACGGCGGATGCCAGATCGATCGCGGACCCCGCCAGGTATGGCGTGCCGACCAGCCGCACTTTGCGCTCCGGCGTGAGTTCGACCGCGTGGTCGTGGAGTTGGTAGACCCCGGGAGGCAGCCCCGCCAGCCATACCGCATCGCTGGTAAGCACGCAGCGCTGAGGCCCTTTGGCGCGCACGAAGACCTTGACCACGGCCGGCGGCAGGTGGTGGCCATCCACGATGAGGCTCGCCCACAACTCATCAAGGGCGAGCTGCTCCCAGATGTAGTTGTGGTGGCGGGGGATCATCGCGTGCGACCCGTTGCCCAGGTGCGTGGAGATCTGCGCGCCTGCCCGGACGGCAGCGAGGAGTTCGGCACGATCCGCGGCCGTGTGTCCGATGGCGGGGATGATGCCGGCGCCCCCCAGGCGCTCGATGATCTCGATGGCTCCCGGGAGTTCTGGGGCCAGGGTCAGCATGCGAATGCGCCCGCCGGCCGCTTCTTGAAACGCCTCGACCTCGTCCCAGGCGGGCGGTCGCACGTGCCGGCGCGGGTGGGCACCCCGCGGCCCGTCCTCGGGTGAGATGTAGGGACCTTCCACGTGCACGCTCACCACCGCCCGGGCGACCCACGGGAGCTCATCGCAGGCCCGCGCGATCGTGGCGAGGGCGGCCATCATCCGCTCGCGGCTCTCGGTGCAGATGGTGGGGCAGAATCGCGTCACGCCGCAGCGCCACAGAGTGCGCACGACGCCCGCGACGTCCTCCACAGTCACGCCTTCGCGGTTGAGATCATAACCGCCGAAGCCGTTGACCTGGATGTCAATGAACCCGGGGAGGATGCGCCGGCCGCCGCCCGCATCCGGTGCCTCCCGGACGCTCTGGATGAGGCCCTGGGCGAGGGTCAGGGCCACGGGACGGCCTGACGGGTCCAGCCCCTCAACCACGGAGGTCCCCGCTCTCACGGCCGGGTACCTCCGCCGGAGACCAGGGCGGTCCCCGGCCAGTCAATCTGCACGCCGACCTTGCGGCCGACGTCGGCCAGAAAGGCGGCTCCCTCGAGGTACTGGGCGTCCAGATCGGGCACGTGGCCGACGTCGAGGCCGATGTAGCCGTCGTATCCGTGCTTCCTGAGGGCGACGAGGACGCCGGCCCAGTCCACCGTCCCCCGGCCGGGCGCGAGGTGCACGTTGTCGCGGCCGTCGTTGTCGGCCGCATGGACGAATTGGATGCGGGTCCCCAGCTTCTCCACGGACAGAGGGAGGATCTCTTTCTGTGCGTGCAGATGGGCCGCGTCGAGGACGGCGCCGAAAATCGGGCTGTCCACAGCACCCATCAGACGGAGCAGCGCATCGGTGTTGGCGACGAGCTCTCCCACGCGGGGTTCAAGAGTCAGCATCATCCCACTTCCGTCCATGAGCTCGAGGCACGAACGGATGGACTCCACGAGCGTGCCCCACAGCCGGTCCCAGTCGAACGCGGGATCGACCTGAACCTGGAACTGCGTACCGAACTCGATCGCGCTTCCGTACGGCTGGGCGCCCAGAAAGCGCAGCGGCGGAGTGTAGCTGTCGGTCTGTACCGTCGCGCAACCGAAGTCTCGGGCGATCTCCACGCCCAGGCGAAAGAGGTCGAGCGCGTCGCGGCGGGCGCGTCCGTCCGGGTTCACGATATCGGGGAGGATCGGGCAGAAGTTGATGATCGTGAGCCCGAGGTCGTCGCAGAGCGCCCGGATCTCGTGCCGGTGTTCGGCCACGTGCAGCAAGTTGTCGCGCCGGACGCCCTCCAGCTCGATGGCCTCGAAGCCCAGATCATGCATGCGGCGGATCGCCGTGAACGTGTCCTCAAGGCTCGGCGGATAGCCGTAGCGTGAGATGGCATACAGCCAGCAGCAGGCCAGCTTCACCGCATCATCTCCTTTGCGCAAGCGGCACGGTCGCGTTGTGCGTCGGGCGGGGGGACACAGAGACGCCCGGGCGGGGAGGCGTCCGGGCGCCGGATGCGCGCTGATGCTCGGCGGCACGTTCCGGTCTAGCTTCCCCTTGTCGGCGTCGCACGAGCGCTCCTCCGATCCACGAAGAGGGTTCTGTAATCGATTGCAGAAAACCTTTTCAGACATGCCTGCGGTCAAGCACGAGGCAGTTTCCATCCTTGAGGTGGCCCGACTTGCCGGAGTCTCCTCCGCGACTGTTTCGCGCGTGCTTGCCGGGCAACGCCGTCACATCGCCCCGGAGACCCGCGCGCGCGTGCTGGCCGCCGTCGCCAAGCTCGACTACACTCCCAACGCGCTGGCGCGAAGCCTGAGCACGCGTCGGTTCCCCGTGCTGGCGGCGATTCTCCACGATATTGCCGACCCGTACTTCGGCGAGATGACCCGGGGCGTCGAGTCGGTGACCGCAGAGCATGACCACCTCGTGATGGTGTGCAACTGGCTGCGGGATCCCCACCGCCTGATCCGCTATCTCAAGCTCTTGCGGTCGATGCGCGTCGCCGGGGTGTTGTTCTGCGGAAGCGGCCTTGTCTCCGACGACCCCTCATTTCCGGAGGTCGCACGGCTCGTCGTGTTGCTCCGGCGCGACGGCACCAGGCTGCTGGCGCTCTCCGCCCAGGCGATAGAGATGCCCGTGCTGACGATCGACAACCGGAAGGCCGCCCGGCTCGCGGTTGATCACCTGGTCGGCCGCGGGCACCGCCGGATCGGACACCTTGCCGGGCCTCCCATGCTGATGACCGCCCGCCTCCGGGCGGAGGGGTATGCGGACGCCATGCGCGCGCACGGGCTCGACCCGAGGCCGGAGTGGCTGGAATGGTGTGGAGTGGACCCGGGCGAGACGTACGAAGGGGGGCTCCGGCTCCTGCGGCGAGCGCCGGAACTCACGGCGATCTTCGCCACCGACGACCAGACGGCGCTGGCCGTCATGACGGCTGCGGGACACCTCGGGCTGGATGTCCCCGCAGCCCTGTCCGTCGTCGGGATCGACGATGTCCCCAGGCTGCCGTCACGGCCGGCGCTGACGACGGTCGCAATCCCCATGCGCAGGCTTGGAGAGGAAGGCGCACGCCTCATCCTCCGTCATGCCGGAACGCGAAACGGCGTGAAGCCGACGGTGCGGTACGTCCCGGTACGGTTGATCGAGCGTGACACAGTGGCGGGCCCGCGGGACCAGACCAGCGAGGCCGGGAGGCTCGGAACGCCATGAACGCGGCCCAACGGTATTACCAGGCGGTCCAGCGCATCATGCAGGCCGTCATGGAGCATGAACTCCCCGCGATGGATCGGGCCGTGGATGTCCTCGTGGAGAAACTCCAGGAAGACCGTGTCATTCACGTCTTCGGGACCGGCGGGCACTCCGTGATGGGCGCGATGGAGATGTTCCAGCGCGCCGGAGGCCTGTACCCGGTCAACGCCATCTTCCCGCCCGGCATCTCGGTCACCGACAGTCATCCAAACACAGAGCGGCTCGTCGGTTATGTTCCGGCGATCTTCGACCACTACGGCGTGCGGAGCGGGGACGTGCTCATTGTCGTCAACGTGAACGGGATCAACGCCGTGACGATTGACGCCGCGCTTGAAGCGAGGCGCCGTGAGGCCACCGTCATCGCCGTCACGTCTCGGGAGTTTGCCGAGGGCGTGCCCGCGGACACCCCCGCCCGGCATCCCAGCAAGAAAAATCTCTGCGATCTGGCCGACATCGTCATCGATTGCCACGTCCCCACCGGCGACGCCGTCCTGGAGATCTCCGGCGTCGACCACCGGGTGGCCTCCGCATCGACGTTCCCGGTGGTATTGATCGTCAACTGCCTCGTCGCCCTGGTGGCCGAACGCATGGCCCAGCGGGGACTTGCGCCGCTCGTCCGCTACAGCGCGAACCTTCCGGGCGGGCGGGAGCGGAGCCTCAAGATCCAGGAGAAGTACAGGGGGCGCATCATCCATCAATACTAGATCCGAGCGGGTGCAGACGAAGACCCCGTTCCCTCGCGCGCCGGGTGCCCGCGCCCCGCGCCTGCTGAGGCCTGAAGAAGCGACTGCACTGATGTTCGTGGCGCCGGCGGTGATCCTGCTGGCGCTTCTCGTTGCGTATCCCTTCCTGCTGTCGCTGTACTTGGCCATGAGCGACGCGGTGGTCGGCGCCGGCGGCCGGTTCGTGGGCGTCGCCCAGTTTGCCCGCCTGCTGCGCCAGGAAATCTTCCAGCAGACGCTACGGAATACGGCTCTCTACGCCGTCAGCGCAGTGGTGACAAAGACGGCGCTGGGCATGATCCTGGCCGTGATCCTCGCCGGGTTCTCTCGCCACCGGCTGCCCGGCAGCCGGCTTATCCGCGCGCTGATCCTCCTCCCCTGGATCGTCCCAACCGCCCTGAGCACGGTGGGCTGGAAGTGGATGTTCGAGCCGCAGTACAGCGTCATCAACTGGACGCTGGTCCACCTGGGCGTGATCGGCTACATCTCCGACCTGCAGTGGCTCGGCGAGCCGCACCTCGCCCGCGGCGCGGTCATCCTGGTGAACATCTGGCGGGGGGTGCCCTTCTTCGCGATCAACCTCCTGGCGGGGCTCATCGCGATTCCCGAGGAGTTCTACGAGGCGGCGGAGGCCGACGGCGCCTCCTCGTTCAAGCGGTTCTGGTTCATCACGGTCCCGCTCCTCCGTCCGATCCTGGCCACGGTGATCCTGTTCTCCCTCATCATGACGATCAGCGACTTCAACATCGTCTACGTCCTCACGCGGGGCGGCCCGTTGAACAGCACGCACCTGCTGGCCACGCTGTCCCACCAGGTCGGCCTGCTCACGGGAGAGATCGGCCGCGGGGCGGCGGTTTCGCTGTTCATGCTCCCGTTCCTCATGGTCATCGTCTTCTACCAGCTCCGGCTGATGCGGAGGGCCTGGGAATGGTAGCCCGCCGCCGGCGCGCCGCCGCCGTCTACTATCTGTCCGTGCTTCCCTTCGTGCTGTTCTCGCTGTTCCCGTTCTACTGGATGGTCGTCACGTCGTTCAAGCAGAACTCGGAGATGTACGATCTCCGCGCGATCCCGTTCTGGTTCCGCCAACCGCCGACACTTGAGCACTACGCGTTCCTGTTCTCGCGCACGCACTTCCTGACGTGGATGGGCAATAACGTGGTGGTCGCGGTCGTCTCGACCGCGGCTGCGGTGGCGATCAGCATCCTCGCGGCGTACGCGCTGGCCCGCTTGCGCTTCCGGGGCAGCGATGCGCTGGGCGGCACGATCTTTGCCGTCTATCTCGTCCCCACGACCCTGCTGTTCATCCCGCTGTCGCAGGTGCTGGGATTCCTGCGGCTGGTCGATACCCGCTGGGCGCTGATCGTGAGCTACCCGACGTTCCTCGTGCCTTTCGCCACCTGGCTGCTGATGAGCTACTTCCGGACGATCCCGTACGACATGGAGGAGAGCGCCATGATCGACGGGTGCACACGGCTCGGCGCGCTTTGGCGCGTGGTCCTGCCCACGGCCATCCCGGGCGTGCTGACCGCCATGCTGTTCTCGTTCACGCTCTCCTGGAACGAGTTCATCTACGCGGTCACGTTCGTCAGTTCCACCGCGCAGAAGACGATTGGGCCGGGTGTCGTTACGGAGCTGATCCGCGGCGACGTGTTCTATTGGGGCGAATTGATGGCCGGCGCCGTCTTGGGCTCGGTCCCTATCGCCGCCGCCTATGCCTTCCTGCTCGATTACTACATCGCCGGTCTGACCGCCGGCGCGGTCAAGTGACGGAGGGGGGTGGGAAGGCATGCTTGCCGGCTGAAGGAACCTGCACCGACCCTGAGGAGGGAGGATGAGATGCCAGTACGGCTTACGCGCAGGACCTTCCTGAAGACCGTAGGCGCAGCCGGCGCGGCCTATGGCCTGGGTCTGGCCGGTCGATTCCCACAGATCGCCGTGGGGCAGGAGCGCGAACTGAGCGTGCTCATGTACAGCTCGTTCGTGCCTGCGAACGACCAAGAACTGCGCCGCCAGGCCGCTGAATTCGGCCGGAAGAACGGCGTGAAGGTCACCATGGACTTCATCTCCATCCCGGAGATGGCCGCCAAACAGGCGGCCGAAGTCCAGTCTCAGCGCGGGCATGACGTTATCGCGCTGGAGAACCTGCAGACAGCCTTGCTGCAGGAGCAGCTCGAGGACGTGACCGACATCTGCACGGGGATCGCCAAGAAGTGGGGTCCGTGGCATCCGGTGGCCAGTCAGGCCTGCTTCGTGAATGGCCGCTGGCTGGCCGTACCCCGAAATACCGTGGCCTTCCACGGGACCTACAGGGAGGATTACTTCGCACAAGTCGGGGAGCGGTTCCCCGCGAGCTGGAACGACATCCTTCGGGCCGCCAAGAAGCTCCGCGCCATCGAGCACCCGGTCGGCTTCGCCATCAGTTCGTGCGGCGACTCCAACAATTCCCTGCAGCCGCTGCTCTGGGCCTTCGGCGCCAAGGCGGTCACGCCGCAGGGCGAGGTCGCCATCGAGTCTCCCGAAACGGAGGCCGCGATCGCCTACGTGCAGGAGCTCTTCCCGCTGATGGACCGGGAGGTCCTGGCCTGGGACAACGCGGGAAACAACCGCTTCATCCTGTCCGGCCGCGGGTCGTGGACGCTCAATCCTGTGAGCGTCTACATGTCGGCCAAGGGGCCCACGCCAGACCTGGCTGCCCGGCTCAACCATCACGGCGCACTGCTGGGTCCGAAGGGGCGGTTCGGCATCGGTGACTTCTACAGCTTCGGCGTGTGGAAGTTCGCCAGGAACAAGGGCGCGGCCAAGGAGCTGCTGCAGTACTTCTATGAGGAAGCGAACATGAACGCGTTCATCGAGAGCGGGGGAGGCTTCAATCTCCCCGCCCACCCGAAGTTCGACCGGCATCCCGTCTGGCGCCGTGATCCGAAACTGGAGGGGATCATCGGGTACACGAAGTGGCAGCGGTTAACCGGCTGGCCGGGCCCGGCCGACCGCCGCGCGCAGGCGATGTGGACCACATTCGTGATCCCCAACATGTTCGCCCAGGTAGTGACAGGCAAGCTGACGCCCAAGGTCGCCATGAACTGGGCGGCGCGGCAGCTGCGCGAGATCGGCTACAGCTAGGAGGGAACCGCATGCAGGCAGGACAGCCGATGGATCGATTCTACGAGGCGTCCCTGGCGCTGCTTGATCGCGTACGGAACGAGGAGCGAGAGGCGATGGGGCGCGCGGCCGACCTGATCGCCGCCAAGCTGCGTCAAGGGGAGCTTGTCCACGTCTTCGGGACCGGTGGGCACTCAATCATGGGCGCCATGGAGCTGTTCTGGCGCGCCGGGGGCCTCGCCGGCATCAATCCCTTGTTCCCCCCGGGGATGGCCAATATCGAGGGCCACCCGAATACCGAGCGCGTCCTCGGCCTGGCGCCGCTCGTTCTCGACTACTATCGGGTCAAGCCGGGGGATCTACTCATCCTGATTAACGTCAACGGCATCAATGCCGTGACGATCGAGACGGCTCTCGAGTGTCGCCGCCGCAAGATCACGGTCATCGCCGTGACATCGCGGGAGTTTGCGGAAGGAGCGGCTCCCGACATCCCGGCGCGCCATCCCAGCAACAAGAACCTCTGCGATCTCGCGGATGTGGTGATCAACAGCCACGTGCCGCCCGGCGATGCCGTCGTGGCCATCGAGGGGTTCGATCGGCTGGTGGCCTCGGTGTCAACAGTGATCAACACGTACATCCTGCAGTCGCTGGTAGCCGAGGTGGTCGACCGGATCGTGCGCGCAGGCGAGACCCCGGAAGTGTGGTACAGCGGGAACATGGCGGGCGCCGAGGACATCAACGCCCCGCTAATGGAGAAGTACTATCCCCGCGTGAAGCATCTCTAGCCGCGAGGGCACGGTCGCGTCCGGGGGGCCGTAAGGCGCTCCCCGGACGCGTGTAGTGAGGAGACCACCGCCGATGGGGATGCTGGTTGTAGCAGGAGGACGGGTGCTGACACCGTTTCGAGACCTCGTGCGCGGCGTGGTGTTTGCCCGGGACGGGCGCATTGATGCCGTGGAGCCGGTCGATACCGTTGAGATCCCGCGCGAGGCCGAGGTGATCGATGCCTCAGGATGCACCGTCGTCCCCGGATTCGTCGATATCCACGTGCACGGCGGCGACGGTGCGGACTTCATGGACGCGTCCCTCGACGCCATCGACACCGCGTGCGCCTTCCACGCCCGCGGAGGTACGACGAGCCTGCTGGCGACCCTGCGGACGGCGCCGGTGGACGACATCGTGCGCGGGCTGGCCGTGCTGCGGGGAGCGATGGGGAAGCCTCGCCGGGGCGCCGACATCGCGGGGGTCCACATCGAAGGCCCGTACTTCGCGCCCGCGGAGGCCGGCGCTCAACCCCATGGAAGCATCAAAGACCCTGACCCCGCGGAGTGGAACCGGATGCTGGATTTCGCCGACATCGTCAGGCGCATGTCGGTGGCTCCCGAGCGGCCGCGCGCCCTCGAACTGGGAAGGGAGCTCGTGGCACGAGGAATTATCGCGTCCATCGGCCACACGGCGGCCACGCTGGATGATGTTGCGGCGGCAATCGAGGCGGGCTTTTCACACGCCACCCACATGTACTCCAGCATGTCCGGCCTCCGGCGCGTTCAGGCCTACCGGATCCTGGGCGTGATCGAAGCCACGCTGCTGTTCGACGAGCTGTCTACGGAAATGATCGCGGACGGCCGGCACCTGCCGCCGAATCTGATCAGATTGATTATCAAGGCGAAGGGCCTCGATCGCCTCTGCGTATGCACGGATGCCGTGCGGGTGGCCGGCTTTCAGCCCGGTGAGTACACCTTTGGTGGCCGCACCGTCATCGTCGAGGACGGCGTGGCCAAGCTGTCCGATCGCAGCTTCTTTGCGGGAAGCACCGCCACCATGGACCGGTGCGTGCGCACGATGGTCCACGATGTGGGCGTGGGACTCCAGGATGCCATCAAGCTGGCCACCGCTAATCCTGCCAGGTTCATGCGTGTCGAAGCCGACCGCGGCAGCCTCACACCTGGGAAGCGAGCGGATCTCGTCGTGTTGGACGAGACCCTTGCTGTCCGGAAGACGATAGTGGGCGGCCAGGTCGTGTTCGGCTGACGACGAACCGCTGCAATTCCGCTAGCCAGGGCGAGGTAGTCTCGGAGAAGATCCGGGCAAGAACGAATCAAAGGGCCCGTGATGGCCGGGGTTGATGGTGGAGACGAGGGGATTCGAACCCCTGACCCCCTGCGTGCAAAGCAGGTGCTCTCCCGCTGAGCTACGTCCCCACAATCCTGCCCCATTATAGACGAAATCACGAACGCCGCCATGCGGT
>Ga0073934_10012450_pt1 | contig 10018 bp, 8 predicted proteins | sample LarsenN4metaG_FD_76834 | JGI IMG/M metagenome (GOLD analysis project Ga0073934, IMG submission 76834) | Hot spring sediment bacterial and archeal communities from British Columbia, Canada, to study Microbial Dark Matter (Phase II) - Larsen... ... | reverse complement strand
CTTGCCGGAGCCGGTCGGGCCGACGAGCGCGATGGTCTGACCGGGGGCTGCCTCGAAGGCGAGGTCGAACACGCCCTGCGTTCCCTTGCCGTAACGGAAGGTGACATTGTCGTAGACGACGCGGCCGGTGACGCTCGGCAAGGGCTGGGCGCCAGGCTTTTCAACCAATCCCGGCGTCTCATCGAGCAGGCGGAAGAACGATTGCAAGGTGGCCGTCTGCATAAAGACGCGAGCGACGAAGCCAGACAGCTGGTCGAGCTTGCCGATGAGCAGCGAAGCGAACCCGACGAAGGCGACGATCTCGCCGACCGTCATCTCGCCGCGCGAGGCGAGCATGGCGCCGATGGCGAACACGCAAACCATGGTGATCGTGGACGCGGCGCGCGTCAGAACCGTCAGCAGGCCCCACCACGTGAGGACCGGGTACTGGGCCGTGAGCAGCTGGCTCATCATGCCGCGCAGTTCGTAGACCTCGGCGGCGAGGCGGGCGTAGCTCTGCACGACCGAGACGTTGCCGATGACGTCACCGACGCGGCCGGCGACTTCCGTGTGGTAGCGCTCGACTTCGGACTGGCCGCCGGACGTCCGCTGCACGACGATCACGTTGAGCACAGAATAGACGATTGCGAGGCAGCCGAGCAGCACGGCCATACGCCAGTCCATGAAGATGGCGGTCGGTATCAGGAACAGGATGCTGACGAACGCGGAGAGCTGCTCGCGCATGAACGTCAGCCAGGTGCCGAACAAGCTGTCGGTGCCGGCGAGGATGACACGTACGACGGCGCCCGACCCTTTTTCGGCGTGATAGCTGATCGGCAGCGTGATGGCGCGCTCGAAGGCGAAGTTCATGGCTGCGAGGCGCTGCCGGTGGGCAAGCCGGTCGGAGTAAACGGCGACGATGACGCTGGCGACGATGCCGAACAGGCCGAGGGCGGCCCAGAGTGAGATGAGGTTGAAGGTCTCGCCGGACTTCGAAATGGCGTCGACGACGCGGCCGAACAGAATCGGCTCGGCCAATTGAATGAGGCCGATCGCGACGTTCGCGAAGGCGAGTCCGAATGCGGTCTTCCGCTCGCTGGCGAGCAGGCCGAGTGCCCGCGCGTAGACCCGGAAAAGTGTCATGGGACCGATGGTTCTCCGCCCGTGCGCCCCGCAGCGTTATCCCGTTCGCAGGACGATGAAAAGGTGGCGGTTTTAGAGCGGAGCCGCCGCCGCTGTCTCGTCAATTCCGTGCCGCGAGCCGGCCGAGGTCGCCGATGAGCCCGGCGATGGGCCGCAAGCGGAATTCGATGCGGTGGCGACCGGGCGGCACCTCGACCGCACGGAACAGCACGTTGGCGCGGGCGATGTCGGCGGGTCGGCCGTCGACGGTGGCTGTCCACCAGGGGTGCCAGACGTCGTTCAGAACGACCCAGCCGCCGTCGGGGCTGTCGGCTTCGAGCAAGACGACGGTGTTGTGATAGGCGGCGATGCGGACGCTGCCCGGTCGTCGCGCCTTGTCCGCTCCGGGTGGAAGGTTCTCGAGCGCGACGGTCGAGGTCATCGCCTCGCGCGGCATGGGCCAGGTGCCGGTCTTCAAGATCGAACCAACGTCGGCGCGAACCGCAGCGGTCGCGAACAACACGCGCGGCAGGGCGTAGGGGTTTTCGTAGACGTAGCCGTCGGCCGTCTTGGCGAGCAGGGTCAGGTCCCCAGGTTTCAGCCGCTTGTCGATCTGCTCGGCGGGCACGCCGGTTGCGATGAAGCGCAGGCCCAGAAGGTCGGCGAGCGGGGCGCGATAGGACGGAAACAGCGGCGTGAACTGGCGCTGGTCCGGTAGGCCGACCGTATCGCTCGCGCCGGTCGCTTCGACATAGGTCGCGAGCCGGACGGGATTATAGCCGAGCACGTTTTCGAGGCGGTGCGGCAGGCTGGCGTTCGGCCAGTGGAAGCCGAGGCCCGTCAGCTCGACGCGGGGCCGTGCCGTCTCGGTGGTCGTCTCGCGGACCTTCGTCTTGAGCAGAGCGAGGGTCGGGCTTGGGCTCGCCGGATCGAGCATCGCCAGTTCGGACGGCGGAAGGGCGGTTGCGCCGTTGGGGCCGTTGTTGACGGTGAGGTCGGCCGCCACGAATGCCGATAACAAGAGCAGGCCGGCGCGTGGGCGGATCGGGCGCCACCAGTCGACGAGCCACAGCACGGCGCCGGCGGCCCCGAACCACGCGATCGCGATCAGCAGCGGTTTCACCGCGAGGCCCAGCCGATCGAGCCATAGGGCGAACGCGAGCCCGGCCACGAACGGCAGGGCGACGAAAGCGGCTTCGAGGACGCGTTGCCAAGGGGCCGGGGACGGGAGCGTATCGGTCCACCAGCGGTGGCAGACATAGCCGGCGAGGAGGGCGGCGAGGCCGCCCATCAAGAAGGTCGCGTCGGCCGGCCGGCGGAACATCTTAACGCCCGGCAGGAACTCATAGAACAGGCGGAAGACCGGCGTGAACCATCCGACAGCATAGAGCGTGACCAGCACGAAGGCGATCGTGACGTAGCGGATTTCTCGATTGAACAGGACGCCCCGCACGGTGCCGGCGATCAGCAGAAGGAGCGGGATGGCACCGAGGTAGAGCTGCCCCATGTTCTGGGCGATGAAGAGATCAGTGCCGACCCATGTGAAGCTCGGGGGTCCCCAAAAGATCGCCATCTCGCCGGCGGCGCCGAACAGATGGGGGACCGCGGCGGTGACCATCAAGGCCGGATGCAGGGAGCCCCGGCCAGCGCCGATGAAGTCGATCTCGGGACGGTTGGATTGGGCCGCGTAAACGAGCGTCATCAGCAGGGGGATGGCCGCCACCGCCAGCCCGACCACGGCGCCAGCGGCGAGGGGCGGCACGGCAGTCTTGATGGTGGTGCGCGGCTGACCGGTGGTGCCCGTCACCAGCTGCCACAGGGCGTAGATGGCGAGCAGGTAGAGGGCCAGCAGCCCGACCTGATCGCGGCCGAGCAGGATGAAAGCCGAGACGAGCCCCGCGAGTGCGCCGTAGAGGATCGATCCGCGGGTTAGCGCGCGGCGCAGGAACAGCAGGGCGAAGGGCCAATAGCCGAGGCTGAAGACCTGTCCGAAGTGCTGAAGGCGCCAAGCCATCGATGCGCCGAATAGGAACGCGAGCGCGGCGAGGATGGCGGCGGCCGGATGCCAGCCGAGATCGCGGGCGAGCAACAGGACGCCGATGCCGCAGACGAGCAGCGTGATGAAGACCGTGACGTCGATCGCCCAGGGGCCCGGGTTGCCGTTGACCAGAGCCATCAGCAGGAAGGGCGGAGAAAAGATCAGCGACTGCGGGTCGGCGATCTGCAGCGTGCCGGAGAAGGCGTAAGGCAGCCAGAAGGGGCTGTCCCCCCGGGCCAGGCTTTGGGCGAGGAACTGCGCCTGCGGGGCGAAGTGCGCCTTGGCGTCCCACGGAATGGTGACCTGACCGGCGAGCCATGGCCAACCGAACAGCAACCAACCGGCGGCAAGGACGAGAGCGGCCGGCCAGAGCGGCCAGGCGGTCGTGCGCGGGGGCTGTTCGGCGGCGGTCAGCCGGTCGATCCAGGCGGGCCGGCGGCCAGAGGAGGAGGGCACGTAACGCAAGTTCGTTCCGGAGATCAGGGGTCCTCTGCGCCCGGCAACCGAGGTCGAGAACGCGGGCGGCGGCGTCCTATATCATCTTGCTCTTGCCATAGCCTGCATTTAAGTCGACCGCAGGGCCGCGTTCCGGCTGCTCGGTCCGCTGATCGCCACCCGCCCGCCGGGAAAGTGAGCCATGATGGAACGTCAAGCCCGCGACGACGGGGGCGCAGGTTCGCCGCGCCGAGCCCTCGCGCTGGCGGAAGCGGCCTCGGGCGACGATCCGTATTCGGTGATCTCCGAAGCGGCGAAGACGCGTCCCTTCGTGGTCGCCCAGCTCGGTCAGTCACTCGACGGGCGCATCGCGACGCCGACCGGGGAAAGTCGCTGGATCAACAAGGACGCGGCGCTCGATCACGTCCATCGCCTGCGCGCGATCGTCGACGCGGTGGTGGTCGGGGTCGGCACGGTGGTCGCCGACGATCCGCTGCTCAACGTCCGCCGCGTGCCCGGCCGTCATCCGGCCCGTGTCGTCATCGATCCGTCGGGGCGGATGCCGGCGTCTGCGCGCTGCCTCAACGCCGATGGCATGCGCCGGGTGATCGTGACGGCCAGCGATACGGAGATCCGCTGCCCGGGGGTCGAGATCGTTCGCATCGCCCGGACAGCGTCCGGCGCGCTCGATCCACGACAGATCGTGGCGGCGCTGTTCGAGATCGGCTTGAAGTCGCTGCTGATCGAAGGCGGCGCTTCGACCGTTTCACAGTTCATGGACGCCGATGCGATCGATCGGCTGCACGTGCTCGTTGCCCCGGTGATCCTGGGGTCGGGCAAGACGGGGCTCGGGCTTGCGCCAATCGCTCGGTTGGCCGATGCTCGAAGGCCGAAGACCCGCGTTTACGTGCTGGCTGACGACGACGTCCTGTTCGATTGCGATCTCAGATCCTGAGGTGGGACCATGGCGCAAAGGAAGCGTGCGAAGCAGGAGACGGCAACCGTCTACAGCTCGACGGCCCGCGCCTTTCACTGGGCAACCGCCGGTGCCATCGTGATCATGGTCATTACCGGCTACATCATGGCCGGGCGTGCCGAGGCCAACATCTGGGATGCCACGACGAACAATCTGTATTCCACGCATAAGCTGATCGGCTTCATCCTGTTCTGGGTGGTCATCTGGCGGTTCACGTATCGCGCCCGCAATGGCGTGCCGGCGCCGGAGCCGACCCTCGAGCCGATCCATCGGCTCGGTAGTGAGGTGGTGCACTACGCGCTCTATGCGCTGCTTTTCATCGTGCCGCTGCTCGGCTGGATCGGCATCTCGATGTATCCCGCGCTCAACATTTTCGGCGTGTTCAACCTGCCATCGCTGACCGGTAAGAGCGACGCCGCCGAGCAGGTGCTGGCGATCCACAAGTTCGCGGCCTGGACCTTGGTGGCGCTGGCGGCGCTGCATATCGCGGCGGCCCTCTACCACCACCTCATCCGCAAGGACGGCGTGCTGGCGCGGATGATGCCGAGCGTGCGCAAGGGCTAGCAGGCGCCGGACGCAGGGCCGGTCGGCGCGAGGTAACGCACACGCAGAGCCACGAGTGGTGTAGTCTCGAACAAAAAAGAGACTCACGAGGAACGCCGTGGCCGGAGACATCGTCTATCTCGCCCTTCATTATCAGAACGAGAACTGCCATCCAGACGGGCGCATCCCCTATGGCCTGAGCGCGGACGCCGCCGCCTGGCGGGCCGAGATGCTGGCGGCGGCGGGGCGCCTCGCGCGTGGTCTCAGATCCGCCAACGTACCAGTCATCCATGTGCAGGCGGTGACGCAGCCGGGGCAGGCGGACGTCGTCGGTAATTGCCGGATCTTCAAATCCTTCATCGATCGTCAGGCTTGGCCGGTCGGCAGCTGGGGCGCTGATTTCATCGACGGGCTGAAGCCCGAGCCGGGCGACATCGTCGTCACGCACGGCCGCAACAACGCCTTCTATGCCTCGCGGCTCGACGAGTATATGGCGCGCCTCAGGCCGCGCTATCTGGTCGTGAGCGGCGTTTCGACGGCCTACGTGGTCGAGACGACGGTGCGGCATGCGGCCGATGCGGGCTACGAGGTGATCGTCGCGAGCGATGCCTGCTCGACTTTCCGGCGCGAATTGCACGACGCCAGCCTCAGAGCGATGTCGCTGCTCGCGACGATCGCCGAGACGGATACCATCGTCACGGCCGTGCGGGAGCGGACCGTCGACCAATTGATCGCGCAGCACTGGGCCACACACTGAGATCGGCAGCGGGCGGAGGAATTCTGTCGGAGGGCCGGACATGATCTTCGTCGAGCATGTGGGGAAGTCGCTGCTGCGCGAGGCCGGCATAGATGTGCCGGCGGGCGAACTCGCCAAGGCGCCGGTCGAAGCCGAGCAGGCGGCGGCGCGCCTCGGCGCATGTGTCGTCAAGGCTCAGGTCCCGGTCGGCGATCGCGTAAACAAGGGTGGCATCCGCTTCGCGAGCGGGGCGGCGGAGGCGCTGGGTCATGCGCACGCTTTGCTCGGCACGGAGATCGACGGCCACGGCGTTCGCGACGTGTTGGTCGAGACGCAGGTTTCTGGGGTGCAGGCTTTGCGTGCCGCAGTCGTCGACGACCCGGAGACGGCCGGACCCCTCATTCTCGTGTCGGGCACAGGCGGTGATACGGAAGGCGTCACGCTGTTCCGGCTGCCGATCGACATCCGATTCGGCGTGACAGCGGACGGTATCGCTGCCGTCCTCCCGCCCGGGCTCGTCGAGCATCCACCCGCACTGGCCGACGTCCTGGCCAGGCTCTATGAAACCTATATCCGTCACGATGCTGAGCTTCTGGCGGTCGATCCGCTCGCGCTGACGACGGAAGGGCGGTGGGTGGCGCTCGACTGCAAACTCGTCGTGGACGATCGCGCGGCGTTTCGGCAACCGAGGCTCGCGGCGTTGGCGGCACCGGAGACCGCCGTCGTCGCCGCCGGCGGTGGCGCATGATCGTGCGGTCGGGCATGGGCGTTCTGGTGATGGGGATCGCAGGCGAGCAAGGGACATACTGGACGGAAAAGATGGCGGCCTACGGCACCCGCATCGTCGGCGGGACTGATTCCGGGCGCGGGGGAGGACGGCACCTCGAGGTCCCGGTCTGGGCATCGGCGGGCGAGGCGACGCGCAGCGAGAGCGTCGACGTCGCGGCGCTGTTCGTTTCGGCCCAGGATACGAAGGCTGCCGCTCTCGACGCGGTCCGGGCCGGTATCCGGAAGATCGTCTGCGTGACCGAGCAGGTGCCTGTGCACGACGCCATGTACATCATCGCGGAAGCCCGTGCGGCGGGCGCCGTCGTCCTCGGTCCGGGGAGTGCCGGCGTGGTCACGACCAGCGAGGCCTTCGTCGGTGTGATGCCGGCGTTCGACAAGCGGGTTTTCAGCCCCGGGACGATCGGCATAATCGCCCGCTCGGGCAGGCATGGCATCCTTGCCTCCCAGACGCTCGTGCAAGCGGGCCTCGGAGTTTCCGCCTTCATCGCGATCGGCAGCGACCCGATCGTCGGTACGACAACTCGCGATGCGCTGATTGCCCTCGACACCGATCCGCGGACGCGAGCCATTGCCCTGATCGGCGACGTCGGCGGTGGGCTGGAGGAGGACACCGCGCTCTACGCCAGCACGATGGAGAAGCCCGTGGTCGCTTACATCGATAATGCGGCGGCGCCATCACGACGACGGCATGGATCCTATGCTGGGGCGGACGCGAGGTGTCCCGTTGAGACGGCGGCGGCGCTTCGTGCCGCCGGCGTGCAGGTCACCGAGACGCTGGCTGACATGGCTGGCCAGCTCCATTCGATCGTGGGGCGCGCATGACAGCCGTCGTCCTTTGCCTCAACGCTGGCTCTTCATCGATCAAGTTCGCGGTTTTCGGTGCGGATGCTTCGGCGGCGGATCGGTCGCGAGAGGTTTGTCGCGGGATGGCGGCGGGGCTCGGCGCTAACCCGGAGATCAAGGCGCGCACAGCCGACGGGCGGGTGCTCGCCGATGCGCCCGTCGACCTGGCGGGGCGTTCCTTCCATGAGGCGGCGCTGGCGGCAATCGTCGACATCCTCGATCAGGCAACGGAGGGAGCGCCGGTCGTCGGCGTCGGCCATCGGATCGTGCATGGCGGCAGCCGGCACGTCGCCTCGACCAAAATCGACGACGCTCTCGTTTCTGAGCTCACCGATCTCGCGCCGCTGGCGCCGCTTCATCAGCCGCACAATCTCGCGGGCGTCGCGGCCTCCCGGCGGCTCTTTCCTGCGGCCGTGCAAGTCGCGTGTTTCGACACGGCGTTTCATCGCACACAGGACAAACTGAACGACTGCTACGCGCTGCCGCGGCGCTTCTATGAAGAAGGTATCCGGCGCTACGGCTTCCACGGCCTTTCCTATTCGTATGTCATTCGAGAGCTCGCACGACTCGATGCGCCAGCCGCACGCGGTCGTGTCGTCATCGCGCACCTCGGCAATGGCGCCTCGATGTGCGCGCTGCGCGGCGGGCGTGCGGTCGCTACGACGATGGGCTTTTCCCCGCTCGACGGCCTCGCGATGGGCACGCGCACAGGCCGTATCGATCCGAGCGTCGTCTTTTACCTCGCCCGGCAAGGGATGGCGCTCGATGCCATCGAGGACATTCTCTATCGCCAGTCTGGCCTCAAGGGGCTTTCGGGGCTGACCTCCGACATGCGCACGCTCGAAGCGGCCGGAACTCCGGAGGCGGAAGAAGCGATCGGGTATTTCGTCCAAACCATCCGCCGTGAGCTCGGCGGGCTGGCGGCCGACCTCGGCGGGCTCGAGATGCTCGTGTTCACCGGTGGCATCGGCGAGAATTCGTGGCGTATCCGCGAGCGCGCTGCGGAGACTCTCGACTGGCTCGGCATCCGGCTCGACCGGCGACTCAACCGCCAGGGTGCCCCCGTCGTCTCGATACCCCGCTCACGCGTCACGGTGCGCGTGGTACCCACCAATGAAGAAGCCTACATAGCCGGCGAAGTCGTCCGCTTCCTGCCGGCCGCCGAAGCGAGGATCGCATCATGACCGTCAGCTATGATTTCTCCAGGCGCGTCGCCATTGTAACGGGCGGCAGCAAGGGCATCGGTGCTGCGACTATGACCCGGCTCCGAGCCGCTGGCGCGCGGGTCTGGAACTTCGACGTCGATCCTCCGGCTGGTAATCCGAACGCGCGGAGCGTCGACGTGACGAACGAAGCGCAGATCGATGCCGCCGTCGCCGACGTGGTTGCGGCGGAGGGTCGGATCGATATCCTCGTCAACAGCGCGGGCTTTACGGGTGGGACGATCCCCGCCGAACAGCTGACGGCGGAGCAATGGCGCCGCATCGTCGACGTCAATCTGACCGGCGTCTTCCTCGTGTCGCGTCGGGTGACGCCCCACATGCGCAAGAACGATTGGGGGCGAGTCGTCAGCATCGCGTCGCTAGCCGGTAAAGACGGCTCGCCGACGATCTCGGCTTACGCCGCGGCCAAAGCCGGCGTGATCGCGTTCACCAAGGCCTTCGGCAAGGAACTCGCGACGACCGGCATTCGTGTGAATTGTCTGGCGCCTGCCGCGATCGATACCGAATTGCTCGCGCAGATGGACAAGGCGGCCGTGCAGTCGATGATCGCACGGTCGCCGCAGGGCCGGCTCGGCACCATTCCCGAGGTCGTCGAGATGATCCTGTGGCTGTCCTCCGACGCCTGCACGTTCAACACGGGCGCCGTGTTCGATCTCTCCGGCGGGCGCGCGACCTACTGAGGTCGCGTCGTCGCGTCAGGCGGCTTCGGCCCAGTCGGCAAGGCGGCCGATGAAGCGCATGCACGAGTCGAGTTCGGCCGGATCGATCCACTCGTTCGCGGTGTGGGCCTGCGCAATGTCGCCGGGCCCGACGATGACGGTCGGGGCACCCGCCCGGTGGAAGAGGCTCGCCTCGGTCGCATAGGAGACCGCGAACGTCTCGTTCGCTTCGGCGGCGCGCAGGGCGAGCGCCACCACCTCGGAGGCGGGATCGGCGGCGAACGCTGGGACCTCGTTCGTCAGGGTGATCTCGATCGAGGCTTCGGGCGACACGCGGCGCATCTCGGGCAGGCAGTGCTCTTCCGCGAAGCGACGGATGCGGGCCTCGACGGCAGCCGGGTCGCAGTCGGGCAGGGCGCGGATTTCGAAACCGAACCAGGTGTCCTGCGGGACGATGTTGCTGGCGGCGCCGCCCTCGATGCGGGTGACCTGAAGGGTCGTGTAAGGCGGCTCGAAACGCGGATTGGGCGTGCGGGCCTTGAATTCCTGCTCCATGCGGTCGAGTTCGGCGAGCATGCGGCCCGCGTACGTGATGGTGTTCACGCCAAGATGCGCCATGCTCGAGTGGGCAGCGAGGCCCTTGAGCGCGACGCGCCAGCGCACGGGGCCCTTGTG
>Ga0073934_10012448_pt1 | contig 10018 bp, 5 predicted proteins | sample LarsenN4metaG_FD_76834 | JGI IMG/M metagenome (GOLD analysis project Ga0073934, IMG submission 76834) | Hot spring sediment bacterial and archeal communities from British Columbia, Canada, to study Microbial Dark Matter (Phase II) - Larsen... ... | reverse complement strand
GGGCGCGGTCTGGGGGATCGCGGTGGGCTGAGCCGGCTCATCGGGCAGCGACCGCACCCCAAGAGGGCACGAGCAAACGCGGCCGGCGTGACGGCGCAGCAGGCGCGACGGCTGCTGCGAGCGACCCGCACACGGTCACGAGGGTCGGCGTCGCTGCGGCCGACGTGCCACCAAGCGAACGCACGTGAGCGACTGGCGCGGCGGTCGAGCCGGCCCGAGCACACTTCGCATTCAGGCGGCCCGGCTCCGGGCGTGGCGGGTGGCCGGGGTGACGATCTGGCACGAGCGCAGCTCACGGGAGCGGAGCGCAACGCAGTGGAGCGCAGCGCAGTGCGCGAGCAGCGGGCCAGTTCGTCAAGCGGGAACGTCGGTCGCGTACCCGCGACGGACATCAGGGCCCGCGATCCCCGGCCTCGGGAAGGGCCGCCTTCGTCACCTCGCCCGCGCAGCGGGCCGAACCGTGTCGCGCGAGGGATGGAAGCGCGTCAGGGTCGAGACGCGCAGCGGCTCGATGCGGAGCACGACAGCCCGACCCTGCGGAGCAGGGACGCGCCCAAGTTCAGGGCGTTGCGCTCTAGGCAACACCACCGATCGATGCTGGAGATGAGAGTAGGAGCTCAGATGAGTGATGAGTGTCGGCTAAGCGCCGAGCACGGCTTGACGGGCCGATCGACCGAAGGTCAGCCGCCGGCCCAGTTGCAGTCGTACACGACGGTCTGCTTCCCGGCCGTGCGGGTGAAGTCCAACTACCCCGCGATCTGCTGAAGGCGGCGATGCAGGCGTAGCGGCGTAGCAGCAGGCCGCCGCTCAACCTGCTCAGCCCATGGCGACCTGCGAGCAACGATTGCGAGTCGTGCTTCTCGGCCTGACCGCCCTCACAACAAGTCGGCAGCGCTGCCAGCCGCTTGCTAAGCGGTGCACCTGCTCGGGAGGCTGCGGCCAAGCTTGCACCACGGCTACGCACGACTAGCCCCGACAGTTTCGCCGTTCCGCCCGTGATTGGCGAGATCCCCAAGGTGCCCTATGGACATCTGGCTGCGGAAACTAGATCATCTGACGAAACTGGCCGCGTAACGCTGTTCGTGGCCGAAAGGCCGTCGGCCAGCAGGCAATTCTGGTCATTCCAATGCTTAGGACCCCGGGGTCAGTGGGCTGAAGCCCTTGCAGCCTTGGCGGTGGTTGCAGCTCTCACTGGCTGGAGGTAGCCGTGAATCGCCGTCACTTCGTAACTGGTCTCGTCGGTGGCTCCCTTGTCACGCATGCACTCACCTCGCTAGCTCAGGCACCCGTCAAGCCATACGTTCTCCGCGTCGTTCGCGAGAACGGATGGGAAGGTCTCATGCAGCGCGAGCTTTGTGTTGCGAGCACCGTTTACGTTGTCGATCCGGACCGGATCTTGACCGACGTACCCGGGCGCCTTCAATGCCATGCCATGGAACTCCCGCGTCGCGGCAACCAACAAGACATAAGCGCAATCCCGGCGGGCACCTACGCAGCGAAGGCGCGCGTCAGTGACAAGAACGGGAGGGTGATCGAATTGATCGACGTTCGCGGGCGTGAGCTCGTTCAACTGCACGCTGGCAACCATGTTGACCAAACTCTTGGCTGCCTACTGCTCGGCACCGCGCCGGTGTCGCGCCAAGTCTTGAAAGGCGACAGTGTCATCGTGGCGCCCAGCAACCGTTGCTGGATTAGCGGCAGTCGTGCAGCCAGAGATGCTCTGCTTGCTGACTACGGCTGGTCCAATGCGAACGCGGCTGCGCCGACTCGGCCGATCAAGGTCATCATCAGCTGAGCCTGCGAGAGTCCAAGCTGGCCATCTACGCGGGGGAGCCCAGTGCCGCTTCATCGACAGGTGTCCACGGGGGAGGCATGATCGTACCGGCCTCGATGGTTCGCGTAGGCGGCCTTGCGCTGCTCAGCGGATGGTCGTTTCTTGCTGTTGGTCAATCGCCGCCTCTCGAGGGCCTTCGCAAGCCGCCACCCGACACGACACGCAGCACACTGTTCTGCCCGACGTGCCTTCCACACCCGTATCTCATCGAAGTCAGTCTCTTTGGCGCGTGCCTCATGGAAGCAAATCCCCATGGGAAATGCCGCGTGCTTGAGCAGGGAACGGGAGAAGTCAAGCCAGCCGATATCGACTTCGATCTGATCGTACAGACTCCTTCCTGGCGATCGGGTCTGTCCCCATCCTCCGTGACTCGCTGCGAACCTCGTCCGCTGCCGGTCGTGATCAACGCGCACATGCGGTGCATCCGCGGCCAGGAAGCGACGGATCTCATTTCCAACTCGTCGCCCGGTTGGCCTGACGTCTATGGGAGCATCAGCGGCAACTACGCCAGCGAGAGTTTCTTCGCCGGAAGGGACGCGCGTGCGGGACTCAAACCTGCTGACGCTTGGTGCATAAAGCCGGTCGTTGATTCGGTCAAGGCATCGGTGCGTGGCCCGCGCACAGTGTTTGGGCAGATCATTCTTTCGGTCGGCAATACGGGGCCATACCGATGCCGCTTTCCGGTGCGCGTCGACAGTGGAACCAATGTCGATGTGACTGCCGCTGCACTCTCAAACTGCGGATTTGGCGACGCGCCGTCAGTTGGCCACGCAGCGTCCGCCCGCATCGAGCTCGAGGGACCCAAGTTGACTCCGATCCTGCGTGTGCCAACTGGACCGGGCGCATGGGATTGCTGCCTGCTCGGGGAGACGCCGGAATGCGCGCCCTAGCCGTCTTCGCAGCCCTTCTGTTTGCCGTGGCCGCGGCCGCGCAAACGCCCGCCCGCACCTGTGCCGCGCCCAAGTCCCCCGACAAGCTCTGCCTACCTGCTTCGGCTCTTGTCAGTGGACCGCTCGCATGCCTTGCCAACCCTAGTGGCTGCAGCGATTCACAGAGGGCGGACCTTGAGTCGGCGCTGTGCGATCTCGGCACAAAGCTCGGCGAGCTCGAGCCTGACATGTGCTTCTCAACGATCTCCCAATCCAACCAGCTTTGCCCCAAGCCGGGACACTATGTGGTCTGGCGCAACGTCCGGAGTGACGTCTGGGTGAGGTGGGACGGATCCGAAAAGAATGCTCCGGACGCAGCTTCGGTGCAGCGCGTCGTGGGAGCGCTGGCGGGTCTTGGTCAGACCCTGGAGCGCGTGTTTGGCTCACAAGTACCGAAGGACGCGTACGGCAAGGACAGGGTGCAAATCACGCCGACGAGCATCTACTACAACGGGCGCCAGTGCCTGCCCCTTGGCCTGTCGCTCGGCGTGCAAGCAGAGGGAGGGCGGCCGGCCGGGGACTTCGGGGAGCTCATCGACGAAGGCAAAGGCCATGTCGAAGCCATGAAGCAGGCGGATGGGCTCCTCAAGAAGTGCCTGGCAAGCCCAACCGATGTTGATTGCCAGGCGCACTCAAAGGCCATGCGAGACCAAGCCGAGAAGCTGAAGGCGCAGGTGGGCGAACTCGCGCAAACCGAAGCACAGCTCGAAAAGGCGGCGCCATCGCCGGGCGGATCGAGCGTTTCTAGCGACAAGGAAGGTGGCACAACGTCAAAGGAGTCTTCCGCCGGAGGCGTTGCGTCCCAAGTGGAAGGCTCTGGCGGAGTGCTGCCTCCTGGCGCTCCTCCCTGGCTTGCGGACTTCGTGGACATGGGGCTGACCTATCTAGGTATCAGCGAGGTCACGAAGGGCGCTGCGCTGGCGATGTTGATGCTGGCCCCCGATGTGCTGAATCAACTCGCCTCGATCTCGGCGGGCCTAACGAAAGATCTGGCGAACGAGGAACTCGACAAGGCCTTCGCCGCGATCAAGTTGCTGTATCAGTTCTACACCGCACTCGACAGCGCGATGAAGAGCTTGGACAAAGTGGCTGAGAAGGCCGGCCTTGCCAATGCTGCTGAACTGGTTAGCAAGACCGGTGCGATGATCGACGCGCTTCCCAAGGAGTTGCAGAGTGATCTGATCCAGTCAATGAACCGACAAGTGCAGTCGACGCTGGAGCATGTCGCGAAAAGTGCGGCCGGTATCGATCCCGCTTTGCTCGATGCCGTGCTGACGGGAAAGGGGACCGAGGCCGTCAAGGCCGTCGTCACACGCAAGGCCCGCGAGGAGCTGACCAAGCAGGCTTCGAAGCTGATCGGCGAGCAACTGGGTGTGGATCCTGCGCTGTTCTCCGTCGCGGCGAAGCAGATGGTCGACGGCAAGCGGTTGGACGCTGCCGCTGTGGTCGAAACGGCAGCGACGGCCGTCGCCGCGCAGCGACTCGGCGTGGATCCGGAGCAGTTGCGCGGCTCCATCAGTGCGGCGGCTTCAGGGAATATCGAAGCGGCGGGCGAGAGCGTGCGAAGGGCGGTGACGCAGGAGGCCGCCAGGCGGTTAGGCGTGGATGCCAAGACGCTTGACCAGGTCATTCGCGGCAATGCAAGCGGCGATGCCATCAAGGCCGCGGCGATGAGCCGGCTGGCGGATCGTGTCGCGGTGGCCGCAGGCGTGCCGGGCTTGTCGGCCGCCGATGTCCAAGCCGCCATTCGCGGCGAGAAGTTTGAAAGGCTCGGCACCGTCCTGCTAGATCAACTCCCGAAGGACGCACGTGAGGGCTTGGACCGGGCGATCGCGGTGGCCAGGGGTGAACCGCTCGACAGCCAGTTGCGGGCTTCTGCGGAGAAGCAGATTCGCCAGCGCCTCCCCGCGGACATGCGTCAGATTGACCTGTCGGCGTCGCCGACGATCATGGCGCGACAGCTCATCGAACGACGAATGCCGGGTGTACTGGAGCAGGCCGAAGCCTTAGCCAAAGATCCCAGTGCAAAGGCTTCGGCCGATCTGAAAAAACGCATTCGACCTCACCTGCGTGAGTACCCTGCAGTAGCTGCTCTGCTTGAAGGCGACGCCACCGCGGCGGACCTGACCGCGGCGCTACGCTCGGAGGCCGAACGGCGAGCCGTCGGGGAGATCGAGCGTGCCGTAGGTGTCGCTCTGGCACCCGGATTCGAACTCGTGAAGTTGCCTCCGGCACTCGACGCGCGATTGCGCAGCCTCCCAAGCGATCCCACCGACCGACGCCAAGAGCTTGAGCGGGCTGCGAGCGACGCATTGAACTATGCGCGTCGTGAAGCCGAGCGCGAACTCGGGACTGCAAAGCGGCTGGCCAGTTGCGTCGATCCGGACTCGCTGCTAACGGCATCAAACCCTCGAGCCGCCCTGGCCGAAAGCCTGACCGCACTAGCTGCCCTTGGTTTCGACCCCAAGGTTGAGGCCGACTCCGTTCTGTCGCAAGCCTGCCCTGCAGGCGCTGTGAATTCCGGTTGCCTAGCGTCCGCCTGCAAGTCGATCAGGAAGACCGTGCAAGAGCGGTCGGGCGCGCTTGTCACGCTGCGGCCCGTCGTGGGACGGCAAGAGCTTGGGCTTGTGGAGGCTGCAGCAGTCCAAGCGCTTGTGATCGGCCAACCTGAACTCGCGCGACAGTTCGACACGACTCGCCTGCTTGTGGAAACGAGCAAGTCCAAGGAACCTGCGGTAGTTGTCGGCGCGATCGCCCGTCAGCAGCTAGGCGCCGAGCCCACGGTGGCAGAGGTGCTGCAGCGCGTGTCGATGCCGCAAGGCCTTTCCGGAGAGGCACTGAACGAGGCCCTATCGGGCCGCTTTGGTCGATTGGGCCAGGAGACGCTGGCCCAAGCCCTCGCACCCGATTCGGATCTCCTGTCTAGGAATGACGCTGCGCGAGTGCGGGCAATCCATGCGCGACTCGTCTTGCCCCCTCTGTCACTGTCCTGGATCCAAGAGTCCCAGGTTGCCGCCTGCCTCGCCGGCGTGGGCGACTGCCTAAAGAGTGCTGCGAGGGGTTCAGGGAGCATCGCGCCGCAGCCCCCGCCACGTTGGGCCGATATCGAACGACAGCTTGCCGGGCCGCTTGCAGCCCGACTCACCACACAGGTCGCCAAGCTCCTTCAGGATCACGGCCAAGCTTGCCAGTCGGTGCTGAACCTCAGCTTGGGGGAACAGCCACCGGCACCGCCCGTGGTAGCAGACGCGGACGTGGTTCAGTTGCTGCGCGGTGCTGCACCGAACGTTGCCGCAGTCGTGGCGCGTCGTGTCGTGTGTTGCAGAGACACGGCCTGCAGCCGTGACCAATTGCTCGCTGGACTCGGGGCGGCGGCCAAGGAGCAGATCGGCCTGACGCTCAAGGCTAATGGGGGTAGCGCGCTATTGCCGGTGATCAGTGACCCCAGAAGGAGCAACACCGAACTGTTGAAGCCGGTCCTCAACTCGGCCACGGATGCGATGACCAAGACCCTCGGTCTCACAAGCGCTCAGATCGCATCGCCGAATGCTGCGGTCGAGACAGCTGTGAGGAGCGCCGCCAACGACGAGAAGGTCCGAACTGAGGATCCCAGCTATGAGGTCATGTCCGCGTTCGGCAGCGCTGCCCTGCTGCGGGCAAGATCGATCCAGGAGTGCGTGCTGAGGCAAGACGGGAGGCAATACCGGAGGCAAGACGGTAACGACGCCGCTTGGTGTTCAGCGGAATCTCAATGGTCGGGGACTGTGGGCGCTTCCGGATCATGCGCGCGTCGGCTCGCCGCGTGTAAATCGGCGATCGGTCAGGTCGAACAAGCGAAGGCGCCCAATCGATGAGACCCCTGGCGGTACTGATCATCGGCCTTACCTGTCTGCCGGCGATCGCCCAACCGTCGAGGCTATTGGAGCGAAGTGAGCGAGACCGCCTTGTAAAAGCAGTCTGCGAACCAGTGCCTTGCGCCGACCGCGCCTTCGGGGGATGCGACAGCGCCCTGTGTGCCGACCTCGAATTCCGCGCCAGGATCGGCCCCGACGCGAACGAAGCCAAGAAGCAGTACGACCAGCAGTGCGTCGAGCGTACTTGCCCGATCGCTTCGCCCGAGGACATGCCTATCGGGCCCGATGGAACGACGGTTCGCTCTTATCTTGAAAAGTGGAGCTCTTGGACACCGCAAGGCGGCACATGCGAATCGCGTCCTGTAACGACGGATGAAATTCTGCTTCCCGCAGAAAGGGCGGAGAGTTTCGATAAGGTGCTTGAGCACGTCCGATGTGGTGAGCAATCCAAGGTTGGCAAGACTCGCTCGTTAGCCGCTAGCCGCAACCTGTTGCGCTGCGCGTTCCTTCGAGCAGCAGATCCCGATCCCGGGAGTTGCCCTGAGGGAGTTCCTTGCGGTGCTGCGTTCTCGGATGTTGCGCCTTGGTTGTCGGCGGAGCGCAAGATCTGCCCCGCCGACCTTCCTGGCACGTTCGGCGTGTGCAGTTCTAGACCGCAAGGAGCGAAAGGGAGCTATTCCCGGTTCGGCGCGTCTTGCCCGCCCCCGAACATGATCGCGACGAACAAGGACTGTCGGCTCGACGTCACTCCGAAGTTGCCGACAGAGACTACTCGTGCGGAACTGGGCAAGGATGCAGAGGTGTTCCTTGCTTCTGCTGTCTTGCCCTTGACGCGCGACAGTGGTCTGTGGATGCCTGGTGCGCACCGCATAGTTTCGATGCCCGACCTATCGGTCTCGACGCGCGCGGAATATGCGTGGTCCGCTGCACCGGTCGCCGACGCGATGGGAGGCGGGGCCCGGTTCGTCGTGCTGACCCGCGATTTGTCGAAGCGTCGAGTTATGCGCGAGGCGTACACCATTGCGAATCCGCCCGTGCGTACGGAAAGTGCCGTCCTTGCAGGCTGGACCGCCGCCGACTTCGCTCCACTCGGGTACTGCGGAGACAGCGCGAAGACCGCATGCAGTGCCGAGTTCGCGCACTTCCAGACCGAACTCGTGCTGGCCGATGCAACTGCACGTCCCTGGGGGAGCATGCCCGTCATCGAGCTCCCGATGGGCACCGATATGACGACCCGTCGGCGGTGCTACACAACAGCTAGCGGAGTACTTTGCGTTGAGCATCGGGGCGCCCATACGCTTCCGGCGAAGCGAGAACCCCGAACCGTCGCGTGGCGCCCGTTTCTCGACTCCCCATTGCTCGGGCCTGGACTTCAGAACGAGATCGTGGAAGTTACGGAGGCCTACCTACGTTGGCGTCAAGAGTACGTGCCCACGGGTACGCGGATTGGGGTGATCGCAGCGCGCGAGCGCGAGGGTGGCAAATCGGTTGGGCTGGTTGGCGTGACCGGCGAACCGTCCTCGGTCGTGTTGCGATCGCCGGATGGCCAGGCGCGCGTGTCGCGGTTGGGACCCTTGGCCGAGTCGTACGTCGACGCCCTTGCAGATGCAGCACGCTACCAACCGGGCAAGTCGGAGGACGATGCGCGAACTGTTGTGGACTGGGCCATGTCCATCGCCCCCGGGATTTTGGTGACCGACCCCCTTCGCGGCCGCGGCAAGCTCAAAGGCGTTTGTGGATTGACGGGCGAGCACCCTGTATGTCTTCGTCCTGGTCGGGCGCCGTACACCGCAGTTGGCCTGCCGGTGACGGCTGGACAAGGCCTCGAGCTCTTTACCGACGCGTACCGCGAGATGCGCCTTGGCCAGACTTCCGCTGGTGCTTGGCGCAAGGCACAGTCGGTTCTCGAATCTATGCTGGCTGTTGAAGCGCCGCCCAAGAGCCTTGTGGGCGTGTTGACGTCCACCGCGGGCGACGCACTGGCCGTTCTGCTCGAGGAACTGAAGTCGAACAATCCCTGCGCCGGGAAAGTCCAAGTCATGCCTGTCCCTTCCGATCCACGGTCGCCATCGTCCAAGCCGCTCTCCTTTGTTCTTGTGACCGGCTCTGGCGACAGCGATTCCTGCGCTCGGCAGTTCTCAGAAACAACCGGGCGGGTAGTCGCAGCAGAGTTGATGGATGACATCGACGCGGCAATTGCAGCTGTTGGGGGCTCATCGAGCGCGGAAGTTCACGTTGTCCTGAACGCTCAATCGGGAGAACCTGCGCGGCATGACATAGTCGTGTTCGGTTCATCTGGCGTCGGAAACTCGGCGAACACGGTGATCGCGCTCGCCGATCCGAGGCTGCCTAACAAAACGTCGAGACAGCTCGCTACCGTGATCCAGATGGTCACCTTCAAGGGTACTGTCGATCGGATCGACGGACGAGCTGCCTTCGTGAAGTGCTTTAGCGAGCGCTCTTGCGCCGGCCCAGGCAAGAAGACACCCGAACCCATTGCGTTCTTCCCGTACAACTGAGAACTGGTGTGCGCCGTCCATTCCACATCGGCATCGGTTGGACTCTTCTTTGGGGAGTCATCGCAATCTTGCTGTCCGCGCTGGGGACGCAGGTCCTGTCGCGGTACCTTGTGAGCTCAATCAATGGGACCCTGGGCGTTCCGAATATGTCGGGATACGGCTTCAGCATCGCGGGTGGGCTTCCAAGATTGAAGTTGGACGATCCCACCGGTGACGAGCTGAAGAAGCACTGTTTGAAGGAAGGCGGTAGTAGCAAGCCTTTGCGCGAGCTCGACGAAGCGTTGCGCAGCTCCTCTTCTATGGCTAAGGCTAAGGAGGAGCCGGCATTGCTGATGGCAACGGTCTGCGGTGCCCTTGCGCAGTACTGGGCAAGCGCTACGGCCGTCGACAAGCGCAATCGCCTGCCAATGGTAGGCCCACTTCAAGATCAGGTGAAGGTCGAGGTGGGGCAGCTGCAGAGTTGCAGTGCAGACCTGGGCGCCAGCGAGGACAAGCACGACGTCGCTTGGTACCCCGCGCATTGCCTGCTCCATCGACTGCATGCCGTTTCGTTGCGATCCGATTTGTGGGGCGTGTTCCTCCTGAAGGATCTGTCGTCGAGTGGCCTTCAGGGCAGTGTGTACGCCTATCGATGGCCACGCGTCCGCGGCGAGTGGGGCGATCCGAATGCCGTGGGTTGGTCCAGGGACGGCGAGCGAGTGGATCAAAACAAAGTTACGCAACTGACCACCATGGGTAAGGCCCTGAACAGGCTCGATATGCGCTGCCCCCAAGTTTCGTAGCACTTCGATCTAGAGCCCAGGGGTTTGCATCGTAGTTGTTGATGCGGGGTTGGGCGCGTTGCCGCCAGCATGCTGGCGGCAACGCGCGGCGAACACGGCG
>Ga0073934_10012447_pt1 | contig 10019 bp, 8 predicted proteins | sample LarsenN4metaG_FD_76834 | JGI IMG/M metagenome (GOLD analysis project Ga0073934, IMG submission 76834) | Hot spring sediment bacterial and archeal communities from British Columbia, Canada, to study Microbial Dark Matter (Phase II) - Larsen... ... | reverse complement strand
AGATTCGGGTCCTGAACCTGCTGTGTGCCCGACGAGCGCAGTGTGGACGTGTACAGCCCGGGATATTCCTTCACATAGTCACGGAACGCCTGCGACGCATCCATGAAAGCTTCTGCGCCGCTTTTCCCGATGGCCGAACTGCCCAGACGGTCGGCAAGCAACCTGGCATTCAGCACAGCAAGTTCCTGCTGCAAGCCGTTCAAGCCATCAACATGGTTGTATAGCGATGGCGTTTTTATGTTGAGGGTGTCTGCCAGCCGGTTGAGGGTCAGCGCATGCACACCTTCTGTATTGAGAATTTCCACGGCGGCTTGCACAACCGCATTTTTATCGAGTCGGGTTCGAGTTGTACGTGACATGACTATCCTTTCAAGGCGTTCATGAATTCGATCATCAACGGCGCGGTCACTTCGGGCATCTCAGCATGTGGATAATGACCGGCATTCTCAATGATCTTGTAGTCACCGCGTATGGCCGCAGCCACGCGTCTGGCTTCGGCAGCCGGATCTTTGAAATCGGGATCTTTACTTCCCATGAGCACCAGGGCTGGTTGCTTTACGTCCTTCATGCGCTCACCTGATGATCGTTTGGATGCGCGCAGCATCGACATCACCGCTTCGAGGCGTCCGGGTTGTTTGATGTTCTCATACAATGTAGAACTATACTCATCAAAGTCAGCGGGCTTGCGGGTGGGATACAACGATGAATAATATTTCTTCCACATGGTTGCGCCCCACGGGCGGGCGAACATGATCGAAAGCAGGAACAAAAGCGGACCATTGCTGTCACCATCGACAAACGGATCGACAAGGATCATCCCGCGGATGAGTTCGGGCGCTTCCACTGCGGACCAAATGGCTGCTCCGCCTCCCATGGACGTTCCCACCACAATCGCGGACTCGGCCCTTAACTCGCGGATAAGAGCGAGAATATCTTCACCGATGCCTGCCACCGAGAAATCATCCCAGCCGACACTCGTCTCGCCGTGACCACGCACATCCATGGTTGCTGCGCGATAACCAGCCTTGACCAATTCAGGCACAAGAAAACGATACTCGCCGCGCACATCGCCCAGCGAGGGCACACATACCACCAACGGACCTTCACCACTAACATCGTATGCGATCCGTCCGCTCTTATGATTGAAAAAACTGGTATTCATGGGTCTCTCCTTATTACTAATTATATTAGTATAATAACTAATTTAATTAGTTTTGTCAAGCCCCCACTTTCAGAGATTGTTTGCCTGTAGTGCACGAAAAAAACGCTAACCGATCATCACATTCCCGCCTGTTTAGGCTTCTCCAGCAATCTCAAAACAACCGATTCCAGCGAGTTCTGTTCAGCAAAACGCTGCGCAGATTCGATTTCTGCCCCGCTCAATTTCTGCTTCAAGGAGTCTGCAAGCTGCTCCGCCTGCACTTTCGTTTTCGGGATGATGGCCGGGTGAGAAACACCAAAAAGAAGCAGTTGCAAGGCGCTCGGAAGCTGTCCACACTCTGCCTGCACATGCGCAATCCCAATGATCGCTTCCAGTGTCGTGGGCGTTCCTTGAGTCTCCATTGAAAGTTGTAACGACTCATACCAGAGACGTTCTGCTTCGGAATCATTTCCAAGGGCAAACGTACTGCGTCCCATCTCGGATAAGACGCGCGCCATTTCCCAACGGGCGCCAAGGTCAGTGAAGATCTGCAGGCTTTGCCGGAAGGCATCCAAGGCTGGTGTATGTTGTTCCTGCACCCGTTCAGCCATGCCTAACACAAGGTAGGCATTTGCCAGCCCCCAGCGGTCTCCAACCGCCGTATTGATGGCAATACTTTCCTCCAAGGCTGCGCGGGCTTCGTCAAATTTCCCAATGGTCACAGCCCCAAGCCCGAGAGAGCTCAACCCAAAAGCAGTGAAGCGCAAATCGCCAGTCTTGCGCCACGCCTCCACCGCCGACACAAACTGTTCATGAATTTCCTCCACCTCCCCCATCCACATGCGCACGCCGACCACCTCGGTCAGGCACAACGCTGCGTACCATTGATCACCGATCTCCTGCGCAATCTGTAAACCGTCGCTGAACAATTTCAATGCACTCGGCAGATCACCGGTCAGGACCTTGATAATGCCCAGAAAGGTCAACGCTTCCACACGGATGTATGGTTCATCCAGCGAGTTCAACATTTCGAGGCAGCGCTCAAGCATGAGGCGCGCTTGATCATTTTGTCCAGCTCGAAAGGCAAATAACGAACAGGATGTCAACGTGTGAGCCAGGGCGACCTGTTCGATCTCAGAGCGTGACGATGTTGACTCCAATGCTGTCTGCACTCGTCGCAAATAGTCCAGCGCTTCCTGCGACCACCCCAATGTGTCAAAGAATGTTGCATAAGCTCCCAGCGATGCCTCGATCAACGCAAATTCCTTGTGAACCAGCGCCCACTCCAGCGCACTGCGGAGGTTATCGACTTCGGCAAGCAGTGCAGCAAGCGCTTCACGCTGACTGGCACTGCGCAGGGATTCTCCACGTTGACCCAAAAACTCCAGAAAATATTTTCCGTGACGAATCTGCGCTTCTTTCCGGACCCTGTGCTGATCTGCCAGTCGATCAGACGCATACTGTCTGACGAGTTCATGCAGGTCGTAGCGTCCCGCTCCGTTTCGCCGGATCAAAGATTTTGTGACCAACGCCGAAAGCGTGGGGAGACTTGCCTTCGCAACCTGTCCCGCGGCATCGCGGGAGAATCCGCCCTGGAATACGGAGAGCCGAAGTAAAACATCCTGTTCCTCTTCGGATAATAATTTCCATGAATGATCGAACACCGCCCGCATGGAGCGATGCCGCGCAGGCAGGTCCTTCGCTGACACGGACAGAAAATCCAAGCCGTGTTCGATCTCACGCGCGATCTCTTCGCACGAGAGAGTCCGCACCCAGGCAGAAGCAAGTTCAATGCCAAGCGGCATCCCATTGACCAGCTTGCAGATGCGAATAATAGACGGGATATCTTCCGTCGTGGCATTGAAACCAACGTGAGCGCGGCGGGCGCGCTGCAGGAACAACTCAACAGAGGTCCCTTCCATGTTTGCGTTTTCAGGGATGGGCAAACCGCGGACTTCAAAGACCCATTCGCCCTGCAAACCCAGCGACTCGCGGGAAGTGACCAGCAGTTTTACATCGCTGGCCTGTGCCAGTAATTCGGCAAAGAGTTCGGGAACAAACGAATCACCCAGCAAATGCTCCAGATTATCTACAACCAGCAGGATCTGTTTCTCTTTCAGAAAATGGAACAGTTGGGAACGAGGGTCAATGGCTGTATCGCTGTGAAATACGAATCCGATCGACTCAGCCATCACGGGGATCACCAGTCGTGATGAAGTGATCGGAGCCAACGGAACGAAATACACGCCGTCGACAAAATCACCCTGGCATTGGGATGCGGTTTCAATCGAGAGACGCGTCTTGCCAATGCCTCCCGGACCGACAAGGGTCAACAAATGACAGTGCGGGTCTTTCAAAAGTCCGCTGAGTTCATCCACCTCGTGTCCACGGCCGATCAACGGGGTCGGCAAGGCAGGGAGGTTGACGCGGGATGCAGTTTGGGCCGGGGAAATGGTTGCAGGTGGAGTCAGCTTCGATACGGGAGAGAGGCGGGCAGTTGTCAATTCACCGCGCGCCACTTTGATGAATATCCCCCGCTCACTGGACGGAATCTCCAGGAGATTGGCAACCAGTTCAGCGATCTGCGCGGATGGACGGCGTTCCCCATCCTCGATCTTGCGCAGCATGGCAACTGAACACCCAACGCGGCTGGCAAATTCCTCGCGCGTTAATTTACGGGCGGTACGTTGAATCCGAAGCCATTCGCCAAACGTTTGCACGCTGCTCTCTTCTCCTCGAAAAATTGTAACACTTTTTGTAGCACCCCAGTGTGACCGCACAACCAGGTTCAAGATGTTTAATGCAGACATGAAAAGGAATTCACTGCAATCCCAACCTTACATGCTGAATGATGAAGCAACCCGATTTGAAGCGCTCGGCGCACTGGTCAGCATCCAGGCGCGCACAGAGCAGACAGGAGGTGCGTTCAACTTATTCGATGTAATCCTACCCACTGGTTACGAAACGCCTCTGCATATCCATTATGCAGAAGAGGTGGCGATCCGGGTATTGGAAGGCACGCTCGAACTTTTTTGGGGCACGGAGAAGAAGCGGGCAGAGGTCGGCTCGTTCTTCTTTCAGCCGCGCGGCACGCCACATGGTTTTCGCGTGACGGGAACTAAGCCTGCACGAATTTCGTATATGACCATCCCCGCAGGTTTCGACGGGTTTGTGTTGGAACACGCCCAACCTGTCCCTGAATTCGAAGGGATGCAACTGGCAGCCCGCTACAAGATCGAAGTGCTGGGTCCCTTACCCGAATAGCTTTACCAAAATTGAAACATTCATGGATTGAGAATCTTATTTATAAAGGAACAAAAAAATGACTACTTCAGTTTTAGCAACTACCAAAACCAATTTAAGCTCAGTAGTGGAAAAATATCAGATCCTGATCGGTCTTATCTTGATCCTTGTGTTGACCTGTCCTTTCATGATCTGGGACGCTCTCGCAGCACATGATATCCTGCCGTTCCGTTTGCCAATCCCGGTGATGTTGATGCAATCGTACATGCCTACCGTGGCGGTCGTGATCGTCACCGGGCTGACAACAGGCAGGGCAGGCATACGGGCATTGTTTGCGAAACTCTTGATCGCTCGCGTTGGATTCAGATGGTACTTTTTCGCGATCTTTGGCATCGCAGCGATCTGCGTAGCGACCATTCTACTCAGCAATCCATTTGGACCTATGCCAGCCGTTCCTGTTCTTGCCGAGGGAATGCCATCGAATCCGATCGCATTGCTGGTGATGGTCACGATCACGTTTTTGGTGCGAGGCATCCTCAATGGCGAAGAACTTGCCTGGCGTGGTTTCGCCCTGCCGAAATTACAGGCGAAATATAACGCACTGGTCTCAAGCATGATCCTGAGCCTGCCGTTCGTCCTGTTCCATCTGCCGTTGTTCTTTGATCCAGAAATGGGAATGGGTCCCTTTGCCAGTTTTGCGATCAGAGCTGTTGCGCTGACCATCCTGTTCACATGGCTGTACAACAACACCCGTGGAAGTGTTTTGCTGGCGTATCTAATGCACGCCGCTTTCAATACATGGACGAATGTGTTCTCAATCCAAACGAGCACCAATCATTTTCAAGACTGGATGATGACCGGTGTGATGGTGTTTTTTGCCACCATCGTGGTTGCAACCTCTGGCGCAGAACATCTTTCGCGGACGAACACGAGAATTCAAGAATAAAACAGATCCAGGTGACAGTCACTTCGTAAGGTGACGGTCACCTGAAGAAAGGTAAAGAATGAAGAAAATGTTGATCTCACTTTTAGTCGTACTGCTGCTTGTGACCGTTGTTTTGTACGTCTTCGCTCCTCACGTACCTGCCACACCGAAACAGGTCACAACTAAAGCAGAGTTGGAAGCCTATTTGAATCAACTTGTGGCTTCGGGCAACCCGCCGGGAGTATCCGTGCTGGTGGTCAAGGATGGTGAAGTGGTTTACAGCAACGCCTTCGGTTACGCCGATGGGCCACACCAGGTCAAAGCCACGCCCGACACGGTCTATCACTGGTGGTCGATGACCAAGATCCCCACGGCGATTGCGGTCATGCAACTGCAGGAACAAGGCAAATTGAACATCGACGATCAGGTCACGCAGTATCTGCCCTGGTTTGAGGTGCAGTATCCATCTGCGACCAGTATTCCCCTGACCATTCGTCATTTGCTCCAGCATTCTTCGGGACTGCCCGACACCGTCCCGGCGATGATCGGTTGGGTACATTACGATGATGTCACACCCAATCAAACCGAAGTGGTGAAGAAGTATCTGCCTGAGTTCAATACAATAAAGTTCGAACCCGGTACACAGGCGGTATACAGCAACCTGAATTACATGGTATTGGGTGCAATCATCGAAGCGGTGTCGGGACAGACATACGAATCGTTTATCACCGAGAATATCCTTCAGCCGCTTGGCATGTCACAAACAAGTTTTGTGTATTCACCTACGATGATAGAACACGCCGCTGCTGGCAGTCAACCTGTTGTTCACTTCTACACACCGCTCCTGCCAACCATGCTGGACCCGAACAAACTCGTCCGTGAACGAGATGGAAAACTGTTGTGGATGAATCGTTTCTACATTGAAGCGACGCCGTCCACCGGTCTGATCGGACCCGCATCGGATGTGGCGAAGTTCATGTTGATGTATCTCGATCGCGGCATGCTGAACGAAACGCAGGTTCTGTCGCCCGAATCCGTTGCCACGCTGACGGAAACACCGTCCATCGATGGTCGCGGGCTGGGCTGGTACGTCGGCGAATCGAACGGTGAACGTTTCATCGATCACGCTGGCGGCGGCGCAGGGTTTGCCACGATCATGCGCCTCTACCCCGCAAGCGGCGTTGGCGTCGTCATCCTTGCCAACAGCACCGACCTTGACCGTGAAGGTCTTGCCGAATTACTTAGAAGTATTAACTACTAACCAAAAGGAAAAATATATGACCACAATTTCAACCAAACTTTCAACTGACAATGGCAAACTCACCTTTGTCAAGCGAAACCCACTGCTATCGATCTACATCCTCATGTTCATTATGGCGTGGTCTGTCATGATCCCACAGGCACTTTACTCGCAAGGGATAACATCCACCCCTGTGCCTGAAATTCTGGAGATCTTCACAGGCTGGGCACCGGGCATTGCAGCGCTGATCGTCTTTACTGTTATCGCAGGGCGTTCGGGTATCCGTGAAGTATTCGGTCGCTTTTTGATCTGGAGAATTGGCTTCATGTGGTACCTGGTCGGAATGTTTCTGCTGGCAGGCATCATTCTCGGCGGCATTGGTCTGCACGTACTTTTCGGCGGCGCAATGCCTGCCATCCCCGTCGCCGGCGAACCAATCTGGGAGATCGCTCTGACCTTCCTTGTGCTCATCCTGATGCTCTCTGTGTTCAACACCGAAGAGATCGTCTGGCGAGGGATTGCCCTACCGCGGTTGCAGGCACGTTACGGCGCCCTGGCTGCTGCGATTCTCATTGCCATTCCAGAAGTGGCACTGCATCTGCCTTTGTTCTGGGTCACAGAAAACCCATTCTATAAAAACGTCGGCGTTCCCTGGTTCCTGGCTTTTTCCGTAGCCGCAATCGTCATCTACATCTATGTGTTTAACATGACCAAAGGCAGTCTCATCATCGTAACAATTATGCATGCGTCGCAAAATACCTGGTCGAACCTGCTTTCAGACAACAGCGCAGGTCCCTTCCACTTCACCGTCATCCTGACCTGGGCGATTGCCCTGGCCTTGATCGTGATCACGCGCGGCCAGTTGGGCCAGCAAATATCTGAACCATACAGACCTACCGGTTAGCAATTGGACATCGAGAAGGAACTACACAATGAATACCATTTGGAAATGGATAAAACGCATCATGGCTGGACTTTTGATCCTGATCCTGGTTCTGACAGCTTTGACCTACGCTGCAGGCATGGTCGCCAAACGGCAGCTCGCGCGTGAAAACCTGCCGCCAGGACAATGGACAAATGTCGGTGAATACAACATGCACATCTACTGCACGGGCGAAGGCAGCCCCACCGTGATCCTGGAAGCAGGCTTGAACGATTTCTTCGTCACTTGGTCAAAGGTCCAGCCGGAGGTTGCCAAAACGACGCGCGTCTGTTCGTATGACCGGGCAGGTTTGGGTTGGAGCGAGACAAGTCCGTATCCACGCACGAGTGAGTTCATGGTCCAGGAGCTTCACACGCTGCTGAAAAATACCGGCATCGAAGGCCCATATATTCTGGTTGGACATTCCTTCGGCGGCATTAACATGCGCCTCTTTGCACGACAATATCCCAACGAAGTTGCCGGATTGGTGTTGGTGGATTCTGCCCATGAAGAACAGGCTGAACGCCTGCCATTCTTGAAGGACACTGCCGATGAGTTCATTCGTCAGTTCAAGACATTATCTGCAATGAGCTCCTTTGGGCTGATGGCACTCTCCCCCGCAACAATTCCCAACCGCGGCTTTCCGGAGGAGGCGTACCGGCAATATCAGGCCGTGCTGGCAACGACAAACTATTTCGAGGGTGCCATCGCTGAATCGACTGCGTTTTACTCGAATGCATCATCGTTAAAGATCGAAGGATTGGATGACCTGCCACTGATCGTCCTGAGCCACGGACTCCCCGACACAACCAGCGGCATCGACGACGCCGGGCAAAATCAGTTCGAGCAGGAATGGTCGAAGATGCAGCTCGAGTTGGCGGCATTGTCGTCAAACGGTAAACAGATTATCGCCGAACAGAGCGGGCACTACATCCAGCTAGACCAACCGGAATTGGTGATCGAATCCATTCTTGCATTGGTACAGGCGGTTCAACAGCGATGACGCTGCAAAATGAAAACGATTCCCCGGTCAGCGAAGACATCATCCCCGGCTCGAAAAAATTATTCCTGTTCTTCGGCGGGATCGCGGGAGCCATCGGGATGCCCCCGTTCGAGTTCTATCGGGCATCCCGAATCCTGCAATACAGCAGGATCTTTCTGCGCGATGCCGGCCAGTCCTGGTATCAGCGAGGACTGCCCGGCATTGGTGAGGATGCCCATGCAATAGGAGATTACTTGAGAGACAAGATCCAGGAATCGGGCGCCTCCGAAATTATATTTATCGGTAATTCGATGGGTGGGTTTGCGGCACTGCTTTTCTGCTCCATGCTGCAAATGGGAAAAGCCATCGCATTTTCACCGCAGACGTTTATCAGCCGTGAAAAACGTCACCGGTATGGAGACGACCGCTGGCTTGAACAGATCGAAAGACTTCATAAAGGCCATACCTCGACGGATATTGATGACCTACAGCCCTGGATCGGGTCACGATTTCCCCACATGCCAGCCAGAGTCTACGTATCGACATCGGATGAACTTGATATGCATCATGTCAACGAACTGGCCGCTTTCCCGAACATTGAAGTCCATCATTTCCCAGATGGAGGTCACGGGCTGGTCACAAAGCTGCGGGATGATGGGATCCTGACCGAAATTCTCAGCAGATAGGTACGAAGATATAAAAACTCAAAGGTCGTCGGGCATAAGCCCGGCGACCCGGCTTGTGCGGGAGCGGCTTGTCTGGAGTAAAATGACAAGAGCTCAAGGATCATTGCTGCATGGCCTATAAAGTATTCTTTGTCGAAGATGAGATCATTACCCGCGAAGGCATACGGGATAATATAGACTGGCGTGGAAACGGATTTGAGTTCTGCGGGGAGGCTGCCGATGGGGAAATGGCGCTGCCTTTGCTGCGGAGCACCCAGCCCGATGTACTTATCACCGACATCAAAATGCCGTTCATGGACGGACTGCAGTTGAGCAAGATCGTGCGTGAACACATGCCGTCAGTCAAGATCATCATTCTCAGCGGACATGACGAGTTCGAATACGCACAAAAAGCCATCAGCCTGGGAGTGACCGATTACCTGCTGAAACCGGTCACCGTTCAAAAATTGCAATCCGTCTTGCAAAAATTGGCCGTCCAACTCGATCAGGAACGCAAACAACAGGCCACACTGCGCCAGCTCCAGGAGCAGATGGAAGATAACCGGGCCATGCTGCGGGAGCAATTGCTCTTCAAGTTGGTGATTGGAGCTGTATCCCCGGCAGAAGTGGTGGAAAAAGGACAGGCGCTCGGGCTGGACCTTGTGTCGCGGCACTATCTGATCGTGATCTTAAAGCTGGAGCTAGGCGATCGCTCTGAACAATATGACCACGACGAATACCAGCAATTACAACACTCGCTGACAAAACTGGCCGAAAAGGATCCTGACATCTTTGCCTTGAAACGAGATTGGGGTGACATCACCCTGATCATGAAAGGCAATACGACAGAATATCTCGAGGAAGCACGTGATCTTCTGTTGCAGGAAGTCCGACAGACCGT
>Ga0073934_10012446_pt1 | contig 10019 bp, 9 predicted proteins | sample LarsenN4metaG_FD_76834 | JGI IMG/M metagenome (GOLD analysis project Ga0073934, IMG submission 76834) | Hot spring sediment bacterial and archeal communities from British Columbia, Canada, to study Microbial Dark Matter (Phase II) - Larsen... ... | reverse complement strand
TAGGCTTTTGCATCAGCTTCTGCTTTTGAATTCTGGACTGTTAGCTCTATAAGGTCTTTTTTCTTCTCCTCCAGAGTAGTTTCAAAATTCATCTGTTCCTCTTTAAGTTGATTTTGCTTCTGCTGAACAGCTCTTTCTGCTTCTATCTGAGTTTCCCTCACCTGTTTTTTCTTGTTTTCAATTGCGATTTCCGTGTTGAACTCGTTTTCCTTTACACGCCTTTCCTGCTCAATAGAAGCATTCCGTCTTTCATAAATAGCCTCATCAGCTTTCTTGAGGATTTGCTCTCTTGCTTGTGCTTCCAAAGCTCTGGCAGTCTCCTTATTCGGAAGGATAGCAAGTATTGAAAGACCTAATATCTCTATTCCAAGAAGGTTTATCTCTTCATTCTCCCTGATTTCGTTCAATATCCCTTTTGCCAGTGCTTCGCTGGACTTAATTGCATCCTTTAGTTGCAAGCCCTCCAGCGTTTTCTTTGTCAACACTCTTACTATGTTTATAACCCTTTGAGGCAACTTTTGAGGATCATCTGAAGCATACCCCTTTCCTCTCATGTCAAGGGTATAATTGAGAAGTCCTGCAAGCTTCTTTTGATCAACTATCCTGTATGTAATCTGTCCTTGAACCGTCACAGTTTGAAAGTCCGATGTGACTTCCTCAAAAATGAAAGGCGCATCTACACTTCCTACCGGTACAACAACAATTGACGTAGTAGGAGCATAGTAGTAAAAGGATATTCCTGCCCCTTCCTTTACTATTTTTCCGTTCCTGTACTTTAATACATACTCACTTGGCTGGAACTTAATAAACCTGAAGCCGAACATATATAGACCCTCCTTTAATTAACCGTTAGTTTTCTCGATCACTACGATACAAGTACTGTCAGGCAGCCTTGACGGTTTTCTGTTTTCATCAAAAAACTCTACTTTTTGAGACAATGCTATTGTATATCCATCCTGTAGGAAATGCTTAAACTCAATTATTTTAGCATCGTTACCTAAAACCGAAGCAATAAACTCTTTAAATCCACTTGGAGTAAAATATCCGAATTGCTCGTTTACTTCATGAACATATGACTTTTCTCCCCAGGTATAAGTATAAAGAAACTCCATAGCATCGTTTACCGGCATCAATACTTCATTCTGTCCTACCACAGTGTACCCAATCTCCCTACCCTTGAAGTCCTTTGCATACCTCTCCAGGAATTGCATTCCCTCCTCGGATAGAAACTTTATGATTCTTTTTTCACATTTCGGCTCTGTCATGATCCCATCACGGATAATAATCCTCCCACCAGCCGGCAGAACCTCAAATACACTTTTGAATGCAGCAGCTAATGTTTCATGATTGAACTTTCTTCCGTTATATTCGATATATGAGAACAGTTCATGAAGGATAGAACTGAAGATTACCGTATCGATACTCCCTCTTTCAATATACTGGTCCAGATTAAGGGCATCTCCATACAATACATCCCACTTCCTGTTTTCCAACTGCTTTTTCTTTTTCAAACTATCCAGTACATTTTGTGCAATATCAACACCTAAAACCTTCTTCTCCGGGTATCGTTCCTCAATAAGATCCATAAGGGCTCCGCCTCCCGGACCAATATCAACAATGCTGTTACCACTGATGTAATCAAGTATGACTTTCTTGTAGTCTATAGTCTGATTCATGGTTGCAAGATACTTCTCTTCTTCATAAAAACGGTCATATTTATCCTTTCTCAGTCCGAACAAGTCAAATAACAGGATGATGGCACTTTCATAGAGCACATCGGATTTCTCAGCCTCAATACAGAATTCGATAAGCTTACTGCCCGCTGCTGAAAACTGGAATGTAAAAAACACTGTATCATCCAAGCTTTCATGGAAGGTCACCGCGTGAGCAACGTGCAGGTTTTCTTTATGGCTACCTTCCAATATATCCTGTATTGTGATATCTGCAAGATACTTTTCAATGATCCGTTTTTTATAAATGTTAACCCGTTTCTTCCCTTCATACTGGTAGTAAATAGCCTTCATCAACCATTCAAAGCTGATATGTTTAACTTTATATAAATTTACTTCCTGTGAAATGAGTAAAAATATCTTTACGAATTCTTCAAATGAAAAATCATATAGAGCCGCTTCCACATACCATAAATCTGCCACATCAAGAAGGCCCGATAATTTACCGATTATTATTGAATCAGAAAAGATTTTTTCATACTCTGCGTCTAAATTCTCACCGTTCTTAATAGAAACAGCCCTTAAACGCCTTATTCTGTCCTTGAACCCGTATTGTTTATCAAATTGTCCGTTAACAACAATCTCTATTATTTCATCAGCCTGTTCGCTTATGTCCCTCCAAATGTCTTCATTAACTGCTGTCACAATACAATAGTTAAGCGCCTTTAGTATTTCTTTCAGTTCGGCAGCTGGTATATTCCCTTCTTCAAGAAGCTGATGCAGCAGTTTATTATCCGAAAGTGGCACCTCTCCCCTTATGTACTGTCCTATCAAGCCATGAGTCAGTATAAGGTTGTGTACTATTTTCTTGATTTCTGGATCTGATTCTGAAGTCTCCTCCAGATAGATTTCTGCTGAACCAATATTATGTGCAAATAGATTGTAGCCCTTCTTTATCCAATGGTTTCTTTGATGTATTAGCCCGGACTTTGCAACTTCAGACCATTTTAGCGTCTCTTCGATGATGTAGGCTTGATACTCACTTAGCTTCAAGGTTGCAAGTGCTTTAAGTGTCTTTTCTACATAGTTTAGTAAGTAATTATTCTTCATTTCCTCGAGGGAGTTAAGACGCTCAAGATTGACATTTCTCTCTGATGTCAGCGCCAGATATTTAAGCCACTTTTCGCTTTTTAGCACCTGTAAATCGCCATTCTTTATTCTTTCTATAACTGATAGAGAATTTAACATCTAAGCTCCTCCATAACTTCTCAATTGTATCTTAACTTATTTTGAAGTCTACATTAGTGTATCACAACAGAATTATATCTTGACTGAGAAAATACTTTTCTTGATTTTACTATGCCTAGTTTGTAGAAAATATAAGGTCTCCAGAATACTCTGGTACATCTGCATGAAATTTATCTGAGTATTGTTTTGGCAAGATGACCCTTTGAATATCCGATATACTAAAATTCAAGTTTCCAATTACTCTCCATTCCCGTTCCATATAATAATTATCTGGATCATCATCGCTTTTTTTATGATCAAAGAATTTTAAATATGACAGTAAATGAAAATCTAAAAATCTTCTCAAGTCACGTACTCTTTTTGATTCCTCTGATACACCTATAGTCTGAAATTTTTCATCTACCAAGCATTCGAATAAACTCATAAGTTCATGGTACTCCTTTATCATTTTATCAAAATATTCTGATTTATTAACTTTCTCCAAATAATGATTAAAATTTTCTGTTTTATAAACACTGACTTTGGATTCCTTAGGAAGATATAATAAAGGGGTTGCACCATTTTCAACAAGGTATTGTTTACTAAATGAAATCCCGAAATAACTATATTTCATCATGTGTATATCTAAATAATTAATAGGAATATCACAAAAGCAAATCATTTCAGGGTTAAACATTTCATTTTCACTAATTTTTTTATTCGGTTCAATTAGCAAATTTCCTGAAATGTTTGGATTGTGTGGCGGATGTGTAATCCATCCAGATTTAATTACTTTTATAAGCAGTGCATATCTTTCATCATCACTTGATAAACTTCTACCTAAAAAATGTGCTAATTCGTTTGACACATATCTTTGATAAGACATAAACCTTCACACCTTTCATTTTAAATATTTATCATATAACTGAATTGCAGAAAAAAACAACAAAATCTCTCCCGTTCTATCCTACCGAATACTCCTGCATCAACCTTTCCTTCATCTCCCACAGTGACTTTGACAAATCAACATAGTATTTATGCGGATTTTCGAACCTTTTAACCTCGTCCCACAAAGTATCAACCTGCTCTTTGCAGTGGCTCTTTATATCCTGTAATTTGGGGCTTTCATATACACAGGTTCCCTTATCAAAAATCCTAATTAAAAGTCTTTTTGCAATAAAGTTAGTTACAGTCTTCCTTTTCCAGGTATATTCAGGGTCAAATAGCTCATAAGGCTTACTTTCATCTATACTCTCATCATTAGCTGTAAGCACATCTGCAATTGCTTTTCCGCTTTCCTTGTCGAAAAGTCTCCAAGCCTGTTTAAATCCTGGGTTGGTTATTTTCCCTACATTTTCACTAAGCTTTATTTTAGGAATCATTTCGCCATTTTCTTCAACTGCTACCAGCTTGTAGACCCCGCCAAACACAGGCTCTGACTTGGAAGTGATTAGGCGTTCCCCAACACCGAATAAATCCACCTGTGCTCCTTGCATAAGTATATCCTTGATAATAAATTCATCCAATGAATTTGACGCGACGATTCTGCAGTCATGGAATCCAGCTTCATCCAGCATCTTTCTGGCTTCCTTCGAAAGATATGTAATATCACCGCTATCAATCCTTATTCCCTTGGGTCTGAATCCTCTCGGAACTATTTCCTCGTTAAACACTTTTATTGCATTGGGTACACCTGATTTCAACACATTGTAGGTATCAACAAGAAATGTACAATTGCCGGGATAGGTCAAAGCATAAGCACGGAAAGCCTCTAATTCAGTTGGAAACATCTGAATCCAGCTGTGCGCCATTGTACCGATAACCGGAATGTCAAATTCCTTCTCTGCGATTGTACATGCAGTTCCAACACACCCGCCAATGTATGCAGCCCTTGCACCATATATAGCTCCATCATAGCCTTGCGCCCTTCTTGAACCGAACTCCATAACATCTCTTCCCCGGGCAGCTCTGACAATACGGTTTGCCTTGGTAGCTATCAGGCTTTGATGATTTATTGTTAATAGAATCATTGTTTCAACAAACTGTGCTTCAATAACAGGTCCTCTAACAGTTACTACAGGTTCATTAGGAAATATTGGGGTTCCTTCAGGTATAGCCCAAACATCACAGCTGAACTTAAAATTCTTAAGATATTGCAAAAATTCTTCACCGAATAGATTTTTACTCCTCAGGTATTCAATATCTTTATCATCAAACTTAAGGTTTTTCAGATACTCTATAAGCTGCTCAACTCCAGCCATTATTGCAAAGCCGCCATTATCAGGAACCTTTCTGAAAAACATATCAAAATATGCCTGTTTATCTTTTAAACCATTCTGAAAATACCCATTTGCCATGGTTAATTCATAAAAATCCGTCAGCATGGTTAAGTTCATTTTATCCATTTATTCCACCCCCTGAGCCACTTCTATTCCATTAATCATCATGTTATATAGTGCCATTACATTCATCAGATCCCCGTTATGAAGGCCGAAATCATAAGTTTCAACCGCATTTATGGGTACAATAATCCTTACTTTTTTATTCTGCATATTGAACCAGGTCTTTAGTGTTATTGCAAATTGCTGTACACAGATATCGGTACAGTCACCAGTAATAATGAAGGTATTTATGTGTTCGTTTTCCTCAAACCATTGCTGAAATGCTTCTTCAAGAAAGCCATTGGTAGAGTTTTTAGGAATAAGAGTATATCCTCCGAGTTCCATAAGCTCATCAACCATTTCCGCTTCGCTGGTACCAATCATACAGTGTGCCGGATAAGCATCAAATTCCGGTGAAGCTTTTGTGTGACAGTCTGCGAATGCAAGCTTTGTAATGTGCAATCTATCGCAGGCCTTTGACAATTCTGCTATTTCAGGAATCAAGCCTTCCACTCTCGGGCTCTTTAACGCTCCTTCTCTGGCAAAACCATTTACCATATCAACTATTACAAGGGCCGTTTGCTTTCCCTGCAAATCTTTCAATTGGATGGCAGGGAGCTTTCCCAGCATATCAAATACCTCTCCCAGAGCTTCAATACTGCTTTTCAAAAATTCATTTTTATTAGTCATTCTCATATAGATTTCTCCTCTCAAAATGTGTGATATGCTTCGGATTACTGTGTCAAAGAGCTCGCTCCGCTCCTCATTTACCATTAAGTAAACTCCGGTGCTCATTTCACTCTTTTCCTTGTACTCCTCGCATCTGACACATTTTACTTAATTCATTATCACACTTCCAGCCAGTTCGGGTTAAACCTGAATAACTTTGAAGGCCTATGACCTGCATCCTTGGTATACTCATTCGTTTCAATTACCATGTCAGCGGTCTTCCTTCTGAAATTTGCTTTTAACAACTCGGTATCAAGAATAACTTCGTACACCTGCTGAAGCTCTGTAAGAGTAAATAGCTCCGGCATAAGATTAAATGCTATATCCGTATACTCAATTTTACTACGTAATCTTTCAATCGCATATTCGATAACTTTTGCATGGTCAAAAGCTATTCCATTTGATTCAATCACTTCTCTTTCTACTTTTGTCACTTTACCCTCGACAGTCTTCATAATTTTCACTACTGCTGAAAGGCTATTTTCATCGTTAGATAAACTCAATTTGAACAATCTTTGCAGGACATATCCTTTTTCAGTTACTGTCTTTTGTTCTTGATATAACTTACATGAAACCGTAAACCATTTTGCATCATCTGCATCATCACTTGCCTTGATATCAAGTGTCGAGCTGTCAACCAGAGACATATAGGAGGCACTTATTACTCTTGTACGTGGATCTCTGCCCACATCTCCCCATGTATAAAGCTGCTCCATATATATTTTATCAATGTTGGTTTCCTCTTTTAATTCTCTTAAAGCTGCTTCATCCAAGCTTTCATCCATTTGTACAAATCCGCCAGGAAGAGCCCATTGTCCTATATATGGGTGGTCGCCTCTTTTAATCATTAGGAGCCTTAATACTTTTTCAGGGAGCTTCCTATAATTTTTCTTTTCTTCGTCAGTTACTGTAAAAATCAACATATCTACTGTCACCGAAGGTCTCTTAAATTTGCTTACATCATATGTTGTCAGGAATTGCTCTTCGGTAAGACCCGATTTATTTTTTAATATATTATCCTGCATTACATCACCCTCAATTTGTTGTTTATTGTTTGATATTATCATTTTGTTAATATCATTATATTACCATTTGTATTTTCTTGTCAACATGTTTTTTTATTGTTTTATAAAAATTTCTGCATTTATCATAAATGGTACGAATGTTGATACCAGCGATATTGATATCAGGGGTGTCACGATAGAAACAAAACAGGATATTATGGGATTATCAAGCTTTGAGCAGTTTGAGGACAGGACTACAGACACTGTGATTTACGGACTCAAAAAGTTTATTACTCTGTGCCTGAATAGCAACCCAAATGTTCTGGAGATTCTGGGAACAAGGCCTGAGCATCTTCTCGTCATAACAAAAGAAGGCCAACTTCTAAGGGATAATATTGATTTATTCTTATCTAAAAAAGCAATCCAGAGTTTTGGTAATTATGCAACGGCCCAGCTTAGAAGGCTGCAGAATGCTCTTGCCCGGGATAACTACCCTCTAGCAGAAAAGGAGCAGCATATCCTTAATAGTATTTTGGGACAAATGGAACATTTAAAACGGACTTACAAAAGTTTCACAGACAGCGAAATCAGCTTATACATTGATAAATCGGCTAAAGAAGAAATGGACACAGAAATATTTATTGATATAAGCCTGAAACATTATCCCCTAAGAGACCTTAAAAATATCTATTCAGATATGAATAACATTGTAAAGGATTACTCCAAACTGAATCATAGAAACAGCAAAAAAGATGAACTCCATCTTAACAAGCATGCCATGCACTTAATCAGGCTTTTGGTTACTGGAACAGAAATCCTTGAGGGTAAAGGAATCAATACTTATAGAGAAAAGGAACGAGAATTTTTCCTTGATATACGTAAAGGGAAGTATAGCTATAACGAGGTATTTAAGATGGTTGACGAGTATGAACGCAGGTTCAAATCAGCAGCTGAAAATACTTCTCTTCCTGATGAACCGGATTATAAGAGTGTCGAAGAACTAATGATAGAGATTTACGGCAAAATGTTGTTATAGTGTTATGCAAGCGAAGTATTAAATCAATTTTCCCTTTGAAACTTCTTGGGAATAACCATCTGCTTCGCATACTAACGTCTCGCCCTTATGGGCTGCGACCACTCACCTGAAAACGTGCATTTAGCACGTTTTCTATACGGTGACCATAGCATTTGTCAACTTCGTCCAGAAAATCTCCGGCAGCTATTGGATTAACCAGATCAACTGCAATATACGAAACGATTTTATCCAAGTCTTGATGGGCAAGCTCAGTAATAACCAGTTTATACATTGAATTTTTCTCTCATGCTTTTTAAAGATGCTTCCCCATCAAGCACTTTTCCTTCCTTGAGTTGCTCCTCGGCTGCCATTAGTTTCTCATATACATCAAGTATAAACATTTTTTCCTTATACACTTCCATACTCATAATTACCATATCTCCATAACCGTTCTTAGTTACAAAGATAGGTTCTTTTGTTTCATGGCACATTTGAGATATCTCACTTGTGTTTTTTAAATCACGGATTGGAATAATCCGAGGCATATTTTCAACTCCCTTCGTGGTTTTATTGTACCACAATTATGCCACACCGTCAATTTGAACGAAAATGATTCGTTCGGAAATATATATTCGGAAATTATTCCGTTTTCCATTGATATATTTCCGATATCGGAATATATCCTCCGCTAAGAAATAAGTAGATAAGGAAGCGGAGGATGAAACGCGCTATTACGGGCACGAAAAAATTAAGGTGGAACTATGTGCCCGTGCGCGTTGTAATATTCCTTGAGGTGATTTACAATGGACTTTTTATAACTGCAAAGCAGGCAGGCTGCTCCTCAGTTTTGAATTAAGTTCGGCGGGTTTAGCGGCAATCAATATTAAGTTTACCGATTACAAGAAGTATTATGACTGTTTTTCAGCTTATTATGAGACGGGCAGCCACGAGCAAATGGCGCTTCTTGTAGGCGGTTATGTTGAGGAGATGCTGGACAGGTACTTGAAGATATTGAAGGGATAAGCCAATCATCCGGTTTTTCTGGATAGTTAACCAATTTTTGTCCATGCTGGTTTTGAACTACTCGAAAAATTCGAATAGTTCAGCTTATCAACGCTTCCCTTTGCTTTCTCAGCATAGCAATTTCATAGAACACCTTACCTGCATGGGTAAGTATCTCCCTTTCCGGTATCTTCATGAATTCATCAAGCTTGCTGATCCAGTCTGCCATATACATCGGTTTTCTTCTTATGGCCACATATTCATAATTCGATTTAGCGTATCAAGTTCTTCCTCAGTAAGATAGTTCTTTGCCGCCGCTATGTCTGTCTTTTTAGGCTTTAATCCTGTCCAAGAAGTCAGGCCCATATTGGGTTTATTCCCATCTGCCCGCTCATATATAATTTCTGCAGCAGTTTTCCCATGAGCGGAATAGTGCATTTTGTTCTTAACCGTTTTGAAAAATTCCTGTGTTGCCTTTGCCCGTGGGTCGTAGTCAATACTGGTAGCATAGATTTCCAGCACCTTGCGGTAAAAAATCTTCTCACTGGAACAGATATCTCTAATGCGCTGCAGGAGTTCTTCGAAATAATTACCACCACCGGATTTTTTCAGCAAATCATCATTCATGGTGAAACCTTTGATGATATACTCACGAAGGTGCTGGGTTGCCCAGATTCTGAACTGTGTACCACGGTGGGATTTTACACGGTAGCCTACGGAGCTTATAACATCAAGGTTGTAGAACTTTGTTTTCCTTTTAATTGATCTGTTCCCCTCTTTTTGAACTTGTAAGTATTCCTTACAAGTTGAATGCTCGAAGAAAATGCACACCCCTTGGTCAATTTGAACACCCATGTGCAAAATAGTATAATTTTTACATTTGATTAATGATAATTCAAAGAAAAAGAGCCTCATTTTTGCCGCAAAAACAACGAAAGCCACTGAAACCAGTGACTTTGCATTGCATCAAAACTTTGGTTCTTATTTGGTG
>Ga0073934_10012445_pt1 | contig 10020 bp, 8 predicted proteins | sample LarsenN4metaG_FD_76834 | JGI IMG/M metagenome (GOLD analysis project Ga0073934, IMG submission 76834) | Hot spring sediment bacterial and archeal communities from British Columbia, Canada, to study Microbial Dark Matter (Phase II) - Larsen... ... | reverse complement strand
GACCCCGGCGCCGGAAATGTTGACATGCGTTCCGGTCGTTTCCTGATTGGGGAAGATGACGCCGATCTTTTCGCCGATCGCGCGCATCTTGGGGTCGTCTGACGCAAGATAGCGCGCGACGTAATAGGTGTTGACGAGCGAAAGGCGGCAATCGCCCGCGGCGACCGCCTCGATCTGCGTCGTATCGTTGCCTTCGGGCTTTCTCGCGAAATTCGCGACGATTCCTCTCGCCCATGCGGCCGCGCTCGCCGCGCCCTGATGCGCGATCATCCCCGCGAGCAGCGACTGGTTATAAACATTCGTCGACGAACGGACGCAGATCTGTCCTTTCAGAGCCGGGTCAGCGAGATCCTCATAGGCGTTGACATTCGCAGGCGCGCCGCGGGCCTTGTTGTAAATGATGACGCGAGCGCGCTTCGAAAGGCCGACCCACTCGTTTTCCGGGTCGCGAAACTGCGCCCCGACGCGCGCCAGAATCGCCTTGTCGGATATCGGCCGGAAGAGCCCGCGCTTTTCAGCGCGCCAGAGCATGCCGGCGTCGGCGGTGATGAAAACATCGGCGGGACTTGCGTCCGCCTCGCGCGCAAGGCGCTCAATGAGCGCGTCGCCGCCGGCTTCGATGATGTTGACCCTGATCCCCGTCTTGCGGGTGAACGCGTCGTAAATCGCCAGATCGGAATCATAGTGCCGGCCGGTGTAGACATTGACCTCGCCGACCAGCGGGGCGGTAGACGGCTGTTCGACGGAGCGCGTGCAGCCGGCGAATGCCAGCGCCCCGAGCGACAGGATCAAGAAACGCACGCGACGCCTCCTTTGACGAGCGGCCCGTCGTAATGCGAATGATTATCAAGAGCAAGTGAGAATTGTGCGGCGGAAAAAAGTCCCGCGTTAACCACGAATCTTCCTTTTGAATGTCTTGACATATGTTCGTCTATACCGGACTAATGTATATATGAGGTCAGGCGATCGGATTCCAGGCAACGGAAAACCGCCCTTAGAGGCGGAGCGGACGTATGAGCGCGGCGTCGAAGGAAAGGCGCGCCCGGCCGCCGGGCGCCATGGCCTCGCGGCTGGCGGCGCGGAGCGATCCGCGCGCATCGGCAAGCGTGACCATCCAGCGCGGCGGCGCGAAACGGCAGTCAACGACCGGAATGTCGTCTCCTGGCGTCGCGAGCGCCCCGCCCACATGAATGACGACATGCGTCGCGTCAGGCGTCCGCGCGATTGCGATGCGGCCGAAAGCGGTTTCGACGCCGCCCTCGATGGGGCGGCAGGCGAGGATCTGGCTCCCTGGAAAGATCGAGGCGCCCTCCGCCGTCTTCGGCGCCGCGAAGAGCGTCGCAGGCTCGGCCGTCTCGATGATCCGGCCGGCGCGCATGATGGCGATCTTGTCGCCGATCTCGATCGCTTCGGCCGGGTCGTGCGTGACGAGAATGGTCGGCGTGCCGCGCGCCTTGAGGAGGCGGCGCATGTCGCCGCGAAGCCGGTGGCGAAGCGCGACGTCGATCGACGCGAACGGCTCGTCGAGGAGCATCGCGCGCGGGCGCCGCGCGAAAGCGCGCGCCAGCGCCGCCCGCTGCTGTTGCCCGCCCGAAAGCTCATGCGGGAAACGATCCTTGTACGGCTGAAGGTCGACGGCGGCGAGTTCTTCAGCGATGCGCGCCGCGCGCTCCTCGGCCGCAAGTCCGGCGAGGCCGAATGCGATGTTCCGTTCAACCGACAGATGCGGGAAAAGGACATAGTCCTGAAACACGAATCCGATCGCGCGCTTCTCGGCGGGGATCGAAGCGAGCGGCGTCGCGAGGACGGCGCCGTCGAGCCTGACCGCGCCTTCCTGCAGCCGTTCAAGGCCCGCCGCAATGCGCAAAAGCGTCGTCTTTCCGCAGCCGGACGGACCAAACAGGCAGACGATCTCGCCGGGCGCGGCCTCAAGGCTCGCGCCGTCGATCACGCGCTCGGAGCCGAAGCAATGTCCAACGCCTTCAAGAACGAGAGCCATCGCCGCTCCTCTCGCACCATCCGGCTGCCAATGATAGGGCGCGCCGCATGAGCCTTGCCGCGACACGAAGAGCCGTTGATGTCGATCAGGGCGCGATCGCCGCCTGGATCGCCGCGGCGATCCTTGCGGCCCCCGTCATCGCGGTCCTGTCAAGCCTTTTCGCGCCCTATGGCGAGACGATCCGGCATGTCTTGGCGAGCGTCGGCGCCGATTACGCCTCGGGAACGCTATTGCTGGCGCTTGGCGTCGGCGCGGCGGGCGGCGCGGTCGGCGTCGGCGCGGCGCTCCTTGTCGCGCTGTGCGAGTTCCCGCTGCGGCGGCTTGCGGCGTTCGCGCTCGTCCTGCCGCTGGCGGCGCCCGCCTATCTCATCGCCTACGCCTACGCCGATCTCGTCGGCCCCTTCGGCGCGCTCGCCGCGCTTGATCCGCCGCCGATCCGGAATCTTGCCGGCGCCGTCTTCGTCCTCGCGCTCGGTCTTTATCCTTATGCGTATCTCACGGCGCGCGCGGCGTTCGCGGCAAGATCCGCGTCGCTGATCGAAGCGGCGCGAACGCTCGGCGCGCCGCCCTGGCGCGCGGCGCTCATGCTCCTTGCGCCGGCCTCGCGCCCGGCGATCGCCGCCGGCGTCGCGCTCATCATGATGGAAACGGCGGCGGAGTTCGGCGTCGCCGACTATTTCGGGGTCCCGACGCTCTCGGTCGGGGTTTTCAGGACGTGGAACAGCTTCGGCGACCTTGCCGCCGCATCCCAGCTCGCCGCCGGCCTCTTCCTGTTCGCGGCGCTGTTGATCGTCATTGAGCGCGCCGGCCGGCGCGGCCGAAGCAGCGAGGCCCCGCGCGTCAGCGGTTCCGGCGCCCGCTTCAGGCTTGAAGGGCCGCGAGCCGCCGCGGCGAGCCTGTTCTGCCTCCTGCCGCCGCTTCTTGGTTTCGCCATCCCGCTTGCGACGATCGCCGCCAAAGCCAGCGCGACGCACTGGCCCGCCGCCCTGCGCGGGCTTTCGGAGGCGCTCTCGAACAGCGTCGCCATCGCCGGCGCCGGCGGCGCCCTCACCATCGCCCTTGCGCTTGCGCTCGCCTACGCCGAGCGGACGTCGAAAAGCCCCGTCGCGTCCGCCGCCGCGCGCCTTGCAACGCTCGGCTATGCGATCCCGGGGGCCGTCATCGCCATCGGCATTCTGACGGTTTTGAGTTTCGCCGGCGGCGTCTCGGTCGCAGGTCCCGCCGCGCTCCTTTACGCCTATGCGGCGCGCTTCCTCACCGCCGGACACGGCGCGATCGCCGGCGGCCTCGCGCAGATCGACCGCGGCTTCGACGCGGCGGCGAAAACCCTCGGCGCGAGCCCTGCGCGAACGCTCGCCGAAATCCACGCGCCGATGATGCGCCGGTCGATCTTCGCCGCCGCGACGATCGTCTTTGTCGACATTGTAAAGGAGCTTCCGGCGACGCTGATCCTGCGCGATTTCAATTTCGAGACGCTGGCGACCCGCGTCTATCGCCTTGCGGGCGACGAACGCCTTGCCGAAGCGGCGCCGAATGCGCTCCTATTGATCGCGCTCGGCGCGCTGCCGATCGCGCTCCTAAGCGGGCTCTTTGACGGTGCCGGCGCAAAACGGGCCGCGTCGTCGGGAGGCGCCGATGCGTAATTTTGGCGCAACCCGCGCGGCAGATCGTTTTTTCAGCGCGCCGTTTCGCGCAAGACCGGGTCCCGCTTTTGCGCCCGGCGCGCCAGGGTCAGCCCGCGCGCAGCGCGTCGTCAAGCCGGTCGCAGATGTAATCGACCTGATCCGGCGTCAGATAGGGATGCATCGGCAGCGAGATGATCTCTTCGCAAAGCGCTTCCGTTTCCATGAGCGGCGCCTTCGGAGCGTAGGCTGCGAAAGCCGGCATCTTGTGCAGCGGCGTCGAATAATAGATCGCCGTCGGCACGCCATGCGCCTTCAGCGCCGCAGCGACCGCGTCGCGCCGCCGGACTCGGATCGAATAATAGCCGTAGCCGGACTTTGCGCCGGCAAGATGGGCCTGCGGGCGAGCGATCCCGGCAAGGCGCCGATCGTAATGCCCGGCGATCCTCCGACGCGCCTCAAGCTCCTCGTCGAAGATCGCCAGCTTTTCGAGAAGCACCGCCGCCTGGAAGCTGTCCATGCGCCCGTTAAACCCGACGCGCACCGAGTTTTTTCGCGCCGCATCCGTGCCGTGCCAGCGCAGCGACAGCCAGGCCTCGATCGCGCCAAGGTCCTGCGAGAGGATCGCGCCGGCATCGCCGTAAGCGCCGAGCGCCTTGCCGGGAAAGAAGCTTGTCGCGGTCGCCGGGGCGAGATTTCCGACGACCCTTCCGCGAAGTTCGCCGCCAAACCCTTGCGCGCCATCGGCAAGAAGAAACAGGGACTCGCGGCGCGCGATCATCTCGATCGCCGGATAATCCGCGGGCGACCCGAAAAGGTCGACCGGGATAATGGCGCGCGGCTTGAGGCGCCCCTCCCGCTTCACATCGGAAAGGCGCCGCTCGAGATCCGCGGGATCGATATTGAAGGTCGCCGGATCGACGTCGACGAAGACCGGCGCCGCGCCGGCGAGGAGCACTGCGTTCGCGGTCGCATTGTAGGAAAACGCCGGGATAAAGATCGCGTCGTCAGCGCCGACGCCCTCGGCGAGCAGCGGAATGATCAGCGCCGCCGTACCGCTCGCGCAGGCGACGGCCGCCGCCGCGCCGGTCCGCTCGGCGAGGAGCGCCTCAAGCTCGTCGATTTCGGGGCCCGCGATGTACCGGCCGTGATCAAGAACCGCCTTGAGGCGGGCCTCGATCCGCGGCCTTATGCGCCGCTGCTGCGCCTTGAGGTCGACGAAGGCGATCTCGCCGACGCGCGACGCGCCGGCGAGGGAGAGATTGGCGACGCCGTTCATGCGATCAATCTTTCCCGACCGGCGCGCGAAGACGCGTTGAACGCGTCCCGCGCGTCTTCGATCAAAAGCGCGAGTTCGAGCGCTCCGCGACCCGCCTTGCCGTCGACCATTGTGCGCGCGCCGTCGAGCGCGGACGAAAGGAAGGCGTCGACGCTGACGCAAAGCGGATCGTCAAAAGCCCGCTCTAGGCCCGACGCGCTCGCACCTTCTGATGAGGACGTCGTGTCGAGGATGCGGCGGTTCAGAAAGTCGATCTCGACGACGCCGTCCTCATATGTCGCCTTCAGCATCCGGCGACGCACCTCATGGCGCCGGCTCGCCGTGAACGAACACTGGCGCCCGCCGTCGAACATCAAGGTCGCGATCGTCTCGTTCCGGTCGCCGCAGGCGGCGATCGACCGCGGCCGCGAAAATCCGAACATGCGGGCGATGTCGAGATCATGAATCATCAAGTCGAACACGACCGACACGTCCTCGCCGCGCCCGGAGGGCGGCCCGCAGCGCGCGAGTTCAAGTTTGGACGGCGCGGCGTCGCGGCGCGGCGCATTCATCGCGGCAAGGACAAAGCGTTCCTGATGCCCGACCTGCAAGACGAGCGAGCGGTCCTCCGCGAGCGCGATCAGCGCGTCGGCGTCACGCAAGGAAAGCGCCAGCGGCTTTTCGACATAGACATGCCGGCCGGACTGCAGCGCCTCAAGGGCGATGGCGAAATGGGTTTCCGCCGGAGCGGCGATGGTGACGGCGTCTGTCGCGCCGAGAAGGTCTTCGAGGCGCTCATACGCCGTGACATTGAACCGGTCCGCGAGCGCTCTAGCGCGAGCATGGTCGATGTCGAAAACGCCGACCAACTCCGCGCGCGGCGAAGCCGCATGCTTGGCGGCGTGGAAGGCGCCGAACACGCCCGCGCCGACTACGCCGGTCTTCAGCCTTCGATGCACGCTGACGCTCCGACCCGCTACAAACGCGGGGACCATAGCGGCGCCCTGATTGCGGGGATATGGCGGACCCGCGGCGCCCGGCGCGCCCGGCCTTCAAACAATGTTTCGGGCTGTTTCCGGCGCTTATTCGCCGCGTTCGCGGCTCCGCTTCAATTCGTCCGCCAGCACGAAAGCAAGTTCGAGCGCCTGCGTCGCGTTAAGGCGCGGATCGCAGTGCGTCTGGTAGCGCGCCGAAAGGTCGCTTTCGGAAATCTCCTGAAGCCCGCCGAGACATTCGGTCACGTTCTGGCCAGTCATCTCAAGATGAACGCCGCCGGGATAGGCCCCTTCGGCGCGGCAGATCCGGAAGAACGAATCGATCTCGGATCGGACGTCGTCGAGGCGGCGGGTCTTGAGGCCGTTCTCCGCCTTGATCGTATTGCCGTGCATCGGATCGCTCGACCAGACGACTTTGCGACCTTCCTTGATGACCCGCCGGATGAGCGGCGGCAAGCCGTCGCCGACGGCCTTGGCGCCGAAACGGGTGATGAGAACGATGCGCCCCGGGATGTTCGCCGGATTGAGCGCGTCAAGAAGCCCGATGAGTTCGTCGGGAGAAAGCGAGGACCCGCATTTGATGCCGATCGGATTGCCGACGCCGCGGCAGAATTCGACATGCGCGCCGTCGAGCTGGCGCGTGCGGTCGCCGATCCAGATCATGTGCGCGGACGTGTCGTACCAACGCCCCGTCGTCGAGTCGACGCGCGTCATCGCCTGTTCAAAGCCGAGCAGCAGCGCCTCATGGCTCGTATAGAAGTCGACCTCCCGGATCGAACGGACTTCCTTCGCCGTGATCCCGCACGCCTCCATGAAGGTCAGCGCCTCGGAAATCCGGTCGGCGAGCGCACGGTAGCGATCCGCTTGCGGATTATCGGCGACGAATTCAAGGTTCCAGCGGTGGACGTTGTGAAGATCGGCGTAGCCGCCGCCCGCAAAAGCGCGGATGAGGTTGAGCGTCGCGGCGGACTGGCCGTAGGCCTTGAGAAGGCGCTGCGGGTCGGGCGTCCTCGCCGCGGCGTCAAACTCCATGCCGTTGATGTTGTCGCCGCGATAGCTCGGCAAGGTCTTGCCGCCGATCGTTTCCGTCGGCGCCGAGCGCGGCTTGGCGAACTGGCCGGCGATCCGCCCGATCTTCACGACCGGCATCGCGGCGCCGAAGGTCAGCGCGACCGACATCTGCAGCAAAAGGCGGAACGTGTCGCGAATGGTGTTCGGGTGGAATTCCTTGAAACTCTCGGCGCAGTCCCCGCCTTGGAGGAGGAAGGCCCGCCCCTCGGCGACGCGGGCGAGTTCGGCTTCAAGCGTTCGCGCCTCGCCCGCGAAGACAAGCGGAGGGTAGCTTGAAAGCTCCGTCTCGACCGCCGCAAGCGCGGCCGGGTCCGGGTAGTCCGCCGGCATGTGGCGGGCCGGCCTTTGCCGCCAGCTGTCAGGAGTCCAGTTCACAGGGTCTCCAAGGGCCGCGCCTCCGAAGTCCGGCATGCCTAGCCTCCCCCTTTCGGCAGCGCAACACGAGGCGAAGCCGCACGGGGTTCATCATCCGCGCCGAAGGGTTAAAAAGGCTCGAACGATTGGAGGAAACCGAATGCGGAAACTGAACATCCTCGCCGCTGCGCTCGCGGCTGTCGGCCTCTCGCCCGCCCTCGCCCAGCGCGATTTCAGCAAGGTCGAAGTCACGGCGACGCCCGTCGCGCCGAATATCTACATGCTGCAAGGCGCTGGCGGAAATATCGGCCTTTCGGTCGGCGCCGACGGCGCCTTCATCATCGACGACCAGTTCGCGCCGCTTGCCGACAAGATCAGAGCCGCGGTCGCCCTGGTGACGCCCGACCCCGTCCGCTTCGTCCTCAACACCCATTGGCATTTCGACCATACGGGCGGCAACGAGTCCTTCGGCGGCGGCGGCGCCGTCATCGTCGCGCATGACAATGTCCGCACGCGGCTGAAACAGGGAATGAAGAACGAGGAAATGGGCTGGAGCGTCGACCCTGCGCCGGCCGCTGCGCTTCCCGTCGTGACCTTCGGCGATGACGTGACGCTTCACTGGAACGGGCACACGATCCGCGCGCATCACCCGGCGCCCGCGCACACGGACGGCGACGCGATCATCCGCTTTGTCGAGGCCAATGTCGTCCATATGGGCGACATCTATTTCCAGGGCGGCTATCCGTTCATCGACCTTCAATCGGGCGGCAGTCTCGACGGCGTCATCGCCGCGCAGGAAGGCGTTCTGGCGACCATCGACGATGAGACGAAGATCATCCCGGGACACGGGCCCCTGTCGAACAAGGCCGAACTCGCATCAACAATCACGATGCTGAAAGACGTCCGCCGACGGGTCAAAAAGCTTGTCGATCGCGGGCTGTCGGAAGAGGCGACGGTCAAAGCCGACCCGTTGAAGGACCTCAACGGGGTCTGGGGCGGCGGCTTTATTAAGGGCGACGCGATGACGCGGACAGCCTACCGATCGCTCAAAAATGAGTGACGGCGGAACGCATAAAAAGAAAACGCCCGCGAAAGGGGTGCGCGGGCGTTTCCGTCATCGCTCGTTCAGGGGCGAGCTGTTCTTGTTATTGGGACTACGAAAGGAGCGTCGCCGAAGCGACTTCGCCGCGCTTGATCACGCATTCGGCGGTCAAGGACGGACCGTCGGCGAGCGGGATGAGTTTGAGGACGATTTTCTGCACCGCCCCGCCCTTCGCCTTGACGAATTTCGTGCGGTAGGCGTCGATCGCGGCAAGGCCTTGTGCGTCGAGCGCGCCGGCGCAGAGCTGAAGCTGGTCTTCGCGTTCGCCGGCAAAGGCCGGCGCGGCGCTGAGGGCGATGGTCGAGGCCGCGAGGGCGATCAGAAGATTTTTCATCTGAGATTTCCTTTCCGGTTTGGTTGCGAACGCGTTTGGCTGTGATCTGTCGTTCTTGTGATCCTATTTACTATTGTTTTTTAAAGTGTCAAGATAATTTTTGGCGTGGGGAGAGAAATTTGGTAGATTCCCAGGCCAGACAGTCGACCCGGGCGCAAGACCCGTCGCGATCTCGAGGAAACGGCGTGAAAAAGGGCTTCAATGTCAAGGACTTATAATCAGGACTGCGTGATCGCCTACGCCTTTGACCTGCTTGGCGAGCGCTGGACCTTTCTGATCATCCGCGAACTTTTTCTCGGACCGCGGCGTTTCGGCGATCTGCACTCGGCCCTTCCCGGCATCGGGACCAATCTCCTCAGCAAGCGCCTTAAGGAACTCGAGGAAGCCGGCATTGTCGCGGCGACCGGCGACGGGCGCGGCCAGTATCGCCTCACGGACGAGGGCGAAGCGTTGCGCCCGACGGCGCGCGAACTGATGTTCTGGGCGATCCACTATTTCATGGGCCGGCCTGAAACGTCGCCGCCGAAAGAGTGCATTTTCTCGAACGATCTTGTCCCTGATTCCGTCGCGCTCGCGATCGAGATGTTTTCAAGCCGCTGCGGTATTCCGCATACGAACTATGTGCTGCACGTGAAGATCGACGACGCCGCCTACACGTTCTTCCACATGAACAAGGAGATGACGGCGCGGCGCGGGACCGATGCGCCGGCGTCGGCGCGCGTCGAAACCGACGTTGCGACGCTTATGCAGGCGATGCGCGGCGAGATCTATGTCGGCGACGCCAAGAAACGGAGCCGGCTTTCGGGCGATGAAGCGGCGATCGACCATTTCTTTTCAAGCTTCATTCCCGGCGCCGACGTCGCCTTCGAAGTCGGCGAACTCATCAAGCAGCGCCGCCTCCTGAAACGCGAGAGCGATACGGTCAGGCTCGCTGCGGCAAAGGCGTAGCGCGCGCGGCGTCGAGATAGCGCGCCGAGATCGGCTTGATCGAGCCTTTCTCGAATTCGAAGAGCAGCGGGTTTCCGGTCGGAATTTCAACGTCGACGATCTCTTCGTCCGAAACGTTCATGAGCAGCTTGACGAGCGCGCGAAGCGAATTGCCATGCGCGGCGATGAGGAGCGATTCGCCGCGTTTGAGGCGCGGCGCGATCTCGCTTTGGAAGAGCGGCGCCACCCGCGCGAGCGTCGTTTTCAAGGACTCCGTAGTCGGAACATCGACGCCCTGATAGCGCCGGTCCTTCGCGGGATCGTAAGAGCTCGCCGGATCGAGCGGCGGCGGCGGCGT
>Ga0073934_10012444_pt1 | contig 10021 bp, 7 predicted proteins | sample LarsenN4metaG_FD_76834 | JGI IMG/M metagenome (GOLD analysis project Ga0073934, IMG submission 76834) | Hot spring sediment bacterial and archeal communities from British Columbia, Canada, to study Microbial Dark Matter (Phase II) - Larsen... ... | reverse complement strand
CGGTCCGTTCACCCTCGTCGGCGGGTTCTGGGGTGTGATCGCCGCGGTCCAAACCCCCGGCGCGCCGTATTTGAGCGTGTTACGCACGGCGACCAACACCGTGATGGTCTCTTGGCCGCTGGCGGGGGCGGAAGGCTGGGTGCTGCAGGCCACCAACGCGCTGCCGTGTTCCGGCACAGCCTGCACGGAAATCCCGCCGCCCTGCACCACCAGCGGCACGGATCTCGTCTCCACCGAGGCGGGGCCTGCCGGGAAGAAATGCTACCTGCTGCGCAAGCCGTAAACGCTCATTCAAACACCACAACCACCGCAAAGATCAAACCATGAAGTATCCACAGACCCTTTTCATTACCCTCGCGTTGACGCTGCCCCTGGCAGGCGCGAAGGCCCAGCCTAAAGTCTCCGGCGCCGTGACGGTGCTCTACGCCAACGTCCCTGATCCGTTGTCACTCTCCTTTGGCGCGGACGGCGCGCTGTATGTCGGGCGCGACGCCAGCGGCTCCGGTGGCGGCAATGCGGATGCCGTGAAGATTCATCGCATCGGGCCGGGTGGCTCGCCGGTGGCCGAGTTCGGCAACACGGCCATCCCGGACCCGGACATAGTGATCGTGGACCGCACGGGCACGGTTTCCGGCGTGGCGGGCGCAGTGCTGGTGGGCGGGCAGGTCAGCCACGGCATCGGCCAAGTGTCACGCATCGTGTCCGACGGGACGGTGTCGGTGCTCTTCGGTCCGGCCAGCGCAGATTGGAATCCAGGCGGCTTTGCATTTGATGCGCAGGACCGCTTGTGGTTCACCGAGGTGGCCGGTGGACGGGTTTACCGTTGCACCGCCACCGAGGTTTCCTTGCGGATCACGCTGAGCGACGCGTATTCCATCGCGTTTGACGCCACCAACCGGCTGGTGATCAGTCCGGCAGCGACGCCGGGCCGTCTGGTCCTGTACGACAGCGACGGCACGCTGCTGGCCCCCAACTTCGCGGCGGCTCGCCCAGCTACGCCGCTGGCCCGCGGGCCGGGTGGTTTCTGGGGTAACGAGCTCTACGCCATCACGACGAGCGGCGATCTTATCCGCATCGCCCTCGATGGCTCCGCCACAACAATGGGCGCCGGCTTCGAAGCCATTGAAGGGCTGAGCTTCGGTCCGGACGGCGCACTTTACGCCAGCGACTTCAACGGCGACCGCATCTGGCGCATCGCGCCGCTGGGCGTTCCCGGCGCGCAGGGCTTCTGGGGTCTCAAGACCCACGACCCCACTTCGCAGCCGCCCACTACCATGTTCTGGTTCGATGAGAACGGGGCCAACTACCGTGAATTGCCGCGCGTCACACTGGGCGGCGTGGAGATCGAAGCCGACGGGCTGGCCCTGTCGCCGCAAGGCGGGTTGTTCGCCTTCCAGGTCAATACAGGGGGCGGCTCGCGGCTGCTATCGCTGAATCCCACCACCGCCGTAGCTACGGCGATCGGTCCGGTACTGTCAGGCCGCGACCTCCGCGCCGCGACCTTCACCCTTTCAGGACGGCTGTTGGTCTTCGATTACACGCAGCGCCAGTTGCTCGAGATAGACCCGGTCACCGGAGGGCAGGTCGGATCCGGCGTGCCGCTCTCCACGATCGGGGACTTCACTACCAGTGGCGGCGACCTCACCCAGATGCCTGATGGCACGTTGGTCTTCGCCTACAATGAATTACTCTACCGGCTTGATCCCCGTACCGGGACGCTGACCCAACTCCACCGTGACCCGGCACCGTTCCCCGACAGCTACCCGCCCTACTGCTGCGGCATCGCCTGCGTTGCCGGCAGCGACCCGCAAGACAAGCTCTTCGGCTTCGAGGCGTCTTTGAATGACAGTGTTTACCACTACCTCCCCTCGGCGGGATTCGCCCGCTCGCTGCTCTATGACAACGTCGTGCCCAGCTACAACGCCGGACGTGGCGATCTGGCAGGCTTGCCCGCCGCTTTGGTGGAACCGCTCGACATCACCCGAAATGGCAACGCGATCACGCTCCAGACGGTCTGCCGCGGCGGGCTCTGGGCCGAAGTCGTCTACACCGACGATCTCGCCGCACCCAACTGGCAGATCGTTCCCGGCACGGCCGGCTGGGTGCCCTACACTCCAGGGACTCTCGGCACGCGGATGACTTGGAGCAATCTCCCTGCTGACGCCCCGCACCGGTTCTTCCGCGTGCGGGTGAAGTGACTTCACGAGGCAAGACATCTCGTTTCGCTGCCAGACCAGAGTGGCTTGATGGCTGCCATCCCCTTCTGCAAAGCAGTCAGATGGACAGGGAAACGCGCGCGAAACCCTGAGCGAGCTGGTAATAGTGAACACCGAAGACGATGCCCGGGACGACAGCACACGAGATCTCAGCGTCGGCGTCCATGACTCCTGCGACGCGCCGGTTGTGAGCACCCGCAGAAACACTGAGGATGCAGTGCGCTGGACGGCCGGGATCCATAGGGTTGAATTCAAGTGGTGACACGCTCTGGAATGGGATCAGGCCTGAAGCGGCCAGCTTGAGCTAAAACGGGGCGCCGCGCCGAACGGGACGGCATGCCGAAGACCAGTGTGGAAGACGCAAAGCAGTTGTTCAACGAATGGTTGACCCATTCCATTTGCGCGCCGCCGTCACGTGAGGAATAATCTCCTCAACATAATTCTATGATGAACCGATTGCGCTCTTCGAGTTGGCGGCTGGCGGGGTTCGCGGCGGCCCTCCTGGCCACCGCATCCACTCCGGCCTCTGATTGGCCCATGTTTCGCGGCTCCCAGGGATTGTTGGGCGTCGCCTCCGGCACTCTCAACGCCCCGCTTTCCATGGCCTGGCGGCTGAAGACCGGCGGTGCGGTCAAGTCCTCCGCGGCCATCGCCGGAGGGAGGATCTTCGTGGGCTCTTGTGACAGCAACATTTACTGCCTCGATCTGAAGACGGGGCGCAAACTCTGGAGCCACAAGGCGGAGGCGGAAATCGAATCTTCCCCGCTGGTGTTGGGCCAGGGTGTGTTCGTGGGAACGATGGATGGCGCCGTGCTCGCCTTGAGCGCAGACGACGGAAAACCGCTCTGGAAGTTCATGACCGGAGACAAAATCCTCGGGGGGCCGAACTACGTCAACACACCTCAGGGGCCACATATCCTCGTCGGCAGTTATGACTTCAAACTCTACAGTCTGGACGCCGCCACGGGCCGCGGCAACTGGGTGTACGAGAGCGGCAACTACATCAATGGCTCTCCAGCGGTTTCGGGCGGAGTGACGGTGTTCGGGGGATGCGACGCGATCCTTCATGTCGTTTCCGTAACGACCGGCAAAGTGGACAAGCAGATTCCGGGTGGGGCGTACATCGCCGGCTCCGCCGCGCTGGACGCCCAGCGCGCCTATTTCGGCCACATGGAGAACGAGTTCTGGTGCGTGGACCTGGTCAAGGGCACAAACCTCTGGGCCTACAAAGACCGCAACTTCCCTTACTACTCCAGTCCGGCTGTCACCTCCGACCGTGTGCTCTTCGGTGGACGCGACCGCCGCCTGCATTGCGTGGATCGCGCCACAGGTCAAGGCATCTGGACCTTCAGCACCCGCGGCAAAGTGGACAGCTCGCCGGTCGTCTGCGGAGACAAGGTGGTCGTAGGCTCGGACGACGGCCGCCTGTACGTGGTAGCGCTGAAGGACGGCGCCCAGTTATGGTCGTTCGACACCGGTGAGGCTATCAGCGCCAGCCCCGCCGTGGCCGACGGCCGGGTGGTCATCGGGTCCGAGGACGGCACGATCTATTGTTTTGGGGATTCCCCGCGATAGAAAGGGGGTTGACGCGGCCCCGCCCCGCCAGGCAACAATGCGCGCATGAAATCAAGCACATCGTTTCGCCGCCTCCTGACCACAGTGGCGTTCATCTGGTGCCTTTCCTCACTGAGCGCCGCCGAATCGTGGGTATCGCTCTTCAACGGCAAGGATCTCACGGGCTGGGAAAAAGTGCATGACGTCACCGCGGAGGTTGTGGAGGGCAACCTTCGCATCGTGAAGGGCATGGGTTGGCTGCGGACCGTCAAGGAATACGGCGACTGCATTCTCGAGGCCGAGTGGCGCGCTCTCTCCGACAAGTATGATAGCGGTCTTTTCTTCCGCTGTGTCCTTGAGGGCAAACCCTGGCCCAAAGATGGATGGCAGGTGAACCTTCGCTACGACCGGCTCGGCGGCCTGGTCAAGGGCTACTCCAGCATCGTCCCGGCCGAGACCGAGCGCATGCCCACCAATCAATGGGTCAAGTTCCGCATCGAGATGCGTGGCAGCAAGTGCGCCCTTTTCGTCAACGGCGAGAAGGCGTGGGATTACGACAAGATTGACCGCGAGCGCGGTTACCTCGGCATCCAGATCGAGGACAAGGCCTTCGACTTTCGTAACATCCGCATTCAAGAGCTCCCGTAAGTGGGAGGCTCAATCGCGACAAACCCCGGGCCGACGCGGGGCCTGTGGCACCGGTTGTGGTCCGCCTTGTTTCTTCCTTGGTTGCCGCCAGAGGGCAGCGCGAGGCTACGGCCTGGGCTGCACCGTGAGACCCACGGGGCGGCCGCCTTCCACGCGCATGGCCAGCCCCTCAATCAATTGCCGCCCTGAAAACTCTCGTGCTGGCTCGCCATGCACCGCCACCGAGTAGCGCGCGTCTTTCTCCACCGTGAACCACTCGGGGAACTGATTGATCCTCGGATAATCCAGCGGCAGGCGCATGAAAACCTTGTGCCGGGGCTGGTCGAACACCAGACGCCCCTCCCAGGGGTGTTCCGCGCCCACCCACACATGCAGCGTCTTGCCGGAGCGAGCCGCGCCAAACCGCACGTCGGCACGCCACGGGTTCACCGTGGTCCCCTGTGTCTTCCACAACGCGTAGAGCAGCGAGGTGCGGGCAAAATTGCCGTCCCCATGCCAGCCTTCAATGATGCCGTCTGGTTTTTGGATGGCCCACATCAGGCGGATCTGGCTGTCCGACCATGCAACGGCAGAGTTCGTCGGTTCCCGGTTTAGCAGATTCATCGCCCCCTCGATCGAGTCCGCGTAACCATCCGCGCTTTTGTCTCCCCAGCACGCCCCGACATATTTCCCATGCAGATTCCCGAGGACCTGGCGAACCGCCTCGCGATACGCTGGAATCCGGTCCACCAGCCAGAGGGTATAGAAACCGTCGTAATCGTATCCCCACGTGTCGCAGAGGTCCGGGCTGTGCGCCCCGGTTTTGGGGTCAAACCAGGAGTAGAGCAGGCCATCTTTGTTCCGACCCTTGAGGAGAATCGTGTCGAAGATCTCCCGCAGGGGACCTTCGTAAGCACGCTTCTTGTCCGGTCGCCGATACGCTGCCGCCACGTAAAGTTCGCTCAAGCCGTTGACAACTTCGCATCCATGATCCACCAGGCGCAGCGGCGCCAGATTTCGTGTGGGGTGGTTAGTGCCAAGGAGGAAGTAATCTCCAAGGCGAAGCGCCCAGTCGAGGTACTTGGCATCGCCGGTGAACCAGCACAACCGCGCGTTAGCCTGCAACAGGTCACCGCACACCTCGATGTTCAAGGTCGGGACCTTCCCGAAGGGTGTCTCGACGCGCGCGTGTTTCCAAAGGTCGTCCACCAGGCCGATCATGCGCTCCGACCACGGACTGGGCCCGAGCCATTCAGTGATGGGCAGCAGGCCGTCCTTGACGTACTCGGCACTGTCGAAAACGACCGCCTCCGGGTCCAGTGTCTCCCGCCGCCAGCCTTGTTTCGCGAACGAGTAGTCGTCCGTTAAGCGGTCGAGACGGCAGGTCAGGCGCTCCTCGGCGCGAAGCATCGCCAGCAGGCGCCCCTCCAGCAAAGGGCGGTCCGTGATGGCCGCGGTGAGGACCATGTAAGGGTAGTTGTCCGCGGCGGCGTCACGGCCGTTCCAGAAATCGCGGCTCGAGCTGAGGTTGCGAGGGATCAGTCCCGTGGCCGGGTCGGCGTGCGCCAGCCAACCGTCCACGTACCGGCGGCAGCGAAACAAGGCCTCGCTGGCCAGGCGCGCGTTCTTTTCGGCCTCGCGAAAGAAACTGGCAGTCTCGGAGTCTGTCGAAACGCTCGGCGGCAAGGGCATCTGCTGGTCCCAGCCCGGCCGCCGCTCTGGAAAGGCTTCGCCCGCTGGGATTTCTCCCTCGGCCAGAAGCGTCAGCCGCCCTCGGTGGGCCGTCGCCTTCAGATCAGCCGGCAACCCGGCGGGGCGGGTCGGGGAGACCAGCCGCGCCTCGCTGAAAAAGGCCGGCCGGCCCTGGCCGCGTGTGATCTCAATTCTGTAACCGGACCCCTCCAGTCCGGCCGGCAGCGGCACGCGTAGCCACCGAAACCCCCAGTGCCCGCCTTCGCTCACCTGCAGGGTCCGGCCATTGACCGTCAGCGTAGCGTCTCGATGGTCCGACTTGGCGCCCCAGCCCAGCTCCAGCAGGTCGCCGGGCCTTGGGGCTACATCAAACTCCAGCCGGAGAGCTGTGCGCCCCAACCAGTAGTAGGGAGTCCCATCCAGCGACTCCGGCCCTTCCAGAAACCGAACCCATGCCGCAACGCACGCTTCATCGGGCAGCGGCCGCGCTTCGCTCCCCAGGATGCGGCGCAACGCCGGCAGGAAGTCGCGGCCACTGAAAACATGCGGCCCGGAGTGTACGGTGAGGACCGCGTTCGAGCCCGCCCCGAAGACCTGGTAAGCGCCCACAATATCATGCATGGCCTGGCGTCCGATGGCCACAGGGAACCCGCCCGGGGCGCGCTCCATTTCGCCCAGTTCACACACCAGCAACCGCGGCGCCACACAGGCGAAGATGTCCGAAAAATCAAAGTGCTCTTCCAGCCCGGGGAAGTTGAAGCACGGGCAATGGCCGTTTTTCATGTTGGCCACCGTGGTCAGCCATCCGCTGCTGCACACCGCTTTCACTCGTTCGTCGAGGGCCGCGACATACATCGTTGTCTCGCCGCCAAGCGACAGCCCCGCCACGGCCAGGCGGTCTGCATCCACCTCCGGCAACGTCACCACATAGTCCAGACACCGCAGGGCATCCCAGGTGCGCTCTCCCATAAGAGTCCAGTTCGTAAACTGCAAGGTGTGCTGGCCGACATCCGGCGCGATCACCACATACCCCATCTCCGCCATGGCCTTGCCATACCAATACAGACTCTGCCCACGGACCACTTCCTCACCGCTGCCCCCGTGCCCGTGAATGGCCAGCACGGCCCCCACTTTGGAGCGAGGGGCAAGGGGCCGGGCCAGCCAGGCGTGGACCTGCCGCCCCGGGACTGTCTGCAAGGTGATCTCCTCGAGCACATACGCGCCTTCCGCCACCTGTTCGCGCCGCAAAACCTTTGGATGGAGGGGGCCTCGGACGGGCTCACTTCCCCCCATCATCAGGGTGAAAAGCTTGTTTCGGGCATCCTGCTGCCAGCGCCGGGCTTCCACGGGAGAACCGGCTTGGAAACGCAAGGCTGGGGCACCGAGCCCGGTCTGGCTGGCCACGACGAGTTGCAGCGCAAGGAAGAAAGGCAAGGTCCTGGACATGGCGATCAATGGCAGCGTGATGGCCACAGAGATAGCCCACGGAATCACCACTGCAAAGTGTTTTTGCTCGATTCGATGCGGCGCCTTAGTGTTTCCAAATGGCTGAACCGGCCGGCAGAGACCATGACCTTGAGGGCGCGGCTCCCGGGGCGCACACGGAGGGTGGATGGCGCGCGACTTGCCAGGCCGGGGATATCCCCCGCCCGCCATGGCCCTGCCAGCGCCCAGGAACTCAGTGCTCGTGTGTATGGGCAGGCTCGGCGTGTTCGACGCCGGAAGAACGATCATGACCGGTCCTCTCAAAGGCTCCGATGAGCACGGAGAGCGTCAGGCCAGCCACCAGGGCAAAGGAAAGCTTCCAGCGATCGTGCGCGTGGAACTGGAGTTCCGGCAGCAGGTCGCTGGCCGCAATACACAGGAAGGTGCCGCCGGAAAACGCCAGGGCGGCCCCCAGGAAAACCTCGGCCGAGCCGGCCTGAGCCAGACCCAGGTGGAAGAGCACCATCCCGAGGGGCACAGCCAGCGCCAGCAAGCCGTTGATGAGATGGCGCAGACTCCGCGAGTGCTCGCCCCGGGCCATGAGCACGCCCACCGCCATCGCGTCGAAGGGCTTGTGGAGAAATACCACCAGGAAAGTGCCGATGGCCGTGAGCAAGCCGGCGTCGTGACCGTGCGACTCGGCCTGAACGCTGGCAGCCACAGCGACGCCATCTAGAATCGAGTGGAGACACAGCCCCACGCTGGCGCCGGCCCAGGAGAGACGCCTGGCGGACTGTTCGGCCAGGGAATGACGGCAGGCCGCGTCGCTGTCCTCTGTTAAGTGATCTGCGGTGTGATCATGGTTATGGTCGGACCCGCAAGCGCAGGCCGTCTCCGAGACCTTCTCGGGCACATCGTGATGATGGAAATGCAAAAACCGTTGCAGCAAGAAGACGACCAGAAAACCGCCCAGAAGCCAGGCGGCCACACGGTCAATGGAACGCACCTGGTGCCAGGCATGGGGCAGCATGTGCAGCAGGCCAACTCCGAGCATGAGCCCCGCTACAAAACTGGTGGCCAGTTGCAGGCGGGTGTGGGTGGGCCGCAGGAGCATCGGCAGCCAGCCGCCGGCCAGCGAAGCTCCAAGGATCAGCACGCCGTAGGCGCCCAGCAGTGCCAAAGGCGGCAGGGTCAGGTCCATCATCAGGCTCCCAGACTGCCCGACTCAGAGGCTTCTGTCAGCATTTTTGCTCGCGGGCAGGCGGCATCGGCGCTTAAACAGGGGCGACGCTATGCGGTTTACGATTGTCACTCCCAGCTTTCGCGGCGGCCAGTGGCTCCCTTTGTGCATCGCCTCCGTGGCGGATCAAAGCGTGGACCATGAGCACATCGTGCAAGACGCCTGCTCGGACGACGGCACCCGGGACTGGCTGCCCCGCGACCCGCGGGTGGTGGCGGTCATCGAGAAGGACCAGGGCATGTATGATGCGGTCAATCGCGGCTGGAGCCGCGCCACCGGCGAGGTCCTGAGTTACTTGAATTCCGACGAGCAGTACCTGCCCGAAGCGTTGCGCGCCGTTGAGGAGTATTTCACGCGGCATCCCGAGGTGGACGTGGCCTTCGGCGATGTGGTCGTGGTGGACCCGGCCGGCCAATACCTCTGCGAGCGGCGTGCCCTCTGCCCCCACGTGCCCCACACCCTGGTGAGCAACAACCTGAGTTTTCTCACCGCCGCGGCCTTTGTGCGCCGCCGGGTGGTGGCCGAAATGGGCTTCCGCTTCGACCCGGCGTGGCGGGACGCGGGGGACGCCGACTGGGCGATCCGACTGGCGCGCGCGGGGGTGCGTATGGGATTGCTGCGCCAGTTCACCAGCGTGTTCACCGACACCGGGGCCAACATGAACCTGGGAGCCAACGCAGCGCGCGAGAAACAGGCGCTGTTCGCGCGCGCGCCATGGTGGGCCCGGCGCTTCCGGGGCGCGGTGGTGGCTCACTACCGGCTGCGCCGGCTGCTGGCCGGGCACTACTTCCCACGACCGCATACCTACGCCATCTACACCCGCGCCCGGCCCGAAGTGCGGACCGTGTTCCACGTGGACCGGCCGACCTGGCGGTGGCCGCGTCAATCCTCGCGGTAGCGCTGGGCAATGGGCACACGGCGCCCCATGCCGAACGCCCGGGTGGTCACCTTCAGACCGGGGGCGGCCTGGCGGCGCTTGTATTCGCTGGCGTCAATCAGACGCACCACCCGGCGCACATCCTCGGGCGGCAAGCCCGAGGCTATGATCTCGGCCGGGCTTTCCAGACGCACCACGTAGGCCTCCAGAATCTGGTCCAGAATCTCGTAGGGCGGCAGTGAATCCTGATCGGTCTGGTTGGGGCGCAGCTCGGCTGACGGCGGCTTGGTGATCGAAGATTCCGGGATGATTTCGCCGTTGCGGTTCACCCAGCGGGCGATGCGATAGACCATGGTCTTGGGCACGTCGGCGATGACGGCCAGGCCGCCG
>Ga0073934_10012443_pt1 | contig 10021 bp, 6 predicted proteins | sample LarsenN4metaG_FD_76834 | JGI IMG/M metagenome (GOLD analysis project Ga0073934, IMG submission 76834) | Hot spring sediment bacterial and archeal communities from British Columbia, Canada, to study Microbial Dark Matter (Phase II) - Larsen... ... | reverse complement strand
TGGCCGGCGACGGCTGGGGAAAGAATTTCGAAAGCGACCTGATCCACGACATCATTCCCTTCATCGAGTCGCACTACTCGGTGTATCCCGACCGCGAGCACCGCGCGCTGGCCGGGCTTTCGATGGGGGGCGGGCAGTCGCTGGATTTCGGGCTGGGCCACCTCGAGACATTCGCCAACGTGGGCGGCTTCTCCTCGGCGCCCAACACGCGAGCCCCCGAGGTGTTGGTCCCTGATCCGGCGCAGGCCAGGGAGAAACTGAAGGTGCTGTGGATTTCCTGCGGCAACAAGGACGGGCTGATGGGCATCAGCCTGCGCACGCACACGTATCTCAAGGAGAAAAACGTTCCGCACATCTGGCATGTGGATGACAACGGCCATGATTTCCGGCATTGGAAGAGCAGTCTGTATTGGTTCGCCCAGCAACTCTTCAAATAGAGGACCTCGCCCGGCCGAGCCGGCAGCCATGCAGCCGCCAAGCCGTCTGGTGATTCGCCTGGCCCTGGCGCTGGCGGCGCCAGCCGCCCTGGGCGCCGACGCTCCCGCGCCGCCCCCGGCGCCGCTCGTCCCCCTGTCCTCGGTCCGCTTGCTCGAGGGTCCGTTTGCCGACGCCGTCCGCGTGAACCGCGCGTATCTGTTGGCGCTGGACCCGGATCGGCTCCTGGCCCCGTTCCTGCGCGAGGCCGGGCTGGAGGCGAAGGCCCGGCCCTACGGGAATTGGGAGAGCGGCGGGCTGGATGGCCACACGGCCGGGCATTATCTCTCCGCGCTGGCGGCCATGATCGCCTCGGGGGCCGACACTCCCGAAGGCGCGTTGCGCCGCCGGCTCGATCAGATGCTGGCCGAGCTGGAGCGTTGCCAGAAGCACTCTGCCAACGGCTACCTTGGCGGCGTGCCTGGCAGCCGGGCGTTGTGGGAGGCGGTGGCCGCCGGCCGCGTCGAGGCGGTGAACCGGAAGTGGGTGCCCTGGTACAATGTGCATAAGACCTTCGCCGGGCTGCGCGACGCCTGGCTGCTGGCCGGCCAGGCCCGGGCCCGCGCGCTTCTGCTCCGCCTGGGCGACTGGTGCGAAACCGTGGTCGCGCGCCTGTCCGACGAGCAAATGCAGCGCATGCTCGGCCAGGAGCACGGCGGCATGTATGAGGTGCTGGCAGACCTCTACGCGATCAGCGGCGATCCGAAGTATCTGGCCCTGGCGCGGCGCTTTCACCACCGGGCGGTTCTGGATCCCCTGATGCGCCGGCAGGATCCGCTCACGGGCAAGCACGCCAACACGCAAATCCCCAAGGTCATCGGCCTCGCACGCCTCGCGGGGCTGACTGGCGACGCCGAGGCCCACGCGGGCGCGCGCTATTTCTGGGAGAATGTCACCGGCCGGCGCAGTGTCGCCTTTGGCGGGAACAGCGTCTCCGAGCATTTCAATGATCCCCGGGACTTTCGCCGCATGATCGAGCACCGCGAAGGCCCCGAGACCTGCAACACCTACAACATGCTTCGGCTGACCGGCCAGTTGTTCGCCCGCGAACCGCGGGCGGCCTATGCCGACTACTATGAGCGCGCGCTCTACAATCACATCCTGGCCTCGATTCATCCGGCCGTCCCGGGCTACGTGTATTTCACGCCCATCCGCCCGGCGCATTACCGGGTCTATTCCCAGCCCGAACACTGCTTCTGGTGCTGCGTGGGCACCGGCATGGAAAACCCGGGCCGCTACGGGGAATTCATCTACGCGCAGGCCACGAACGGCCTTTACGTCAACCTCTTCATCGCCTCGGAAGTCACCGACACCAACCTCGGCCTGACCCTGCGGCAGGAAACGAGGTTTCCTGATGAACCGCGAACGCGCCTGATCCTGCGGCTGCCCGGGCCGGCGACCTTCACCCTGCATCTGCGCCACCCCGGCTGGGTCGCGGCCGGCGACTTCGCCGTGCGCGTGAACGGCGAGCAGGTCGGCACGGCCTCGACGCCCGCCAGCTACGCGGCGCTGACCCGCCGGTGGCGCGACGGGGACCGCGTGGACCTCGAGTTGCCGATGCGCACCACGGTGGAACGGCTGCCGGACGGCTCGGACTGGGTGGCGCTCTTGCGCGGGCCGATCGTGCTGGCGGCGCCGGCCGGCACGAACAACCTGGTGGGCCTGCGCGCCAATGATTCGCGCATGGGCCACGTGGCCAGCGGCCCGATGGTCCCGCTCGACCAGGCCCCGGTCCTCCTGGCCAGCGCCGACACCTTGCCCGCCCACGTACAGCCCGATGCCGCGGCGGGGCCGCTGCGTTTCCGCCTCACCGACGTGGCGGTTCCGGCGCCGCCCGAAGGGCTGCCGCTCCTGCCCTTCTTCCGGCTGCACGACGCGCGCTACCAGATGTACTGGCAGCTCACGACCCGGGAGGCCCTGGCCAGCCGGCAGGAGCGCCTGGCCGCCGAGGAACGCGCCAAACAGGCCCGCGAGGCCGCGACCCTCGACCTGGTCGCCGTCGGCGAGCAGCAGTCCGAGGTGGAGCACGGCTTCACCGGCGAGGGCGTGGAGACGGGGGAATTTCAGGGCCGCCGCTGGCGTCATGGCCGCTGGTTTCAGTACACGCTCGATCTGCGCGGGGCCCGGGCCGCCGACCTGGCCGTGACCTACTCCGGCTGGGACCGGGGCCGCCGGTTCGAGGTGCTGGCCAATGGCGTGCTCCTGGCCAGCGAACGGCTGGACGGCTCCCGCGCCGGCGAGTTCTTTGAAAAGCGTTACCCGCTGTCCGCCGCCGTGCTCGAGGCCGCCAGGGACGGCCAGGTGATCGTCCGCTTTAACGGACGGGAGGGTTCGCTGGCCGGCGGCGTCTTCGATGTGCGCCTGATGCGCCCCGCCACCCCCTAGACCCGATTTGCCGCATGAACAGAACACACACACGCCGCCGGAGCCGCGGCGAGCCAGCCGGCGCCCAGCGGCCTCCCTACAAAAACCCCGCGCTCCCGCCCGCGCAGCGCGTCAAAGATCTCCTGGCCCGCATGACCCTCGAGGAAAAAGCGGCGCAGATGCTGTGCGTCTGGCAGGAGAAGAAGACCATGCTCCTGGACGCCGCGGGCCACTTCGATCCGGTCAAGGCCAAAGCCGCGTTCAAGAAGGGCCTGGGCCTCGGCCAGGTGGGCCGCCCGAGCGACGCGGGCGCGCCGGCGGAGGCCCCCTGGCTGGGCCGCACCGCCCGCCAGATGGCGGAGTTGACCAACGCCATCCAGAAGTTCTTTCTCGAACACTCGCGGCTCGGCATCCCGGTGGTGTTCCACGAGGAATGTTTGCACGGCCACGCCGCCCGCGACGCCACCAGCTTCCCTCAACCCATTGGTTTGGGCGCGACCTTCAACCCCGCGCTGGTCGAGGCGCTGTTCGCCATGACCGCCTATGAGGCCCGCGTGCGCGGCACGCACCAGGCCCTCACGCCCGTGGTGGACGTGGCGCGCGATCCCCGCTGGGGCCGTGTCGAGGAAACCTATGGCGAGGATCCGTATCTGAACACGCGCCTGGGCATCGCGGCGGTGCGCGGCTTTCAGGGCGACGCGACCTTCCGGGACAAACGGCGCGTCATGGCCACCCTCAAGCATTTCGCGGCGCACGGCCAGCCGGAGTCGGGCCAGAATTGCGCGCCGGCCAATGTCTCCGAGCGGGTCTTGCGCGAGACCTTCCTGCATCCGTTCCGCGACGTGCTGCGGGAGGCCGGGGCGGTGAGCGTCATGGCCAGCTACAACGAGATTGACGGCGTGCCCTCGCACGCCAGCCGGTGGCTGCTGCGCGAGGTGCTGCGCCGGGAATGGGGTTTCACGGGCTTTGTCGTTTCCGACTATTACGCGATCTGGGAACTGGCCCACCGGCCCGACACCCACGGCCATTTTGTGGCCCGGGACAAAAAGGAGGCCTGCCGGCTGGCCGTCGAGGCCGGCGTGAACATCGAATTGCCCGATCCGGATTGCTACCGGCACCTCGTGGCCCTGGTGCGCGAGGGCGCGCTCCAGGAAAAGCAACTCGACGCGCTGGTCGCGCCGATGCTCTTCTGGAAGTTTCAGATGGGGCTGTTCGATGATCCCTACGTGGATCCGGACGAGGCGGAACGCGTCGTCGGCTGCGACGCGCACCGCGAGCTGGCCCTGCAGGCCGCGCGCGAGACCATCACCCTGCTCAAGAACGAGGGCCATCTCGCCCCGCTCAACCCGGCGACGCTGCGCACCATCGCCGTGATAGGCCCGAACGCGCACCGCCCGTTGCTCGGCGGCTACAGCGGCGCGCCCCGGCACAACGTCACCGTGCTCGAGGGCATCCAGGCCCGGGTGGGCGACCGCGTGAAGGTGCTCTACGCCGAGGGCTGCAAGATCACCGTGGGCGGCTCGTGGCAGCAGGATGAGGTGATCGCCAGCGATCCCGCCGAGGACCGGCGCCAGATCGCCGAGGCGGCCGCCGTCGCGCAACAGGCCGATGTCATCGTGCTGGCCATCGGCGGCAACGAACAGACCTCGCGCGAGGCCTGGAGCCGCAAGCACCTGGGCGACCGGGCCAGCCTCGACCTGGTCGGCCGCCAGGAGGAACTGGTGGATGCCATGCTGGCCACGGGCAAGCCGGTCATCGTCCTGCTTTTCAACGGGCGGCCGCTTTCGATCCCCCGCGTGGCGCAGCGCGTGCCGGTCATTTTTTAGTGCTGGTATCTCTGCCAGGAGTGCGGCCGGGCCGTGGCCGAGGTGCTGTTCGGCGACGTGAATCCCGGCGGCAAGCTGCCCATTTCGATCCCCCGTTCCGCCGGCCACCTCCCGGTCTTCTACAATCACAAGCCCTCCGCCCGCCGCGGCTACCTCTGGGATGAGGTCTCCCCGCTCTTCCCGTTCGGCTTCGGGTTGAGCTACACCACCTTCCGGCTGGACCGCCTCCGGCTGACCAGGAAACGCATCCCCCGCACCGGCTCGACGCGCGTGCTGGTGGACGTGACCAACACCGGCCCGCGCGCCGGATCGGAAGTGGTGCAGATGTACATCCGCGACCGCGTCAGCTCGGTCACACGTCCCGTGAAAGAGCTCAAGGGCTTCCAGAAGGTCTGGCTCGAGCCCGGGCAAACGCAGACCGTGGCCCTGGACATCACCCCCGCGTCGCTCGCGTTCTACGATGTGAACATGGACTACGTCGTCGAGCCGGGCGAGTTCGAGATCAAGGTCGGCGCCTCCTCGCGCGACGAAGACCTGCAACAGGTCGTCCTGACGGTCACACCGTAGCCTGGCTGTTTATGAGCACCACCCCCCAGCGGCTTTCCTTCCTCGAGAAGACGGGTTACAGCGGCGCGGACGCCGCGGCCAACTTCGTCTTCATGACCATGGTGCTGTTTCAGCTCAACTTCTACACCGACACCTTCGGGCTCAGCGCCGGGGCCGCCGCGGCCATCCTGCTCTGGCCGCGCCTGTGGGACGCGGTGGTGGACCCCATCGTCGGCATCCTCGCCGACCGCACGCAGACGCGCTGGGGCAAGTTCCGCCCCTGGATTCTTTTCACCGCTGTGCCCTGGGCGGTCATCATGGTCCTGGCCTACACCACCCCGAAAGGCTGGAGCATGGCGGCGATGGTCGCCTACGCGGCCGTGACCAACACGCTGCTCATGACCATCTATTCGATGAACAACATGCCCTACGCGGCCCTCGGCGGCGTGATGACCGGCGACCTGAATGAGCGCGCGAAGCTGAACTCCTATCGCTTCGTCGCGGTCAACGCCGCCCAGTTCATCGTCGGCGGCTTCACGCTGCCCCTCGTGGCCAAGTTTGCCATGGGGCATGACCGCGCCTATGGCTGGCGCATGACCATGACGGTGTGGGCTGTGGTCTGCCTGGCGCTCTTCCTCTTCACCTTTGCCACCACCCGCGAACGCATCCAGCCGCCCGCGGCCGCCCGGTCGTCCCCGAAGCAGGACTTCCTCGACCTCCTCAAGAATGGCCCGTGGCGCATCATGGTCCTGTGGACGCTGGTGCATTTCGCCATCCTCTCCTTCCGGGGCGGCGCTCTCTACAACTACTACCACCACTACGCCGACAAGGCGGCCATGTTCGACTTCGTGCAACAGCTCGGCCTGGTGGCGGCGGCGGGGGCCGAACCCCGGGGCGGCCTTCTGGAAACCCTGGGTTACATCGTCCACGGCGACCGCGCGAACCTGGCCGGCTCGAACGTTGCCGACGTCTTCAACAGCATCATCAACATGCTCGGCACGGGGCTGACCATCATCGTCATTCTCCTCTCCCCGCCCCTGGCGCGCGCCTTCGGCAAGAAGGCCGTTTCCGCCGCCGGCTTTGCCCTGGCCACCCTCGGCACCTTCGCCTTCTTTCTTTTGTCGCCGGCCAACGTCTGGGGCATGGTCGGGCTCACGGCCTTCATCGCCATCGTCTATGCCCCGACCATTCCCCTGACCTGGGCCATTTTTGCGGACGTGGCGGATTATTCCGAGTGGACCCTGGGCCGTCGTTTCACGGGCATGGTCTTCGCAACGATTGGGTTCGCCCTGAAGTCGGGCCTGGCCCTCGGCTCGGCGTCGTTTCTGTGGATGATGGAGGGATTCTTTGGCTACGACACGAAGTTCCCGGCCGCGCCCAACGCGGTGGCGGGCTACCGTTTCGCCAGCGGCATCGGTGTCGCCACTCTCTTCGCCATTTGCACTGTCTTGCTCGCGCTCTACCCGCTCAACAAGCGCGCCACCATCCAGATGGCCAACGAACTGGCCCAGCGGCGAAAGCCGCTCGCGCCCGAGACCGCCTGAACCGCAGGCCCGACGCGTTCGGGATGGGCGCGGCGAGGCCGGCGGCGCGACCCGGCGCCCGGGCCGGCGCCGGTTGGGGAGGGAACTTCGAGAGCGCGCCGATGCGCGCGATCACTTCGGCACCTCGACCGCAGAGCGGAGCTCAACCGGCCGCAAGCCCGCCGGCCGGAGGACTGTCGTCACCGCGCCTTTTGTGCCCGGTTCGAGGAAGCCAGGAGGCAGGGGCACGCTCACGGTGGCCCCGGCATAGGGCGCAAGCGCCGGGACGGTGGCATCCGCCGTGTGTTCCCGGCCCGCCGCGTTGCGCACCGTGGTCCGCATCGGCGTGGGCGGCGAGGGGACCAGGCCGAAGTTCTCGACCATGACGGCCAGAGCTTCCGGCTGGTCGAGCTTCGCCGGGCGCTGGGAGAGCAGCGGCGTCAGGCCGGGATGCCCGGGCGCGCGCACGTAGCCGAGCACAAGGCCGCCGCCCCTGGTTTTGCCGAGCAGTTTCGCCACCGGATCGGTCGGGGCAAACTCCCCGCCCATGGATTCGAAGGTGACGGTCAGTCCCTCTTCCGTGACGCGGGCCTCCAGCGCTTTGGCGCCCTTGCCGTAATTGACCTCTTGGGCGGGGCCGAAGCGGAGCGAGGCGATATCCACCGAGGCGGGGTCGAAGTCCGGCTCGGCCAGGATGCGGAGCTGGACGGGCGGGTTCGAGGCCGGCGCGTTGCCGGCCGGCAGGAGTTGCAGGCGGCGTTCGACGACCAGCGGCAGAGCCAGCACTTTGGAGCTGTGGCCGTCGCCGCCGCGGTCCAGGTCTTTCGGCGCATCCATCGCGGCCAGGTAGAGGTGGGTGGCGCGGCCGTAGGAATCCTGGAGCACATTCGGGCGTTCGAGTTTGTGCCAGCCCTCCCGGCTCCCGTCCGGGTGGCGGACGACTTCGATGTCGTAGGCCTTGCCTTCGTCCCAGGTCCAGTTCACGCCGTCCGGCGAGCGCAGGTAGAACGCGGTGCGGCCATACCAGTCGTTGACGATCAGGTGATATTGGACTTCGTCCCGCCAGACCACCGGATCTTCAAAGCGGCCGGGAATCCGGGGATAGAGGCTCGTGGCAGTGATTTTCTGGAACGGCTTGAGGCCGTCCTCGCTGATCCAGATGTGGCCGCCGCGGGACACCATCAAGACGCTGCCATCCTCGCGCCGGGCAAAGGAATGGTTGCTCATCGGGACGGCCGGGGCGCCGCGGAGGTCGTATTTCAGATCGAATTTCTGCCACGGCCCGTCCACCGACTTCGCGGTGTAGGCGCCGCCGATCACATAGAGCACGTAGGTTCCGTCCTTGGCGCGGTAGCACATCACGTTGTGGCCGGGGCCGACCTCCTGCTTGACGGTGAACGGCCCGGTGGGGGCGGCGGAGGTGGCATGGACGACGCGGGAGGCCGGCCAGGCGTTGTGCCCGCGCGGGTCGGCTTCCGGCCAGCGGGTGGCGAACATCTGGTAGAGGCCGTCGGCCCCGCGATGGACGCTCATGCACCAATACGACCACGCCGGGTCTTCGAGACCGTTTTCCACGACGCGCGGTTTCACATTCGTGCCGCCCCAGGTGTCCGCGCGCAGACCGTTGGGGACGGGCATGGGGAGGATGCGATCTATAAACGCGCCGCCGGGCGCCAGATTCGCCGGCGCGCGGTAGGCGGAAGGCGCGTGCTGCGCGCCGTAAGGCCCGTAGCCGTCCTCGGCCAGGCAAACAAAGGGGGCGGCTAAAGACAGAAGAACCGGAATCGTTGTTCTCATATTCATGTCACACAAGCTGAGCGCGGAGAACCAGGCCGCGCGCCGAGTGTAGCGGCGGCATGTCCCGGCCGCCAGTCCGCAAACCCGGGCGGTCGCCCCGGCCACACATCCTGTCATCCTTCGGTTCATGAGAGGGGTCGAGGGAATCACGCCAACGGCCATCGGCCAACGGCTTGGAGGGTTTCACGTCAGGGCGCCTCCGGCAGCAACACCCAGCGTTTGCCATCGGTCGAGGTGAGCAAGCCGAACGTCGTCCTTCCCGTGGCGTTCTCGCCCATGAGGATCATCCGCCACTGGTCCGCCTCCGGCCAGACGAAGGGCGCGCCGTATTTCCGGGCCATCCATCTCTGGCGGGGCAGTTCGATGGGGCCGCCTGGTTGCCAGGCGCGCAAGTCGCTGGAAGTGGCCAGCGCGAGGTGCTGATCCGCCAGCCCCTCGCTGTAGATCATGGTCCAGTGCTCCCCGGTGCGGAAGACCATCACGTTTTCCACGCCGTCCGGGGCGCGCCCGGAAACGCCCAACAAAGGCGTGCGGGTGGAGAGGATTTCCCAGCGCTCCAACTTCGGGTCGCGCGTGATGGCGTGGCCGAGGAGGTTGGCCCGCAGGGTCTTTCCGGCGGCGTTGGTCACGTGGGCGCTGCCCACGAACCAGCAATGCAGGGTGTCGCCGTCCAAGACCAGCGTGGGATCAATCACCCGCTGCAGCGTGTTCCACGGCAAAAACCGCGCCTCGGCGAGAAAGGGCCGGGGCGGCGACCAGGCCTCCAGGTCCGCCGATTCGCTGAAGCAGAGGTGCGTGGGGGTGGCCGGGTAGGTCTGATACGGCAGGATAAACCGCCCATGCCACCGGACCACGTCGCCGGGCGAGGCGTGGCCTTTGGGGGACACATCGCGGTCGTTTTCGAAGCGGAGGAAATCCCGCGTGAAGGCGGCGGCAATGCTCCAGTGATGCGGCGAGGCCCAGTTCGTGCCGGCGAATCGCGAGTAGAACACGCGATAGCCGCCGGGCACTTTGAGCACCGATGGATCACGCAGGTTGTCCGTGGACGTCCAGACCGGATTCCGCAAACGCGCCAGGTCAAGCGCACCCCCGGCAGGACCGGCTGCCGCCTGAATGGACGGCACACCGGCAACGCCGGCTGCCAGGGCAACCGCCAGTGAAAGGCTCTTCGTTTTCATCGCTGCCTTCGGTGTCTCCGCACCGCATCCACTTCCCTGGCCGCGCCGTCCCGGGCGGCAACGATGTGCCCCGCCCGAGCCAATGATCCCCAGGCGCAACCAGCCGGATGCCGGACTGAGATCCAGTCGTTTTTCAATCGCCGGACCTTCTGCCTGTGCAGGTAGAAGGCGATGATACTGGCGCAGAGCGATGACCTGGGCAATCCCCAAAACCCGCTCTTCCCGGACCTGAGGTGCATTCCGGAGCCGCCCCGTTCTCGCGGAACCGGGGCTGCGAAAACAACGCCCGTTTGCATGTCCAACAATCGCCCTT
>Ga0073934_10012442_pt1 | contig 10023 bp, 6 predicted proteins | sample LarsenN4metaG_FD_76834 | JGI IMG/M metagenome (GOLD analysis project Ga0073934, IMG submission 76834) | Hot spring sediment bacterial and archeal communities from British Columbia, Canada, to study Microbial Dark Matter (Phase II) - Larsen... ... | reverse complement strand
GGCGAATAGCCGACTCCCGTGACGAGATACCGCTCGCCGCCCGCCACGACCTCCCGCACCGTCATCTCGTTCCGCGTCAGCGTGCCGGTTTTGTCGGAGCAAATCACCGTCACGGAACCCAGCGTCTCCACGCTGGGCAACTTGCGGATCAGGGCGTTTCGCTTCACCATCCGTTGGAGTCCGAGGGCCAGCGCCATCGTGACGACAGCCGGAAGCCCTTCGGGAACGGCGGCGACCGCGAGGCTGACCGACAGCAGGAAGACCTCCACCAGACCGCCGCCCCGAAGCATCTGGAGGGAAAAGATCAGACCGACGACCACCAAGCACGCCACGATCAACACCCTGCCTAGTTCGGCAAGCCGACGTTGCAAGGGAGTGGCTTCCGGCTCGTGCCGTTGGAGCAACCCGGCGATGCGTCCCAACTCGGTGTTCATGCCCGTGGCGACGACGATGGCCTTTGCCTTCCCCGCCGCCGCGACGGTGCCCATGTAGGCCATGTTGCGGCGGTCGCCGAGCGGGGTGGCGGCTCCCAGCACGGCGGCGGCGTCTTTCTCGACGGGGACCGACTCGCCGGTGAGGGCCGCTTCCTGCACGCGGAAACCGAAGGCTTGCAGGAGGCGGGCGTCGGCGGGGATGTTGTCCCCGGCCTCCAGTTCGATGAGGTCGCCGGGAACCAACTCGCGGGCCGGTCGGGATTCGAGGACGCCGTTTCGGATCACCTTGGCGAGTGGGGCCGAGAGCTTTCGCAACGCGGCGAGGGCGTGTTCGGCACTCGCTTCCTGAAAGAAGCCGAGCAGACCGTTGAGGAGGACGATAGCGAGGATGGCGGCGGCATCGGGCCATTCCCCGAGGAGGCCGGAAATGACCGCCGCCACGATCAGAATCCAGATCACCAGATCGCCGAACTGGGACAAGAACTTCCGCCAGAGGGGAATCGGCGGTGCCTCAGCCAACTCGTTGAAGCCATGCCGCTCGCGCAACGCGGCGACCTGATCGTTCAGCAGTCCTCGCTCCGGGTCGCTTGCGGAGGCGGTCACTACCTCGTCCACCGGGAGTGAATAAGGTGGCGCGGGTCCGTTCATGTTACCTCCACGTCGCGCAACGAGCGGGCCGCATCCTCGGGGAGTACCGTGTTTATGGACATGCCGCTGCCCAACTCGAACCCTGCCGTGCGGGTCAATCGCGGCAGGATTTCGATGTGCCAGAGGAAGTACGCCTTGTCCTCGTCGCCCCGAGGCACCGTGTTGACGGTCAGATTGAAGGCGGGGTCGTCGAGGCCGTTGTAGAGTTTCAGGAGGACGGTCTTGAGGATTTCGGCCAAGGGTCGCAGCCGCTCCGCAGGCATCCAGCCGAACGATGCCTGATGTGCCTTCGGCAGAATCCACGTCTCGAAGGGGGCGTGCGCGGCGTAGGGGATCACGGCGGCGAAGTGGTCGTTCTGCGCCACGACGCGCTCCCCGAAGGCCAGTTCGTCCGCCAACAACACGCAGTAAAGGCACTTGCCGGTCTGGTCGAAGTAGTCCGTGGCGACGGCTTGTTTCAGCCGCAGGAGCCGAGGCACGACGGGCGTGGCGATCAGTTGCCAGTGCGGGTGGTGAAGCGATGTCCCCGCTCCCTCCCCGTGGTTCTTGAAGGGGATGATCGTCTGGAAGCGGGCATCGCGCAGCAGGTCGTTGAAGCGGACTTGCAACGTCCGTAGGACGGCCTCGACCTGCTCGACCGGCTGGTGGGCCAGAGGCCGGTCGTGGTCGGGCGACTCGATGACGACCTCGTGCGCCCCGCAGCCGCCCATGACCCGGTAGAGCGTCCCTTCCTCGCGTCGGCGGTGGTCTTCTTCGATCCGCAACACCGGGAACTTGTTGGCGACGACGCGGGTTTGCCAGCCAGTGGACGCCTCCGTGTTCCGCACCGCAAAGATTTCCGGGCCGGTCAGGTGTTCGTTGCCGGGACAGAAGGGGCACCGCCCGATGGCTGCTTGGGCCGACCTGTCAACTTCCGACCTTACGGCTCGCTCGTGCGGACGGCGCGCCCGCTCGGGCGCGAAGATCACCCAGTCGTTCGTCGTCGCATCGTATCGCAACAAGGACATGACGGCACCTTACCCTTCGTTCACACGTTGCGGAGGTCGGGCGGCTCACATCACCTTGATCCGTCACACGGGGACCGCGAGTCGAGCCAACATCACAGCGGCCATGCCGACCATCAGCACGTCCTCGACGAGCGTGACGGCGCTCATCGGCAGGTTGAACACCGCGCCCAGACAGGCGCAGCGAATCTTGCGGCGGGCGAGCAGGCTTTGCACCACGCCGACCGTACTGACGCCCATCACGACGAGGGTGGCGGCGTTGGTGAGGACCGGCTGGAAGTTGGCGAGGTACGCCGCCCCGAGGCCCAACTCGACGAACGGGTAGACGTAGCCGTACCCCAGCCAGCGCCGGGCCACGATGTCGTAGCTGCTGTAGGAGAGGGCGAAGGCCGGTACGTCCAGTAACTTGAAGAACGAGAACACGAGGAAGAACCCGGCCATGAAGTGGCGCATGGCCCGCATCCCGTCGAAGCCGCCCAGCGCGTACTCGGTTAGTCCCACGGACCCCAACAGGTAGAGCAGGATGAGGATCAGCGGGTAGTAGCTGGTGGGCGGCGTGTCGTCGGTCGCGGTCGTCGTGGACGCCGCAGGCGACTCCGAGGGTAGCTCGCCGACGACCTTGTACCCCTTCTGCCGCAGCAGGCCGTCCACCTTGTCGGCGGTCACGCCGTTGCCCTCGACGGTCAGCACCTTGTCGGGGGTGGACACGTCAGCGGCCCACCGCGTCACCCCCGGCGCGGCGTCGAACACGGGCCGGATCGCCTCCACGCACGCGCCGCACCGCAGGTTGGTCTTCACTTTCAAGGTGGTCATGATTCGCCTCCGTTTCCTGTAGGTTTTGGTCGCTGAGCGCCGTGATGATCGGGCACTCGGAGGCCGGGCCGTCGCCCTTGCAGGATGTCAGGAGTTCGACGAGGGACTCCCGCATCGCCAGCAGGTCGCGCACCTTGGCATCAATGTCGGCGATCTTGGCGGCGGCTTTGCCGCGAACGTCGCCGCGCCGGGCGTCCGCGTCTTCCCGCAGGGCGAGCAGGTCTTTGATCTCCTTGAGCGTGAACCCGGCCTGCTGCGCCTTGCGGATGAAGCGCATCCGTTCGACGGTCTCCTCGGAATACTGCCGGTAGCCCGAGGTCTTGCGGGCGGGGGCCGTCACCAGCCCCTTCCGCTCGTAGAACCGCACGGTCTCGACGCCGACGCCGGTGGCTTTCGCCAGTTCCCCAATGGTGATCGCTTTCATGGCCGTTGCCTCCACCGGAAGTCTACACCCCGTACCTTGGTACAGGGTCAAGGGGGTTTTTCTGTCGGAGGCCGAGCCGAGCCTTGCCCATCGACGCTCGCCGGGCCGGGGGGAGCGACAGCGACCGGCTCGGGCCGGGGATCGGGTTGGGCGGTCACAGGCACAACGGGGGTGGATGTCAGGGTTCCATTCGTGTGTTCCGGCACCGAGCCGTCCACCGGGGCGCTGTACCAGCGGTCGTCCCACGGGGCATCTTGGGTGTTCGCCTGCTTCCGGGCGTCTGGCCTGTAGACGTTCTTCCCGAACAGCCAGAACACGGCGGGCGTCACGATCTGGTCCATCAGCGTCGAGTCGATGAGTCCGCCGATGACGACGATGGCGAGCGGGTGCAGGATCTCCTTGCCGGTCTGCCCCGCGCCCAAGGCCAGCGGGATCAGGCCCATGACGGCGGTGATGGCGGTCATCAGCACCGGGGCCAGCCGCTCCAGACTGCCCCGCACGATCATGTCCTCGGAGAACGGCATCCCCTCGTGCTTCATCAGGTGGATGTAGTGGGAGATCATCATGATGCCGTTGCGCGTCACGATGCCGATGAGCGTGATGAAGCCGACCCAGTGCGCGACGGAGAGCGTCGTGGCCCCGGCCCAGACCTTGGGCCACTCCCACCACGGGGCCGCTTGCAACGCCTCGGCGCTGGGCCGGTTCATGATGAGCAGGGCGATCACCGACCCCAGCGCGGCCAACGGGATGTTCACCAATAGCACTTGCAGGGCTGCGCTCCACGACTCCAGACACTTCCACAGCAGGAAGAAGATGCCCGCCAAGATCAGCCAGAACAGCCAGAACAAAAGCGTGTTGGCCTGCTGCTGGGCCTCGAACTGCCCGCCGATTTCGAGGCGGTAACTGCCGGGCAACGTGGCGAGTTTCTCCCGCACCGGATGCAGCGCTTGCTGCATGTCCTCGACGACCCGGCCCAAGTCGCGGCCCTGCACGTTGCAGGCGACGACGATCCGCCGCTGGACGTTCTCGTGGTTGACCGTGTTCGGTCCCCGCGCGTCCAAGACGTGGGCCACTTGGCTGAGGGCGACCTTGCGGCCAGAGGGCGTGTCGAGGATCGTCTGGCCGATCACGCTGCGGTCGTTGCGCGCGGCCTCGTCGTACCACACCACCAGATTGAAGTAGCGGTCGCGGTCCAACACGGTCGAGACGGCCCGGCCCTTGTACGCCGTCTCCAGCAGCTTCGCCACGTCGCCCGGCGCGAGGCCGTACTCCGCAGCGGCCTTGCGGTCCACCTCCAGACGCACCTGTTTGATGTTCTCCTGCGGCTCAACTTGCAGATCGACGACGCCCGGAATCTTGCTCAGGCGGTCCTGCACGTCGTAGGCCGAGTTCACCAGTTCGCGGAGGTCTTCCCCGAACACCTTGACGGCGATCTGGGCGCGGACGCCGGACATCAGGTGGTCCAAGCGGTGCGAGATCGGCTGGCCGATGTTGAGAGTGACGTTCGGGAGCTTGGTGATGCGGTCCCGAATGTCCGCCAGCACGACCTCCGAGGGCCGACCGAGTTTCTCCACCCCCCACCCGTGCAGGCCCGGCACCGCCCGCAGCACCGCGTAGCCGAAGCCCTCCTTGGGCCGTTCGTGCGGCAGCAGCCGCACTTCCAACTCCGACGAGTTGACGCCCTCGGCGTGTTCGTCCTGCTCGGCCCGCCCGGTGCGCCGGGCCACGGCCTGCACCTCGGGCACGTCCCACAATAGCGCCTCGACCCGCTCGGCCACGCGCACGCTCTCTTGCAGGCTGGTGCCGGGCCGGGTCTGGACGTTGATCGTCAGCGTCCCCTCGTTGAACGGCGGCAAGAACTCCGACCCCATCCAGAACACCACGAACTTCGACCCGACCGCCAAGAGCGCCACGACGACGAGGATTTTGCGGGGGTGCCGCAGCGCCCACCGCACCAGCTTCTCGTCGAGCCACTTGAGCCAGCGCAGCAAGAACGGGTCGCCTTTGTGTTCCATGAACCGGGCCTTGGGCAGCAGGTACGAGGCGAGGACTGGCGTGACCGTCAGCGAGACGCCGAGCGAAGCCACCAGCGAGGTCAGGTAGGCCAGCCCGAGCGGGGCGAACATCCGCCCCTCCAGCCCGCTGAGGACGAACAGTGGCAGGACCACCAAGCAGACGATCAGCGTGGCGTAGACGATGGAGTTGCGGACCTCGCGGGACGCCTCGAATACCACCTTGAGGGTCGGGTCTGGATGGGCCTTCTGGCGGTTCTCCTTGAGTCGGCGGAAGATGTTCTCCACGTCCACGATGGCGTCATCGACCAGTTCGCCGACCGCCACGGCGATGCCGCCGAGGGTCATGGTGTTGATCGTGACGCCGAAGGCGTTGAACACCAGCACCGTGACGAGGACCGACAGGGGGATGGCCGTCAGCGTGATGAAGCTGGTGCGGAGGTTCCACAGGAACAGGAACAGGATGAGCAGCACCCAGAGGGTGCCGTCGCGGATCGCCTCGACGACGTTATCGACCGCCGACTGGATGAAGTCGGCCTGCCGGAAGATGTGCCGCTCGATCTTCACGTCGGCGGGGAGTTCCCGCTGCAACTGGTCGAGCGCCTCCTCGATGCGCGGCGTCAAGGTCAGGGTGTTGGCGTTGGGCTGCTTCTGCACGGTGAGGATGACCGCCTGCCCGCTCACGGTGCCCTCGGGCGTCCGCAGCCGGATGCCGCCGTCGCCGCGCCGCACGGGACCGCCGAAGCGCACGTCGGCCACGTCCTTGACCTTCACGGCCCGCCGCTCACGCCAGACCACGGGCGTCTCGCCGATGTCGGCCAGCGTCAAGGTCTGGCCGCTGATGCGGATGAGTTGCTCCTCCTTGCGCTGCTCCATGATGCCGCCGCCCGCGATGACGTTCGCCTTCTCAGCGGCCTCCACGAGTTGCCCGAGCGTCACCCCCTGCGCCGCCAAGCGGCTCGGCGACGTGATGATCTGGTACTGCTTGAGGACGCCGCCCATGACCGTGACCTGCGAGACGCCCTCGACCGCCAGCAGGCGGTTGCGGATCGTGAACTCGGCCAAGGTGCGCAACTGCATCGCCTTGGCGTGCTGCTCCTCGGGGGTCGCGCCGGGCTGGTCGGAGCGCAGGCCCACCAGCATGATCTCGCCCATGATGGAGGAGATCGGGGCGAGGATGGGGTTGGCGTCGGCGGGGAGCCGCTCGCGGGCCAGTTGCAGCTTCTCGCTGACGATCTGGCGGTCGCGGTAGATGTCGGTGCCCCAGTCGAACTCGACCCAGACGACCGACAAGCCGATGCCGGACGAGGAGCGAACCCGTCGCACGCCGGTCGCGCCGTTGAGCAGGTACTCGATGGGCCGGGTGACGAGGACTTCCACCTCCTCGGGGGCGAGACCCGGCGCTTCCGTCATGACGGTGACGGTCGGTCGGTTCAGGTCGGGGAACACGTCCACCGGCATGTGCGCCAACTGGTAGACGCCCAGCACTACCAGCACCAGCGCCGCCAGCAGCACCAGACCGCGATTTTTCAGCGAGAAGCCGATCACCCAGTCGAGCATCGGAACCCCTTTCAGCGGAGCGAGGCGTAGGCCGTTTGCAGGGCGCTGGCGGCGGTTACGGCCACCGGCTCGCCCGGTCGCAACCCGCTGGAGATTTCCACCCGGCGATCATCCTCACGCCCGGTTTCGACGGCCCGGCGCTCCAGCGTGCCGTCCTCCTTTTGAACGAAGACGAACGCCTGCGTCCCCTCCCGCACGACGGCCTCGCGGGGCAGGGCCAAGGTCGGGCTGGTCGTACCCTGAACCAGCGTCAGGCGTGCCATCTGGTTGTGCCGCAGCGAGATGCTCGGGTCGGCGTCGAGTTCGACCCAGACCGATAGCGTGCGGTGCGTGCTGCCGAAGGTTCTCCCGCTGCGGACGACCTTGCCGGTCAGGACGCGCTGGGGGTCACTGATGAACCGGACCCGCGCCGCCTGCCCCAGCCGGATCGCGGAGAGCATCTGTTCGGAGACGTAGCCTTGGACCCAAGGCCGTCGCAGGTCGTGGACCTCGAAGAGCGGTTCGTCGGCCCGGATCGCCTGCCCCAGCACCTTGTCGAAGCTCACGACGACGCCGCCCGAGGAGGCCCGCACCGGGAGGGCGGTGGTGACTTGCCGCTTGCCTTGCAGGGCGTCCAGTTGCTCGGCGGACAGCCCGAGGATGGCGAGCCGCTCCCGCAAGTGGTCGCGGCGGTTCCGGCTGGCGGCGAGGCTGTTGCGGAGTTCGACCAAGCGCTGCTGGGGGAGCAAGTTGTTGATGTCGCGCACCTGCTCGACGCGCTTCTCCAACAGGGCCACGGTCAGATGCTCCTTGAGGAGTTCCAACTGGAGCGTCTGTACCTCCAAGCTGCTGACTTCGGCGACGACCTGCCCGGCCTTCACCTGCTGGCCTCGCTCCACGAGGACGCGCATGAGCGCGCCGCTGAGCGGAGAGGCGACCGTGGTGCGGCGATCCGGTGGGACTTCGACCGTGGCCGGGGCTTCCACGGTGCTGTCAAGCGGGTGGGCACCGACCGGCTCGACCTTGAGGCCCAGCGTTTGCTTGGTCTCGGGACTCAGGCGCAGGACGCCGGGGACGAAGAAGTTGCCCAGTTCGTGGCTCCCGCGCGTCACCACCCGGTCGCCCGGAAACAGGCTCCCCGCGCGCAGCACCACGGCATCGGGGCTTTCCCGCACGACTATCACGCTCTTCTTGAGGAACTCCGACACCTCGGCGGTCTTGGCGGCTTCGACCAGCACGAAGCGGTCCACCCCGTCGTTCACAAAGGCCGTCGTCGGCACGGTGACGGTGCCCGAGGTCGCCGCTGACTCGACGCGGGCCTCGCCGTACATGCCGGGCAGCAGCCGAGGCTCCCGGCCCTCGGGGTTGGTCAGTTCCGCCCAGACAGCGTTCAGGTGGGTCGCGGGGTCGAGGTGCAGCCCCACCAACTTGACCGTGCTGGGGAAGACCTCGTTGGGGTAGGCGGTGAGGCGGACCTCGACCTTCTGCCCCACGGCGACCCGGTGCAGGTCTTTCTCCAGCACGTCGATTCTGACCCAGAGCCGGGACAGATCGACGATCTCGAACAGGTGTTCGTTCGGCTCGATGACCTTGCCCACGCTGAGGTCGGAGTGGATCACCGTGCCGCTGATCGGGCTGAGGATGGGCATGTACGACTTGGGGGCTTTGGCTCCCAGACGGAGCAGGTCGTTCAGCCCGGCTTCGGGCAGGCCCAAGCTCAGCCACTTGCCCTTGGCGATGTCCACGGCGTTCCGGGCCTGTTGCATCCGTGTTTCCGCCTCCTGCACGTCCTGAGCGGGAAGCGCGCCCTCGGCGGTGCGTTTCAAGGCGAGAACCTCCGCCGCCTGCCGCGCCTCCACCTCGCCGTTGACCAGTTCCAGTCGCAGTATCTCCAGTTCTTGGGTCTCGACCTCGGCCAACACCGCTCCCGCCTTGACGTGCTGGCCCGGACGGGCGTGGAGCTTGACGATGCGGCCCGACAACCGGCTGGTGGCGAAGGCGTGGCGGTCCCACGGGGAGACGAGGGAGGCATAGGCCAACAGGCTTTCGGGGGCGGGCTGGAAGCCGACCTCCTCGGACTGTACGTCCAGCGCGTCACGGGCGTCCTTGGTCAGCAGGACGTGCCCCTTGGCAACGTCCACCTTCGACCCCTTGGACGGCAGGGGCGCGTGGCCTTCGTGGGCCAGCAACACGCCGACCGCCACCAGCAACAGGCAACCAAGTGTCGCTGCGGAACGGGCCGGGTGGCGAGGTGTCCGTGAATGGCCTTGCGATAGCTGCATCGTTATCCCCTTCGTGAGACATCCACCAAGCGGGACCGGCTCGACTGGGCGAGCCGGTCCCTTGGCATTCGTTACTTTTTGCAGCAGGCCGCGCAGGACTTCGCGCAGTCGCGGCACGCCTTGGCGCAGGCCGCGCACACCTTGTCCTCGGGGTGCTTCTCGCACGCCTTGGCGCACATCTCACACGCCTTGGCGCACGCCTCGCAAGCGATCATCGCCATCGGCCCGCCCTTCGCGCAGACCGAGCCGCACATCTTGCAGAACTCGGCGCAGTCCAGACACGCCTTCATGCAGTCGGCGTAGTCCTTCTTGCCACGTGCGACCTGATCGGCGCAGTGGGCGTAGCACTTGAAGCACTCGACCGCGCACTTGCCGCAGGTGTCGCAGCAGTCCGCGCAGCACTCGTGAAAGGTCTTGGGCTTGTCGTCGGCCTGAGCCGCCTCCACTCCGGCGAGGGTCGCAACCCCCGCACCCAGACCGGCCAGCATCTCGCGTCGGTTCATGATCGTCGTCCTCGTGGTGGGCGTGTTCGGAGGAGGCCGAGGAACGTCCTCGGTCGCTCGGATTGATCCGGGGGCCGACTCACCGCCGCCGTGTATACCCGGTGCGGCTCCCCACCCCCGCGACTCATCGGCACGCGGCCTCCTTCCTCCAAGAAGGCGTACCGCTTGCCGTGGTTGGCTCGTCGGGCATCGGCTTGCTGTCGATGCGTCCTTCTTCCGGTTACTTCTTGACCTCGCCGCCCGCCTTGGTCTTGGCCTTCAACTCCTCGACCTTGGCGAGCGTCTTGTCCGGCTCGGCCTCGGCCTTCTTCTTACAGCCCTTGCAGCAGAGGAAGACGGGCTGATCCTTGACGGTGATCTTGAG
>Ga0073934_10012441_pt1 | contig 10026 bp, 8 predicted proteins | sample LarsenN4metaG_FD_76834 | JGI IMG/M metagenome (GOLD analysis project Ga0073934, IMG submission 76834) | Hot spring sediment bacterial and archeal communities from British Columbia, Canada, to study Microbial Dark Matter (Phase II) - Larsen... ... | reverse complement strand
GTTCCACCGCCCCTTCCGGAAACGCCTGACATGGTCGCATCGCTTCCTCCCCTATGAACTATCGCGAGGAAGCATACATTAGTATCCCTATGATTGCAACGCGGTATGAGATCCAATTGCCACTGGATGCTTTTCGCAGTGTTACCGGCAGTCATCCTAGCGCTGGTGATCGTTGCTCTGCCTCCTGGTATGCGGGCCGGCCAAGCAGCCAAGGCAAGCCCGGACGCCGTGCCGGAAGTCCACACAATAACCAGCCACTTCATGCGGGTCGTAGTCGTCCGTTTGAAAAACCGGGTGGATATGCTGGAGGGCTTGCGAGAAGCTGTGGCGCGCGAAAAGATCCACAACGCTGTGATCTTGAGCGGCGCAGGCTCCCTGGTCAGCTACCACGTGCATGTGGTGAGCAACACCACGCTGCCCGCTACAGAGGCGTTCTTCAAGGGCGAAGGGTCGTTCGACCTGCTAACCACCACGGGCTACGTCATCGATGGCCGCGTGCACGCGCACATCGCGTTCTCAAACACAGAAAAGACCCTGGGCGGCCACCTCGAACCCGGCACGCGCGTCTTCACCTTTGCGATTATCACCCTCGGAGTGTTGGCAGAAGGTGCCAGCCTGAAACACCTGGACGACCAGACTTGGCGATGATCGAGTCAATGGCCGAGCGCTTCCTCATACCAAGTAAGTGCCTCAGTGGCTCCAGCGATCGACCCAAGCGTCTTGCCAAGGCGTATAGGCCAATCCATACACGCGCTCCGCCGCTCCCGCGGCGTCCCCAATGTGTTTGACTTTCGCAGCGGAAAAGATGTTGGCGCCCCCGTGCGAGTAGGGAAGAGCTACTTCCAGCACCCAATCCTCGGAGTAGTATTTCTGACTCTTGAAGCGCAATCCCCCGCGTGAGACATTCTCCGTCTTCACGATCTCTTCCCAGCCTTGGGGATCACGGATGCACGCCTCCATCTGAAGCTCCAACCGAACGTGCTTGCGGTCGTCCCTTGTGCGCTTGGGGGGAGGTGGCGGAACCGTCCCGGGGGCCTCCGCTTCCTGGGGAAGTTCCTCATTCGCGTGCAGCCAGGTCTCTTTCCACAAAACTGTGTCCGCACATCTTTTGCAGTGACGCCAGAGGGAGCGACTCCGCTCCAGCACCTCGGCCTCAAACTCATTCAGGTAAGCCAGCTCTCTCCTCCGGCAGTGAACGCATTCCACCAGGACACGGCCGATCGCCGTCTCGGACTCTTCAAGGGGAGGGAATTCCACTCCCCATAAGTTCACGTCCTGGTTCAGGAGTTCAATGCCGTAAAAAATGCCCTCGGGGCCTTCGCGAACTTGCCCCACGATGCGCGCATCCGAGTCCTCACCGGTCATCAGGCAACGAAGGGTAATCTCCAGTTGAGGAGGAAGCTTGAGCTGGCAGAGGATTTTTGCCCCGTAACGCGCGATGACGATCGTACGCGCCGCGGCCACGAAATCTTTCCCCATAACATCCACCCCGCTGATGACAATGGGAAGTTGGACAGCGATGCGGTCGCTACGACGTTTCTTGGGTGTCTCCATCGAGCACCAGTTCAGAACCGGGGTCCGAACCCGGCCCGGCGTCTTCTTGATGGCTCACGCGGTTCAAGGCCCCGGTCCACTCGGCCGATTGGGCCACGGCGCTGAAGCGTCATTCTACACATTAGCAGCCCTTTCGAAAACCCCGCCCTCGTCGGGAGGACAATCCATCCTGATCGCGGCGCCGGGTCTCCGCAAGTGCGGCAAAGCTGCTTCGACCCGCGTCCTCACATAGTAGCGGTTATGACTTCGGAAGGAAAGCGCCTCGTGCGGAGGCACCGAAGAGCTAGAGGTCTCCCCTTGTTGTAATGCAACCCATTCGGGTTGGAATGCCGGGCCGGACGTTTTCACAGACGAGACTTTGTGCTACTTCCCTTTAGCTTTTAGCAGGTCTTTAAGCTCGTCCATGAATTCACGGATGTCCTTGAAGTCGAGGTAGACCGAGGCGAAGCGGACGTAGGCAACCTTGTCGAGCTTCTTCAAGCGGTTCATGACCAGGGCGCCGAGTTCGGCGGTGGGACGCTCGCGGTCCGGCGATTCGGCAATGAAGGTCTCGGCCTCATCGACGATCTGCTGCATCTTGCCCATCGAGACCGGGCGCTTTTCGCAAGCCTTCAGGACGCCGGCCAGGATCTTCTGGCGGTCGAACTTCTCTCGCGTGCCGTCCTTCTTGATGACCATGTACGGGATCTCTTCGATCCGCTCATAGGTGGTGAAGCGGCGCTCGCACTTCGCACACTCGCGGCGGCGGCGGATGGTATCGCCGATTTTCGCCTCCCGCGAGTCAACGACTTTGTCTTGCAGGTGGCCGCAGAAAGGGCATTTCATCGTCACACCAGAATTCAGAAGTCAGCAGAATCAAGCGGAAAAACCTCGGGCATCTGAGCCGCGAGCATACCGAACGAGTCTGCACGAACAACGCCGTCCTTTTTCTTCGCGCCCTCAACTTCAGACTTTTTCTTGGACCACGGCGCGCTCTTCCTCCGCGATGGCCTCGAGTTTCCGGAACGTCAGACCTTCGCGGATGAGGAGCACGATGCCGAGCAGCAGGCAAGGCACGGAAATCAGAATCCAGATCATGATGGCGGCGCCGGTGGCCGCCTCGACGCCGACACTGAAAAGCTCCGTCAGCGCCAAAATCACCCCCACCTGGTAACCTCCGCCAATTCCGGGGAACTGCACGGCCAGGCCGAGCACGGCAAAGAACATGGTCAGCCCCGCGCCCAACCATGTCATGCGCCCCAACTCCCCGCCCAGGCTGCGAAAGACCAACCAAAAGACACTGGCGTTGACCGCCCAGAGCGCCACCGTGATGACCAGGCTCGCCGCCAGATCACCCCAGTTCTGGATCACTTTCAGGCCTTCGGCAAAGGAATGAAGGAAGTGGGCAAGATGCCCGCGCGCACTCTCCCGCAGGAATCCGAAGCGGGCCACGATCCAAGCTGTCGCACCCTCGGCGTGGAGGCGAAATGCCACGAGCGCCACGATCATGAGGGCCGTGACCACGAACATCAGCAGCCCCCACCCATGCAGGCGAGCAAGTATCGTTCCCGCCTGGCTGGCCACGGGATCTAGGGGCACGAGATAGAGCGCCGCCGCAAAAAGCAAGACGAGAAACACCGTGTCATAGATGCGTTCGAGCAGCAAGACTGCCACCATCGAGGTGATCGTCACGCCGGCCTTGCGCGCGATGTAGGCGGGGCGCACAAACTCGCCGGGACGTCCGATCAGGTAGATGGAACTGAAGCCCAGAATCTGACCGGCGAAAAGCACCCCCAAGGGGGCTTTCTTGATGGGTCTCTGGAACCATTGCCAACGATAAGCGCGCAGCAGGTAGCTCGACAAGGTTGCGCCCAGCGCCGCGAGCAAGTAGTCGGGACGCGCGTGCGTCAGCAAGGCCCAGAAGCGTTCGCCACTGAAACGCCGCCACTCCTCGCTGCGGCTCAGATTGTAGATGATCAGGCCCAGGACGACAGCCGTCGCGCCCAGCCAGATCCACCGTCGGCGGCTGCTCTTCATAGTGGAGACACGCGATGCGCGCGTCCGCCAAGCTATCCGAAGCCCCAGTCCAAGTCAAGCCAAGAAGCGGCCGCCGAAACCCAAAACTGCAGATTTAAGGCTCGGCGCCGCGCGGCTCAAGGACGACGGGGGCGGTGAACGTCTGCACCGCCCAGGTGGCGCTCGACGGCGCTTGCAAGGGCCCCTTTGGAGGTCTAGCATGAATCTCAGTTGAGGTGGTCGCTATGAGGATTGAGACTGCGCTTGTGGCCGGATTAGTGGTCTTCTCGGTGGCAAGTCGCGGCGTGAAGGCCGCATGTGCGAACCAGTCGGCCGGGGCTATCCCACGCGCCCAGTCTTCACGCCGGGTCGAGCCGCCCCGCACTCTCAGCCCCGCTCGCCATGCGAACTATCGCGCCCCCGACTGGTCATATGGGCTGCCGCGCATTGGCGGGCTTCACGCCTACTGGCCTGGTAGCTACCCAGGATACGGATGGCCGTATGTCGACTACGGCTATTCGTTTTTTCCTTACAGCTACGGCCATTCTCCTTACTATCCGTACCTGTATTTCTACGATCTCTATGCGCGCGAGGCCGAGGAGTCCAAGCGGGCAGCGGACGAGTTTGAGGCATCGCTGGCCCGCGAGGGGAAACTGACCGGTCCGGCAAAGCCAGGGACTTATCCGAGCGATTCCAAAGCGCGCCTGCCTTCGGACGGGATGCTGACGCTCGATGGACAGCCGCACGCGCCCGCGCCGGGTGGCGAGCCCCTCGTGGTGGGGTCGGGCCGCCACACCCTCCGCATTTCGGCGCGCGTACGGGCTTCGGATACACGGCGCGAGTGACCGCCACACCGCTGCAAGAAACCGTGGCTACAGTTCGGAGTTTTCGCTAGAATGAACCGACGGGCTGGAGCGCGGCGGAGGATGGTGGGCGGTACAGGATTCGAACCTGTGACTTCTACCGTGTGAGGATAGCACTCTACCGCTGAGTTAACCGCCCAGCAGCACATTCACGATAACAAATTCCCGGCACGAGGTCTAGCAGGGTACTACTTGCGGCGGGTGTCGTAGCGCCGGGCTTCAATCCCGCATACCGCTTTGAGGGGCGGCGGTACAAGGTGCCGCAGTCCCACGACCGACTGAACATGAAGCAAGCCGACGTCAACAGCCGAGCGTCCGTTTCCACCGAACTCCTTGGGCGGCTCCAGCAATCCATCCAGAGCGTGATCCGCGGCAAGAACGAAGTGATTCAGTTGGCGCTCGTCACGCTCTTTGCGCGCGGCCACCTCTTGATCGAAGATGTCCCCGGCGTTGGCAAGACCACCTTGGCGCACTCCCTGGCGCGCTCGTTCAACTGCGCGTTTCAGCGCGTCCAGTTCACCTCCGACATGCTCCCCTCGGACGTGATCGGCATCAGCGTTTACAGCCAGCAGGCGCAGCGCTTCGAGTTCCGGCCCGGACCAGTCTTCGCCAACATCGTCTTGGCCGATGAGATCAATCGCACCACGCCCAAAACCCAGAGCGCCCTGCTCGAAGCCATGAACGAGTACCAGGTTACGGCTGACAATCGCACCTACCCGTTGCCGCAACCGTTTATGGTGATCGCCACGCAGAATCCCATCGAGCATCATGGTACCTATCCGCTGCCCGAGTCGCAGCTCGACCGCTTCCTGATGCGGCTCCGCATGGGTTATCCCGGCGCGGCGAGTGAGAAGGAAATCCTGCGGAATTTCGCCAACTCGGAACCGTTGGCGAGAATCGAGCCCGTCATGGCGGCCGAGGAAGTGGTGGAAATCCAGCAGGCCGTGCGCCGCGTGGCCGTGGATGAACACCTGATGAGCTATACGCTCGCCATGGTCGAAAAGACCCGCCAGCACGAGTACCTGAGCCTCGGCGTCAGCCCGCGCGGCTCGATGATGCTCTATCGCGCTGCGCAAGCGCTGGCCCTCGTCGAAGGGCGCAACTACTGCATCCCCGACGATTTCAAACGACTCGCGCTGCCCGTCCTCGCCCACCGCTGCGTCGTCAGCTCGCGCTACATCTCCACTCTCAAGAAAGGCGACCAGGCCGAAGCCATCCTGCGCGAAATCGTCGACGCCACCCCCGTGCCATTATGAATTGATGATTGACGATTGCCGATTTTAGATTTCGGATTTCAGATTTCCGATTATGGATTTTCGATTCGTCAGGACAGCCTCCCATCGGCACGTGCTGTGGAGGACGCACGGGCTCTGAAGAGGAAGTCCTTCATCCTTCATCCCTCTGCCTTCTGCCTTCCTTTTTCCCGGCACCGATATCCGCTACAATCGTGCGCAATGGCTGCGATCTCTCAACCGCGCACTGGCGGTGTGATGCGCGATCTGTGGCTGCTCGCGCGCTATCGCATGGTGCACATCGACCGGCCCGCCTGGCGGCGGTTCTTCCTGGCGCTCTTTGGGCTGGGCTTCGCCTTTCTCCTGGCGCTCTATTCCACGGCCATGCGGGAAGCCGGCCGGCTGCGCGAAGCGTTTTGGGCCGCGGCTTTTGCCCTGCTGCTCGCGGGCATCGTGGCATTCAAGATCGTGCCCTACCTGGCGCGGCGTACAGCACTCGAACGCTGGATGGTCAAGATCGAGTTCGAGTTCACGCGCGAGGGCGCCATCTACCTGATGCTCATTGCCCTGATTGCGGTCGCGGCGCTCAACACCGGCAACAACCTGCTATTTATTATCCTGGCGAGCCTGCTGGCGGGCATCCTCGTCTCCGGCATCCTTTCGCATCTCGTGCTGATGGAGCTCGAACTGGAATTCGTCCTGCCCGACCACATCTTCGCCCAGCAGCCCATGATCTCGCGCGTGACGCTCAGCAACCGGAAATGGTTCTTCCCTTCTTTCTCGGTCACGGTCTCGGCGAGAGATGACAAAGGCAAGCGTGCCGAGCGGGCCGAAAAGCGGCGGCGAATCCTCGAAGAGCCCGTTTATGCTCCTCTCGTTCCGCGGCGAGCGGCGGTGACCCAGCACCTTGAGCTGACCTTCCCGCGGCGCGGACGGTACACGCAGGAAGGGTTCCGCGTCAGCACCAAGTTTCCTTTCGGCTTTCTTCGCAAGTCGCGCGAAGTGGCGCTGCGGCGGGAAATCCTTGTCCTGCCCAACGTCCAGCCCACCGAAGAGTTCTACGAGATCCTGCCGCTCATTTCGGGCGAGGTGGAGAGCTTCTACAAAGGGCGCGGGCACGACCTCTACGCCATCCGCGACTACCAGGAAGGTGATACCGCCCGCCACGTGGATTGGAAGGCCACGGCCAAGGTGCAACAGCTCAAGGTGCGTGAGTTTACTCGCGAAGACGAGCGGCGGGTGGTGCTCGTGTTTGACGCGCGCCTGCCGCAGGCCGATGAGAAGTCCTTAGCGCGGTTTGAAAAAGGCGTGAACTTCTGCGCCTGCCTCGCCTGGCACTTCCATGAGATCGATGCCCAGTTGCAGTTTGTGTGCGATGGTCTTGAAACCTCCATGACCGCCGCGGGGGAAATCATCTACCCGGCCCTGGAGGCTCTGGCATTGGTGGAACCGAGAATCGGGACCCCCGACGCGCGCGACAATCCTCTCGCCCGCGTAGCCTCCGCCGCCCGCGGGTTCAACATTATCGTGACCTCCCAGCCCCGCGGCTCCATCCCGACCCACCTTTGGGGTTCATCCTACCTCGTGTTCATGGACTCGTTGTAAGAGCAGACAGGAATCCGAAGAGAGGACAAGGACACCATTGGCCCAGGATGGCTCGTAGGCGGCAAGCTGGGCTGCTACCTTCGCACTTCGAGAATCTCAACCTTGTAGTTTGCGGGGAGCGCGACAGCGACCCCCCGGCGGAACTGTTCCCCGGTGAATATGCCCACACCGTTGCCGGTAACGACCGACCGAACCCTGAATGATCCTTCCGGCATGACGGGCAGTTTAATCTCAACACGGTTCATCATCGCTTCGTTCGTGAACAGCGTAATGAGTCCTTCGCCCTGGCGGCTCAAACGCGCGAAGCCGTCCCAAGTCGAGGCGCCGGGCTGCTGCCACGCGCCGAGCGGAAAAAACCCTTCGGTGATCGGCACTTCGCGGCGCAGCTTCTTGAACCACCGAATCCGCTCGCCATACCAATCGAGTTCGGCGGGCGCGAGCTTCCGCACGTCACCCAGGAAGAGCGGGCCGGAGCCCATCGCTGTGGCCAGCCGTTCCTCAATTGCCGGCGTGTCGGCATGCAGGTTGCCGATGAGCATCGCTTCGGTGGGGATGGCGAGCGAACGCAAGTAGAGCAAGGTGCGGGCCTGGCGCGGTCCGGCGTGGCCGGGCGCGTGGTCGTTGACGTTGCTGAGCCAGTCGAAGTCGCCGGCGGCGAGCAGGCCGTAATCGATCACGTGCTTCTGTCCCCACAACTCGAAGGTCAGATCCACCAGCGCCTCGGGGTGGTCGCGGTAGATGCGGTCCGTGACATATTGGATTCCTTCATATATGCGGACCAGCGATTCCGCCCAAGTTCTGTGGGAGTGTCCTTCGGCGTGGCAGCCCGGCGACTCGCCGTAGGTATTGAAGACGGTGGTCAAGTCCACCTTCACGTACTTCAGGCGATATCGCGCGATCAGATCGCTGAGGCGCCTCGCGGCCACGTCGCGATACGGCGAGGCCAGGCACATCACGGCCTGGGAGCCCGCCATCGTGCCGGTGAATTTCGGCTTGCCGTCGCGCTCTTTAGCGAGCCATTCGGGGTGGTCGCGGTACACGGCGGTATTGGGGCTGATGGCGGTGAGCGGGACCCACAGGCCCAGCCGCATGTTGCCGCGCTCGACGGCGGCGAGGATTTCATCCAGCCCGCCGGGGAACATCTTCAAATTGATGCGATTCTCGCCGTAGTCCTCCTGCCAGCCATCGTCGATCGTAACTATGTCCAAGCCCATCTTTGATGCGGCGGTAATAAGGTCACGCGTAATAGTAGTGTCGATGCTGCGCTCGAACGGTTCCCAAGTGTTGTAGATCCACGGCGGCTGATACGCCGCACCCTTCTTCATCAGCACCTGTGCCGTGTAGGTAGGCACGACCCACCGCGGATCCGCGAAGCTGCGTCCTTCGGCGAAAAAGGCGACCGAACTTTTCGCAGTGGTGAATGTCTCACCCGGCTCGACGTGGCGCTCGAAGGGAAACAGGTCGGTGTCATACATGACGGCGATGCCCTCACCCCATCCGGACATCTCCGTGCGCTTGGTGTAGCCCGGGGCTTCGTTCATAACGACAAAGCCTTCACCGGTACGCGAGTTGCGCTGGGTGATGGCTGCGTCGTCCACGCGGCCGGTGTAGAAGATCTCGCGCGGTTGGGTCCCGTAGAAGGCGGAGACTTGCAGGTCCGCCGGCGCACCCGCCCGCAGGCTCAGCGCCTCGAAGCTCACGTGTGTCAGGGTGACGGGCGCCGAGCCGCGGTTGGTGATGGCGAGCCACTTCCGCACTACCGGATGCCCATCATAGACCGTATAGAGGACCGAGACGTTGAGCGATTTGTCGCGCGCTCGCAGCTTCACCTCCAGAGTTTTGCCCGCCGGCTTCGTCTCCTGGACGTTCGACTCGACAAGTTCAAATGCCTGACCCCACGCGCCGGCCAAACGCTCGCCATCGGCGGCAAACGCGAATTCCGGCCCCCAGCGCTTCCCTTCGCGCGCCCGCGCCAGAAAATCCGTGCCCGTCAGCTTGTGGCGCCAGCTTGAGGTGTAAAGCCCGCCGCTCGCATCAAAGCGCACCTCGCGCTCAACGAGGTCGTTGCCCATCTTCCAAGTGGATTGGTCCCGGCCCGTTTTCACGTACGAAGCATCACCGGCATCCATCGGAATCGAGGATAGCAAGACTGCAAAAAGGGCGGCGACGAGTCGCATACATTTCCTCCTGCGCCCGAGAGTTCCCATGTTTCAAGCGCGATGAGTATTCCACACAACGCTCGAGAGAGAAAGTCGCGGACACAGTGCCCGTCGGCAGACGGGCGGAGCGTTGGCGGGAGGTTGAGGCGCCAACGTAGCGGTGGCCTTCAGGCCGCCATGCCAGCGGTCATCGCCGCGGAAGCCGTTCGACAGGCTCACGGCCCTGAGCAAAGCGGGCCATGTCCGCCTGAAGGCGGACGCTACGTCCTGCCCTGACACCTAACACCCGGCACCTGACACCTGTTTCTATTCCGGGAAATTCATGCGACGCCGGAGGTCTTGGAAGCGTGGCTCGGAGCGCAGGGGGTCGAATCGTGGATCCAAGTTGATATGGACCAGGAAGGGGGAACGCTCCGAGTACGCTCGTTCAAACCACTGGAGGGCTTCCTCCCGATTTTCCAGGCCCACGTAGAGGGTGGCGAGGTCGTAGGCGGAAACGTAACCTCGCGCGAGTTGCTGATTGAGTTTGGCCAGAACTTGAAGCGCTGCAGACTTCTTACCGTGTCGACCATAAGCACGGCCGAGGTCCGCCGCACCTGGGCGCCGCGCGGCCAAACG
>Ga0073934_10012440_pt1 | contig 10027 bp, 10 predicted proteins | sample LarsenN4metaG_FD_76834 | JGI IMG/M metagenome (GOLD analysis project Ga0073934, IMG submission 76834) | Hot spring sediment bacterial and archeal communities from British Columbia, Canada, to study Microbial Dark Matter (Phase II) - Larsen... ... | reverse complement strand
GCCGGTGTGCGCTCGGTCAGCCAGGAGCAGATCCAGGCGGCCCTTTCGATGGGCGCGAGCCGCCTGCAAGTCGTCCGCCATGTCGTGCTGCCGGCGGCACTCCCCGAGATCCTCGTCGGGCTGCGCATCGGGATGGGGGTCGGCTGGACCACTCTCGTCGCGGCCGAGATGGTTGCCGCCGACGCCGGCCTCGGCAAGATGGTCTACAACGCCTCGAATTTTCTTAGGACCGACGTGGTGATCCTCGGGATCCTGGCGATCGGCTTCGTCGCCTACGTGTTCGAGTTGCTGATGCGCTGGATCGAGAAGGTCGCCGTACCTTGGAAGGGACGGGTCTGAGCCCTCGTCACTTCCGCTCCATCAAGTCGCGCGGGATCGGGTTCGGGAGCGTGTCCGGCGTGATGATGCCGTAGCGCATGCAGACCCACACGAGGCCGAAGACCGCCACCGCAACGAGCGTGTTTATGAGGAACAGGCGGCGCAGGCGCGGCAGCACCGGCGCACTCGCCGGCGTACCCGGCACCACCTCGCCGCTTTCGCCCTGCGTGCGGACCCCGAACGGCAAGACGGCGAACAGCGTGGTCCACCAGATGATGAAGAAAAGTGCGATGCCGAGCGTGATGCTCATGTCTCAGGCCTGCTCGAGTTCGACCAGCGTTCCGCAGAAGTCCTTGGGATGCAGGAACAGTACGGGCTTTCCGTGCGCGCCGATCTTCGGATTGCCGTCACCGAGCACGCGGGCGCCCTTCGCCTTGAGCTTGTCGCGGGCGGCCAGGATATCGTCGACCTCGTAGCAAATGTGATGGATGCCCCCGTCGGCGTTGCGCTCGAGAAACTTGGCGATCGGCGACGCGGCGCCGAGCGGCTCCAGCAATTCGATCTTGGTGTTCGGCAGCGTGATAAACACCGTCGAAACGCCGTGATCGGGTTGGGGCACGATCTCCGAAACGGTCGCGCCGAGCGTCGTCCGGTAAACGTCGGCCGCTGCACGAATGTCGCGCACGGCAATCGCAACGTGATTGAGCCGACCGATCATCGCCCGCCTCCGCCTGAAAAAGCCGCCTACCCCTTACCGTCGACGACGGTGATGAGAACCTTCACGATCGGCTTCTTACCCCAAACCTGATCCACCGCCGCCCGGACGCCACGCCGCACGGCATCCCGAACAAGTTCGACGTCCTTGCGCCGTCCCGGCGGGATGCTCTTCAGCGTCCCCTCGACCGCATCGAGCACGACGTCTTCCATGGCGTAACCGTCGACGGTCTCGTAAGGCACACCGTCGATCTCGGCATCCGGTTCGCCCACCAGTTCGCCACGCCGCGACAGCGCGAGGCCGACGACCACGATACCGACGTAGGAGAGCTTGCGCCGCTCGCGGACCGGGCCGTCGTCATCCTCGACGATGAGCTTGCCATCCCGGAACAGCCGGCCGACCGGCGCTTCGCCGACGAGCAGCGACGGAGCCGGCGCGATCCTCACCATTTCGCCGTTCAGCACCGCGCGCACATCTTCGACGCCCTGCGCCTTGGCGAGCTCGGCGTGCGCGCGCAGATGGCGCATCTCGCCATGCATCGGCACGGCGACCTTCGGCTTCAGCCAGCCGTACATCTGCACGAGCTCACCGCGGCGCGGATGGCCCGTGACGTGCACCAGCGCGTCGGCATCGGTGATGATTTCGCAGCCGATCCGCGCGAGATTGTTCTGGATGCGATTGACGCCCCGCTCGTTGCCCGGGATCGTCCGTGACGAGAAAATCACGAGGTCGCCCTTGTCGAGCGCGACGCTCGGATGCTGCTTTTCCGAGATCCGCGCGAGCGCCGCTCTCGGCTCGCCCTGGCTGCCCGTGCACAACGCCAGCACTTCGTCCGGATCGAGGTAGCTGAACTGGTCCTGGTCGAGATACGTGAAGTCCTCCGGCAGGTAGCCGGTCTCCATCGCCACCTTGATCACGCGGTGCATGGCGCGCCCGACGACGACGAGACGGCGCCGGGAGGCGCGCGCGGCATCGGCCACCGCTTTGATCCGTGCGACGTTGGACGCAAAAGTCGTCACGGCGACGCGCCGCTTCGCGCCCTTGATGATCTTGGTGAGTGACTCCGCCACTTCCGTCTCGGACGGGGACACGCCTTCGCGGAACGCGTTGGTCGAGTCGCAAATGAGCGCCGCGACCCCTTCCTCGCCCAGCATCCTCAGCCGGTTCTCGTCGGTCGGGTCGCCGACCAGCGGCGCCTTGTCGAGCTTCCAGTCCCCCGTGTGGAAGACGAGGCCGTGCGGCGTGCGGATGGCGAGGCCGGATGGCTCCGGGATCGAGTGCGCCATCGTCACGAGTTCGACGTCGAAAGCTCCGATTTTGGTGCGCGCGCCGAGCGGCAACTTGTGGATCGGCATCTTGATCCGGCCACCGCCCTCTGCGAGCTTCGATTCGAGCATCCCCGCCGTAAAGGGCGTGCAATAGACGGGCGCCTGCAGCCGCGGCCAGAGATCGATGACGGCGCCGATGTGGTCCTCGTGCGCGTGCGTGATGAGGATGCCGTCGAGCGCCTTCCGGTTCTCCGAGATGAACCGCACGTCCGGCAGGACGACGTCGACACCCGGCTCCATCTCGCCCGGAAAAGTCACGCCGAGGTCGACCATCAGCCAGCGGCGCGCATCGGCAGGGCCGAGGCCATAGAGATAGACGTTCATGCCGATCTCGCCGAGCCCGCCGAGGGCCATGAACACGAGTTCGCTGCCTGCGCTGGCGGCGCCTCGCCCGGCTGTACTGTCGGCCATGATCCCCCGATTCCCGTTCAACCCGCTCCGCGCGCGGACAGCGACACGTCACCAAACGTGTAGCGTCGCATCGTACCATCCGGTTCCCGTAGCAGAAGCGCGCCGTCGGGGTCGACCCCGCCGAATGTCCCGCCGACCGGTCTGCCGCCGGCATTCACGGTGATTGCTTCACCCAATCGGCCCGCCCGGGCGAGCCACCGCTCACGGATAACCGGGAACCCGTGTCCGGCGTCCCAGAGGGCGAGCGTATCGAGAAAGGCCGGATGCAGGTGATCGAGCATGTCGGCCGGCGTGAGGTGAACTCCGGTCTCGCGCAGGCACGCGGCGGCGCGTCCGAGACCGTCTGGGACGCCTGCCAGATTCAGCCCCACGCCGATGACGACGGCCGTGGCGCCTCCCTGCCCCGCAGTGCTTTCGGGCAGAATGCCGGCGACCTTCGCCTCGCCGAGCAGAACGTCGTTCGGCCATTTGAGCCGCAACGTCGGCACCGCGACGCCGGCGCGGGCCGCGGCAGCCTCTATCGCACCATGCACAGCGACACCGGCGAGCAGCGAGAGCTGGTGAAGGACGCGGGCCGGACAGGCCAGGGTCACGAGCAGGCTGGCGTAGAGATTGCCGTCGACGGAGGTCCACGTGCGGCCCGATCGGCCGCGCCCTTGCGTCTGGCGATCGGTGACGACCCAGACAGGGCCGGTCTCACCGCGCGCGGCGAGGCCGAGCGCTTCCGTATTCGTCGATCCGAGTTCCGGATGGCGCAGAACGCGGAATGGGCGCTCGCACAGAGGTTCGTCCGCCACCCAGCCTCCTCAGAAGCGGAACGATTTGGCGGCGGCTCCGGCTGCCGCGATCAGCGGCGCCGGAAGGACGAAGAAACCGAGCACCACGAGGCCGGAGAGCGCCATCACCACGCCCGCCTTGGCCCGCACGGGCAGGAACCGCTCGCGGGCCTCGTCGAAGAACATGATCTTCACGATACGTAGGTAATAGTAGGCGCCGACGACGCTGGCGATGACACCGATGATCGCCAGATAAGTGAGCCCACCGCCGGCCTTGATGACGGGCAGGAAGGCAAAGAACTTCGCCCAGAACCCGGCGAGCGGCGGGATGCCGGCGAGCGAGAACATCAGCATGGCCATGACGAAGGCCATCGGCAGGTTGGTCTGCGCGAGCCCGGCCAGTTCCTCGATGTCTTCCACCGGCCCGTCGTCGCGGCGCATCGAGAGAATGCAGGCGAAGGTGCCGAGCGTCATCACGACGTAGATCGCCATGTAGACGAGCACGCCTTCCGCGCCCTCCTGAGTGCCGGCGGCGAGCGGCACGAGCGCGAAGCCGACGTTGGCGATCGATGAGTACGCCATCAGCCGTTTGATGTTGGTCTGCCCGATCGCGGCAAAGGCGCCGAGCACCATGGACGCGATGGCGAGGAAGACGACGATCTGCTGCCACTGGACCGCGATGCCCGGGAACGCGCCGAGCGTGACGCGCATCAGCAGAGCCATTGCCGCGACCTTGGGTGCGGCGGCGAAGAACGCGGTCACCGGCGTCGGCGAGCCCTCGTAGACGTCCGGTGTCCACATATGGAAGGGAACGGCCGAGATCTTGAACGCGATGCCGACAAGCAGGAACACGAGGCCGAACGTCAGACCGATGTTCTGAGCCGCGTTGGGCGCGGCGGCCACCTTGGCGATGACGTCGAAGCTCGTCGACCCGGTGAAGCCGTAAACCAGCGAGGCGCCGTACAGCAGCATGCCCGACGAGAGCGCGCCGAGGACGAAGTATTTGAGGCCGGCTTCGCTCGAGCGGACGCTGTCGCGGCGCCAAGCGGCCACGACGTAGAGCGCAAGGCTCTGCAGTTCGAGGCCGAGATAGAGCGAGATCAGGTCGTTCGCCGACACCATCATCATCATGCCGACGGTCGCCAGCAGGATGAGGACGGGGAACTCGAACTTCATGGCGCGACTGTCGCGCAGTTCGTCGAACGACATCATCAGCGCAGCCGCGGCGCCACCGAGCACGAGCAGCTTCATGAAGCGCCCGAACGCATCGATGCGGAAGGCGCCCTCGAACAGCGTGACGGTGCCGGCCGGCTGCAGCACGAGGAACGCGCCCGCGGCGATCAAGACCGCGATCGCCATCCACCCGACCGTCTCACCCTCGCTGTCCGTCTCCGGACGGAACACGCCGTACATGAGCAGCACCATCGCGCCGATGGCGATGGTCAGCTCCGGCAGGAGCGGCATGTAGGATGACAGCTGGGTCATGACGAAATCCCCGGGCGCGCCCTCATTGGACGAGCGCTGCGGCTTTGATGGCGGCTTCGTAGCCGGTCACCAGCTTCTTGACGGAGGCGGCGGTCACGTCGAGCAACGCCGCCGGATAAATGCCGAAGAAGATGGTCAGCACGACCAGCGGCGCGAGCACTATGATCTCGCGCGCATTCATGTCCTTGATGCCGGCGAGGCTCGGCTTTTCGAGTTCACCGAAGATCATGCGGCGGTACAGATAGAGGGCGTAGGCGGCCGACAGGATCACGCCGGTCGTCGCGAAGAACGCCACCCACGTATTGGCCTTGAAGGCACCGAGCAGCGTCAGGAACTCGCCGATAAAGCCGCTGGTACCGGGCAGGCCGACGTTCGCCATGGTGAAGACCATGAACACGAAGGCGTACATCGGCATGCGGTTCACCAGCCCGCCGTAGGCAGCGATCTCGCGCGTATGCATGCGATCGTAGACGACGCCGACGCAGAGGAAGAGCGCAGCCGAGACGATGCCGTGCGACAGCATCTGGAAGATGGCGCCCTCGATGCCCTGCGTGTTGAAGGTGAAAATACCCATCGTCACGAAGCCCATGTGGGCGACCGACGAGTAGGCGATCAGCTTCTTCACGTCTTCCTGCGCCAGGGCGACGAGCGAGGTGTAGATGATCGCGATCACCGACAGCGCGAAGACGAGCGGGGCCAGATCCTGGCTCGCCAGCGGGAACATCGGCAGCGAGAACCGCAGGAAGCCGTAGCCGCCCATCTTGAGGAGGATGCCGGCGAGGATCACCGAGCCCGCCGTCGGCGCTTCGACGTGGGCGTCGGGCAGCCAGGTGTGGAAGGGCCACATCGGCATCTTCACCGCGAACGAGGCGAAGAACGCCAGCCACAGCCACGTCTGCATGTTGGCCGGGAACTTGGTGTCCAGCAGCTGCACGATATCCGTGGTGCCGGCGTGCCAGTACATCGCCATCATGGCGAGCAGCATCAGCACCGATCCGAGCAGCGTGTAGAGGAAGAACTTGAAGCTCGCGTAGACGCGCCGCGGGCCGCCCCACACACCGATGATCAGGAACATCGGGATGAGGCCGCCTTCGAAGAACAGGTAGAAGAGGAACAGATCGAGCGCGCAGAAAACGCCGATCATCAGCGTCTCGAGCACCAGGAACGCGATCATGTACTCCTTGACGCGTTCCTCGATCGCTTCCCAGCTCGCGAGGATGCAGAGCGGCATCAGGAACGTCGTCAGGATGACGAACAGCATCGAGATGCCGTCGACGCCCATCTTGTATTTCAGGGGGCCGAGCCAGGCGCGCTCCTCGACGAACTGGAAGCCCGGGTTCTTGACGTCGAAGTTCACCCAGATGGCGAGCGAGACGAAGAACACCATCAGGCTCGTCCAGAACGCGATCCAGCGTGCGTTCTGCGCCGCCTCCCGCGGCATCAGGGCGATCCAGACAGCGCCGAGAAGCGGCGTGAAGGTGACGATCGAGAGGATCGGGGCGTCGGCGATGTTCATCAGCGCGCTCCCCCGAACATCAGATAGGTGATCAACAGAGCCACACCGATCATCATCGCGAAGGCATAGTGGTAGACATAACCGGTCTGCAGGCGGACGACCCGGCCGGTGACCCGCTGCACACTATTGGCCGTGCCATCGATCAGCCCGTCGATGGTGGCGCCGTCACCCCGCTTCCAGAGCAGACGGCCCAAAGCACTCGCGGGGCGGACGAACAGCCAATCGTAGAGTTCGTCGAAGTACCACTTGTTGAGCAGGAACAAGTACAGCGGACGGAACGCACGTGCCGTCGCTTCCGGCAGCCACGGCGCCTTGATGTAGTAGAGCCACGCGAGCGCAAGGCCACCCAGCATCGCGACAAACGGAGACCACGGCACCCAGCCCGGAACATCATGCAGTTCGTGCAGGATGTGGTTGCCCTTGGCCTCGTGGATCGCAGCGCCCCAAAACGCTTTGTACGGGTCGGGCGCGCCGTGATAGCCGGTGCCGATGAAGAACTTGTAGAAGACGATGCCGGCGAGAACGGCACCGACGGCGAGCACGAACAGCGGCACCAGCATCACCGGCGGGCTTTCGTGGGCGTGGTCGTAAGTCTCGTGGTCGGCGCGCGTCTTGCCGTGGAACGTCATGAACATCAGGCGCCACGAGTAGAACGACGTCATGAACGCCGCGACAACCAGCATCCAGAAGGCATAGTTGTAGGGCGTGTGGGCCGCATGCGCCGCCTCGATGATGGCGTCCTTCGAATAGAACCCGGCGAATCCGGCGACGCCCGGAATACCGACGCCCGTCAGCGCCAGAGTGCCGATCAGCATCATGATCCAAGTGAGGCGGATCTTGGAGGCGAGGCCGCCCATGTTCCGCATGTCCTGCTCGTGATGCATCGCATGGATGACCGAGCCCGCGCCGAGGAACAGCAGCGCCTTGAAGAACGCGTGCGTGAAGAGGTGGAAGACGCCGGCCGCGTAAGCGCCGAGGCCGCAGGCGACGAACATGTAGCCGAGCTGCGAGCACGTCGAATAGGCGATGACGCGCTTGATGTCGTTCTGGACGAGGCCGACGGTAGCCGCGAAGAACGCCGTGATCGCGCCGACCAGTGTTACGACCGCGAGCGCGACCGGCGCATACTCGAAGACGGGCGAAAGGCGCGCCACCATGAAGACGCCTGCGGTCACCATCGTCGCCGCGTGAATGAGTGCCGACACCGGGGTCGGACCTTCCATCGCGTCGGGCAGCCACGTGTGCAGCAGGAACTGGGCGCTCTTGCCCATCGCCCCCATGAACAGCAAAAGGCAAAGCAACGTCAGTATGTCGACCTGGTAGCCGAGGAAGTTCATCGTCTGGCCGGCGACCGTCGGCGCCTGTTGAAAGACGGTGTCGAGCTGGATCGAGTTGAAGACGAAGAACAGGCCGAAGATGCCGAGCGCGAAGCCGAAATCACCGACGCGGTTGACCACGAAGGCTTTGATGGCAGCAGCGTTCGCCGAGGGCTTTTTGTACCAGAACCCGATCAGAAGGTACGACGCGAGGCCGACACCCTCCCACCCGAAGAACATCTGCAGGAGGTTGTCGCTCGTCACCAGCATCAGCATCGCGAAGGTGAAGAGCGAGAGGTAAGCGAAGAAACGCTCGCGGCTGTCGTCCTCGTGCATGTAGCCGATCGAGTAGAGGTGAACGAGCGCGGAGACCGTGGTCACGACGACCAGCATCACGGCGGTGAGCGTGTCGACGCGGATCGCCCAGGCGACGTCGAGTTCGCCGCTGGTGATCCAGCGCAGCAGCGTCACCTTCGCCGTCTCGCCACCGAGGCCGACCCGCACGAACACGATCCACGAGAGCACCGCGGCGATGATCAGGAAAGCGGTCGTGATCAGCTCTGCCGGACGCGGACCGATCGCACGACCGAAGAACCCTGCGATGATGGCGCCTGCCAGGGGCAGGAAGACGATGGCCTGATAGATCATGACGGCCCGCTCAGCCCTTCATCAAGTTGATGTCCTCGACCGCGATCGAACCGCGGTTGCGGAAATAGACGACGACGATCGCAAGGCCGATGGCCGCCTCGCCGGCGGCAACCGTCAGCACGAACAGTGCGAAGACCTGGCCGACCAGATCACCGAGGAAATGCGAGAACGCGACGAGGTTGATGTTGACGGCGAGCAGCATCAGCTCGACCGACATCAAGATGACGATCACGTTCTTCCGATTGAGGAAGATCCCGAACATGCCGAGCGTGAACAGCGCCGCTGCGACCGTGAGGTAGTGCCCGATGCCGATCTCGTTCATGGTCTCGCACCCCGTCGCGGCCGTCACATCGCCGGCCTGCGCCTCAACCCGTCACTGCCTCAGCTGCCTTCCCCGGAGGGCACGATCGCCTGCCCGGGTGCGACCTTGACCACTTCGATCGCGTCCGCGGGCCGGCGCCCGACCTGCTGGGCGACCGACTGCCTCCGCACACCCTCCTTGTGGCGCAGCGTCAGCACGATCGCGCCGATCATTGCGACCAGGAGGATGAGACCCGCACCCTGGAAGAAGTAGACGTACTTCGTGTAGAGCACTCGGCCGATCGCCTCGGTGTTCGAAACACCAGCCGGGATCGGCGATGCAGCCACACCGCCGAGCCCGGGCTTCAGCGCGCCGAAGCCGAGCACCATCACGAGTTCGACGGCGACGATGCCGCCGATGATCGCGCCGAGCGGCGCGTTCTTGATGAAACCGGCCCTCAATTCGGCGAAATCGACGTCGAGCATCATGACGACGAAGAGGAAGAGGACCGCGACCGCGCCGACGTAGACGATGACGAGCAGCATCGCCAGGAACTCGGCGCCGAGCAGCACGAACAGGCCGGCCGCGTTGAAGAAGGCGAGGATGAGGAACAGCACAGCGTGCACCGGGTTCTTGGCGACGATGACCATCGCGCCGGCGAGAACGGTCAGGCACGCGAAAAGATAGAAGAAGAAAGCCGCGAGGCTCATTCCCGTCTCCGTCCACCCCTGCCGGCTCGTTGACCGGCCACCGCTCAGACCACCCCGGTCGCGCGGCGTTTTTGCTCGTCCTTGACCGCTTCGCAGTGTCGCCACCAGAGCCGTCGGACTTTTGCGCTGCGGTAGGGCCAATAACTCAGAAGTGCCGACAAACCAAGCCACAAAACGCCGGTCCGGCTATACCCCCAAAGGATGAGCCCTCGGGTCGTGGCCAGCGCTGCGCCGACCGCGACCAGCAGCATCAGAATCTGCGCCCACCGGAAGCGAGTTTCGCGCCGGTACTGATCGTAGGCAATCTGCCCGTAGCGCGCCAATTCGTCCGGGGTCAGCGTGGCGAGAAGCTGGGACCAGCCCGCCTCAGTCACCGGGATGAGCGGCGGCGGTTCGCGGCGAATGAGATCGCGACGTCGATCAGCGGTACTTGGCGTCGAGGGCAATGTTCTTCGCGATCTCGCGCTCCCAGCGGTCCCCGTTCGCGAGCAGGCGCTCCTTGT
>Ga0073934_10012439_pt1 | contig 10028 bp, 11 predicted proteins | sample LarsenN4metaG_FD_76834 | JGI IMG/M metagenome (GOLD analysis project Ga0073934, IMG submission 76834) | Hot spring sediment bacterial and archeal communities from British Columbia, Canada, to study Microbial Dark Matter (Phase II) - Larsen... ... | reverse complement strand
GCCACGCATCGCCTTCCTTCGCGACGACCGGGCCGCAGTGATAGATCACGGAGCCGTTCAGATCGACCGGCGGATCGTGCTTCATCAGGTGCGCGTGGACCGCATCGCGCCCGGTGTACACGCGCCCCGAGAGGAGGACGACGTCGCCAACCTGGAGCGCCCGCACCTGCCGCTCGTCGAGCGGCGTCTGGAGCACGACTTCCCTGCCCGTGCGGCGGAATCCGGCCTGGTCCGCCATCAGCATCAACGGCATGGCGGGATCGCGATAGAGCCAGCGGCGGATCGCGCCCGTGCGAGCGTCGAGCACGACGCCAAGCCGGCGGAACGCCCAGCAGTCGTACGCCACCGAGACGAAGAAGCTTGCCGGGAGCCTGTTCAGCGCGCCGATCTTGCAGCCGATGAGCGAGACGCGCCCGCCGAACCCCATCGCGCCGATCCCGAGCGCGTTGACCTCGCCCATGATCGTCGCCTCGAGCGCCGCCAGCCGCGGGTCGGGATTGACGTCGTCCAGCGTGCGAAACAACTGCTCCTTGGCGTGCACGTAGCCGGCCGTTCGATCCCCGCCGATGCACACGCCCACGGCGCCTGGCGCGCACCCCTTGCCCTGTGCGCTCCAGACCGCGTGCAGGATGCACTTCCGGACGCCTTCGAGGGTGCGGTCGGCGCGGCCGAGATTCGGCAACTCCGCCGGCAGCGAGTACTGAGCGTTCATGTTCTCGCAGCCGCCGCCCTTCAGGATGAGCTTGACCTCGATCTCGTCGTCGTTCTCCCACTGCTCGAAATGGACGATCGGCGTGCCCGGACCGAGATTGGTGCCGGAGTTCTCGCCGGTGATCGAATCCACCGAGTTGGGCCGAAGCTTCCCGCGCTTGGTCGCCTCGGCTACGGCGTCGCGGATGTGCCGCTTCATCACGATCTGGTTCGCCCCGACCGGCGCCTTGACCTCGAAGGTCGGCATGCCGGTGTCCTGGCAGATCGCTCCCTCGCATTCGGCCGCCTGGTCGATGTTCTGCGCGATGATGCTGAGCGCCTGCCCGGCCTGGGTGTCCGGTTGCTCCTGCGCCATGGCCGCCTTCATGGCCTGCCGCACGTCCGGCGGCAGATTGGTCGAGGTCTGGACCACCAAGGAGAGCACGCTGTCGAAGAATGCGTCCATACGGGCCAGTATAATTTGAGAGTGCAGGTGCGGACCGAACGCGACCCGCTCGGTGAGAAAGCGGTGCCGGCCGACGCCTATTACGGCATTCAGACCGTCCGCGCCGTCGAAAACTTCCCCATCAGCGGCTTCCGCGCGCCCTCGGATCTGGTAACCGCCACGGTTCTCGTCAAGAGGGCGTGCGCGGAGGCGAACGTCGCCCTGAAGCGGCTGGACGAACGCGTCGGCGATGCGATTATCCGCGCCGCGGACGAGGTGCTCGGCGGGAGCCTTCGCGATCAGTTCGTCGTGGACGTGTTCCAGGCTGGGGCCGGCACGTCTCACAACATGAACGCCAACGAGGTACTCGCGAACCGGGCCGCGGAACTGCTCGGCGGGCGGCGCGGCGAGTACACCTCGGTCCACCCCAACGACCACGTCAACATGGGGCAGTCAACGAACGACGTGTTCCCGACGGCGACGCGGCTCGCCCTGCTGCTCGGCTGCGCGCCGCTGCTGCACGCGGCGCGCGATCTGGCCGGCGCGTTCGAGCGCAAGTCGCGCGAGTTCGAGGAGGTCCTGAAGGTCGGCCGGACGCACCTGCAGGACGCCGTGCCGATGACGCTCGGCCAGGAGTTTGGCGGCTATGCCGCGTGCCTCATGCGCGGCGCGGATGACGTGGATCGCGCCTCGTGGCAGCTGCGCGAGCTGAACCTCGGCGCCACGGCGGTCGGCACCGGCCTGAACGCCGGGGACGACTTCACCGCCGCGGCTGTGAAGAACCTGGCGCACCAGACCGGCTTCGATCTGACGCCGGCCGCCAACCGCTTCCGCGTGACGCAGAGCATGGGAGACGTGCTGGCGTATTCAGGCGCGGTCCGGCGCCTGGCGGTGGAGCTGGCCAAGATAGCCAGCGACCTTCGGCTGCTCAGCATGGGGCCCCGGGCCGGCATCGCCGAAATCGCACTTCCGGCCGTGCAGCCTGGCTCGTCGATCATGCCGGGCAAGGTCAATCCCTCGATCCCCGAGATGGTCAACCAGGTGTGCTACCAGGTGATCGGCTGCGACACCACCATCTGCGCGGCGGCGGAAGCCGGGCAGCTCGAGCTCAACGTGATGATGCCGGTGATCGCCTGGAACGCGATCCACGCGACGACCATCCTCCGCGAGTCGATGAAGGCGTTGAAGACGCGGTGCGTGGACGGGATCGAAGCGAACGTCGAGCGCTGCCGCGAACTGCTCGATCGCAGCACCGCCGTGGCCACGGCGTTGAGCCCGTACATCGGCTACGCCGCCACCGCGGAGATCGCCAAAGCATCCGTGCGCACCGGAAGAACGATCCGCGAGCTGGTGCTCGAGCGCGGCCTGATGGACGCGAAGCAGCTCGATCGGATTCTCTCGGTGGAGGCCGTGTCACGAAAAAAAAAAGCGGGCGAGTCCGGAACGTGAAGCGCCGCTGCCGCGCGCGCGCGCTCGCGGGTCCGGCGGTCGCCGCGCTGATGATCGTGTGCGCTTCTTCCGGCGCCGCGCTCCTCGCTCTCCCGGCGCCCCGGCAATCGGCGCCGCACGGCCGTCTGTTCCCGCCGCAGGATCTCGGGCTGCTCGAGGGGCCCGACCGCGAAAAGTGGCAGAAACCCGACCAGATCATGGACGCGTTGAACATCGCCGATGGATCGACCGTGGCCGACATCGGCGCCGGCGCCGGCTGGTTCACCATTCGCCTGGCGCGGCGCGTCGGACCGCGCGGCAAAGTCTACGCCCAGGACGTCCAGCGCCAGATGCTCGAGGCCATCCGCCGGCGCGTGGCCAAAGAAGGTCTGGAGAACGTCGTCACCCGGCTCGGATCGGGAAGCGATCCGAACCTCCCCTCGGGAAGCCTCGACGCCGTGCTCGTCGTGGATGTGTACCCGGAGGTCGAAGATCGCGTCTCGTTCCTGCGCAATCTCGGTGCGGCGCTGAGACCCAACGGCCGGATCGGCATCGTGAACTATCGGCCGGGCAACGGCGGGCCGGGACCGGTTGGCGAAGAAGGCGCGCGTGTCGACCGGCGTGTGGTCGAGGCCGACGCGCAGGCTGCCGGCCTGCGCGTCCTGGCGCGAGAAGAGTTCCTTCCGTTTCAGTACCTGCTGGTACTGGGCCGCTGACGCGCGCCGAGCAGCGCGGACACACCGGGCACGAGGCCGGCGGCGGCACACACCTTCACCAGGTCGAACACCACGAACGGGTAGAAGCCCGCTGCGAGCGCCGCGCGCGGGCCGACGAACGCACTCAGCCAGAGGACGCCGCCCGCGAAAACGACCGCGAGCCCCGCGAGCATCGCGGCGACCGACGAGAGATACCGCCGGTCGAAGCCGCGGGCGGCGAGCACGCCGGTGACGAACGCGGCCGCCGGATACGCCATCAGGTAGCCGCCGGTCGGCCCGAGCAGCCGGGCGGCGCCCTGCGGCAGCAGGGGCGACGCGGCAAACACCGGCCATCCCGCGATGCCGGCAGCGAGGTACAGCACCTGGCTCGCCACCGCACGCCGCGGACCGAGGGCAAGGCCGCCCATCAGCACGACGACCGGCTGGAACGTGAACGGCACGGAGGTCAACGGCAGGGGTATGCTGATCTGTGCCGCGGCGGCGGTCAGCGCGGTCATGAACAGCACCGACGCGACGGAAAGCGCGCGCGAGAGCGAATCCGGCTCGGCACGCTGGCCTGAACGTAGGCGAAGAAGCATAGTCGCGAATCTTAACGTATGCGTACAGCACTGACAATCGCGGGCAGCGACTCGGGCGCGGGCGCCGGCATCCAGGCGGATCTCAAGACGTTTGCGGCCCACGGGGTGTACGGGACGACCGCCATCACGGCGGTCACGGCACAGAACACGATGGGCGTCTCCTGCGTCGAGGCGTTGTCGGCAGATCTCGTCACCGCGCAGATCGAGGCGATCGCGTCGGATATCGGCGTGCACGCCGCCAAGACGGGCATGCTCGCCAACGCGGCGATCGTCGAGGCGGTGGCCGCGGCCGTCCGGGATCTCGACATCCCGCTGCTCGTCGTCGACCCCGTCATGGTGGCCAAGAGCGGAGACCGGCTGCTGGACGACGAGGCGGTCGGGGCGATGCGGGTGGAGCTGATGCGGTGCGCGCTCGTCGTGACGCCCAACATCCCGGAGGCCGAGGCGCTGACCGGCCTCGCGATCGCGACCGAGGAAGACCGGCGGGACGCCGCACGCCGGATCGTCAAGCTCGGCGCCGCGGCGGTAATCGTGAAGGGCGGCCACTGGCCGGGAAACGAGATCAGCGACCTGCTGTACGACGGCCATCGCTTCCAGGAGTTCCGCACCCCCCGCATCGAAGGCCGGCACACCCATGGCACCGGGTGCACCTTCTCGGCGGCTCTGACCGCGCGGCTCGCGCTCGGACACTCCCTCGTCGAAGCTGTTCCGCTGGCGCAGGAGTATGTCGCCGGGGGGATGCGGCACGGCCTCGAGATCGGCCAGGGGCACGCCCCGCTGCATCATTTCTGGCGGTTACAATAGGACATGCCCGTGCCGCTGGTCGCGGTCACACCCGAACGGCTCGATCTGCAGGCGCTCGTGGACGCGCTGCCGAGCGGGGAGGACGGCGCCATCGCGTCGTTCACGGGCATCGTCCGCGACCGGAATGTCGGGCGGCGCGTGCTGTACCTCGAGTACGAGGCCTACGAACCGCTGGCGCTCAAGGCGCTCGCCCGCATCATCGAGGAAGCGCGCGAAGCATGGCCTTCGACGCAGGTCGGCGTACACCACCGGACGGGGCGCCTGGAGATCGGCGAAGCAAGTGTGATTATCGCGGCCGCGTCGCCGCACCGTGCGGATGCGTTTGCCGCGTGCCGATACACGATCGAGCGGGTGAAGCAGATCGTGCCGATCTGGAAGCGCGAGCACTTCGAAGGGGGAGACGTCTGGCTGGAGGGCGCCACGGCGGACCCCGACGACGTGGACGCGCGCGAGACGGCGCTCAGGACCGCATGCGCGTGACGGTGCGCCTCTTCGCCCGTCTGCGCGAGATGGCCGGAGCCGGCGAGCTCGTTCGGAACGTGGAGCCCCCCGCGACGGTCCTCACGATATGGCGGGGGCTCGTGGCAGAGTTCCCGGCGATGGCCGAGTACGAGCGGTCGATGTCGGTGGCCGTGAACGCCGACTACGCCCGCATGTCGGCGCCGGTGCGCGACGGAGATGAAGTGGCGTTTCTGCCGCCGGTGTCGGGTGGACATGACGAGGCCGGTTCGGCACTTTCACGGGGCTCGGTTCGCTGATGTTCGACAAACTTGCCGCCGTTGAATCCCGCTACGACGAGCTGATGGCGCGGCTCGGCACGGCCGAGGTGCAGGAGAGCCCGGCCGAGTACAAGAAGGCCGCGAAGGCGCTCTCCGACCTCGAGCCGCTGGTCCAGAAGTTCCGCGAGTACAAGGCGGTCCAGAAGGAGATCGAGGGAGCCGAGGAGCTGGCGCGCACCGGCGACGGCGAGATGCGCGCGCTGGCGCAGGAGGAACTGACGGCCCTCGAGGCCAGGCGCGAAGCGCTCCTCGACGAGCTCAAGATCCTCCTCGTGCCGAAGGATCCGAACGACGAGAAGAACGTGATTCTCGAGATCCGGGCCGGGACGGGGGGCGACGAGGCGGCGCTGTTTGCCGCCGACCTCTTCCGCATGTACAGCCGCTACGCCGAACGGCAGCGATGGAAGCTCGAGGTGATGTCGAGCAGCGAGAGCGGCACGGGCGGCCTCAAGGAAGTCATCGCCTCGATCGAAGGACGCGGCGTCTACAGCAAGCTGAAGTACGAGAGCGGCGTGCACCGCGTCCAGCGCGTGCCCGCGACCGAAGCCAGCGGCCGCATCCACACGTCGACCGCCACGGTCGCCGTGCTGCCCGAGGCCGAGGAGGTCGATATCCAGATCCAGGAAAAGGATCTCCGAATCGACACGTTCTGCTCGAGCGGCCCGGGGGGCCAGAGCGTCAACACGACGTACTCTGCCGTTCGCATCACGCACATCCCGACCGGCCTGGTGGTGTCGCAGCAGGACGAGAAGTCGCAGATCAAGAACCGCGCAAAGGCGATGAAGGTGCTGCGGGCGCGTCTGTACGAAATGGAAATGCGCAAGCAGCAGGAGGCAATCGCGAAGGATCGGCGCAGCCAGGTGGGCACGGGCGAGCGCTCCGAAAAGATCCGGACCTACAACTTCCCGCAGAGCCGCATCACCGATCACCGCATCAACTTCACGACGCACCAGCTCCACGACGTGCTCGAGGGCGATCTCCAGGAGTTGATCGACCAGGTGACCGCCTTCTACAACGCCGAAAAGCTGAAGGAAGCGTCGGCCGTCAGTTGACGCTGCACGACACGCTCGCGGCCGCGCGCGCGCGCCTGGTGGCCGCCGGGATTGGCGCCGGCGAAGCGGCCGTCGACGTGGATCTCTACGCGCGCACGATTCTCGGCTGGGATCGCGCGCGGCTGCTGACCGGACTCCGGGAACCGGCGCCGGCCGCGCTCGAACCGCGCTTCTCGGAGTGGCTGGCGCGGCGCGAACGCGGCGAACCGACGGCGTACATCGTCGGATCGCGGGAGTTCTGGGGCCTCGAGTTCCGCGTGTCGCCCGCCGTCCTCATTCCCCGCCCCGAAACGGAGCTCATCGTCGAGGAAGCCATTCGGCGGGTCGGCGCACTGCCGGAACCGAAAATCGCAGATGTCGGCACCGGCAGCGGCTGCATCGGCGTCGCGCTCGCCCGCGAGCTTCCCCGCGCGCGCATCACGGCCACCGATATCTCCCGGGAGGCGCTGGCGATTGCCCGCGCCAATGCGGCGCGGCTTGGCGTGGCCGAACGCATCGACTTCGTCTGCACGTCGTACCTCGACGGCATCCGGGGGCCGTTCGACGCCATCGTCTCCAATCCGCCGTACGTGAAGGAGCACGATCGGCAGCAGTTGTCGCGAGCGGTGGTCAGGTACGAGCCGCACGTGGCGCTGTTCGGCGGTGAAGACGGCCTGGGGGGCGTTCGCGCGCTGCTCGAAGCCGCGGCACCGCGGCTCGTCACGGGGGGCTGGCTGGTCTTCGAGTTCGGCCTCGGGCAGGATGACGAGGTCCGCCGGCTGGTTGCGACGGACCCGCGGTATGCGGTGGTCGACCTCAGGCCCGACCTGCAGGGCATCCCGCGCACGGCCGTCGTGCAGTTGGTCTAGAATCCAGGATTCGGATCGAGCGTATGGACTGCCTCTTCTGCAAGATCATCGCCCGCGAGATTCCGGCCTCGATCGTCCACGAGGACGAGACGACGATCGCCATTCGCGACATCAACCCGCAGGCGCCTCTGCACGTGCTGATCGTGCCCCGGCGGCACATCGCCACGCTGAACGACCTCTCGGTCGAAGACGACGCCCTGGTCGGGTCGCTGTTCCGCCGGGCGGCAGCGATCGCGCGGGAGCACGGCTATCACGAGCGGGGCTACCGCACGGTCTTCAACTGCAATCGCGAGGCGGGCCAGACGGTCTTCCACGTGCACCTGCACCTGCTGGCCGGACGCGCCCTGGGCTGGCCGCCAGGCTAGAGCGGACGCCGGCGATCAGCGCCTGCGTGCGGGCCGGCCCAGCACGTCCTCGAACGTGACCGATACCGGGCCCGAGGCGACTCCCGACCGGAGGAACGCCACGAGGTCGAGCAGGTGCTGGAGCGGCAGCCGCGACGCGTAGTCGCTGGGCATCGCGGATCCGTTCGAGGGCTTCGTCGACACCACGTCGGAACGGGCCAGCGTCCGCACGACCGGCGGCAGCACCGACGTGTCGTACACGCGCAGCTCGTCCCCCTCCTGTTCCGCCGGGATCCCTCTGAAGCGCTCGCCGCTCCGGAGAACGAACTCCGACGTCGCGTACGCCGGATCGGCGGATCGGTGCGGTACGATCACGATCTTCTCGAAGATCTCCCGCGACGTCTTTCCCTTGAGCTTGACCGTGAGGTCGGGACCCACCCGGCGGCCGCGCCCCTGGAACATGTGGCATCCCTGGCAGCTGTGTGACTGCGCCTCGTCGAAGAACACCCGCTCGCCGGCCGCCGGATCCCCACGCAGCGTCGTCCAGACCGAATCCGGCCGTTGAAGCGAGACGACGTAATTGGCCAGCTGCCGGACCTGCTCGGCGCTGAACACCGTGCCGAACTTCGGCATCATGGTGCCGGGCTTGCCGTCGACGATCACCTGCGCGACGTAGTCGGCGGTCAGCCTGGCGCCGCGCAGGGCGGGCGCGCGATTGCCGACGCCGGCTTCGCCGTGGCACACGCGGCAGCTTTTCACGAACAGCTGCTCGCCGGGATCCTGAGCCAGCGCGGTGCCGGGCGCGCCGATGACGGCCCACAGGAGCCAGCCGAGACCAGGACGCAGCATGTGTCGTCTCATCGGTGAGCGCCCATTCTAGTCGTCACGGCGCGCGAGCAGATACCGCCCACGCCCCGCCGCCTTGTCGAGGACGAAATCAACCGCCCGGTAACCGCGGGCGAAGTACGTGGTGAAGATCTCACGCGTCGCCAGGCGCCAGTCGAGCGCACGTTCCGGATCGGCCGCCTGCATCTCGGTGAATCCCGTCGGAATCTCCACCCACAGCCGCCGGTCTGTCAGATGCAGGTCGTACGGGCCGCACGCCAGCCACGCGCCAGCCTCGTGCGTGCGGTTCACGACGGGCGCCGCGACCGCCTCGGGGGCCCGCACGACCGCCAGACTCTTCGACTCGATCCGGCGGACGACATGGGGCTCGCGAATCCACCACTGCGCGACGAATCGATCGGTGGGCGTCCCCTTGTGCAGGTGACTGGTGGAGTCGCCGTAGACGTTCTCGGCGTACTCCTCCACGACGATGCCGAGCTTAACGAAATTCAGGTGCGCGTTGAGCGCCTGCATCGGGTCGTAGGTCCACTCGACCAGATCGCACCCGATGTCGAGCGACCGCAGGCGCTGTTCGAGCTTGAGGCGGTGCCCGAGACCGGCATTGCGGTACTCATCGAGCACGCCCAGCATATGCGACCACTGGATCGGCTTGCCGTCCTTGATGCCGGGCAGCGAGTACACGAAGCCCACCATCCGGTCCCGTTCGAAGGCGCCGATCAGCACGCCGCCGCGCTTCACGGTGACCACGAGAATCGGCACGCAGACGACGTCCTCGTAGTCCACGCCCCACACGGCACGTTCGAGCTCGACGACCTGCTTGAACTCGTCGAGGGTCTTCAGGTCGCGCAGTTGCATGTGGCAGTCAGGCAGTTCGCAACATCAGTTGCAGGATTCCGGTCTGTTCGCGTGGATGTTCCGGCCGGCCTACAGCAGCCGGGGCAACTCGGTCAGGGTCCGGATCACCGGCACGTCCGGCGGCTCGGGCTCTCCGCTGATCCCGGGGTCGGCGCGCCGCACGAGCACCCCGTGCATCCCGACGCGGCGCGCGCCTTCGACGTCGTGCGGCAGGCTGTCGCCCACCATGATCGACGCTCCCGCTTCCACACCCACCGACCGCAGCGCCGCTTCGAAGATGCTCGGATGGGGCTTGAGGTACCCGTGCTCGAAGGATGATATCGCGGCGGCAATCAGCCCGTGCAGGTCGAAGTGCTCCAGGAACGCCGCCATCGATCGGTGGGAGTTGGAAATCAGCCCCACTTTGACCTCGCGCGCCTTCAGCTCGTTCAGCACGGGCGCGACGTCCTCGTAGAGGACAAAATGATGGCACGCCGCCCATTCCCGATAGATCTGCCAGGCCGCGGCCTCGACTCCGCCACCCCGGCCGCCCATCACCTCGATGATGCGGCGCGTATACCGGACGAACACCTCGTCGTTGTACGCCAGCTCCCGATCGTCGTGCAGGATCGGCGACGCGGCGTTCACCGCCTCGAAGAACCGG
>Ga0073934_10012438_pt1 | contig 10029 bp, 8 predicted proteins | sample LarsenN4metaG_FD_76834 | JGI IMG/M metagenome (GOLD analysis project Ga0073934, IMG submission 76834) | Hot spring sediment bacterial and archeal communities from British Columbia, Canada, to study Microbial Dark Matter (Phase II) - Larsen... ... | reverse complement strand
GCTGGGCGTTGGTCATGCGGCGATACTGTTGGATTTGGAGTTCGCTGAGCATGGGTGTTCCCGAACGCAGTAGCCCCTCACTGCGGTTTTCCGGCGGTTCGCACCAGCAGCACGGCGGAGTCGGCGTCGATCGCCTCGCCGCGGCCGATGGGGCCGACCTTCTCGCCGGTCTTGGCTTTGACGTTCACTTGTTCGATGTCGACGCCCAGCAGTTCCGCAATGCGTGCGGCAATGCGGGGTTTGTACGCCGACAGCTTCGGCCGCTCGGCGTGGATCGTGCAATCGAGATTGCTCACGCGCCAGCCGCGGCGGTGGACCTCGGCCAGTGCCGCCTGGACGAAGACCACCGAATCAGCATCGGCCCATTGCGGGGACGTGTTCGGGAACCACTCGCCGATGTCCCCCAACGCGAGCGCCCCCAGCAGGGCGTCGGTGATGGCGTGCAGCAGGACGTCGGCATCGCTGTGGCCGTAGAGACCGACTTCGGACTCAATCTGCACGCCCCCCAGGATCAGCGGACGGCCAGAGATCAGCCGGTGCCGGTCGTGTCCCAATCCGATGCGGAATTCTGGTTGAAAGGCCATTGTTGCCGTGCCGCTCTCCCGGGATCGGAACTTGTTGCCGGTTCTCAATTGGAATCGTAATCCATGAGCGAAACGCCGCCAATTCCGGTTCCGATCCGAATTGACAGTCTCGCGGAACCGGTCCTACAGTCCCGGCCTCCCCCCCCGCTCCCCGCACGGGAATCGCCTTGTGTCCGTCCGCGGACCTGCTGTCGGCTTGCGCGCTCCCATCGTGATCGCGGTCCTTGCGGCCGCTGTCACGACGGGGTGCACCATGTTTTCGCCGGCGGATCTGTCATTGGCCGTGAACACGGCTCGTCCTGTGTTGCCTCCGTTGAAGCCCCCCAGCGACGCCATCCAGCTGCAGATTGTGTTTGTTGAGCGTCCCAGCGATGATGCGCTGCTCAATCAGCTGGTCTGGCAGCAGGTGGACCAGGTGGGGGCGCTCGCTCCGGAATCTCGCGTGATGCTGGACGACCACGGTTTTCGCGTTGGACAGTGCGGCGCACATCCTCCGCCGGCCGTGCAGACGCTGCTGGGGTTGTCGGAGGAATTGGTGGATGAGCCGTTGTCGGGCGAGCATCTGATGCGCGGCCGCCGATTGGGGTTGCGGTCCGGGCAGGATACCGAGGTGCAGACCGTCGACTACCGGCGCGATTGCCAGATCCGCTATCTGACGGCTGGTCAGGAAGAGGTGGTGGACTATTCGCAGGCCCGCTGCGTGTTGAGACTGCGGCCCGTGCGCGTGCAGGACGGATGGGTGCGAATCGACGTGACCCCCGAAGTCCACCACGGGGCGGCGCTCATGCGGCACACCCCCACTGAAGAGGGGTGGACGCTCAAGGGAGGACAAAAGATCGATGTGCGGCAGGCGCTCAAGTTCAGCGTGACCCTGAGCACCGGCGAGCTGGCGCTCATCAGCGGCGATCCGGGTCGCGAGCGGTCACCAGGCCGGGAGTTCTTCTGCCAGGAGCACCCTGATGGCCGCCGTACGCAGCGGTTGCTGGCGGTTCGACTGGCGGGCGCGGGGACCGAGGGGCCGTGAGACAAAAAGGCCCAGGGTCTGCAGACGACCCTGGGCCTCAACTTCGGTGAGATTGCTTCCGGACGATTACACCTTCCCGAAGACCGTCTTGCCGGTGCTGCACAGGTCATCGCAGGCGATGCCCATACGCCTGGCCATACCCTCTTCGGCCTTCTTGAGATACGCCCTGGGATCATAAGCCTTCTTGTCGCCAATTTCGCCGTCGACCATCAGCACGCCGTCGTAGTTGCGGAACATGTGCTCGACGATCGGCCGCGTGAACGCGTATTGCGTGTCGGTGTCGATGTTCATCTTGACCACGCCGTACGCCAGCGTCTCGCGGATCTGTTCGGTCGGGGTCCCCGACCCGCCATGGAACACCAGGTCGAACTCGGCCTTCGCGCCGTACTTCTTGATGACGGCATCCTGCCCTTTCTTGAGGATGTCCGGCCTGAGCTTCACCGCGCCGGGCTTGTAATGGCCGTGCACGTTTCCGAACGTGGCCGCAAACATGTACCGGCCGATCCCCCGCAGCGCTTCGTACACCGCCAGCATATCCTCGGGGGTGGTGTAAAGCTTGTCGGCGGGCGTGTGCTCGGAGCCGGCAGCGCCGTCCTCCTCGCCGCCGACCACGCCGGCTTCCACTTCCAGGATGATCTCCTGCTCGGTGCACAGCTTGAGCAGCTCCTTCGACAGCGCCATGTTTTCGGCGAGCGGCAGATTCGAGGCGTCCAGCATGTGCGACTGGAACAGATTGCCGAGGCCGGCCTTTCGCCGTTTCGCCGTTTCGGCAATCAGCGGCTTGAGGAAGTCCTCGACGTTCTTCGGCGGGCAGTGGTCGGTGTGCAGTGCGACCAGCACGTTGTGCTTCGCAGCCAGACGATGGGCGGCCTCGGCGAGCACCACGGCCCCCAGCACCTTGTCCTTGACGTTCAGCCCCGACGCGAAGTCCCCCGCGCCGGTGGAGAACTGAATGATGCCATCCGACTTCTTGTCGCTGAACGCCTTGAGCGCGGCGTTGATGGAAATGATCGAGGTGCAATTGACCGCCGGGAAGGCATAGTTGCCGGCCTGGGCGGCATCGAGCATGGCGGCATATTGTTTCGGCGTAGCGACTGGCATTCCAAGACCTTCAGTGAAAGAACAGGCCGGACCAAACACACAGGTTTGGATCAGCAGCGGCCGATGGGTCGGAGGTCGAGCACAACTCCGACTCTTCACGAAGGTCTATCACCTTCGCGGGTAACCTGCAAGGATCGACGGGGGATCACTCGCGGTCCTGGCTGTCCGCATCCCGGCGCGGCAGAGGCACGAACCGGGGAATCTTGGGGAGTCGATCCATCAGTCGCGCTCCGGACGTCTGTTCAAGGACCGGTTCGCTGCTGTCGTCGCCGCTTCCCGAACGGAGGTCGTGGGGAACGACCTGCAAGTCGTCGATGAGCACGTCACCAGGGCCATACAGCGAAAGCGTCAGGTGAAGATCCGTGCTCGCAGGAACGCGACGAACCAGTTCAAAGCGTTGCCAGTCCCCTTCTGATCGAAATCGAACTCCGCCAGAACGGCCCAGCAGGGAATCGTACACAAGAAACCCGTCCAGGCTTCCGCTCACGGCGCGGACCACCTTGACCCAGCCACTAATGTGCAGGATTTGATTGGTTCGGACGGGCACGCCAGGGGTCATGACGGTGATCATCGGTTCGCTGAGCGGAGGCAGGGCGGTGACGCCGGCAGCCGGCTCGCAGACCAGCCGGAGCGAATGCCGGCTGCTGCGGCCTGTGGGAAACACTTCGGCCGACGTCCGCAGTTGGGGTGGAGCGCTGTGCACGTTCTGCCAGCGCTCGGCAATCAGCGTGTCAAAGTCCTCGAACTCGCCGGATCGCAGCAGATTGATGGCGTCTCGCTGTCGGCTGCGGCCCAGATCGGCCATCAGCCGCCAATGCTGCGGCAACGTCTGAAAGCACAGGGTGTCGGGAGAACCGACCGGGGTCGACAAGGGACGCACGGCGTCGTCCCAGTGCGCCCGTTGCAGAATTCGCAGCAGTTGCAGCGTTTCTGTCGCGTCCGACCGGGCGGCATGACCGTCGCCGGTACTTTGGGAGCCCTGGGCCCGATCCAGGCGCAATTTGGCCCGGCCGAGCAACTGGGGCCCGTCGGGAACACCGGGCCCCAGGTGCTGCAGCTCCTGGTCGATCAACCCCACCCGATCCAATTTGAGCCGCGCCAGCGCAACGGCGGTGGCGCCGGCGTCGGCCTGGCCGCTGGCAATGCGTTGCCTGACTTTCTCGACCTGGGCGAGATCGGACGTCATCCAGACCATGCCGGTCAGATCCAGTCGCGGCAGGCGAATCTGCACGCCTCCGGCCACACGCTCGGCTTCCAGGCTGTGCAAATGTGTGGGGGAGATCTCGCACACCGCGGCCGACTGCTCCGTGCCTGGCACGATCCAAGTGACGCCGGCCGCCGCCGTTTGCGCCGGGACAAACTGCGACTGACCTTCCAGCCACATGGGAAGGATCAGTGTGCCAAGCTCGGTTCGGAGAATGGCCGCCTGAAGTTCGCGCTCCCGCTGATGCTGCCGGCGCAGTTCCGCTTCCCGGGCGCGCAACTGAGCGCCACGCTCGAACACATTCGGCAGGGAGGTTCCAAAGGGAAGATTCCGCGACGCCGGGGGGGGGGGCGCTGCATCAGGCAATTGGCCGGGAACCAACTGCACGCTCCCCGAGGTCGCCAACCAGGGCTCCAGCAGACTGAGCTCCTGATTCAGCTGTTGGATGGCGAGAAACCGTTCTTCGGCACGCGGGCCCTGGGAATCCAGCCGCTCCGTCGTCCAATAGCCGATTCCCCGGCAACCGGCCGCCAGGGCTGCGTAAACCTGCAGTCGCAGCTGCTCAGGCTCCAGGAACGGTGGCTCGTCGGCCTGGGGGAGCGCCGTGCGAACGCTCGACACCGGTTCCGTCTGTATCCAGGTCCACACAAACGCGCCCGGCCGCGCCCGACTCCGGCGTTCGATCATCCAGTCTCGATAATCGCTGAAGCTGAGCGTCGTTTGCACAATGTGCCGGCTGATTCCCAGGAGCTTGAGATCGCGGGAATACGACCATTCGTCCTCGGCGACATCGGCGGCAATTGGCCGCGTCCGCCGACGGTCCGCAAACTCGATCTGCTCGATCCAGTCGGTGAGCCGCGGTCGGTCTTCGCCGGTCAACCGCGTGCCGAGCATCCAAAACAAAATGCCGTCGGCGTCGTTGCCGAACGGCACCAGCCCGGCCTTTTGCGCCTTGAGCGGATCGCCCGATTCATCGCGTGGCCGCGGCGGTTCGGCTGTCGCCCACAGGTCCTGTTGCCGCAGACGACGGATGAGATCGGCGTCGGTCCAGTCCGGAATCCAGACGACGTTGAAGCCCGCGCGTCGCAGCCACTCCGGAGATTCGCCGTGATAACGAACCATCCGCGGGAAGAACGGCCGGCCGTCCACCTGCAGCCGATCGAGCTGGAAAGAGACGGGTGGCTCAGCGACTACCGGACGGGCCACCGGAGCAGGGGCCACCGTTTCCCTGGGACTCACAATGGGTGCGAATTCCAGGTCATCGATCCGCAACTCGGCCCGTCCCAGGGGCACAGGGCAAGCCAGAATCGCCCGATCGACGATCAATTCTCCCACGTCGGCCACGCCCGGAAAACGGGCCCGGAGCAGGACCAAACGCTGGCGGATCTCCTTGTCGCTCGTGCGGCAACGCAGGGGCTGCCATTTTCCGGGATCGCGGTAAACGTCTCCCGTGAGAATCAGTTCGGCCGGTCGGCCGGTTTGCGGGTCCATCACTCCAGGGGCAATGATTCGCAGCGCCAACACCCAGCCCGGGTGGTCGGACTGCACCCAGGCGGTCGCGGTCAGTTCATCGAGGACCTTCGCCGCCGGCAGAGCGTGTTCGAGTCGCAGGGGAGAGGACTCACGGGAGCTGGCGTACCGCACCCGCTCGCATCCGCCGTTGCGGCCGGCCTCGGGATCACGATCGTGCTTGGTCACCTCGATGTCCGACGGCACGGTGACCGTCTGCCAGGAGGGAAAGCGGCCCTCAAACGTCTCGCGATACGGTTCAGCCGCTTCGCTCCGGCAGCCTGCTGTTAGCCAGATGCCACAGAAAACCAGCCCGGAAACGACAAGTTTCCCGCAGCGCGGCAACCAGGGGTGCGACGGCGATAAGGGGTCTCGGGGCGGCATCATCCGTGAGGCCGACATCCTCGATGGATTCGATCGTTAAGTCACAACCGGCAGGGAGCAACCTGGATTCTGTTCCGGGGTGCCATTTGGGCTCATGAACCAGCAGCACGGTTGGGGCGATTTGGCCAGTGACCACTCCGCCGCACTGCAAATGCGGTAACTCATGAATCCTACTGGACTTCACGTCATCGTGCCAGATCGGTCTCTGGGATTTACCGTCCCCCTGCAACAAATCCCCGGCCGTGATGCTTTTTCGCAACCTGTTTTCAGTAGATGCGTTGCGGCACCACCTTGCGTGCGGTCGGGCCTCTAGCACAGAATCGGTGGAATTGCTGCGACAAGGACCATCTGGCATGAAGACCCCCTCACGGCTCCCGGATCCCGAACTGGACGAGCTCCCGCGAGAGCTCGCCGACCTCGGACGCAAGATCGCGGCGTTGTCAGGTCCCGTGAAGCAGGATCTCGAAACAGCTTACGAGCAGGTCGTGGACGCGGTCCGCCGTCGCCGCAAGATCCTGTCCCTGGTGCAGGAAGCGCTTTCACAGCTGCGGCTGGACATCAAGTATTTGATGTTCGATCTCGAAGTTACGCGGCGCGAGCGGGACGAACTGCGGCAAGAACGCGACAGCTTGTGAGTCACCGGTCTCACAGTCCCGCCAGAGCCGCAATCTCGGCGGCAATGTCGTCCGGCGATCGGATGTTGCCATCCCGGCAACCGTCGATGCGATGCCAGCCGTCGTGTGTGGCGGCCAGCCGGGCGTAAACCTCGCGGACGCGGCCGAGGTACGCGGCATCTGCCTCCTGCAGATCCGCCGCCCGGTCGGTGTAGGTCCGTTGCTGCTTGCGAAGGATCAACTCCTGGGCCCGCGCCACCGGCATGTCCAGCCAGAACACGGAATCGATCTCTGGCAGCCGAAACAACTCGTACTCGATGAACTCAATCCACGCCGTCAACTCGGCCTGTTCGGCGGCCGCGACCTTCGCAACCTGATGAGCGATGTTTGACGGCACGTAACGGTCGCAAAGGACCACATCATTCTGTTCCAGGGCCGCCTGTAGTCTTGGGCGGCATTCCAGTCGGTCGCCGGCGAAGAGGACCGACACGAGGACCGGGTGCACCTGCTCCAGCGTGCCGAACCGACCATTCAGGTAGTCCCCGATCTTGCGGCCAAATCGGGTCTGATCGTATTGGGGAAAGCTGAGGAGCTCACAGGTGCGTCCGGCTTGGCGCAAGGCCTCGCGTAACCGGGCGGCCTGCGTGCCTTTGCCAGAGCCGTCAATCCCCTCCAGCGCCCAGAGTTGCCCCACGCTGCCAGTTCCTCGGTGAATGCCTAGCTGGCGGCCAGCAAGCTGAGTGCGCCCTGCGTGTCGGGCGCCATCACAAAGTAATCGAGCAACCGGGAGGATTGCAGCACGTCGGCCACCGGGCCGCGCGCCGAACACACCACCAGTTTGCCATCCTTTCGATGCAGCCGGCGGTGCAGCATGATGATCTTCCCGAGCGCCGCGCTGGTGATGAACTCCACAAGCTCCAGACTGAGGACCACCTGCCGGCACTGATATTGGTCGACCAGCGACAGCAGCTCCTGTCCGATTTGCTCGATATTCTCCTCTTCGGACAACTGGTTCCGGGTAAAGCGGGCCACCACGGCGTTGCCGCAGTCTTCAATCGTCAAATACGCCGATTTGAACTGGCTGAGTGACATGTCCCAGTGTTCTCCGCTGCGCGGCCAGGGCGTGCCGGCTCGTCCCGATCCCGATCACATCGACCAGCGTATTCATATCGGCAGGCGTCCCGGCGAATTCCACCGTGACGTATCGCCGATCGGTTCCAGACACCAGACCGGGCCGGTGAGCGGGGCCACTCTCCACCAGCACTTCCAGCGTCCGCCCTATCAGCGTTTGATGGTACTCCGCCGTTAGCGATTCGGCTACAGTTTCCAGGAATGTCATCCGTTCCTGAATGACCCTGGCGGGAACCTGGTGGGGAAGTTCACTGGCGGGCGTTCCGGGCCGGCGACTGTAGGGAAAGGCGTGGATTTTGTGAAACCCGGCCTGTCGGCAAACGGCAACGGTTTCCTCGAACTCCGCGTCGGTCTCTCCCGGGAATCCCACGATTACATCGGTCGACAGCCCCGGGTGGTCGAACCGATCACGAAGTTGTTCCACCGTCTGCAGGAATCGCTCGGCTGAGTAGCGTCGCCGCATGCGACGCAACACGGACGTGGACCCGCTCTGAAGGGCGGGGTGAAAATGCGGGCACAGCTTCTCGCAGCCAGCGGCACGCTCCAGAAAATCGTCCGTCATCTCGGCCGACTCCAGGCTCGACAGGCGCATCCGCCATCGTCCCGGAATGCGATCCAGCCGTTGCAGCAGGTGGCCCAGTCGGAACGGAGGCAGTCCGGACTTTCCCCGGGTGCTTTCGACGCCGAAATGTCCCAGATGAATGCCGGTGAGCACAATCTCCTGATGGCCGTGATCGACGAGCCGACGGACTTCGTCTTCAATGTCCGCGGGGGGACGGCTACGGAGTCCCGGTCGAACTTGGGGAATAATGCAGTAGCTGCACTTCAAGATGCAGCCGTCCTGAACCTTGACATAGGCCCGTTTGCGCCCGGGGAACTGGGAGACTCCGGCCGGCATGTCGTAGATGCCGTGTCGTGCCAGAACGTCCGGCAGTTCTCGTTTGTCCGTCACGACTTCAAATACGCCAGGCAAGGCCCGCACCGCATCCGGGGCGCTGGTGGCATAACAGCCCATGACGAGCGTGCGCGTCCCTGGGTTCTGCCGGGCCAGTTGCCGAATCACCTGTCGGGACCGGGAGTCTCCATTGGAAGTGACGGTACAAGTATTGACCACACACAGGTCCGCCGGTTCATGGTCGGCGGCCTCGCGGTATCCATGCCGTTCCAGAGCTTCCTTGACCAACTGCGTTTCGTATTGATTGACGCGGCAGCCGAGCGTCACCAGTCGGCACGTCTTGGCAGGGCCGGCAGAAACGTGGTGCGCAGGAAGCATGGTGAACTGTCGGCAATTGGCGCAGGGACGTCCGGCGAACTCTCACGGGGAGAGCACCGAGACTCGCTTGAGGTCTGCGGCGGCTTTCGATCGTCGAGGGGTGGTTCCTATCGGCGGTTGGGGCGCGGTCCCCGACGGTCTCCCCCCTCTTGGCGACCCCGGGGCTCCGGCGAACGCGGCTTGACGATGTAGGAAATCGCCTCCTCCCAGGTGGGAATGTCCTTGTACACCCGGCGCGGAGGCTGAACTTCGTCTTCGTCCTGATCGAACTCGTCTTCAGCTTCAGTGAAGGCTTCGGCGGGACGCGGTTCCGGACGACGGGGGCGCTCGCGCTCGGCGGGAGTTTCCGTCGCTCCTTCCACGGGACGCCGCCGGCGACGCCGACGCCGACGCCGTACTCCACCCTCTCCGGCTTCCTCCAGTGTCACATCGACCTCGTCGGCCGATCGAGCTTCAGCGAGATCCCCCGGTTCGACTTCTTCGTCCTCGTCGTCGATCGAAGGCCGCCTTTCGACCTCCGGACCAACCGCTTCATCTCCTCGGGCCGGACGGCGGCGGCGGCGGCGACGGCGGCGGGGTCGATCCTCGTCGTCCGGGTGCCCCTCGCGTCGGCCGGTGACGCGCGGAGATGTCTCTTCCTCACCTTCCAACAGGTGATCGCTCTCGTCCCGTTCCCCCCCAGCGGCGGTACGGGATGTGTCGAAGGTTTCAGGCCAGTCTTCGACTTCCCCGGAGACCGTCGCCAGTTCGTCGTCGATTCCCAGGCCGAAATCATCGGAGGATAACGGAACGCTCCGCCTGGGAGGTTGTCGTGTGGGCGGCCGATCAGCAGGGGCCTCGCTGGTACTGGCCGCGGGAGGCCGTTCCCGGGTCGAGCGTTGTGGCCGTTCCGTTGGACCCGTCGATTCCTCCCGGCGTCGGTCGCGGTTCCGCTCACGAGCCGGTCCGCGTTCGCCCCGTTCGCGTTCGCCCCGATCGCGTCCCCCGCGGTCTCGACTCCCCCGCCGATCTCGGTCTCGTTCCCGTCCACTCGACCGACCGGTTGCGGCTCCCTCGTCGGGAGCCGCTGTCCTGGCAGCGGGCTTGGGAGTTGTGCCGTCCGGTTCCCAGTCCCACTCCTCCAAGGCGCTCCAATAGGCGTCGGGCTCCGGCGCGACCGCTTGGGCCTCCACGGAGGCCTCCGGGACAGCCGGCGCTTTGGAGCT
>Ga0073934_10012437_pt1 | contig 10029 bp, 9 predicted proteins | sample LarsenN4metaG_FD_76834 | JGI IMG/M metagenome (GOLD analysis project Ga0073934, IMG submission 76834) | Hot spring sediment bacterial and archeal communities from British Columbia, Canada, to study Microbial Dark Matter (Phase II) - Larsen... ... | reverse complement strand
CCACGTGCGGGGAAAATACCGCCGCAGATGCGTGTCGTATGACTGGCCCAGTTCGTTGCGCCAGAAATCCCGCAGGTTTCGATTCCAGAAGAGGGCCAGAAGCAGTTTCTCCTCGAAGATCGGACGTGGAGGCGGAGTGAGGGTGATGGCCCCTTCGATGGCCAGATCAAAAATTCGACGCGCGGCGGGCACGGCGGGAAGATCAAACAACTCGAAGAAACGATAGACGGCATCGCCTCGCTCGAAGGCCGTAAAACCGCCGTCGCGAACCTCGAACCGCGTCCCCAGTCGGCGCGCCAGCCACTCCATCTCGGGACGGTAAGTGGCGCATTCCTCCGAGACCACAATATGCACCCGCCGGGCTTCATCAAAAATCGAAGCAAAACCGTCGAGCATGCCCTTCGGCCCACCAATCAAATCTCCCTCCGGCCCGGGCAGGGCCGCTTCGGCATAGGTCTCGTTCAGCCATGCCGTCAGCCCAATGCCTCCCGGCACGCTGTCTAACTCGGTGATCACCAGGCCGTCTTCCGTCAGAAGCACATCGGGCCGGATGACCCGCGGGAGTTGACTCCGGAAGATCGGCGCGCGTTGCAGTGCGATGAGTTCCTGGGGTTTTCCCTGGTCCAACAACGCCGCCACCCACGGGGGCTGCCGCCCCGCGGCGCTTTGCCGGTAGAGCAGGTTGACGGCACGTTGAAACTGCAGAAGCATCCGCCCGAGGGACTCCAGCGCGCTCACCAACTCAGGTTCAAGGGCAAAAGGCTCGAGGGCGATTCGCCAGGTGTGGCCGGCAAACAAGCCCCCGGAAGGCAAACGCGCCCGAACGCGGCGGGCGGTATCGGCCGCAACGGACATGGCTAGGCGGGCGTCAGCGCCCGCAGGGACTCCGCAATCCAATTCAGCAACGGACCGGGGAAGACACCCAGCGCGAGCACAAGGCACGAACAGACCACCACCAGCAAACGACTCCACCGCCCCGCCGCCAGCGGGGAAAGGTCTTCTGCTTCCGCAGGCCAATAGACGGTCCGGATCACCGCGAAACAATAGTAAACCGAGACGACGACGCCGACGATGGCAATCCCTGCAATCCAATAGAAGGCGGCATTGGTCGCGCCTTGCTCGATCACGGCCTTGATCAGCATAAACTTCCCCAGGAACCCGGCCAGCGGGGGTACCCCGGCCAGCGAGACCATGCCCAGGGTCAGTCCTGCCGCCAGAAGAGGGGACCGCTGGCCAAGACCGGCCAGCGATTGGGTCTCCTCCAGACCCGCCGCTCGAGCCACCACGCCAAAGACCGCAAGGATCGCCAATAGCGTGAACACATAGGCCCCGAGGTAAAACAACATGGCGGCCACGCCCGCGCGGTTCAGGGTCGCGAAGCCCATGAGCAAATACCCGGCGCTGGCAATGCCGGCGTAACCGATCATCCGTTTGAAATTCGGCTGACGCACCGCGCAGAGGTTGCCGTAAAGGATGGTCGCTCCGGCCAGCACCAGGAGCAGCGTCTGCGCCTGCAATGCCAAGGCGGGCAGCGCCCCGGTTGCCAGGCGCAGGAGCAGCGCGAACCCGGCCGCCTTTGAGCCGACGGCGAGAAAAGCCAGGGTGGGCACGGGAGCACCCTGGTAAACATCCGGCGCCCAAAACTGGAATGGGACCGCCGCGATCTTGAAGCAGAGCCCTCCCAACACCATCAAAAGCCCCGCCGTCAGAAGCGGGTTCCCGGTCAGTGGCGGGGTCAACGACGTCAGCCGGTCGAAAGCCATTGTGCCCGTTGCCCCATAGACCAGGGCGATGCCATACACGAGGACCGCCGACGACAAGGCCCCGAGGACCAGGTACTTCGCCCCCGCCTCCAGCGACGCGGGGCGGTGTCGTTGAAAACTCGTCAGCACGTAGAATGGGACCGTGATCAACTCCAGCGCCACAAACAAGACCGCGAAATGTCCGGCGGCGGCAGCCAGCATCATCCCCGCCAGGCTGAACAGTGTCAGGACCTGATACTCCGCGGCCCCTGATCCCGCATCGTCGTGGTGAACCGCGGCCAGCCATAGGACCAGCACGCCGGTCACGAGGAAAAAACGGTGGAAGAACCGCGTGATTCCGTCAGCCACCACCATGCCACCAAAGGCCGTCCCGTCGGCGGGCAGTCCTCCCCACACACTCCAGCCCAGCACACCCACCAGGCCCAGCATGGCCAGCCAGCCGCTGGCCGGGCGCCATTCTCGTGGTGCCGCGAGGTCCATCAGCAGCACAATCACCCCCAGGGCCACCACCGCCAATTCGAGACTGATCAGCGAAAGATTCATGGTCGGTTCCTCCGCGTGGAAGCCGGCGGCCAGACCGCTTTGTTAGGTGCGGCGGGTTTCTTGATCTCAGGCGGCCGGCACTTCAGGATGCCCGCCACCGCGTCTTGCGCCGGGCCAACGAGGTGTTGCGGCTGCACGCCGAAAATCAGCAGACAAGCCAGCAGCGCGGCGAAAGGCAGCTTGCGCCACCATCCGCGGATGTCCCGGGGTTCGGTGTCCGACCGGGTCACGGGGCCGTGAAGGATCTGCCGGATCGCGCGCAAGGCATACAATGCGCCGATCACCAGACCGCCCCAGGCCGCCGCGACCACGAACCATCGCAGCTCCTGCCAGGCGCCAAACATGACCAGCAACTCCCCCGGGAAGTTGGCGAAACCCGGCAAACCGCAACCCGCAAACAAGCCCATGACCAGAGCCAGGCTGAAGAACGGCATCGGCTTGGCCAGGCCCCCCAACGCCGTCATATCCACCTCACCTCTTTGTTGGCGCAAATGTCCCGCCAACCCAAACAACAACGCGGCGAGAAACCCGTGTGCTACCATCACCAGCACGGTGCCCGTCACGCCTACCAGGCTGAGGGAGGCGATCCCCAGGAAGGCAAATCCCACGTGCGCCACGCTCGAGTTCCCCAGCAACAGATCAAATCGCCGCTGCCGCATGGCCACCCAGCCGCAATAGACAATGTTCCCCAGGCACAGCCAGGCCAGCACCGGCATCCATGCCTTGGCCCCCTCCGGCAGAACCGGCAGAGCCACGCGAATCAGACCGTAGAGTCCAAACTTCTTGATCACGCCCGCATGGAGCATGGCGGCGGCGGTTGGGGCCGAGCCATACCCCAGCGGCGCCCAGGTATGAAATGGCCAGAGAGACACGAGAATGCCAAAGCCGAACAGCAGGAGCGGAAAAATCGCCCGCTGCGTCGCCGCCGGCATAACGGCAGCCTCGAAGTGGCTGGTGATGCGGACCAGGTCAAAGGTGCGCTCCGCCGGCGGCAACTGAAGATAAAGCGCCAGCAATCCGGCCAGCGCGACCAGCGCCCCCAGGCTCAGGTAAAGCGTGATCTGATACGTGGCGTAAGTCTTCTTCTCGCCGTGCCCCCACACGCCCATGAGAATGAAAGTGGGCACCAGCGCCAATTCGTGCAGCACATAAAAAAACACCAGGTCGAGCGAGACAAACGCCCCCAGGATCCCGCCACCCATCAGCAGCAGCAGAATGTAGTACTCTTTATCCCGTCGCGTGATCTCGCGGCTGACACACGTGGCGGCAAAAAGCACGATGGCACCCATCAGTACCAGCCCCAGATTCACCCCATCCACACCCGCACGGTATTGGATCCCCAGGACCGGAGCCCAGGGCGCCGACTCCTGAAACTGGTAACCGGACATCGCGGGATCAAAAGCCAGAAACAAGCGCACGGCCTGCACCGCCGAGGCCAGCGTGGCCAGCAACGCAATCGAACGAATGACAAACCGGTAATTGCCCGGGATCAACACCAGCACCAGCGCGGCGATCAAGGGCAACAGGAAAATGGAGTTCAGCAAACTCATCACTCGGGAATGGGGGAATCCGGTCCGGGGTTCATCGCAGTGCCCACCACAGCATCACCGCCAGCCCGGCGGCGAAGAGAAATGCGTAAAACTGAACATGGCCCGTCTGCAGCAGCCGCAGTCCCCAGCCGAGCAGGACACTGGTCCCTTCTGCGCCTTTGACCAGCAGCCCAGCCACAATCCAGCGGTCGAACCAGTCCGCCACGTAAGACAAGGCCTCGTGCGTGCAACGGATGAGCCACGCGTAGATTTCATCGAAGTAGAAGCGTTGCGCCATGGCGTGCGCCACCGGCCCCAGCAGGCCGGGCAGGGGATCGCTGGCGGCTCGGCCATAAAGTGCCCACGCGGCCAACACGCCTGCCGCTGCCGCCCCCAGACCAGCAAAGGCGGCGGTCGGCGCGTGATGGAACGGAGCCAGTAACGCTGTCTGCCAGCCGGTCACCTCCAGCGCGCCGCCCACAAGGTAGCGCTCCACCCCCACCAGTCCCATGACGACGCTTCCCACGGCCAGTAGCACCAGTGGAACGACCATGACCGCTTTGCTTTCGTGAGCATGCCCTGCCTGATCGGAGCGTGCCTTGCCCAGCAGGGCGACGAAGTAGAGCCGGAACATGTAAAAAGCCGTGAGCGCCGCCGTGGCCACCCCCACCACAAAAAGCGGGCGATGGTGTTCCCAGGCCAAGGCGAGGATGGCGTCCTTGCTGTAAAAACCGCTCAGCGGCGGCACGCCACAAAGGGCCAGGGTCCCGATGAGCAACGTCCAGTGGGTCGCCGGCATCCGTTGGCGCAGGCCCCCCATCTTCCAGATATCCTGCTCATGATGCACAGCCAGAATCACCGACCCCGCGGCCAAAAACAACAGCGCCTTGAAAAAGGCATGCGTTATGAGGTGAAAGATCGCGGTGGTGGAACCGGCCGCCGTCTTGCTTAACCCTACAGCCATGACCATGTACCCGAGTTGCGAAAGTGTCGAATACGCCAGGATGCGCTTGATGTCATTCTGTTGGATCGCCATCAGCGCCGCGAGCAGGGCGGTGATGGCCCCTACCCAGGCGATAATGTCCAACGCGGTCACGTTCCCCAGAAACGCCATCGAGGCCGGCCAGGCTGGCGTGGCCAGGTAAATAAAGAAAATCCGGCACAACATATACACCCCCGCCGCCACCATCGTGGCCGCATGGATGAGGGCGCTGACCGGGGTGGGGCCTTCCATCGCGTCGGGCAGCCACACATGCAGCGGAAACTGGGCCGACTTGCCGACCGCACCGCAGAAGATGAGCAGTCCTGCCAGGCCAGCCATCGCGCCGAACACTCCTGGGTTCACCGAGACCTTGGCCTGAAGGGCCTCGAAATCAATGCGCCCCTGGCTGGCGCTCCACAGCAACAGAATCCCCAACAGAAATCCGAAATCGCCCACGCGGTTGGTGAGAAAGGCCTTCTTGGCCGCATCCGCCGCGGCCGGCCGCTCGTGCCAAAACCCGATCAACAGGTAACTCGAGACCCCGACCAGTTCCCAGAAAATGAACATCATCACGAAATTCGAGGCCAGCACGATGCCCAGCATTGAAAACATGAACAGGCTCAGGCAGCCGAAGTAGCGCGCCCGTCCGGGATCCTCCCGCATGTAACCTGCCGAATAGATGTGAATGAGCAGGCCCACCCCCGTCACCACTAGCAACATCATCAGGCTGAGCCGGTCCACCAGGAGAATGAGAGGTATCTGCAAGCCCTGGGTCCCGGGAATGTCCAGCCAGGTCACCGCCGTCGAGTAGGCCTTGCCCACTTCCATGGCCCCGACCAGGATGTAAAGTCCAATGCTCCCCACGAAAGAAATGCCGACCGCGCTGATCGAAAGCACCGCGCTCAACCGCGCATCGCGACGTGCGCCCAGCGTGATCAACACGGCCGACAGCAGCGGCAACAGCAGGATGATCCAGGCCAGATTCTCAGGTTTGAATTCAGAATTCATCCGGACGCTTCAGTTCATGGCGTTACAGTTTGAGCGAGGCCAGATCCTCCGCCTGCACGGTCTGCCGCCGCCGGTAAAGGGCCACGATCAGCGCCAGCCCCACCGCCACCTCGGCCGCGGCCACCGTGATAATGAAAAAGACCATCACCTGCCCGTCCAGATCCCCGCGAAAACGCGAAAACGCCACAAAAGCCAGGTTGGCCGCATTGAGCATCAACTCCAGTGACATATAGATCACCAGCAGGCTCCGGCGCAGTACCACCCCCAGAAGCCCGATGCAAAACAGCAGCGCGCTGACCGCCAGGTAATGTTGCAGACCAATGCCCATAGTGCTTCAGCCCTCAAGGCGCGCGGATGACTCTTGGATTGCCGGCCAAATCATTCGATCACGTTCTTCGCGGTTTCCCGCGGCATCTTGTTCATGTCTTTCCTGCTCAAAACCACCACACCAATCATCGCCGCCAGCAGCAGGACTGATACGATCTCGAATGGCAGCAGATAGCCCTCAAACAGCAGACGCCCCAGCGGCCGCGTTTCGCCCTCCAGCGTCGTGGCGGCGGGCAGTTCTGGCGGCTGACGCCCCGCCTTGAAGAGCGCGGCCGCCAGAGTGCCGGCCACGACCAGCCCCAGCCCCAGGAACAGCTTGCGGAACGGCCTGCGCTCCTCCTCTCTCACATTCAACAACATGATGACAAAAAGGAACAGCACCATCACCGCCCCCGCATAAACGAGGACTTGCACCGCCGCGAGAAAGAAGGCGTGCAGCATCACAAAAAGACCGGCCATCGAGACAATCGCCAGCACCAGAAACATCGCGCTCGTCACCGGATTGCGGGTGAACGGATTGGCCACCACCAGCAATGCGCATCCGATGGTCAGCGCCGCAAAAAGATAAAATAGTAGTGCTTCCATGATCCGCCCCCTCAAGTTTTCACCGGAAAACTCACCTGCCCCTTCGCCTCATCCTCCTTGCGCTTCCATTTGCGGATCGCGTCCTCATGCACCCCGCCCAGACTCAGAAGCCGCTCTTTGTTGTAGATCATTTCCTGGCGGCTCAAGCCGACCAGGGAAAAGTCCTCCTGCAGGAAAATGGCTTCCTCGGGGCAGACCTCCTGGCAGTACCCGCAAAAGATGCACCGCAGCATGTTGATCTCAAACTCGAGGGGCATCTTCTCTGCGTTCGGCCGATCGGCGGGCGGGCCATTCGGACCCGGCGGTGTGATCTTGATCGCTTTGGGCGGGCAAACAAACTCGCAGAGCTGACAGGAGACGCACTTGGTATTGCCATCCTGGTCCCGCACCAGGTAAGGGGCTCCCCGGTAACCGGGTGGAATGGTGGGGCGCTGCTCGGGATACTGCAGCGTGACCTTCCTCTTGAAGAAATGCCGCAGGGTGACCCTGAAACCATTCAGGATCGCCGGCAGGTAGAGCCGCTCCGCCAGGGTCAGTGGTTTGCGCGGGACGATCATGGTTTCTCCAACACCACCGCCAGCCAGCCGTGCGCCGCCGAGTCGCCGCCCCCGCCAAGGCTGGTCAGCATGGCGATCCGCCAGCCCTCCCCCAGGTACGACTGCAAATGCTCTTCGACCAGGCCATGCTTGTCGGCCAGCGAGCCCGTCAGCATCTTGCCTCTGGCGTAGGCGAAGTTCTCAAGATAGATGGTGACAAGTTTTTGCATCGGTCCTCCGCGGCTCATGTGGATTGCACCCAGAGAATCAAAGCGGTCGCCACAATGTTCGCTAGCGCCAGCGGCAGAAACCTTTTCCAGCCCAGCGCCATGAGCTGGTCATAACGGAAGCGCGGCCACATCCAGCGCACCCAAACAAACAGCACCACCAGCAGAAGCGTTTTCGCCAGAAAAATGCCAATGTGGACAACCCCCAGCCACAGAGTGTCCGCGGGGCGGTCCAACCCCCACAACGGCAGCGTCCATCCTCCAAGGAACAACGTCACCATCATGGCCGACGACGCGATGATGTTGGCGTATTCTCCCATGAAGAATAACGCGAAGCGGATCGAACTGTATTCAATGTTATAGCCGCCCGCCAGCTCCTGCTCCGCCTCCGGCATGTCGAACGGCAGCCGGTTGGTTTCGGCGAACGCGGCCGCTAGAAATATCGCGAAGGCCAGAGGCTGCTTGAAAATCATCCAGCCAAACAGCCCCTGCGCTTGATGGGCGATGATCTCGCTCAGGTTCAGGCTGCCCGCCACCATAAACACCGGGATCACACTTAGCCCCATCGAGAGCTCGTAGGAAATCATCTGCGCGCTCGACCGGATGCCTCCCAGGAGGGGTATTTCGAGTTGGCCGCATAACCCGCCAGCACGATGCCATAAACCCCCAGCGAGACGATGCCGAACGTGTAGAGCACCCCGACATTCAGATCGGCAATGACCCCCTTCTGGTTGCCGAGATTGGACCCGAACGGAATGACGGCAATCGTCAGCAACCCTGGCAGCATGGCGATGGCTGGCGCCAGCCAGAAGTAAGCCTTGCGGACGTGCTCGGGCGTGAAGTCCTCCTTGAAAAACGATTTCAGCCCGTCTGCCATGGGCTGCAACAGACCCAGTGGCCCCACCCGGTTTGGCCCCACCCGGTCCTGAATGAAGGCGCACACGCGCCGCTCAACCAGCACGGTGTAGGCCACCAGAAACATCAGAATGCCCGCCGCCGCGGCCACTTTGATAAGGCTGAAGACCAGGAACTGCTGGTCGGGCGTCAGTTGGTTCAGGAAGCTCATGACTCCTTCGCGCCTTCCATCCCTTCTTCGCCCAGCCCGGCCCAGGTCATCCCGTGGAAGGCCGCCACCTCCGCGGCCATGCGGTTGAACAAGGCGGGCTGGTTGTCGGGGAGATCCGTGTCGCCCATCCGCGCGAGCAGCTCGACCAGAAACTCGCTCTCCGGACGGGCGGCCCCGGGCGGCTGGATGGCCTGAAAGAACCGTTGCACGCGGCCCCGGACGTTGGTGAACGTGCCGCGCTTCTCGGCATGTGCGCACCCCGGCAGGAGCCAGTGCGCCAGCCCGGTGGTGGCGTTGGGCAGAATATCGCTGACCACCAGCGTCTCCAGTTGGGCCAGGGCTTCCGCCGGAATGCCATGCCGGGTGACATCCTCCCCAAAAACAATCAGCGTCTTCAGACGGCCGGCGCGAATCGCCTCCGCCATGCCGGCCAGCTTCAGGCCGGGTTCCCTGCCCCCGATGCCCAGCCAGCGCGCCCCGGTGCTGTTGGGATTCTTGTCCGCATGCACCAGCAACGTGTCGCCCTCGCCCAACCGGGGCACGCAATCTATCTCCGCGCCGAGCCGCTGGGCCAGGCGCCGCAACAGGAACAACTCCTCGTTGGTTTGGCGGGCTGACACCACCAGGGCGGCCGAGCCCGGGGTGACCGCCCGCAGCCGCTCCGCGATCTGGTGAAGCGCTGTCTCCCAGCCCAGGCTTTGCCTGTCGGCCGCGGATTGCGGCCCGACAACCGTCCGCAGCCGGTCCTCGCGGTTGATCCAGCGGTAGTTAAGCCGGCCCGCGTCGCACATCCAGCATGAGTTGACCCGTTCATTGCGCCGCGGCGTGTAGCGATAAATCCGGTCCTCCCGCGAGCCGATGAGGATGTTGCAGCCGGTGCCGCAACTCGTGCAGAGGCTCTTGGTTTCTTTGAGGAACCAGGGGCGCATCTGGAAACGAAAGTCCCTCGACGTCAGCGCGCCCACCGGACACAGATCCACCGTGTTCAGCGTGTAGTTGTTGTCAAAGCTGGTCCCCGGATACGCCGCAATGGTGTTGTAGGAGCCCCGGTTAATGATGCCCAGTTTGTCGTCCCCGACGACATCGCGGGTAAAACGGATGCAACGGCTGCAAAGAATGCATCGCTCGTCGTCCAGCATGATCCGCGGCCCCAGTTCCACCGCCTTGGGCTTGTGCACCTTGGTCTCCACGAAGCGGCTGGCCGCCTGTCCGTATTGCAGCGAGTACTCCTGCAACTTGCACTCGCCCGCCTGATCGCAAATGGGGCAGTCCAGCGGGTGGTTGATCAGCAGAAACTCGAGCACACCCTCGCGCATGGCCCGCACACCGGGGGTGTCCGTGTAAATCTCCATGCCCGGCGTCACCGGCGTGGCGCAGGCGATAGCCGGACGCGGCGACTTGCGAATGAGCACCGTGCCGTCCGGGTTCAGCACCGGCTGCCGGTCTGGCCCCAGGGCGGGCGT
>Ga0073934_10012436_pt1 | contig 10030 bp, 13 predicted proteins | sample LarsenN4metaG_FD_76834 | JGI IMG/M metagenome (GOLD analysis project Ga0073934, IMG submission 76834) | Hot spring sediment bacterial and archeal communities from British Columbia, Canada, to study Microbial Dark Matter (Phase II) - Larsen... ... | reverse complement strand
GTTCGCGAGCGGCCCGTAAAGGATGTAGCTGTGGCCGGTCACCCAGCCCACGTCGGCCGTGCACCAGTAGATGTCGCCCTCGTGATAGTCGAACACGTACTGGTGCGTCATCGCGGCGTAGACGAGATAGCCGCCCGAGGTGTGCAGCACGCCCTTGGGCTTACCCGTCGAACCGGAGGTGTAGAGGATGAACAGCGGATCCTCGGCGCTCATCTCGACCGGCGGGCAATCGGCGCTGACCTTCACGAGCTCTTCGTGCAACCAGACGTCGCGGCCCGGCGTCCACGGCACCTCGGCGCCCGTGCGACGGACGACGAGAACCTTCTCGCCGCCTTTCGTCTTCTTCAGCGCTTCGTCCGTGTTGCGCTTCAGGCCGACCGTGCGGCCGCCGCGGAGGCCTTCGTCGGCCGTGATGATGAACTTCGAGTCGGCATCCTCGATGCGGCCCGAGAGGCTGTCCGGAGAAAAACCGCCGAACACGACGGAATGGATGGCGCCGATGCGGGCGCAGGCGAGCATCGCGTAAGCCGCCTCGGGGATCATCGGCAGGTAGATGGTGACGCGGTCACCCTTCTTCACGCCGTTCGCCTTCAGCACGTTCGCGAACTTGCTGACGCGCTCATGCAGCTGGCGATAGGTGATCTTCTCGTCGTCCGTCGGGTCGTCGCCTTCCCAGATGATGGCGACCTGATCGGCTCGCGTCTTGAGGTGACGGTCGACGCAGTTGTAGCAGACGTTCAGTGTACCGTCCTCGTACCACTTGATCGACACGTTGTGCGGATCGTACGAGGTGTTCTTGACCTTGCTGTACGGCTTGATCCAGTCGAGCCGCTTGCCCATCTCGCCCCAGAAGCCGGAGGGGTCGGAAACGGAGCGCGCGTACATCTCCTTGTACTTCGCAGCGTCGACCCAGGCGCGGCTCGCCCACTCGGCAGGTACGGCATAGACTTTCTCGGACATAGATCCGTTTCCTCCAGGCTTAAGACGCTCTTGCCCTAACTATGGGCAGCGAGCGGCGCCATCGCAATCACCCCGTTGGTCTTTAATACTAACGAAGGACTTAGCTCATCCGGCCATCAACCAGCCGAGCATGGCACCCTGGACGATGAAGACACCAAGCCAATGACCGCCGTCAATCAGCGTGAGGACGCGGCGCGCATTCTGGAAGCTATGGTTGACGGCGAGGGTCGAGAGGACGAACCCGGCGCAGACGAGCGCCCCGAGCATGGCCCCTGAGGAGAGGCTCGCCTGACCCGTGGTCCGGATCAGCACCGCGAGGCCGAAGCCGATCACCAGATTGCCGAGGAAGGCGATGAGGAACGGGACCGCATTGGGCCGCCCCTTGATCTGCTCTTCCGTGAGGCCGACGGCGTCGAGCCAGGCGCGTGACAGCGCCCCGTACCAGAAGCCGCCGACGAGAAAGCCGCCGACGGCCGACCAGAAGACGGACATCGGTTCAATGCCGGCGATCGTCATGTGCCGAACCCTCCGCGTCTCGCTCCCTTTCAGAGAACGACGCGTGCCGGGTGTCAATTCCCGGTTCGTGCGAGTTCCCACACGGCTGCATGCTTGATCTCGGCATCCTCGAGTTCGCGGGTCACCGGGACCGGATAGGAGCGGAGCACCGAGAACCGCTCGCGCGGGAAGTAGCTGCGCTGCGGGTCGCCGACGAGGACACGGGCGCCGGCCCCGGCTGCCGCGTCGATGAAGGCGAGGACAGCCTCCGCGAGCGGCTTCTCGTAGAAAAGGTCGCCGACGAGAAGCACGTCGACGGCCGGGGGTGGGCCGGCCAGCAAATCGTCGCCGACGACGTCGATCACGAGCCCGTTGGCCGCGGCATTGAGGGCGACGGCTTCGCGGGCGATGGCATCGATATCCGCCGCTGCGACCGTCCGTGCGCCCGCGCGGGCCGCCGCCAGCGCCGCGAGGCCCGAGCCCGTGCCGATGTCGAGCACACGACACCCGGCGACCAGCCCCGGCTCGTCGATCAGGTGGCGGGCCAGCGCTTGGCCCCCCGCCCAGGCAAAGGCCCAGTAGGGCGGCGGCACGTTGATCTCGGCGAGCTCCTCCTCCGTCCGTCGCCAGATCGGCAGCGACTCCTCGGCCAGGTGCAGAAGAATTTCCGGCACGAGAGGTGGCGTCAGCAATTTCGTATTGGCGCGAATGAAGGCGGCCCAGTCGGTCCGCGCGCTCATGCGAGCCGCCAAAGCAGGCCGTCTTCGTGGTGGCTGTCTTCGAGGACGGGGAACACCTGCGTCGGATAGCGGGCGAGGCAGGCCTGTGGCCGCATCGGCAGCCGCGTCGTCCCACGGTCCGCGAACAGCAGGGTCGCGCGACCCGATTTCAGCCGATCGAGGAAGCGGGCCATCCGCGTGTGTAATTCGGGCTCGTAGAACACGTCGCCGATCATCACGACATCCGCCTCGAAGTCGTTGCGATCGAGCAGGTCCACACCCGAAAGTTCGACCTCGACCCCGTTGGCCTCGGCGTTGAGGGCGACGGCGGCGAGCGCAAGGGGATCGATATCGTTCGCGACGACGCTCCTCGCCCCAGTCCGCAGCGCCGCGATGGCGCCGATTCCTGAGCCCGTGCCGATGTCGACGACGCGGCGCGAGCGCACCAGGTCAGGGTTGTCGAGCAGATAACGGGCCTTCGCCTGCCCGCCCGGCCACGCGAACGCCCAATAGGGTCGACGGGCTGCCTCGACGGGAGCGGTCTGGTCGATGTCTTGCCAGATCGCGTGCGCGTCGCCGGCCAGCCAGAGCGGAAGTTCGGGCACCAGCGGCGCCGTCTGCAGGCGCGCGACGCGCCGAACGAGCTGTTTGAGATCCGAGAGCGTCGTGGCGGCCGTCGGGGATTGCGTCACCGGCCCGTCTTTCTGGCCGCGAGGCCTCCCATCCGGCACACCTCCGCCCACTCTTCCGGCGTGACGGGTTGCACCGAGAGCCGCATCGACGTGACCAGCGACATCTCGGCGAGCCTCGGGTTCGCCTTGACGTCGGCGAGCGTGACGGGCTTCGGGAAATCTTCGACGGCCACGACGTCGACGCACTCCCATTTCCCGGTGTCATCCTCGGGGTCGGGGTGAGCCAAGGCCGACACCCTCACGATCCCGACGACCTCTTTTCCGATGTTCGAGTGGTAGAAGAACCCGAGATCGCCGAGCTTCATGGCGCGCATGTTGTTGCGTGCGAGGAAGTTCCGCACGCCCGTCCACGGCTCGCCGGCAGCTCCCTTGGCCTTCATCATCTCCCAGGAGAAGACATCGGGCTCCGACTTGAACAGCCAGTACCGCGGCGCGTCGGCCGCCGGACCGGGCGCGGACGTGCGCGGCGCCGCCGTTGCCGTTGCAGTCGGTTTCGGTCTTGGCTTTGCCGGCATCGGAAGCTGCTCGCTCGTTCTAAACCTGTTAGATCACCCCCGACATGAGGCAGGCCGTTGAAATTTGCAATCGGCCGTGAACGGCGGGCCGGCGAATGATCCAGACGAACCTCGACCTGACGACCCTGTTCGCCGTGTTCGATCACGCGGCTGTTGCGGTGTTCGCCATCTCCGGTGCGCTCGTCGCCAGCCGCAAGCAGATGGACATCTTCGGATTCATCATGCTCGGCACGGTCACCGGCATCGGCGGCGGCACGATCCGCGACGTTCTGCTCGACGTGCCGGTCTTCTGGATCGCGAACTCCACCTTTCTGACCGTATGTATCGTCACCTCGATGGCGACGTTCTTCGCGGCGCCACTGCTGCAATCGCGCTATCGCGCCATCCTGTGGCTGGATGCCATCGGGCTCTCGGTCTACTGCGTGCTCGGGACCGACAAGGCCCTCGCAGCCGGCGCCGCACCCGTCGTTGCGGTCGCCATGGGGGCGATCACCGGGACGTTCGGCGGTATCGTCCGCGATATTCTCGGCGGTGAGGTCCCGCTGCTTTTGCGTCGCGACGTCTATGTCACTGCAGCGCTGGTCGGCGCAGTCTTGTTCGTCGCGACCGTGGGAGCCGGCGCGACGAGTGCGCTCGCCTGGACGCTGGGCGTGGGGAGCTGCCTCGTCGTCCGCAGCCTCGCGCTCGTCTACGAATGGTCGCTGCCGACCTACAAAGGCCGGCCCGGTCGCAGCCCGAAAGAGCTCGAGGCCCTCGGCCTCTGGCCCAACGACGAGCGCCAGCCGACAGACAATCGAAAAAGCCGAACCGACAATCCACCGACCACGTAGACCCAACGAGAACCAGGAGGCCCGGATGTCGTCCCCCGTCACGTACGTCAATCCGCCGAGCGCACCACGCGTCATCGGCATGTACAGCCACGTCGCCATTGCCGAGCCGGGCCGCATCGCCTTCATCGCCGGGCAGGTCGCGGTCGATGCCGACGGGAACGTGGTCGCACCGAACGATCTCGCCGCTCAGGTTCCGGTCGTATTCTCGAACCTCGGAAAAATCCTTGCCGACCTCGGCGCCTCGTTCGCCGATGTGCTCGAGTTCACGACCTACCTCGTCGGACCGGACAGCCGCACCGCCTGGTTCGAAGCGCGCGGCGCGGTCTACAAGAGCCTGTTTCCGGACGGACGCTATCCGCCCAACACGCTTCTGCTGATCTCGGGCCTCAACAAGCCGGAGATGATGGTCGAGATCTCGGCGATCGTCCGCCTGCCCGGCTGATGACGACGTTGTGACCTGACAGCGCCGGCAAACCTGTGGAATAGCACCTTCAAACCAATCGGAGGTATCGCACATGCGCGCCAAGCTGATCGCCGCCGCCGTCGTCCTCTCCGCGGTCGCCGCTGCTCCCTCGATCGCCCACCATGGCTGGGGCAGCTACGACGCGAGCAAGCCGGTGACCGTCGCCGGAAAAATCCTGACGTCGAAGTACGAGAACCCGCACACGACGCTCACGGTACAGACGGCCGAGAAAGTCTGGACCGTGACGCTCGCGCCCGTCAGCCGGATGCAGACCCGCGGCGCCATTGCCGAGATGGTCGGGGTCGGCAAGGAAATCTCCGCCTACGGCTATCCGTCGACGGTCGAGAAAGACGAGATTCGCGCCGAGCGCATCACCGTCGAGGGCAAGACCGTCGAGATGCGGTGATGAACGAGGCCGCGCCCGCGTTCCTCATCGCACTCGAGGCGTCGGCCGTCGGGCATGCGATCCGCCAGTCGATCTGGATCTATCCGTCCGCCAACGTCCTGCACGTGGTCGCACTGGCGCTGTTCGCCGGGGCCGTCACCGTCCTCGACCTGCGTCTCCTCGGAGCGTTTGCCGGAACGCGGCCGGCCGACGTCATCCGTCCCGCCAGGCGCGTCGCGGTCGCCGCCCTTTTGCTGCTCGCCGGCACCGGCTTCGTCTTGTTCGTCGCCGAGGCGAGTCACGTCGCCATGAACCCGGTCTTTCAGGCGAAGGGCCTGCTCATCGCGGCGGGCGTTCTCAATGCGCTGGTGGTGGCGCGCCTGCCTGCCGATTTCGATCGCCTCGATGCCGGGTCGGCGATCCCGAGCCGCTTGCGGTCGGCCGCGATGGTATCGATCGCGATCTGGCTGGCCGTGGCCGCGGCTGGGCGACTGATCGCCTACGTCTGACCCGTCGAAGACGGCGCCGCCGACCGCCGCCGCATCACCCAGCGGGCGATTTCGACGACGATCCACAGGAGTGCGATGGCGACGAACACGGGGAGTGTCGCCAGCAGCAGCCACCCCATCACGCCGAGCGTATAGAGCCGCTCACCGATATCGACGCCATCGACGATGCAGGGATTGGCGAACCCTTCGTGCACCGTGCAGCCGTAGCGGTTGGCCATGTAGGCCACATAGGCGAGGCCCGCCGCCGGCGCCAGGCATGCCAGCATCGCCAAGGCCGCGATGCCCCTGAACCACTTCATGTCGCCTCCCCGGGAGCCCCGCTCGCCACGACACTGGGCTATGCGCCCTTCGACGGCCACGCCCTGAGGGCCGTCCGCTAAGTTCTCCACAACAGAGCACAGCCCGCCGATACGAGTTGCGTATGACCGAGATACGGACACCTGCCGATTTCTACCGCCGCCACCCCATCTCGAGCGAGATCATTCTCGCCAAACTGAAAGCCAAGCGCGGCAGCCTCGATCGGGTGGAGCCGCCCGAGCTCTTCGAGTTCGACCAGGACCATTATGGCGGCCTTCCCGTCAACGACGCGCTCGCCGAGTTGGCGGGTCTCAGGCCAGGGCTCGAAGTGGTCGACTTCTGCGCCGGGCTCGGCGGCCCGGCCCGCTACTTCGCGCACAAGTACGGCGTCACCGTCCGCGGGATCGATCTGACACCCGAGCGCGTCGCCGGCGCCGCGACGTTGACGCGCCTCGTCGGGATGCAGGACCGCGTCACCGTCGTACAGGGCAACGTCGAAGAGGTGCCCATCCCCGACAAGTCGGCCGACGTCGTGATAAGCCAGGAAGCGTTCCTGCATCTGCCGCACCGCGACCGGGCCATCGCCGAAGCTTTTCGCATTCTGCGGCCGGGCGGGCGGCTCGCCTTCACCGACTGGGTTGTCCACCGGCCCCTGTCGGCCGACGAACGCAAGCTGCTGTGGGACGGCATCGCGGTCGAGGAACTCGAATCGTTCGCCACCTACGAAACGCTGCTCACTGCGAAAGGCTTCACCGTCGCTCGGGTCGTCGATCTCACGACCGATTGGGCGGTGATCCTGCGCGAGCGGATGCGTATGTTCCGGGATCTCCGCCGCCAGGCCGAAGAAGCGGGCACCCCCGCCGGCCACGACGCGTTTTACGAAGCCTATGTTTTGTTCGTAAGGTTGATCGAGGAGCGCGCGCTCGGCGGTGGCCGGTTCCTGGCAGTGAAGCCGGCATGACCGAGAGGACGGCACCCGCCGGAGGGTGATGGCACTCCAAGACCCAGGCGGAAGCGGCAAGCCCGCGGCAGACCTCGCCGAACGGCTCGACCGCCTGGGACACTGGGCCGTGCTGCTCGACAGCCGGTTCCGCATTCCGGGAACTCAGTTTCGCTTCGGCTGGGACCCCGTCGCGGGCATCGTCCCCGTTATCGGGGATCTCGTCATGGCCGGTTTCGCGATACGCCTGATCGTGCTTGCGCGCGAACTTGGCGCCGACCGCAAGCTCCTCCTCCGTATGTTGGCCAATGTGGCGGCCGACACGGCGCTCGGGGTGATCCCCATCGCCGGTCCGTTCTTCGATCTCGCCTTCCGCGCCAACCTGCGGAACCTGAAGTTGATCACCGACGAGATCGAGAGCCGCCGCACCCTCGCGGCCGGCCCGTCGCCTGAGAAAGTCGGCCCCTGAACTTCACCCCTCGCGCACCACCGACCCGAGCGGCACCCGCAGCAGCCACGCCACGCCGTCGGGCTCGAACCGCAATGAGGCACTCCCCATCAGTGCCGCCCCGGTCATATCGGCGACCACCGCATGCCCGAAGCCGGTGCGAGACGGCGCGACGACGGAAGGACCGCCCCGCTCCTTCCACGACAGCTCGAACTGATCGCCCGCGACGCGCCACGAGATCGCAACGACGCCTTGCGGCGCCGACAGCGCGCCGTGCTTGGCAGCATTCGTCGCCAATTCATGCAGCGCAAGACCGAGGTGCTGCGTCGCTTCCGGAGTGAGCAGCAGGGCCGGGCCCTCGATCTCGAACCGGCCGAGATCCGCAAACGGACGAAGCTGCGAGACGACAAGATCCCGCAGGCCGACGCTCCGCCAGTCTGCGGACACGAGCAGATCGACGCTACTCGACAAGCCGGCCAGCCGCGCCTCGAACCGCGCCTGGAAATCGGCGTAGTTCGTCGCCGAACGACCCGTCTGCCGCCCGATGGCGGATACGACGGCCATCAGGTTTTTGATCCGATGCACGAGCTCGCGCATCAGAAGCCGTGTCATTTCGGTCTGCTGACGCAGCGACACTTCGCGGTCCGAAATGATCCCCGCCGCTTGCTCCATGGCACGGCCAGCGACGTTCGCCTCGCGCATCACCGACGGTTCATGTCGTACGGGTTGGCCGCGCGCCAGCTGCCGAGCCGCAGCAGCGATGCCGATGACGGGTCGGCTCAGCACGTTGCCCGTCGTATAGGCGGCCGCGAGCGTCAGCGCGAGGACCGTTCCGCCCAGGCCGGCGAGCCATGTCGTCAGCCGATTGCTGGCCTCGTAGAACGACGCTTCGGGCGTCCACACGACGGCGCGAAACCGCGTCTCGGGCGACACATGGAAGGCCAGCAGAGACGGCCGACCCTCGAGATCCGTCATGGGCACGAGCCCAGCGCCCTCCGACCGCGTGAGCCGAGCCTTCTTGCCGATGAACTCCTCCGGCTTGACCGTACGCGCGATAATGTGCCCCTCGGCATCGTCCACCGCCGCGAGCCAACCCTCCGGCAGCGGAACGCGCTGCAGGACACGGCTGAACAAGGCGAGATCGGGATTGAGGGCCAGCGCATATTTCGGCTCATCGTCGACGAAGACCGGCACGATGACCGCCAGAACGGTCGCGTTCGTCGCTGTCGTTCGCACGAGGTTGGTCACGACGTGCCGTCCGCTGGCAAAGACGCGATCGATGGCCTCGGTGTGGCTGGTCTTCGGCAGAATCGAGCCGCGCGGCAGAGCGGTGTTGACGAGCTGGCGATAGGTGCGGTCGATCAGCACGATGTTGCCGTTGACCGTCTTCGCGGCGTCCCGCGCGAGTTCATCGAACCGCGCGAGATCTCCCTGAAGCACGAACCGCGAGGAGGCAAACACGACGGCCATTTCGCGCAGCGCATCGAGCTCCCGGTCGACCGATGCGGCGAGCGAACGCGCGGTCGCATGCAGGCGCTCGGTTTGCGCCGTCCTGTCACGCGAGACGAGATCGACGAGCGCGTAGGTGCCGAGCAACGACGGGGGCAATAGCGCAAGGATCGCGCTCAAGCCCAACAGCAGCCGAACGGGTAGATCGAACGCTTTTTCTTTCACTGGCGGTGGCCGCGTCGTGCGCCACGAGCTTACTTGCTCGAGCGCAGCCAACCCCCGTCCACCCAGGCCGGCACAAGACCACTTTCGAAGGTGCGGCGCAAGCCGAGCGTGGCCGGTGCGACAGCCGCGCCACAGAGGTCACAGCCGGCCCCTCCGCCGCGCGGCCGAGTGAGTTGGACGGTCAAGCCAGCGGCTGGCCTTTTTCGACGACGTACGTGGCGAGGACCTTGGCGCCGCGGGGCCGCGTGCCGGATTGAGCGACTACGACCGACAGCGTAAGCACTCAGAGCCCACCACTTGCAGCGAGACCCACCAATGCCCGGCGATCGTAGACATCTGCCGTCGACGCCGCAGACCACGCGACGCACCGCGCGGTGGCCGGCGCTCGCGGCGGGAATACTCATCGCGTGGGCCACCGGTCCTCTCGCGACCTCAGTGGCAGCAGATGGCTATGGCGCCAAGCCTGCCGATCTATCGCACCATCTGGCCAAACTCGTCCGCGCTTACCCCGACTTCATCAGTTCGTACGACGCCGATTTCGTCATCATGAAGAACGGCCAGAAGTACAAGGTGTCGGACGGTCGATCGACGAAGAGCTTCGACCAAATGCTCGAAGATCCAGACATCGACGACATGTTCTACGCGCCCTACTTTGCCGGCCAGGAGCCAAAGCCACCGCCGAAGAACTCCGATCCCGGACGCGTCCGCTATGAACCGCTCTTCGTTGCCATGTACGGCGACTGCTACAAGGGCGAGGTGACGACGCGCCTTCGGAACATCAACTGGCTTCCTAGACACGGCGGCGGAACAGTATCGGTCACGACGGTGAACGGCGTCGATAAAGCACTCGAGCGCGTGTCCGCAGAGCTGGACCGTCTGCCCAAAGAAGACATGAAGTACCTGAAGCCGTCCGCGGGGACCTATGCCTGCAGGTCGATCGCCGGCAGTCGCGCGCGCTCCATGCATGCCTATGGGGCGGCCATCGACCTCAATCTTGCCGTGTCACACTATTGGCGCTGGTCGGGAGGTCCCCGGGTGTTGATCCTCCCCCTCAGAAGTGGTCCAGCCTGATGTATGGCTTTTCGCCAGGATTGGAGGACCAT
>Ga0073934_10012435_pt1 | contig 10030 bp, 9 predicted proteins | sample LarsenN4metaG_FD_76834 | JGI IMG/M metagenome (GOLD analysis project Ga0073934, IMG submission 76834) | Hot spring sediment bacterial and archeal communities from British Columbia, Canada, to study Microbial Dark Matter (Phase II) - Larsen... ... | reverse complement strand
TCCAGTCCCAGTTGCATTCGCATCCGCCACTGGGCCGCCCCCCGCTGTTCGTCCGGCGGAAGCGGGCACCAGGCCACCCAGAGGCGACCGGCGACCGCATTCCAGGCCGAGCCTCCGTCCGAAAACTCCTCCCACCGATGCAGCGGACAGGCCCAGCCCAGGACCGAAGCATTCACCTGAACCTGCAGTTGCTCCGCGGCCTGCAACTCGTTCACGCAGGTGGCGCCAGAACGGCGACTGAGCGGGTCCATCAGCACGGCGAGCCGGACTCCGCGGTCCGCGGCTTCGTCCGCCAGGTATTTCAGGCCTTCGCCCGTCACGCGGAGCGCGTGACGCAGGGTGTGGCCGCCCCGCGCTCCGGGGGCGACCACGAGGACTTTGGCGCCCAGCGCCGCGGCCTCGCGGATGGCGAGCCGGCCATCGGCGACGGCCTCGCGAAAGGTCAGGCCCGTCGTTCCGGTGAAACCGCCGGTCCAGGACAAAGAGGCCGCAAACAGTCCGGCCTCCAGCAGCACGTCGTTCACGCGCTCCTCACCGTGACGCCACAGGGACAATCGCAGGAGGCCCAATGCCGGCCAGCCCCAGGTCTGGACAATCGCGGCCTGCTCTTCCAAGGGAAGACCATGCAGCAACAGTTGGTGCATGGCGAGAGGCAGCGGGAAGGCTAACGGCTGCGGGGGGGAGGCGTGTCGTTGCTGAGCAGAGAGCTTGTGCGTCGCATCGTATCCGCCATCGGTGTTGGAGACCGTCACGCCGGGGCATCCTTTGCTTTACCGGCGAGGGGGCGCCGGCGACCCGCATCCTGCTGACTGCGCTGCAGCAGCATGCGTCAAGCGGTCGCATTGTGCCGCGACGTTCCCGCTCTGCCAAGAGCACTCGGCCGGGAAAATCCTCGTTGGGCCAATTCGAAAAAAAGCGCGAGCCAACTCCGCAGAGTTGGCTCGCTCGCTAGAGTCGCACTCGATCGCCCGATTCTCACCCGACGGCCGTGATCTTCACCGAGGGATCATCGGCGACGTTGACAAACACGTGCACGTGCGGCGTGCCGCGATAGTGCCACACAAACGACGGACCCTCGATCCGCCAGATGTCCCAGATTTCGTCGTTCCCCAAGTCGCCGCTCTGATAGAACGAGATGCGACACTGATCGAAGCCCCCCTGCGCTTCCAGGCAGCGACCGATCTCGTCCCGATCGACCTGGCGATACGGCTCCATCAACGCACTCAGCACCTTCTGCGCATGACCCTTCTGATCGCTCGACAACTCCGCGATCGGCAAGCCGGGCAGATCGGGAGACTTGCCGCGGAAGTGCACGGCACTTTCCTTCGGGGCCTGCTCGATCAGCGCGACCTTCCGCTGCTGGCCGTTGAGCATCTTGAACAGGTCGTTGGCCAGCAGCGCCTGGTGCCAGTACACGTTGCCGGGGTGGTTGGGTTTTTCGTTGAAGCCTTCGGCGGCGTGACCGTAGAAGATGGGTCCGCCGAACGCGGTGTGCGGGACGCAGTCGCCGTCGCAGCGGATGGTCAGGTGCCGGCCGGTCATCACCATCTCGAAGTGCCCGGAGCCCGGTTCGCCGAAGAAGGCGATGGACTGTTCCTTGCCGTAGCCGCCGGCGTCATCCTTGAGCTGCTTGCGGATGCGGTCGTGCCAGTCGGGAGAGTACAGGCCCCAGAAGATGGCTTCGAGCTGGTCCTGCTGGTCCTTCGTGAAGAAGCCGCTGGCCAGTTTCTTGTCGGTGATCTGCCAGTTGTTGGAGACGTGCATCCGCAGCAGGCCGCGGTCGTCGGTGTAGTCCCACGGGAAGCAGATCTCTTCCCTCTGGGCTGGGGTCAGCGATTCATAGAGTTTCCTGACGAGCGGTTCCGACTTCCGTTCGGCGGAGTCGGCGGCCCGCAACAGCGTCGGAGCGACCGCCACGGCGGCGGCCGTGGCCGAAACGGTTTGCACGAACTGCCGGCGCGAGACGGCGGCTTCCGGGGCGGCATCACAGTCAGGACAAGGGCGCATGGGGAACTCCCAACAGACGAAAGGGGGTCTGGGAACCGCATCCAGTATGAACATCCGGCAGCCGATTTGGCAATTGGCAGCGATGCGGCGCGACGTGAGGTCACGCCGCCGCTGACGGGCGTGCGTCACGATTCCGGGGGGCGTTCCGGAGCACGGTCCTGGATTGGTCAGCCGCTCCGTGGCTGAGAACCGTTGTCCGATGAGGACTCATTCGCGATTCCACCCCGCATCGCGACGCACCTCCTCCGCCGACCACCTGGCCCTCCAATCGGACCAAGCCGCGGGCTATGATGATCTCTTGCGACGCTGGGTCGCAGGCGAGGATTCCGCAATGGCAAGCGTGATGCTGGAAGATCAGGTGATTGTCCCGGCGGGAATTGAGACGCTGGAGCAGTTTCGCCGGTGGACCCGGTCGCGCACGTTCCCCAAGACGGGACGGATCGACTTCATTGCCGGTTGCATTGAGGTGGACCTGTCGCCGGAAGAGTTCTTCAGCCACGGCGGTCCGAAGGAGGCGATCGCGAGGACCCTGGGGCCGATCGTCTACGAGCAGCAACTCGGCTACTTGCGGATCGACAACATTCGTGTCGCGTCGCCGGCGGCGGATTTGTCCTGTGAGCCGGATGTCGTGCTGTTATCGGATGCCAGCCTCGACTCCGGGCGCGTGCGAATGATCCCGGCCCGCCGGGGGGGCTCGGATTCCTGCCTGGAGCTCGAAGGCGGACCGGACCTGGTGGTCGAAGTCATCAGTAAATCGTCGGTCGGCAAGGACACGCGCCGATTGCCTCGTGCGTATTTCGCGGCCGGGGTTCGGGAACTGTGGCTGATCGACGCCCGCGGCGAGAGGCTGGAGTTCCAGATTCTGACGCGAGGCAAAGCACGGTTCCGGCGCGTTTTGCCGGATCGAAGCGGTACTATGGCTTCGTCGGTGATCCCCTGTCGCTTCCGTTTCGTCCGCGAACGAAACACTCGGGGACGGTGGGTTTACACGCTGGAACATCGGCCGTTGACGTAACGGCTTCCGTTCCAACTACACCTCAATCTCCAGCAGATCTTCCGCCAGTTCCGTCGCCGGGAAGATCGCGCGGGCGGCGGCGAGGCCGATCGGGTCGTCGTCGGTGTGCTGCGGATCGACGTGCGTCAGGTACAACCGCTGGACGCCCGCGTCCGCGGCGAGCCGGGCCACGGCCGAGGTGTGACTGTGCCCCGTCGGTTCGCACCACTGCGCCTCGTCGTCCGGGAAGTAACACTCGTGGATCAGCACGTCCACGCCGCGGATGAAGTCGAGGTAATCCGGATGAGTGATCGTGTCGGTGATGTACGCGAAGGACCGGCCGTCGTCGCCATCCAACCGGAATCCCCGCGACCCTCCCGGATGGTGCAGCGGATGATGCGTCACCACGCCGGAGGGGACGGCCACGCGGTCCGGCAGGTCGCACAGATCGAACCGCGGCAGGACGGGGAAAACAGGCGGGGAAAACAGATGCGTCCGGACGGCCGACAGCGTCTCCGGCGAGCCCCACACCGTGCAGTGCGCGATCCGCTGCTGCATCAGCGGCACGAGCAAATACGTCAGTCCGCAGATGTGGTCCAGATGCGCGTGCGTCAGAAACAGGTGCAGGTCCGGCGACGCGATCCGTTCGGCGATGCGGAACGCGCTGGTGCCGGCGTCGAATGCGACGCCAATCTCCGGAATCAGCAATCCCGCCGTGTGTCGCCGCTCATTCGGATGAAACCCCCCCGTGCCGAGAAAGATCAGCTTCATGGCCCAGGCTCTCCTCGTCGGCGAACGCGGGGGGGATGCTACGAGTTGTTGACAGTCCTGCGCGTCAGCAGCGACACGACGATCAGTGTCACAAACCCCAGCGGAATTGTCACCAGCCCCGGCTGGCTGAACGGGACCAGGGCCAGCTTCGCGGCGTCATCCGGCGTGAAGCCGTACACGTCCCGGAGCGTGTCGGCGCTGACCAGAATCCAGGCCAGCGACGAAAGCAGCCCCGCGAGAATCCCCCAGGTCACCCCCTGCTTGGTGGTCCCCTTCCAGAACAGAATCATGACTAGCGCCGGCAGGTTGGCCGACGCCGCCACGCTGAACGCCCAGCCGACCAGAAAGCTGGCGTTCATCCCCTGGAAGCAGATGCCCAGCACAATCGCCACCAGACCGACCCCTACCGCCGTCAGCTTGCCGACCCGGACCTTGTGGTGATCCTTGAGCGGCACGCCCAGCACGCCGACCAGCAGGTCGTGCACCATCGCCCCGCTGGCCGCGACGATCAGCCCGCTGACGGTCCCCAGCACGGTGGTGAAGGCGATCGCCGAGATGATCGCGAACAGCAGTTCGCCGAAGCTCTTCGCCAGCAGCGGAGCGGCCATGTTGCTGTCGGTCAGGTCGATCGTGCCGCTGGTCATCGCCCCCAGCCCCAGAAACAGCGTCAGCACGTAGAACGTGCCGATGGTGGCGATCCCCACCACCGTGCTGGCCCGCGCGGCGGCCTGGTCCTTGACGGTGTAGTAACGGATCAGCACGTGCGGCAGCGACGCCGTCCCCGCGAACAGCGCCAGCATCAGCGAGAGGAAGTTGAGCTTCGAGGTCAGCGAATCCCCCCGCAAATCCTTGAACAGCGGACTCAGCCCCGGTCGCAGGATGTCGCTCCCGGCGGTCGGCTTCGGGACGTAGGTCACGGTTTTGGTGTCCCCGTCCACCGTCGTCTGCGCGGTCCACAACACGATCTCGCTGTTCTGGACCGTCCGCAGATAGCCGAGCGGGTCGAGCGGGCCGGTCGACGAGACGTCCCCCGGCAATCGGTTGACATGGCCCACCGGCCGCAGATCGGCCTGGCCCTCTCCCCGGCCGTGAGGCAAACCGTTGACCAGCGTCGGCGACCCCGGGGTGGTGACGATCGTCTGCGGCTGCATCGCTTCGGGACGGCTGTCGACCGACAGCCCGCGGTTCAGGATCAGCACCGTCAGAATGCCGCTGAACAGGACCAGCAGCGACCCCTTGATGAACTGCACGTACGTCGTGCTCACCATTCCGGCAGTGACGACGATCATCGTCACCACGACACCGACGATCACCACCCCCTGCCAGTGGGCAAATCCCAGCAGCGGCTTGATCAGCGCCCCGGCTCCCACCATCTGCGGGATCAGGTAGAACACGCTGACGATTAGCGCGCTGGTGCCCGCGGCGAAGGTGATCCCCCGCGACTGGAACTGGCTGTTGAGCGCGTCGGCGAACGTGAACCGCCCCAGCCGCTTGAGCGGCTCGGCAATGACGAACAGCGCCACCACCCAGCCGGCGAGATAGCCGATCGAGTACAGGAAGCCGTCGTACCCGTACCGCGACAGCATGCCGCAGATGCCCAGGAACGATGCGGCCGACAGGTAATCGCCGGCGAACGCCACGCCGTTGACGAACCAGGGGATTTGTCCGCTGGCGGCGAAATACCCGGCGGCCGACTTGGCCTTGGCGCCGAAGTAGAAGCTCAGCCCCAGCGTGATGGCGACGAAAATTACAAAGACCACAATGGCGAGCGGAGACGGCTCGGAAATCACGCGCCGGCCCCCTTTCCGCCAGACGCCGGCGCCCGGCACAACGCCATGTAAACCAGCGCCAGCACCAGGGCGCTGACGATCAGGCCCAGGCCGTACCACACGGCCAGGTTGATGCCCGCCAGATCCCTCGTCATCACCTCGGGGCGGAAGGCGTTCAGCCCGACGAAGCCGCCGTAGATCGCGAGGTACACCGCGAACAGCCACAGGCCGTTGCGGGCGTTGCGCCGGGTCATCGCCGGGTCTTCGACCTCCTGCGGCGCCGCCGGTCCGTGTCCGAAACCTGCCATGAGAATCCCTCAGCTCCGTCGCGATTCGTCCTAGCCCCCGATCCATGACCGGCGGCCGAGTGCTTCATTGGGGGTCGGTGCTCAATCGGTCCCCCGTCACTGACGGGGGGGCTAAGGCAATGGCTTGCCCGTCACTGGGCGCTGGTCATGTCCGGCCGCAGCTTCTTGGCCTCGTGCAGGTAGACGTGCACGATCTCCTTTTGCGGTTTCGGGGTGTTGACGTGCAGCAAAACGCGGATGCACCGCGGCAAACTCTTCGGGACGGCGATCTCCGACGCACACAGCAGCGGCACCAGCGTCATTCCCAGCGACCGGGCCGCCTCCGCGGGGAACGTCGCGGTCAGGTCCGGCGTGGTCGTAAACACCGCCGAGATGATGTCCTCGAAGTCGGCGATCCCGTTCAGCCGCAGAATCTCCTCCAGCAGCTCGCGGGTGGCGGCGACGATCAGATCGGCACGGTCTTCGGTGACGCTGGTCGCGCCACGAATTCCACGGACGGACATCCACAGGGTTCCCAGGGTGTGAACGGAAGATCATCGGCCGCAGCGCCGACGTCGGAACTGGTCGGTCAACGGCCTCTGCGCACGGGACGGGGTACGAATACCCGATCGGACCGACATCCGCCAGCGCGGCGGACCCCTCTTGCGGTCTCCGCCCCTTCTCCGGTAGAACTCACCGGCCGTCGGGATCGGCGCCGCGATGGAGGTGTGTCCCGACCGCTCGGCCCCAACGGGGCCCTACGGGAAGGGAGGCCCGCATGACGCAAACCCTCGGGGCGCTGGCCGAATCGGTCTCCGGCGCGTTGACCGGAAATCCGGCTGAGCCCATCACCGGTGCAGCGGCCATCGAATCGGCCCGGCCGACGGAAATCACGTTTCTGCTCGATGACAGCCAGCTCCGGCGGCTGGAACAGTGCCAGGCGGCGGCTCTCGTCATCGGTTCAAAAGGGGCGGACCATCCCGCCGCCGCCCGGTTCGCGCGGATCGTCGTCGACGACCCCCATGCCGCGTTCCTGAAAATCGTTCCCAAGTTCCGCCCGCATCGGCCCCGGCCGGCCCGTGGCCTCGCCCCGTCGGCGGTCATCAGCCCCACGGCAACGATCGGTCCCGACTGCTGGATCGGTCCGCATGTCTCCATCGGCGACGGCGTCGTCATCGGACAGGGCTGTGACATCCATCCCGGCGTGGTGATCGGCGACGGTTGCCAGATTGGGAATCACGTGACGTTGCATCCCAACGTCGTGCTGTACGCCGACGCGATCATCGGGGACCGCGTCATCATTCATGCCGGCGCAGTGATCGGGGCGGACGGCTTCGGTTACCGGTTCCGCGACGGGAAGTTCGAGAAGGTCCCGCAACTGGGCTGGGTGCACATCCAGGCCGATGCGGAGATCGGCGCCTGCACGACGATCGACCGCGGGGCGATCGGGGCCACGGTGATCGGCGAAGGAACCAAGATCGACAACCTGGTGCAGATCGCGCACAACTGCGAGATCGGCCGGCACAACGTGTTCGCCTCGCAGGTGGGTCTCGCCGGCTCGTGCAGCACCGGGGACTACGTCCGGCTGGGCGGTCAGGTGGGGGTCAAGGACCACGTGCGGATGAACACCGGCTGCGCCATCGGGGCCAAGGGGGGCGTGCACAAGGACATCCCCGCGGGGGAAACCTGGATCGGTTATCCCGCCACGCCGGAGGCGGAGCAGAAGCGGCTGGTGTTCTCGCTGAAGCGCGTTCCCGAGATGCGCGAACAAATGAAGGCCATGGAAACCAAGCTGGCGGCGCTGACGGCCGAACTGGCGGCGCTGAAGAACGAACCCGAACACAAAGCCGCGTAAAACAGAAGAGGTTTTACCACGAAGGACGCGAAGAAAGACAGAAGGGGAGAGAAAGAAGCGTCTCTTGGCTTGCAGAATCTGCCTTCCTAACGTTCTCTCCCTCTTCCTTCGCGTCCTTCGAGTCTTTGTGGTTTTCTTGCCTATTGCTGTGTCTGGAGTCGACTGTCCATGGACGGACAACCGACCGTTCGTTTCCCGAATGCAAACCGTCGCGTCGGCCTGCTCGCCGGGGCCGGACGGTTCCCGATTGTGTTCGCCGAAGAGGCCCGCCGGCAGGGCTATCACGTCGTCGGTGTCGGCGTGCTGGGGATGGCCCCGCCGGAGTTGCGGACGATTTGCCACCAGTACTTCGACACCCCGCTGGCCCGCGTCGGCCGGGCCATCCGCTGTTTCAAGAAGGCCGGCGTCCAGCGGGTGGTGATGGCGGGCAAGATCGAAAAGACGGTCCTGTTCCAGCCCTGGCGGATTCTGCGGCTGCTGCCCGACTGGCGGACCATTCATATGTGGTTCCGTTACGCCCGCGACAACCGCAAGGACGACACCCTGCTGCTGGCCGTCATCCGCGAGTTCGAGCGCGACCAGATTCACTTCGATTCCGCCCTGGAATTCTGCCCGGAGTTGCTCGTGAAGCACGGCTTTCTCACCAAACGTCGCCCCACCGACGCCCAGTGGAAGGACATCCGCTTCGGCTGGGAACTGGCCAAGGAAATGGGCCGGCTGGACGTCGGCCAGTCGGTCGCGGTCAACGACCTGGCGGTGCTCGCCGTCGAAGCCATCGAAGGGACCGACCGCTGCATCCGCCGCGCGGGGGAACTCTGCCGCCGGGGCGGGTTCACCGTGGTCAAGGTGGCCAAGCCGCAGCAGGACATGCGGTTCGACGTGCCCACCGTGGGCCTGCAGACCATTCGTTCCCTGCACGAGTCCGGCGGCCGGGTGCTGGCCGTCGAGGCGAACAAGACCATCCTGCTCGATCAGCAGGACGTGATCGACCTCGCCGACAAACTGGGCATCGCGATGGTCGCACTCTCGGCCGAGGAACTGATGCAGGTCATCGCGGCGTGAAGGACCGCGAAACTGCCAGCGAAGTTCACCGCATCAGTCCGGGAACGACGTCGCAGTCCAGGTCGGCGAAGAACTGCCGTTCGTAGAGCTCCCAGCCGAGCGCGCCCATCGCGGCGTTGTCGGTGCACAGGTCTTTGGGGGCGATCACCAGCCGGACGCCGCGGCGGTTGGCCATCTCCGCAAGTTGCTGCCGGAACACGCCGTTGGCCGCAACGCCGCCGCCGACGCACAGCGTCCGCCGCCCCGTCTGCTGGAGCGCCTGCTCGCATTTGCCGACCAGCACGTCCACCACGGCGGCCTGAAAGCTGGCGGCGAGATCGGCCGCCCGTTCGGGCGTGAGGGGCGGCGGCTGCTCGCGCGAGCCGGGCGTGCCTTTCGCCGCGTAGAGCACGGCGGTCTTCAGGCCGCTGAAGCTGAACTGCAAGCGGTCATCGTGCAGGAACGTCCGCGGGAAAGCGATCGCGGCGGGGTTCCCCTGCATTGCCAGCTTCTCCAGCAGCGGGCCGCCGGGATGACCCAGGCCGAGCACCGTCGCCACCTTGTCGAACGCTTCTCCCGCGGCGTCGTCGATCGTGGCCCCCAGCAGCGTGAGTTCGACCGGCGACAGACAATCGAACAGATGCGTGTGCCCGCCGCTGACGACAAACCCCACCGCCGGGAACACCTCCGGCCCGGCGGCCATCCGGCAGGCATACAGATGCGCCCAGACGTGGTTGACCGTGACCAGAGGCACGTCGAGCGCCAGCGCCAGCGTCTTGGCGGCGGTCAGTCCGACGAGCAATGAACCGACGAGTCCCGGCTGCGTGGCGACGGCGACCACGCCGATGTCCGCTAGCTTTACGCCGGCCAGCCGCAGGGCTTCGTCGATGACCGGCAGGATGCGATCCACATGCGCGCGGGACGCGATCTCGGGGACCACGCCGCCGAACCGTGCGTGCAGATCGTGCTGGGTCGCGACGACGCTGGAAAGCACCCTGCGGTCCCGATGGATCACCGCCGCCGCCGTCTCATCGCAGGACGATTCGAGCGACAGGAGCAGGTCGGCGTCCGACATCGGAATCGAAGATCAAGAGAACCGTCGCATGCCGCCGTGGGCCACGGCCGTGTCGGCCGTGCGACGCTGCCACGCGAGTCGGAGCGCCCGCACGGCTGACACAGCCGTGGCACACAAGCACACGCAGAATTCGTCACACCGCGGCGGCGTGCAGGAACGTCAGCAGGGTGCGGATCGGCCAGGCCAGCGCGGCGGCGCCGGACTTGTCGGCCTTTCCGTCCGCCTTGGCTT
>Ga0073934_10012434_pt1 | contig 10031 bp, 11 predicted proteins | sample LarsenN4metaG_FD_76834 | JGI IMG/M metagenome (GOLD analysis project Ga0073934, IMG submission 76834) | Hot spring sediment bacterial and archeal communities from British Columbia, Canada, to study Microbial Dark Matter (Phase II) - Larsen... ... | reverse complement strand
CACGCCGTGAATGATCGCAGAAGCACGCGAGGTTTGCCAGGGGCGACCGATGAAAAATAAATTCCGCACGGGCGAAATGCCCTGATGTTGAATAAAGTTTCCTTTTTCATCCTTCACTTCTGGTATCGCCACCCAATCCGAATCGTCGCGATAGCCAACCACCCACACTACCGAATTGACCGAAACGCTCGCACCATTTGCAAATGTCACCGTGTCGCCTTCTGCGTGGGTCAACTGTGGCAGGACCTGAATCCCTTTGCGGCGTAGGTCGTCGAGGCTTCTCTCACGGTTGGGGAAGGCATCTGCTTTGCGCAATTTTTTGCCGACAAAACTTTCGGAAGGCGCTGTGAGAATGCCAAGTTTTTCCAGCCACCACCAGGTGCTGACTCCCAAAATCTTTTCAGGGACAAGTCGGCGCGGCTTGCCCGTGGCAAGATAGACCGTATGCGACGCCGCCAATTCACTGGCGATATCGCGCCCTGTTGCGCCATCCCCCACAACCACTACGTTGCCCGTAGGAATCTGCGAAGGGTTCTTGTAACTATCCACGGAAAATTGTTGGACATGGCTTGATAAATTCTGCGAGACAGATGGGACGATGGGCGTTTGAAATCCGCCATTGGCAAGGACGACAACCTTCGCCTCAAATTCCTGACCGTTGAAACTGGTGGCGCGGAAATGACTTTTCACACGCTCAAACCTTTGGATTCCCATATTCATTTCAAGTGGAAATCCGAAATGCTGGGCATAGGTTTCAAGATAATCCGCGAATTCGTCACGGCTGGCATATCCCTGCGGGTCGCCTTGCAAAGACAGCCCTGGCAGGGCGCTCATCGCGCGCGGCGTGAAGAGCGTGAGCGAGTCGTATCGGCGGCGCCAACTGTCTCCAACGCGCACCCCGCCGTCCAGGAGCAGGAAGCGGAACGATGTCTTCTGCAGGTGATAGCCCATCGCCAATCCTGCCTGCCCGGCGCCGATCACGAGAACATCAATTGATTTCATGGCTGTCTCCTTGAAAAACATCCAACGCCGCTTTTTGACCACGGCGTTGGATGTTGCGATTGGAAATTACTCGGCAGGTTCGGTCATCACGGTGTTGGCTAACTTGCCATCTTGCGGGAATGCCATGATGAAACGTACTTTGGCTTTTTCGAATTGGCAGGTGAAGACCCAACGGACAGAGTCGGCGCGGGTGCTGGGAGCCATTTCCACCGAAAGAATGGATTGGAATTGCCCGGCTTGCGCAAGCGCCTGTTCACGATATTGCAGGAAGGCTTCTTCGTTGATGGCACCTTTCAGGTTATTATCCCAATCACGGCTCCAGGCGGCATAGTCGCCGGAGTTAAGTGCGTTCAGAGCATTTTCCCCGATTGCAGTGGCTTCGGCTTCGGTGAGGGCAGAGGTGACTTCGCCAGCATTGGCAGGTGCGCCGCTGCACGCCGCAACGAACACGGCAACGATCAAGAGGACGAACAGGGTGGTAATTTTTGTTTTCATTTTTTATCTCCTTTGGTTTGATATTTCGAGTTTACGATTTGACGTTCATTTCCACATCGGTGGAGTGACTTGAACTGTCTCGTACAAAAGACTGTTTTTCTGAATGGTCTTGTTTACGGCAAATGACGTAGAGCTATTTGGCAGGGCGATATCCGCCGATCACTCTGCGCGTGTCATCCACCGTAATAAAGGCGGCAGGGTCGATCTCATGAATGCGCTTCAATAAAATGTCCATGTGTTTACGCTCGACAATGGTGCCGACAATGCACACAGGTCCCGATTCGCCGAAGCCTTGAAACTGCGTCACACCATATCCGGCCGCACGAATGGACTCTGCCAGTTCCGTACTTTTTGTGAGGGAAATCGTATGCACTTCCACCGAACCAAATGCCAGGCGGTTTTCGATCCACATCCCCAGCCAGGTGCCTGCGGTGTAGCCAAGGGCATACCCGGCAATATTCCACGGGTTATCCAACTGTCCCATCACTTTCCCCATGGCAGTAAGCCAAACCGTAACTTCGATCAGACCGAGCAGCGTAGCCCACGTCCGCAGACCGCGCACCATGAGAACGGTTTTCAGGGTTCCAATGGGAACGTCCAGAAGGCGCAGACCAAAGATCAGCAATGCGCCGCCCAATGATTTCCACGGAATCAGCATGAACAGTCCGTTGAGCATGTCGGATAGGTTTCCAATGTTGAAAAGGACGAGAATGGACACAACAACCCCTATAAGTATCGGAAGCGCCATCTTTTGTTTGGGGCTGAATTTGAGAAAGGGAATTGTGAACGTCATGTTGGTACACTCCTTTAAGTAAAGTTGAGCATACGATACAACGTCTGCGCGAATATGCCATCGGCGGAGTGACGCGAACTCCATAAAACAAAAGACCGCCTTTTCGGCGGTCTGGAATACATCAAATGACGTAGGACTATAACGAAGCCAATCCTTCTTTCAACGCGTATAGCGCGGCTTGGGTACGATTCGCCAGTTGCAACTTGGCAAGAATATTGCTGACATGTGTGCGGACGGTTCTTTCACTCACGACCAGTTTTTCCGCGATCTCATCATTGGTCAATCCTTGCGCGACAAACTGCAAAATTTCCACTTCACGCTCGGTGAGCGGGTTTTCTGTTTTAGGTTTATCTACAGGTGGCTGCTTCAACTCACGGATAAGTTTGCTGGCAATCGCCGGGTGCAGCGATGATTCGCCGTTATATGTGTTGCGAATGGCATTCAACAATTCCTGCGGCGACGAGTCCTTGAGCAAATAACCCAACGCGCCCGCCTTTAGTGCCGCGAAGACCTTTTCGTCGTCCACGAAGGAGGTCAGCACTAAAATCTTTGCTTCGGGAAGTTGTTTTTTGATCTCCGTGATCGCGCCAATGCCATCCAAACGCGGCATCATCATATCCAGCAAAATAACATCGGGCTTCAAAGCGCTGACCTTGGATACAGCTTCCAATCCGTCGCTGGCTTCCGCCACGAGTTCAAGCCCCGGCTCCGTGGCGATCAATGCGCGCAACCCTTCTCGCACAATGGCATGATCATCTGCCATCAAGATACGAACATTCTCAGTCATATTTCACCTCATGGGGGATGGAAACAAATACGCGTGTACCTTCGCCTGGCACAGAATGTATCTGTGTTCTGCCGCCAAGTTTTTCCGCCCGTTCTTTCATGGTTATCAGCCCAAGTCCGCCGAGTTCTTTTTTATCGCCAAAGTCAAAGCCGCGCCCATTATCGCGGATTTCGAGAACGACTGCACTCTCACCCAGTTCAAGCCTGATGGTTATAGCGCTTGCCATGGCATGTTTGAGCGAATTATTGAGCGCCTCACTCGCAATGTAAAACAATCCATCTTCCAGCAGTGTGGGCAAAGCTTTCACCACGTTGCTTTGAAAATTGACTTCAATTCCCGAGCGTTTCTCCACCGAATCGAGGCGGACTTGCAGGGCACGCACCAAGCCTTCTTTTTCTATTACAGGAGAACGCATCTCATAGACGAGCAACCGCATCTCTCTCAGGGACTGCTGCGCCGTTTCCCCCAACCTGCCAGCATACGCCTGAACTTGATCCAGATCTCCGTTGTTCGCAAGACGGCGCACCGCCTCCGAAAGAAGCGTCAGACTGTACAAGGTTTGAGCGACCGTATCGTGCAAATCACGCGCGAGGCGTTGACGCTCCTCGATCGCCGCCTGCATTTGAGTCTCTGCCAGATTGACGCGGGCGGTCACATCCACCATCGCGCCGATCATACGCAGCGCCTTGCCGTTCTCGTCATAAATAAAATACCCGCGATCAATGACGTGTGCATAACTGCCATCGGCTCGTAAGTAACGATACTCCATCGACCAATACTGGGCGTGATCCTTGATCGCTTCAGCGACGCCGGCAATTGCTGTTACCCGGTCATCCGGATGGACATGATCCTCCCACCAGGTATGCGACATGACATCCTTGTCCTTATATCCGAACAAGGTCTGAAGTCCGTGATTCCATCGGGTTTTACCTGCCAGAATATCCCAATCATAGATGGCATCAGCGGAAACCTTGGCGATGATCTGAAGTTTTTGTTCGTCGGTGAGGGAAGCTCTGGTTAGAAGTTCAGACTCAATCGCGGTGGACTGCGTTTTGGCTGACATTGCGGAGCATTATACTCCGAATAAAGTCCACATAGCACAATGCAATAGGTTCATGTTCTTATAGCAACTTATTCGTTTCAACAACTGTGGCGAACTCGCCATTCAGAGTAGCCAGTGTCACATCATGAATCTCTTGTGCGGAGTATTTCCGCCCGTCGTGTCCTGTGAGTCCGAACGCGGCGGTGGCGTCTGAGACGAGGTAGGTTTCAAAGCCGAGGTTGCCTGCCATGCGCGTCGTTGTGGAGACACAATGTGGGGTGGTGAGACCGACGATGACAAGTGAGGTACATCCGTGCTTGCGAAGTTGCTGCTCTAAATCTGTGCCGATGAAGGCGCTGTTGACGTTTTTCTGGATCAACGGCTCATCTGCCTGTGGTTGCAGTGCGTCTTTGATGGCGTTGCCAGGGTGATTGGGATTCAAAGGTGAATTTGGCGAAGTGGACATGTGTTGAATATGGAAGATCGGGCGTCCGTGCTTGCGCCATGAATCCAACAAATTGGCGATATTATCCTCAGCTTGCGGATTGTTCCTCTCGCCCCAGAAAGGTTCGTCAAATCCTTTTTGAACGTCGATGATGATCAAGGCAGTGTTTGCAGATATTTTTTCCACGGCGCAATCCTTTCTACTTATTATTTTAATCGTCTCATTCCAACCGCGCTGACCGCACCCACCCAGACGAGCAGCATGGGCAGGGAAGCGAACAGGATGGCGGTCAGCATAGCGTTGGCCAAGGCGAAACTAAGTCCGCCGAGCAGCAGGGCAATTGCAAGGACGATGCCGAGCCAGTTGACCCAGGCAGGGAGCAGGCGGGTGCGCAAGCCAAGCATGGATGTGGAAATGCTCAGTAAAGCCAGCGCCATCAGCTTGAAGGTGTCGATCTGGTTGACCAGCACCAGCAAGCTGCGGAAGGGTGTCTCCGTTGAAGCGAGCAGGTCGGTGTTGACGAGGTTTTGCTGAACGCCTGCCTGCACGAGTGAAATTGCGCCTGCGGCGATTCCTGCCCCGAGCACAACCCCCGCCCGATTTTTTTCGTCTGTGCTTTGAAACAGGCTGGATGCCGCAACCGCGAACAGGAAAATCGAAATGCCTGCGATGCCGTCAATGAGATAGACCTGTATCATGCGCGCCAGTTGGTTGGCGAGAAGAATCTGCTGAATCTCCGCGTTGGACATCGAAGCGGAGGCGCCCCGGTGGGGATCACCAACCCGATCACCCAGACCAACACGTACACAAAACCGAAAAACGCGAGCCAATTTCTTTTGTTCATTACTGCCTCCAGATAAACATCAAAATTTTGTTAAGAATGTAGATACCGCCAAACGAGACGGTTAGATCGATTTTGCCTGTGCTGTATAACGCCCAGCACGTCAGCGCAAAGATGACGAGTTCGAGAAGGAACAGCCAGGGTTCATTCACCCGCCGCGGGGATTTGGGGGCGAGGAAGGTGCCCCAGATCACGGCGAACAGGGCGGGAGCGCCCAAGCCCAGCAGGAATTTCATGAGCGTGTTGCCGCCTGTCGTGAAACCCCAATAACCAAAAATGACCAGGATACAGAGTTCGAGCAGGAAACGTACGAGCAGGTTAATCATTTTGAGCATTTGCATGGAGTTCTCCAGTCTTGTTCGTTTTGATCTTCACACACAGAATCTTCAGGTTGAGATTGTGGGCACGGAATAGCACGCCCATCAGCGCGGCTTGATCGGGCAGTTCACCCGTCAGCAGGGTGTTGCCGTCATCGTCTTCAGTGAGGGTCAACTCTGGGAACCAGGCAGCCTGTTCGAGGTCCAGTTTGCCGCGCAGACGAATCTTATAAAAGGTTGGGCGTTGGGTTGTGTTCATGCCCCCATCTTATGCAGACGCGCAAAATCCTTCATCTCCCCATGGAGGTATTTGTGGGGGTAGTTTTTCCTCCACCGAAATACCTCCATCGGGAGATGGAAAAAGAAAGTCCGTGCCCTACACTTGGCGGCAAGGAGAAAAAATGAAAAAACTGATTACAAAACAACCTTTGATCTTTTCTGTGCTCATAATACTCATACTTGAGGTATTCGTTCTGGCGGGATTCTTCTTTAGCAAGGTTTCAGGCGTGCCCCTGATCTCGCTCGACCTGCCGCTGCTCATGCTCAATGCTGTGCTTGCCATCGTGATCCTTTCCGTTTTGCGTTGGTGGAAGGACGCAGGCTTCAACGCACCATCCCAGTGGAAAAATCTGGGTCTCTTGATCGTGCCCCTGGTGCTGTTGATCGGACCCACCCTCTTTTTCCAACCGCAGCTTCCTTCCCCTGACAAGATCATCGTCCTGATCATTGTCACCCTGTTGATCGGTTTTCAGGAAGAAGCGATCTTTCGCGGGGTGCTGTTGCGCGCGCTCAGACCACAAGGTGTAATGAAGGCTGTCTTGATCTCTGCGGCGCTGTTCGGCATCATCCACATCAACTCGCTTTTCGTCGGGCGTGATTCCATCTTTGTGCTGTCGCAGATCGTGGCGTCATTTCTTGGGGCGATCGGTCTTGGCGCGCTGCGTATCCGCATGAACAGTGTCGTGCTGCTGGTTCTGCTCCACGCCTTCAATGACTTCCTGCAATTTAGCGCGACAGGCGGCATGGAAGCGGGAGATGTGGCGCTTTACATCCCCATTGTGAAGGTTGTCATTTCGGGGCTCATGGCACTTTATGGCTTCTACTTACTGCGCGGTTACAAGGAAGAACCTATCTCAACTGAGTAAATCATTGCCTCACAGGCAACAAGGAGAAAAATATGAAAAAACTACTTTATACATTGCTGATACTGATGTTCGGAACACTGGCTTGCCGCACCACCATTCCCGGAGCGTTGGTCGGCTCGGGAGAGATCGTCACCGAGTCGTTCGATGTCAGCGACTTCGATCAGATTCGGCTGGGCACATCGGGCACGCTCTATGTGGAACAGGGCAAAGAATTCAGCCTGACTATCGAAACCGATGACAACATCCTTTCGGCGTTGAATGTGGATGTGGTCAAAGGCGTGTTGACCCTCACTGCAGACCCGAAATACACCACTCTTCAAGATACGAAACTGATCTATCGCGTGACCATGCCCGATCTGGCTGCCCTGGATGATTCCGGCTCTGGCGAAGTCTTTGTTGGGGATCTAAAAACCGCTTCCCTTTCCATGACGGTGAGCGGGTCAGGCGACACGGTATTTTCCAACGCCGAGATCGACTCGCTGAAGATCAACGTCAATGGCTCTGGCAAAGTGACCTTTGAAGATGTGACCGCTGAGGACATCATCGTCAACGCGAATGGCTCGGGCGATGCGACCCTGGCAGGTGAAACCAAAGCCATCACCATCACCACGTCTGGTTCGGGCAAGGTCTTTGCGGAAGAACTGCAAACCATCAAGGCAGATGTGTCGATCAATGGCAGCGGCGACGCCAACCTGTGGGTCACCAAGACAATGACCGTGAACATCAGCGGCAGCGGCGAAGTGGGCTACTGGGGTTCGCCAAAAATTGAGTTGAAGAACAACAGCGGTTCGGGTGAGTTGACCCCGCTCGGCGAGAAATAAATAAAAGAAGTGATAGTCACCCTTGTTAGGGTGACTATCACTTTATGCAGATGGAGACGAACATGAAACGAATTGCCATCTTTTTGGTTTTGATCGCACTGACCCTCAGAGCAACTCCCGCATGGGCACAACCCACACAAAATTTTGAGCCGATCGAATGTCCCATGCCCATCCCCGACGGGGTGCAGGTCACTTGCGGGGAGTATCAGGTTCCAGAAAACCGCAGCAAGCCACAGGACGGGATGATCCGCATGCCGTTTGCAATTTTACACAGCCAGAGTCCCAATCCGCAGCCTGATCCTGTGGTGCTCGTCTCCAGTGGCGGACCTGGCGGCAGTTCGTTAGATGCACTGGCGGCGTATGTCCACTCGGCGCATTGGCAGGAGCGCGACTTTATTTTTGTGGAACAGCGCGGCAACAAATACGCCGAGCCGGCGTTGGATTGCCCGGAAGTGCAGATAGCGATGTTTGCCAACTTCAGCACCGCTGACTCGCGAGAAATCGAGATCGCCCGCGAAGTGGATGCGGCGCGCGCCTGCCGTGAACGCCTGCTGGCACAAGGCATTGACCTGACCGCCTACAACAGCGCCGAAAGCGCCGCGGACATTGAAGATCTGCGCCGGTTGCTTGGCTATGAACAGTGGAATCTGGTTGGGGCTTCTTATTCGGCGCGGCTGGTGCTGACGACCATGCGCCTGTATCCGGCAGGTATTCGCAGTGTGGTGCTGGATTCAATTTATGCGCCTGAAGTCAACGCTTATGAACAGCGCGTGCCAACCTTGGCGCGGGCGCTCGACACGCTGTTTGCCAATTGCGCCGCCGATGTGGAGTGCGGCGCGGCTTACCCCGCATTGGAATCACATTTTTACGAAGTCATTGAACGGCTGAATGTTGCGCCAATTGCGGTGCAGGTCAGTCACCCCACTACCAACGAACCCATCACGCTTCGGCTGACAGGGGATGATCTCGTTCTGGGGATTTTCAATGCGCTCTACCAGCGCAACACCATTCGCTTCTTGCCGTTCATTGTAGAAGAACTCTATCGGGACAATCCCAATGTCATTCAGCCTGTGGCGCAGGCGGGGTTCAAGAATATTTTTTCGCGCGCGCAGGGCATGTATTACTCGGCGGAATGCCGCGAAGAATTCCCGTTCAATGACCCCGTCAGGCAGAAAGAGATTGCCAGCCAATTCCCCGCCTTGGCAAATTTCATGCCGTCCATCTCCGAGCCTGCCATTTGCGCGCTATGGGGCGCGGGCGTGGCGGATATGAGCGAAAACCAGCCCGTGACTAGCGATATTCCCGCGCTGGTGCTGGCGGGCGAGTATGACCCCGTCACGTCGCCCCTGTTCACGCAAGCCGCCGCCGAAAATCTTTCGCGCAGTTATTTTTATCAACTGCCTTATTTTGGTCATGCCGTGCAGGATCAGAGCAGTTGCGCAAATCAACTGGCGGCGGATTTCATCCAGGACCCAACCCGCGAACCAGATACCACCTGCCTGCAAAATTTATCGCGGCTGGATTTTGTCACCCGCGCCGACCTGTTGCCCACAAAACTGGTCTATTGGCTCAACCATGAAATTGTGCAGGGCAAAAATCTGCTGTTGGGGATGGTCGTGGCGCTGTGCGTTTTGAGTTTTGTGATTCAGTTGGTTGCATTTGTTTGGAATTTCAGGTTCCCGCTGCAACAACTCATCCCCGCCCTGACCACCTTGCTCAACCTTGCCGCCATCGTTTGGCTCTATCGTCTTGTCACCACCGCCGATTTCACCCTGCTGGGGTTTGGTCTGCCCGCTTCGGCAACACCGCTCATCGGGCTATGGGTCATCGCGGGTTTGTCCACGCTGGTTTCAATTGGCGCGCTTGCCAAAACGCGCAGCCCCATTTCCGTCATCAGTACCGCAGCGAGCGTTTTCCTGCAAGCGCTGGTGCTGATGGTCAAATGATGCCCAACTCACGCGCCTTGCTGGCCGCCTTCACTCGGTCATCCACATTCAACTTGCCGTAGATGTGTTTAACGTGCGTCTTGACCGTGCCCACCGAAAGCACCAGTTTCTCCGCGATTTCAGGATTCGACAGCCCTTCGGCGATCAACTTCAACACATCAATCTCGCGCTCGGTCAGCGGTTCGATCAGGGATGACTGGTCAATGGGTGCGGGCTTGCCAAATGCAGAAAGCAACCCCGCCACAAACTCATCCCTGCGTGATTTCTGAATCTGCGCCAGCAGGGTTTGCATCTCCTCGCCTTCATCGAGAAAAACAAGCACATAACCGTTCACCTTGCCAATCTCCAGCGCGCGCTCAAGCATTTTGATGGCGGCGGATGGATTGCCTGACTCTTG
>Ga0073934_10012433_pt1 | contig 10032 bp, 12 predicted proteins | sample LarsenN4metaG_FD_76834 | JGI IMG/M metagenome (GOLD analysis project Ga0073934, IMG submission 76834) | Hot spring sediment bacterial and archeal communities from British Columbia, Canada, to study Microbial Dark Matter (Phase II) - Larsen... ... | reverse complement strand
CCTTTTGCTCCCGAATATTTTTGGCCCTGATGCCAAAGCCGATACTGACCACCAACAAAACCACTAGGACTGCCCCGACGGTGACCATGGTTTTTCTTTTCTGGGGCACCTCTTCTTCGGTCTCTCCCGGCCGGACATAAATCCTTTTTTCGGGAAGTTTTTTGGAAATAAAACTCTGAATAAAAGACAGGCCTTTTTGTAAATAAGAAGAAAACTGGGGCCTGGCCTCGGGAGGAGCCTTTTCCTCTGAAATTTCCTGGACTGGTGCAACCTGTACGACTTCGGTTTCCTTAAAAGCCACAACTACCGCCCCGAGATTGCCGGTATCTTCCTCGGCGTGAACTACTGGGGCCAACTGTTCAACTGCCCCCGCTGGGTCTTTGCCCTGAAGAGCGGCCTTTAAAACCCCGGCTGCCAGAGAATCAAAAAAGGCCTTGGTCCCCAAAATGAGCAGGTCCTGACTTTGGGGATAGCCGGAAGCGGAAATGACTTCATCTTTGCTACTTTCCAGGATTTTGGCCAGCATGCCGTTTCTAAAAATTGCCACCTGGGCCCCTCCCCCGACCACTGAATAAACAACCTCCCCAACCAAGGCCACGGCAGCAATTTCAACCTCGCCCCAACTTTGGGCAAATTCATCAGAAACTTTCTTGACCGCATTTTGCAAAACCGCAAAAGCCGGGCCCTCCTCTACCCCAAAATACTCCTCGTGCAATCTGGCCAGAAGCTCGCGGCCCGCCGAGACGGCATCGACCCCTTCCTCATGCCTTCCGGTTGCCACCACCGCGTAGAGGCGCCCCCGGCTCTCAAGTTTTTCGGGCTCGGTGGGGGCAAATTCATGGACCTGGGCCCAGCCAGAAGGTCCGGGGTTTCCGGTGAGTTTGGAAGAAATTAAATTAAACGCCATGGTAGCTTAGAGTATTACCAGGGCAATGAGAAACACTCCGGCAGCAAAGACAAGGTGCGCCCAGGAAAGGGCGCGGATGGGAAATTCAAATCCAACCTCCAGGGTATCGGTCATGAGCTGAACCTGTCTGACCACAACCAGGGCAAAAACAAAATAGATGACAAGGCCCAAAAGGACAAAGATTTTGGCGATGAGCCAAACCGAAATTCCGAGTAAGGGAATGGTTGTCATTTATCTGATTCTGCCTTCCAATTTCTCCTGTTCCTCCTCGATCCTTAAATCCTGCAAAATCTTGGCCACCTGGTCGGGCTTGGGAACGGCCAGAAAGTCAAAGTTGGGCACCTCGGAGGCGGTCTGGATTAAAACATCCCCGTAATTAAAAAGGGTCCGCACCACCCCGCCCATCTTATAGGTGACATCCTGGATTTTGTCAATGTTGGCATCCGAGACCTCCTTGTAGATGAGGCTGTAGAAATCAATATCGACAATCCGCTCGTCGGTAACGATATAGACGTTGAAAAACCAAGTCAGAAAACTCTGGATGACAAACGCGGTTGTCACCAGATACCAAATAAGAACCGCAATAAATTGAAAATCCGGAGGCAAAAAAGAAAGAATAGGAAATGCCCCCAAAACAATCGGAGCGAGAATCATAAGGAAGGCAATAAGGATCCATTTAACATTTGTTATTGGGTGTTGGCGGAGAAGTAACACCACCTTTTCTTTGGATTCCTTGGTCTCAAAATTTATGTTTCCAGGATAGTAACAAAACGCAGACAGGGGGTTGTGGGTAGATCCCGGAAATTTCTCTTTTTGGACCTTGGATTTGGATTTTTCGGACAGGTGGGGCTCGGGCTTAAGGTCTTCTTTTTTGGATTCCTCGGAAATAAAGATGTCTGGCATCCTGGCCAATTATATCATCGTGGGTGGCAAAACCACTATTTTTTTTCTACGTTGAAAAAAGCAAATCCTTTTTGTGGGATCATCAAATACCCTGGGGCTCTAATGTTAAACGCTTGTTTGAACTCGGACCCAGTTAAGTGTATTGATCCATTTATGACAACTTCATTGGTTGTCCCATTGCCTTGGGTAACATAGAAGCTCGATACAGAACTTACTCCCCCCCTACCCCTCAGCTCTTCATGACTGTACGGATTTCCTCCCCAACAGGAGGTGGTAACTGGAGTAACCCTGCTGTCCGAGCCGTTTCTTAAGACCAGGGCAGCATTGACTATGTCAGTAAACTCCGTATTTGAAAGCCACGGATTCGCTCTTCCGCAACTGTCCCCCGAAGGACTGTATCCTTTCCTGTACCACGCTTTATAAACCCATGGAGAACCTCCAAATTTCTCGTAGGTCTTTTCAACAAAACTTGTTCCCCCGCCCCCATCGGTTGTATCCCAGCCCATGGTTGTAAGGTAACCCCCAGCAGTTGAGGAGTAATAAGTCACAACGTTCTCCAATATTTGCCCCCTGGTGTCTAAAACGGCCTGCTTCCACTCATTGGGGGGATTATCGGCCTTGCTTTTCTTAAAGACCTGGCAAGTTTCGGTTGTACAGATAGGCTTTCCTTCTATTTTGTAGCGATAAGCATAAGTTCTCGCTGCAACCGCTTGTGCTTTTAGGGCCTCGGGGTGCCACGTGTGCGGCATTTCTGCTATCCCCATTAAATAATAATTCTCGAAATCTAAGTTGCCATAACCAGTAACATTAATAGTTCCACCGGTATCTTTGTTTACTGGTTCTTTTCCATAATATGCCCTTAAAATCTCCCGGTAGTTCTTTCCGTTTTGGGCTCTTCCTCTGGCTCCATATTGGCTCATCCCCTTCCTGTGGGTATAGGCGCCGAACGAAAAAACCGCAAATGAGCCAGAGGGGGCCGAATCTCTGAATCCTCTTATAGAAGCGTTGTAATCATCGGCGAGGTCGCTATCTCCAACACTAACTATAAAGCTACCGCTCTTTGCTGCTAGTATTTCCTGCTGTTTTGCCGATAAAGAAGAGAGGTAGCTTTCGGTTTTCGCTACTTCTCCTTCCAAAAACGTTGCCCTTTCGTCAACCTGTTTCTGAAGAGAGGCCAGAGAGGCTTTATTTTTTTCAAGATTTTCTTTATCGGTTTTGAGCTTTATAAGGTCGGCTGCATATTGCTCCATTGTTTTTCTATCCTCGTCAGCGGCCCTTTGTCTAAAATTTACTTCCCGAAACGCTGTGGCCGCGTCTGCTGAGGAAAAAAATGGCAATATAGGATCATACAGGCGTAGGAATTTATAATGACTTTCTGCTTTTTGTTCAAAAATCTCCTTTGCGTAGGCTAAGTCATCCTCTCTTTGCCCTATTTCTGCCTGAATGTTCTTTAGCTGGAAAGAGATTGCTGCAATTTTTCTGTTTAAATCATCTAGCTGCTTTTTAAGCCCGGCCAGCTCCTTCTTGTTATATTCTTGCGCCGGGGTTAGCGCGTCGATCTCTTTTTGAATCTCCTGAAATTGACAATCATAGTCTGTGGGAGGGCAGTGAGATGCTTTAACAAGGAATTTGGGAAAGAAAAAAACCGACAAAATTAAACCTAAAAAAATGGCTATTACCTTTAAGGCCTTCATTGTTCTCTCCATTATACCAACTTAAACTCTTTTACTCTTGGCGTGTTTAGACTAAAATAAAAATGGCTATGAGAAAGTTTCTTTTGATTGCTGCCCTATTTTTATTGCTTGCATTCTCGCTCCCCAAAATAGTATTTGCAGGTCCTCCCGACAACGGTCCCCTTGGCTGCGGTGGCAATTCCAACGCAATAGACACTGCAATCGGGTGTATCCCCATCAACGACACGGGTGCTTTTATCGGTTTTATCCTGCGGTGGGCCATAGGAATAGGCGGAGGAATCGCCTTTCTTCTGATTGTCTATTCGGCCTTTATGATTATGAGCTCTCGGGGAAATCCAGAAAGACTAAAGGCCGGACAAGAACTTCTAAACTCCGCAATTGCCGGTTTAATCCTTCTTATTTTTTCAATTTTTATACTAAAGGTTATCGGGGTTGATATACTTAAACTGCCAGGGTTTGGGCAACCAGATAAAACGATGCAAAGAGAAATCAGCAAATGATTGCACAAAATCTAGAGCAAATTCAAAGACAGGCAATTCCTAATTTTAAGTTTGCTGAGGCAACTATTGGAGACGTTGTTTCAAAACTTGTGCCGTATCTTTTTGTAATTGCCGGACTTCTCCTTCTTGTTTATCTTCTTTACGGCGGCATTTCTTTAATGCTTTCCGGGGGCGACCCTAAGGCCATACAGGCTGCAAAGGATAAAATTACCGGCGCTTTGATTGGATTTATTATCGTCTTTGCATCCTTTTGGATCGTCGAGCTTATTTCTCGAATCTTAGGTATCACAATCATTTCGAGGATTTTTTAATTAACTATGAGTAACCTTGCACAGATTGACATCGGGGCCCAGTTTGGTTCTAAATTTGGAACAGAACTGGGTATCGGAGATCTCGTGTCAATAATTCTTTCTAACGCCCTTGTCCTGGCTGGGGTTATTCTTCTTTTTATTTTGGTCTTTGGGGGAATAGCCATGATCGCGGGAGCGGGAAACAACAATCCTGAACAAGCGGCCAAAGGCAAACAAGCGGCGACTTCAGCGGTAATAGGGTTTATAATTGTCTTTGCGGCCTACTGGATTATACAATTGATTGAAATTTTGACAGGATTTTCGATATTAAGGCCAAACATATTTAAGTAAGTATGTTAAAAAATTTATTAGCCCAAGCTCCTCCCGACCCTATCTTCGGAGACGTTAAAGCTCCTCCTGGAGTATCGCGCTTTGGCAGTGTGACCGAGGGCGGTTTAAGCAATTTCATCAATAACATCCTTAAGTTCCTGATCATTGGTGCCGGTGTCTACTCCCTTTTCAACTTGGTTTTTGCAGGCTATGCTTTCCTTGCGGCCGGAGATGATCCTAAAAAGGTTGCCGGGGCCTGGGCTAAGATTTGGCAAACACTTTTGGGCTTGGCCTTTGCAGCTGGGGCTTTCGTTTTGGCGGCTATCTTCGGCCAATTAATTTTTGGGGACCCGAATGCGCTCTTGCAAATTAAGATATTCGGCCCTCAATAAAAATGCTAGCACAACAAGAAATACCACTTGGCAACCCCCTGAGGGGAATCGGACCATTGGGTAACCCCGCAGACACCGGGATTGCGGAATTCAACAAATTTGTTTCTACGGCGATTGGTCTGATGACCATCATCGCTATCATCTGGTTTGTGTTTAAGTTCATTGGTGGGGCAATCGGAATAATTTCCTCAGGTGGAGATAAGGCGGCGCTTGAGTCTGCCAGGAAAAATATTACCACTGGAATCGTCGGGCTGGTTGTGGTTATTGCCGCCCTATTTATCCTGGATTTGATTGGCAACCTAATCGGGATTCCCAACATTCTTAACCTGGTCGACCTTTTCCAGCAAATACAGCAATGAACTTCTTGGCCCAACAATTAACCAATCCTGCTTTAGGACCCAAACTCCAAGGGAAAAGCGGAATAACATTTTTTCAAGAACTTTTGCCCCGCCTGGTCGGACTGGCCTTTGTTATTGGCGCCCTTATCTTTTTCTTCGTGATGGTAATTGGAGCAATTCAATGGATTTCCTCGGGTGGAGACAAGGCTGCAATCGAGGCGGCCCGTGGGAAAATTGCAAACGCAATAATTGGAATTGTAATCTTGCTCGCCCTCTTTGCCGCAGTTAAAGTAATTGAAGACTTTTTCGGATTTAATATACTGACACTTGACATCGGACCCCTCATGATTGAATAATTATGTCGATGCTAAGCCTATTGGCCGAAACCATCAAACTTAAGCCCGGAGGCGACTTTGCTCCCCTTGAAAGCCTAACTGTTGCCGGAATCGTTTCGGGCCTCATAAGATTAATCCTGGTCATTGCCGCACTCGTCTTCTTCTTTATTCTGGTCATCGGCGGAATCCGCTGGATTGCCTCGGGTGGGGACAAAGCCCAAACAGAGGCTGCCAGAAACCAGATAACCGCCGCCTTGGTTGGGTTGGTAATTGTCTTTGCTGCCTGGGCAATAGTCCAGCTGGTCAATACCTTCTTCGGCATCAATATCTTTGAGCTTTCTCTCCCCTCTGCTGGGTAATCTCCAACTTTTATAAAATAGCCTTGCGTCCTGACAATTCATTGGTTTAAACTAGTCATGCATGATGCTTTATTCTTTGTTGGCCCAGGTCAGAGAGCTGGATCCGGGACGGGGGGAACTGGGAACCGGAGAGGCTGCTGATGTTCCAACCCTAAAAGGACTCGAGGGGATTTTTAATAATGTCGTCAGTGTCATCCTGGCTTTCGCCGGAATTGTCCTTTTTATCATGCTTATTTCGGGAGGCTTTAAATACATCACCGCAGGGGGAGATCCCAAGGGAGTCGAGGAGGCCAAAAAAACCTTAACTTATGCCATCGGAGGAATGATTCTTTTGGCCGCATCTTTCTTGGTACTTCGTTTCATTGAACAATTTACGGGTGCCAACGTAACCCAGTTTAGAATTTTTCAGCCGTGAGTTATGAACCTGCCAAAACTCTTTGCCCAAAAAGCTATAAATTTTAGACCGATAATTTTTCTCTTTTCGGCACTTGGCTTTTTACTTTTGGGAAAGGCGGTTGCGGCCCAAATTCCTCCCCAGCCAGTTGACTGTAATGACACCATTAACCCCGAGTTTCACTCATTAAGACCCTATCAGGCAAGCCCTTGTAATGAAAATGTCTCAGGTGCGGCTTTTTGCGGAAACGGTATTGCAATTTCTGAACAAGTCGCGGCCACTCAATCACTTAACCCAAATTCTGCTCCCAACTGTACCCTCGTAGACAGTAGAACTAGCCGTTACCAGTGCACCTTTGATATTCACAGGGAAAGAAGAATTACCGTTGACCTTTCCAATGCCGAACTTCCTATCCTTGGAAATACCGAGAAAGTAGTAAATAGCCAAAACCAAAACGATGAATTAGATGATGCCCAAAAGACAAATGAGTACGTCAGTTGGTATCTAAACGGGGCGACCGGAAGGGCTGAATATGGTGCAGATGAAGAGGCCAGTAAGATTATCAACTTTTCGGGACCACTTAAAAAACTTTTGCCTCAATCGATTCAGCATAAACAGCAAATCGAAACAGTCGAAAAACGAGAAGAAGAAGGGCATAACCAGATTGTGGTTTGTGCCCAAGAATCGATATTGGGTTTATTTGGGAAAACAACCCCCATTGCTTGCTATAAGGAGGAGGGGGGCAAGACCCAAGGCGATGCCTACAGGCTTGATGATTGGGATGGCAATCTCAGCTTTTACAACACCTACTTAAACACATTAGTAGATCTGTTTACTGCAATTTTGCCTGGTGTCCCAAGAGACGTCATCCGCGAATCATTAGGAAACCATTGGAACAAAAGAACTCCCCCGCTTCCTTGGGATGAGGAATTCAAGGATAATTCTAAGCTTTATTTAAAAGCGTACTACGAGTGGAGGGGCAAGTCCTGCGTACTTATTCCTGTTTTGAACCAGCCCATCTGTATAGATAATCCTTTTGTGGTCAACAAATACGCCGATCTTTTCCCATACGTCCCATTGTCTTCCACAGAAGATAGAGAAGGATCGGTTGCGATTTCTGAATTTGGCATAAAGGCGACAAGTCCTGATGCAAAGGTTTTAAATCCAAAATTTACTAACCAAAGCCCTTCAGAACTTTTCTTTGCCCACACAGAGGAAGTTTCGGATCTTGCCTCCATCTTGCAATCAACATACGCACCAGCCGGGGGATCGTCCGGAAGCGCTCCGTCGGTTGGAGTTGCTCCTAATAATTGTAGCCTTGTCAATATAAGGTCAAACCCAGGAGATCAACTTTTCCCCGGCGAAATAAGCGGGGACCTTTCCTACGACATGGAATTTTCCTGCGATTACGAAATACCAGATACCGGCTGGAAACCCAAAGAATGTAAAAAGGATGTACTTGTTTCCCTGGGAACAATAACCAAAACACCCGAGGCTGACGAGATTTGGTCAAAACTTGTTGCCGGGCCACAAGGAGCTTTCAAAAAAATCTATCCAAAAGTGGGAGAGGGAGGAGCCCTTGAGTGCCTCGCCGATATTCCGGCGGCAACCAAAGTTAACTATCAGGGAGAAGGACTTGGCGCGGTTACAAATCCTGCAGAAAGGGCCGGCCAATCTCCCGAGCTTTATTTTCCTCATCTGGGGGGCGTCTATGAATATTTTCTAAAAGGAATTCAAACGGCACTTCGACCAAAGGGTTTTGGTGAACAGGTAATTACCGGACAAAACTGTCAGAACTTAAGCTGCTCATCGGGAAAAATCGGAAGTCTTCCCGACCTCCCTTCTGCTTCGGGTTCGTGCAGGCTTTCAAACAACAGCCAACTAGGAGCAGCTGACCTTTCCAAGCTCCCAACCCTGGTAAAAATGGTTGAGGCAGCAGCCGATGCCTATAAAACTCCGCCAGGACTTATCTTGGGTGTAATGTTTGGAGAGGGTGTCTTTAATCCGGGAAGATATGAGTGGACGGAGGAAAACGTAAAAAATTGGAGCATGGGCTGTACCACAATGCCAAGTTGTACCCCCGGCGTTTGGCCATCGGAGGTTGTGCACTACTACGAGCCTTACTGGGAATCTGTAAAAGACGCCGTTAAGGTTGTCGACCCATCAAGAGAGCCAAATCCCTGCAATCTTATGGACAACGTCTTTGCCATTGCCAAAGACCTTCATGGAAATAGCGGGGCCGCCAGCTTTGCAGGAAAAACCTGTTTCGGCATACCGCTCAAAACGGGCACTGCAAATCCAAACTCTTGTTCCTGGGGCAACAGCGACATTGAAACGGCCATAAAAGTCTGGGAAACCGGAGCCCAATATATGTGTGTTACCAAGGAGGGAGGTTGCGCGACGGGGGGGCTTAGTGCTGTTTGTCCAAGCGGGGATACCTGCGAGACAATAAATAACCGCTATTCGAACCCAAGCCACAATGCTTGCGTTTGGGACGTAACAAAACGATTTTAAAGCCACCGTTTTCTGCTATGATAAAAATGGTCAATAAAATGTCGAAAATCCAGAAATTATTTAGAAAAATCCTTCTCTCGATTTTGGCCTCCGCTATCCTAATCTTTTCCTTCGTTCCTTATGCCCGGGCACAAGAATCTTGGTATAACCAAGATTTCAAAGGATGGTTTTTAAAGGTTTATGACTCAAGCAATCCTTCTGAGATCTTTGGGGAAAGATATACAGCCGCTCAAGTTCAATGGATCTTGTATTCCTTGGCTTCAAACGTAATCCTATTACCAAAAGAGCTTGCCCATTGTGTCTTTGGTGGGGAAATTACAAGCGATGAATGTGTCAACCAAATAAAAGACATCTTAGACATCGAAGGCACTTTTAGGAAAACCAGCGGAGTGACCCAAAACAGCCAGGTTCTTTCCTCGGTCTTTAAAGAAAGACCAATTTCTGCCATTTCTTATTTTTTGAACACAGCCCAACGCTGGCATCTTATCCCCGAGGCCAAAGCTCAGGAGGGCTTCGGCTTTACAGCCCTCAATCCCGTGCTAGGCCTCTGGAGAGCGACCAGGAATATCGCTTACGCCTTTGCCGTAATAGCCGTCTTGGTTTTGGCCTTTATGATAATGTTCAGGGTTAAAATCTCGCCCCAGGTGGTAATCACTGCTCAATCAGCCTTACCTAAAATTGCCATCGCTCTTGTCCTTATCACTTTCTCATATGCAATCGCCGGCTTCATGATAGACCTGGTCTATGTTGCAATTGGTCTTTTGTCGTTGGTCATAAGTAACAGTGGAATCTTGACTTTTTCCCAGCCGGAAGCATTCAAAATTTTAACCGATGGTTATTGGGGAATGGGGGGCTTGGGCCTTATTGCAGCCTACGGTATGGGATTCTCGCTGGTACTACTAGAAACTATTTTTGCCGTGTTAGGTGAGCCCAGCCTAATAGGGGGGCTAATAAGTATGGCTATCGCCCCATTAATTTTTGCAATAATTTTTCTTTTGGCACTTGCTTTTCTGTACGCCGTACTAAAGCTTCTGTGGACACTTCTCAAAACATATGTCAACATTCTTTTATTGATT
>Ga0073934_10012432_pt1 | contig 10032 bp, 7 predicted proteins | sample LarsenN4metaG_FD_76834 | JGI IMG/M metagenome (GOLD analysis project Ga0073934, IMG submission 76834) | Hot spring sediment bacterial and archeal communities from British Columbia, Canada, to study Microbial Dark Matter (Phase II) - Larsen... ... | reverse complement strand
GCAGGGCCGGCGCCGGCGCGTGCGAATGGCGTTTCGCGCCACGTTGCGGGCAATGTGGTACAGCCAGGTGCCGAAACGGGCTCGCGGCTCGTACGAATGTCGGTTGCGGTACAGCCTCAAAAACACGTCCTGAGCGAGGTCCTCGGCTTCCTGCCGATCGCCCAGTTGGCGATAAAAGCGGCCGAAGATGCGCGACCAATAGAGTTGAATCAACTCGGCAAAAGCCCCCGGCTCATCAGCCTGCACCCGCAACATCAATTCGACATCCGGCTCCTGGCGCCATCGTTTGGCGGAGCGCATCGAAACCGTGGAGCGGGCGCGGGTGGTCATGCCTGGGGATGCCTTTCTTTTCCGTTGGACAGTGAGGGGATGTGCACGCGGAACGTGCTGCCTCTGCCCACTTCGCTTTCGACGGTAATCTGGCCGCCCATCAGTTGCACGTAGCCGCGCACGATCGACAAGCCCAGACCGGCGTGGATGCCCGTGGCCTGACGCGACGCATCGGCACGAAAGAAGCGTTCAAAGATTTTTTCGCGATGTTCCGGGGCGATGCCGATGCCGGTGTCCTGCACCTCGATATCGACGCCGCCATTCGCAGGCTGCACCCGGACGCAAACGGAGCCATGCGGCTTGTTGTACTCGACGGCATTGTGCATCAGGTTCGCCATTACCTCGCGAAGCTTGTCCGGGTCGGTGGTGACCGGCACCGGCAACTTCTGCAGTTCGAACGAAAGGCCTTGGGCCTTGGCGAGCGGGCGGACCAGCGTGGCACATTGCTCGGCGAGTTCGCCGGCATCGACTGTCTCGGGATGAAGCCGGTCCGAGCGAGCGTCGATGGACGATAACGTCAACAGCCGTTCGACGAGGTTCGACGTCTGCTTCACGATATCGCGGCATTCCTGCAGCGTCGTGCGGTATTCTTCGGCGCCGCGCGGCTTTCGCAACGCGACGTCGATGGTCGTGAGCAAGCCGGCAATCGGAGTGCGCAACTCGTGCGAGATATCGGCCGTGGCCTGCTTTTCGCGCTCGAACGCCCGGCGCAAGAGATTGAGCGTATGTTGCAGGCGGGCGACAATCGGCTCGAGTTCGGATGGCGGCGGCGGGCCGTCGTAGTGCAAGCGAAAGTCTTTTTCCGAAACCCGGCTGACGGCGTCGGACAGCCGCTTGAGCGGCGCCAGGCCAATCGCGATCAACAAGGAGCCGCCGGCAAAAATAAATGCGAACGTCGCCAGGCCGATCCAGAGCAGTTTCAGCCTTAGGCCCAGCAGGGTGTCTCGAGACTCCTTTTCCAGCTGTTGCACTTTCGTCTTCAATTCGTTTTCGAGACGCGCGATGTCCTGATCTCTGGGCGCTGTGTCGGCGGCACACTGCACGATCATCGACGGTGAAAAGGTGCGGCGCTCCGTGGGTCGCGGGATGTTCGGTACGCCGGGCTGCAGGGTAGTGGACACGGCGCCGGCGCCGCCGATCGGCCCGCCGCGGCCCTTGGGCGCGGGCGGGAATAGGTAGAGAAATCGCGAAATCGGCACCCGCAGCGCCAGGCAGCGCACGTGGACGCCCGGCTTGAGTTCGAACTCATCAAACTTCGTTTCGTACTGTTGCAGAGTCTGGAACAATTCGATGTCGAACGGAATCCGGTGCTCGCCCAGCGTGCGCGATCGCCATGACCTGCCGCGCCGCGTGTTGATTTGAAAGAAGTTGCTGCTGTTTTCCTCGTCTCGGGAAAGAAAATCCTCGTTCAGTTGGATTTCCAACTCCAATAGCGGCCGCAATTCCCAACTCACAGGCGAGCGCACGCCCTCGGCAAGCCACAACGGAGTCAGCACATAGCCAAACGGCGTATGGCCGGCAGACAACATTCCGGCAGGCGCCGAGTATTGCAGAATAATCGACCGGTTGAATTGCGATTGAGAGACGGCCCGGCTCGCCAACGTATACGCCTGGTGCAACAGTTCATCGTCCATTCGCCGCTGTTCGTCGCGTCGGCGCTGCTCGTATTGTTGTTGCAACAACTGCCGGCTCGTTGCCAGCCGAGCGTCCAGGGCCGAAGCCGTTCGTTCGTAGACGAAGAACGAAACTGCTCCCAGCGCCCCGGCCAGCAGTACGAGGAAATACACGATCAGTGACAGACGAATCGACTTCATTCGGTTTTTGGGGGCGGCTCGGCATTGCCGCCTTCGTCGCCCCGCAGCATGTAACCTTCACCCCAGCGAGTCAGAATGAGGGGTGGACTAAACCCTTTGTCGATTTTGTTCCGCAAATATCGAATATAGACATCGACGACGTTCGAGGTGCTCTCGTCGTGTTCATCGTACAGATGTTCCCAAATCATGCTCCGGCTGACAACCTTGCCGCGGTGGAACGCCAAGAACTCCAACAGCGAGTATTCGCGCGGCGTCAGGTGGATCGGCTGGCCAGCCCGCTTGACGTTGTGCGCGGCCGTATCGATTTCCAGGTCGTAGACCTTCATCATCGGCGATTTGACATGATGCCCGCGGCGAACCAGCGCTCGCAGCCGAGCGAGCAATTCCTCCAGTTCAAACGGTTTGGTCAAATAATCGTCCGCGCCGGCGTCGAGACCGACTACCTTGTCGCCGGTCGTGCCTTTCGCGGTCAAAACCAGAACGTGAGTTTCGATGCCTTTTTTTCGCCATCGCTGCAGGAGCGAGATGCCGTCTGTTTTGGGCAGCATGAGATCGAGAATGATCGCGTCGTAGCGAGTCGCCTCGGCCTTGAAGCCGCCTTCTTCGCCGTCGTAAGCGACATCGACGGCGTACCCTTCCTCTTCGAGCCCCTGGCGCAGGGCCCGAACCAAGGTACGGTTATCTTCAACGAGCAGCACTCGCACAAAACACCTCGACTGACGGCCGGCAAGGAAAGAGCGAGAGCGACAGGAGTGAAAGGGGTACCACAGTTTCCACCGCCCGCCCACTCTCGCGGTTCCTGGGTCAATCCCTTGCGACCTATGTTAGGCGGGCGGCATTAAGGGGTTATGAGAGCCCGATTCCCTTCTCATTCTTCAGCGTACGTCAAAGTGCAACCGACACTTCGGTCATATTCGCCCAAGTCACCCGGCATCGGCCCGTGCGAGCCGTTATTCGCGTTTCACAAACTTCAATGCCGCCGAATTGATGCAATAGCGTTGACCGGTCGGCTCTGGACCGTCGGGGAATACGTGACCCAAATGGGCGTCACAACGGCTGCAAATCACCTCGGTCCGCGTCATGAACAGCGACTTGTCGGTCAAGAGCGACACATTTTCTTCATCAATCGGCTGCCAGTAACTCGGCCAGCCCGTCCCGGACTCGAACTTGGTTTTCGAATCGAAAAGTTCCTGCTCGCAGCAGACACATCTGTAGATGCCGTCCTCGTGATGGTCCCAGTACGCCCCGGTAAAGGCGCGCTCGGTGCCGTGCTTCCGCGTTACCTGGTACTGTTCGGGCGTGAGCGTTGCCTTCCATTCGGCATCCGGCTTTTCAACGCGTCCGCCCTTGGGATTGCCGCGCCGTTCCGGCATCGACCGCGACGATCCGAAGGAGAATACCATCAACACGACGAGCAGAACCAAGCTCACCGCCGTCGTCACGAGCAGGATCTTTTGGATGTTCATACGTACCCGCCTGGGTCAGGCGCCTGCGATCGTTCGCCCGCCATCGACGGGCAAGCAGACGCCGGTAACGAATTCGTTGTCGATCAACGCCATAACGGCCTGCGCCACATTATTCGGGCTGCCTTCGTGTTTGACCAGCGTTCCACGAATGGCCTCCTCGCGCTCGGAGGGCGACAAATCGGCCGGCAGCATCACCGGTCCCGGCAAAATGCAGTTGACCCGCACCTTGGGGTTGCGCATGGCCAACTCGACGGCAAAGCTGCGCGTCATGGCGCTGACCGCACCCTTCGATGGAAAATAGGCGGCATAGTCCACGTAGGGCCGAGCTTCCGCCCAGTCGCCCAGGTTAATGATACAGCCGCCCTCGGTCTGTTGGGTCATCGCCAGGCCCGCGTGCTGGCAGCAGAGAAAGGTGCTTAGCGCGTTCGTTTCGAAATGCAGACGAACATCCTCCGCCTTTATTTCTTCGAGCGGTTTTTTCTCCCAGATCGCGGCGCTATTCACCAGCACGTCGATGCGGCCAAACGCTCCCAGCACGCTTTCGATCATCGCCCGCACCTGGACCTCATAACGCAGGTCCGCCTGAAACCGTTTCGCCGGCACGCCGAACTGATGCTGCAGATGGGCGATTGTGTCTGCCGCATCGGCGGCCGACGTGCGATAGTGGATCGCCAAACCGAAACCGCGCCGGGCCAGATGCTCGGCAATGAAAAAGCCAACCCGCTTTTTGCCGGCGCCGGTAATCAGAGCCACTTTTGCGGGAGACATTAGCGCGAACTTCCTCGGGAACTTCGAACGAGTTCACGAAACTCTTTGCGCACCGACCGGTGCCAATGACGAGCGAAGGCCCCGTCCAACGGATGGATGGCGATTGGCTCGACGACGTCCGCAAAATCCTTGTGGGTCCGACGCATATTTCCGAGTCCGCATGCCAATTTCGATTGAATTAGCTGCGGCAGAGTCAGCACGGGGAGTCGGAAATCTCGCAATTTGGCCGGGGCAAGCCGGATTCGGGCGGGCACAGAATTACGTCGAGACTTCCGGCGCAGAGCGTTCATGATGCGAATTGTATCACTGAGGCGCAGGTTTCGCGCGAGAATTGCCAGCCGCTTTGGCGGCCTAACCGATCATGTCGAACATCCAAGTGCCGAAGGTGGGACTTGAACCCACACCCCCGTGAGGGGACCGGATTTTGAGTCCGGCGCGTCTGCCATTCCGCCACTTCGGCATGGTTGCATGGTTCCAGATTAAGTGTCGCGGGCAGGGCGGGCAAGGGCGGTCATTCTTGATTATCCAGCCGCTGCTGTTTGCTGCCCTCCGGCGCCCGCCATGGGCCGAGTTCATTTCCGCGCAGGTCGCAATGGGCGACGCTGGCAGATGCTCGCTCGTGCAGCCAAACACCCTCGCCATGGTTATCGTGGACCCGGCAATGAGCGAGCCCGCAATGGCCGCCGGCGCCGACCGCGACGCCGGCGCGTGCGTTGGCGTAAATCTGGCACTGTTCGAACATTCCCTGTCCATCGTTATAGACATAGGCGCCGCCGCCCTGGTTCTCTCGAATTTCGCAGCGGTGCAGAGTCGCCTGGCCGCCCTCGCCGATCGTCACTCCCGCGCCTTGATTTTGCCCGATCAAGCACGAGTCAAACGTGGCATGCCCGCCGTCAAACACGAACACGCCCGAACCGCCGCTGCCAAAGAGCGTGCAACGGCGGAAGATGGGCGATGCTTGATCGTGGACTGCGACGGCGTCGAGCGAGCGCGAGCGGATCAGGCAATGCTCGAACACCGGCCTGCCTTGCCCGACATCGACGGCGTAACATTCCGAACGCGCCTCGGCGGGCCGGCAGCGCAGCATCAGCCCGCGGATCAACACCGGATCGTCGGTTTCAATCTCGACGCAGCGCGCGTCGCGCGGTGCGATGACGACCTCTTCGACTGGCCCGTCGCCGATCACCTCGATCGCTTTGTCGATGTGCAGCGTATCGCGGTACTTGCCCGGTTTGATAACGACGCGATCGCCGGGGGCGGCCGCCCGGATTGCATCGGACAGGTCGGTAAAATCGCCGGTTCCGTCCTGGGCGACAACGATGGCGTCGGCACTCAGGAATTCCTTCGTCCGGATCCAACCCGGAACCGGGATCGACGCCGCTTCCAAATAGCGTTCGACTTGGCCGGCGACCCACCGTTCTTCCGGTCGCTGTCTCAGACAATTCTCTAACAGCATCTTCCACGGCTCCTGCAGCGCTCGAGGCACTTTGGGTGGAATCGACCGCAGGTTTTCGATGAACTGCTCACGACTCTGGCCGGTGTGTGCCCGCCGGCCGGTCAGGGTGAAAAGGACAGTGACTCCCAGAGCGTAAACGTCCGCCGCGGGTCCAAATTCGTTCTGCAACATTTCCGGAGCGGCATAGGTCAACGAGCCCAACAGCGGACCGGTGAGCCGTTCGTCGACGGACCGCATGAGTCCGAGATCGCCGAGCTTCCAGCGGCCTTTGACGCGGATGATGTTGCCGGGTTTGACGTCGCCGTGCACGTGGCCTTCGCTGTGGATGTGAGTGAGAGCGCGAGCGACGCCCAGCGCGAGTTCGCGAAGTTCCTCCTCGGTCATGCGTTCGCCGGACTTGAGAAACTTCGACAGCGTGATGTCGCCGAGCTCGGTCGCCAAAAAAATGGAGTGTGCCAGCTCGCCATCGCGGATTTCGCCGGATGAGCGGTAACCGATGATGAAATCGTGATGCAGATTCGCCAGCCCGAGGATCTCGTTCAGGATGGACTGGCGGTGCTTCTCGTCGGCGGGCGCGATGATCTTGATGGCGACTTGCGAGACGACCCGGCCCAGCGTTTCTTCATCGGCGGCGTAGACGCTGCCGTAGGCGCCGGAGCCGAGAAACCGCGTCAGGCGGTAGCGTCCATCGACCATCAAATTCAAGAAACGATCCGGATGATCCATGGCCCCATTGCGTCTTCGCGGAAGAGTCGATCGGCACATCATCGCCAGAAGTTTTTATATCATGTCGTAGTTGAGGGTTGTGGACAACGCCGGTTTGGGAAACGAAACTATTGCTGGCGTTCGTAGTTACGTTCATAAAGACATTCGACTTTCCAGTTGACTGTGCCGCTCGCGACCCCTAAACTTGACAACCGGTCGGTGGAGCCGATCGCCAGGAACTGTGGGAGAGATCAACGGTGACCAAGAAAGAAATCGTCAAAGAAATCTCTGAGCGTGCAGGCCTGACGCAACTGAAGACGAAGGAAATCGTCCAATGGACGTTTGACGCCATCATCGAAACCTTGCTCGAAGAAAAGCGCATCGAGTTGCGCAACTTCGGCGTCTTCGAAGTCAAACGCCGCAAGGCGAGGAAAGCGCGCAATCCACGCACCGGCGACCGCGTGGATGTCGAGCCCAAGAACGTCGTCACCTTCCAGCCCGGCAAGGAAATGGAAGAGCGAGTCCGGCAAATGGCGCTCGTCGAAGACCGCCCCAAGAAGCCGCGCAAGCAACGCCAGTCCGCCGCCGAATCGGCCGGCGGCGACGGCAAGCCGGTCCCTAGCGGAGACGGCGTCGTCTTGCCGTTGATGCCGGCGGTCGAGAATGGCACACCGACCACGAACGGCACTCACGACGATGCCAAAGGAAAGAAGAAGGTAAAAAAGGAAGTTTGAGCAAGCAACCTGGTAAACTGCGCAAGCCGGGGTCAACGCCCCGGTTTTTTTACGCGCTGGAAAAAAGAGTCGAGTTCAAGTCCTGTATCGAGCTTGCCGATATTTCTGGTGAAAGCAAACAAATCGGCTATTGCGGTAAGCCGGTTTCTCAGGGGGAATGGGAAACCGACCAACGCCAGGCCGGAACTTTCGCACTTGGCAGGGAGGCTTGGTATGCGGCGGCTACTTTTGCTCGCGGCGGTCGCCGGCCTGGGGCTGTTCAACACGGGTTGCCTGATGAATCAGTACGCCAGCGATCCGAACATCCGCATGAACCAATTGCTGAATCAGTCCGAGGACCTGCGGCAGATCCAGGGCGAATGGCAACGGATCTGGTTCAACGACCAGCCGTCGCACTTGACGCCGGACCGCGTGCACGGCGGCATTCAGTAATCGATCGATCTACGCAACGCCGCAGGCGGCATGGACGCCGCTTGCGGCGTTGTCCCATGCGCCGAGCTTATTTCTTCAGGTCCGGCGTCGCCGCGACCCGAATTCCTTCACCACCCGAAAAGCGTAAGAACAACCCGTGCGTCGCCACCAGGTTAATCACCTTGGCCAACACCGGCGACCAGCCTTCGTTGAGCTCGACTTCGATTTGATCTTCATCCGCGACGGCCGTGCGGTTCCTTTCGACCTCGTGCACCAGCTGGCCGCCGATCCAGACGCGCAGCGTGTCGTCCGAACCGGTCAGCAGTTTGACTTTCTGCTTTTTCGGCGAGTAAACATAGGTCAGCGCATAGACCGCCACGCGCTCTTTCTTGAATATCGATTGCAGATCCAAGTAGCCGTTCGGTTCGGTTGGCTTCAGTTGCCAGGCGATTTTCTCGCCCGCCGTATTTTGATAAACCGCTTTCGGGTCGGCATTTTGCTCCGGAGGCTGGACCTCGCGGAACTCGCGCGGAAACGTCCCGGCGACCCAGAACTCCAGAGCCATGCTGCGGAGCGATTCCTGGGCCGAGCGGTCCTTGAGAAAGGCAACCAGATCGATGAACTGCTCGAAACTTAGCTGCGAAATCACATTGTCCGGCATCAGCGAAATCTTCGACGGCTCCAGATCGTCCAGATCCTTCTTGGCGATGCGAACTTCTTTCGCCTGGGCATCCTTCAGAACAATTTCCGTCGGCGTATCGGCCACCTTCAAACCGGTATACGTGAGTCCCTTCTTCGTGTTGGCAACATAAGACTGATATCCTTCCTTGATCTCCTTGCTCGGCTCGATCATGGATTCCATGATTTTTTCCAGGGACTGCGTCTCCCAAACGCGAGTCAGGTCTGGCCCGACGGCGCTGCCGACGCCTTCGAGCTTGTGGCAGTTGACGCAGGCCAGCACTTTGCCGTCGAGGAACAAGGCCCGGCCGCGTTGCGGGTTGCCGCGTGATTTCACGAGTTCCTGCACCTTGGCGATCTGCTCCTTGTCCAGCGAGACGAGCAAAGCGCCGCGCATCACTTCGGTCAGGAGCTTGTTCAATTCGGGGTTTTTGGCGACATGCCGCCGCAGACCGTCGGTGACCTGCGGCAGCAACTCCCGCGGTAACTTCTTGGCCAGCAGCATTTCCGCGACTTGTTTTGCTCCTTCCGGCTTGAGCGCCAGCGTGGCAATCGCTTCGGCTTGCAGCGTCGTGTCGTCAAACGTAAGCATCGTGAAAGCGACGGTCGATGCCGCGCCGGGATCCAGCGTGACCAAGGAGCGCAGCGCTTCGACGTAAAGCGTCTTGCTGTCCGGGGTCGCCGGTTTGCCTTTTGCCAGGATCGACTTGAGCGGCTGGATCGAAGACTTGTCATTGAACACCCGCAGCGCTTTCAAGAGGGCGAGCCGTTCGGGCGCCGTCCAGGTCTCATCGCCGAGCCGAGACGCGAGCGTCGGCACCGCACTCTGTAGCTTTACTTGTTCGACAGTACGGACGGCCGTGAGGCGAAGCTCGGGATCGGCATGCGCTAGCAGGCTGATCAGCCATTTCTCGACGCGCTCGCCTTTGACGGCGCCGAACAGGCCCAGCATGTCGAGTACGGCTCGCTGTTCGTTCGCCGGCGCATCGGTGCGGATGACGCGCGGGTCCAGCAGCAACTCGGGATTGAGCGGCGGCTCGAGCAGATAGTTGGCAAACGACTTGATCAAACTCGCGCGCTGGTCGCTGGTCAAGTGAGCAATGGTCAACAGTTCCGGCAACGCTTCCGCCCCGGGTCGCGTGCGCAGCGTCAGGAACGCCTCGACGACGCGGTCGCGATCCTGGTCCGAACCCGACATGGCCAGGTCAATCAACTTGCGCATTCCGCGCGAACCGGTTCGTTCGAGGGCGCGGACGATGCCGTCGATCAGATATGGGTCTTTGCGCTTTTCGAATCGAAACAGATTGATCAGTACTTCTTCCGATCCGGGCGTCCCGACTCGCCCGAGCGCCAGCGCGAGAGCACGTCGCACGGGCGGTCGATCATCGAAGAGCGACTTGATGATCTCGTTGGTCGCCTCCGGATCGCCGGTGGGGCAGTTCAGACCGATGCCGTCGGCGGCCAGCCGGACTATCTGCGGATCGCCGTCGTTCAGCAGTTTGAGGAATACATCGCGAACATCGGAGTTCCAAAACGACTGGACAACGCCCAGGGCCGCCAAGCGGACGGGCAGGGGCCGGGATGCATCGCCGAGAAGGCCCAACAACGCCGCGCGATTTCGCTCCCCGCGCTTTCGCAGCTCGGCCTGGACCAGGAGCCGGTCGCTGAAG
>Ga0073934_10012431_pt1 | contig 10033 bp, 7 predicted proteins | sample LarsenN4metaG_FD_76834 | JGI IMG/M metagenome (GOLD analysis project Ga0073934, IMG submission 76834) | Hot spring sediment bacterial and archeal communities from British Columbia, Canada, to study Microbial Dark Matter (Phase II) - Larsen... ... | reverse complement strand
GTCGGACTGCCTCTCGTCCTGTGGCTGGCGGGGTTGGATCCGGAGCGGATGGCCGTCGTTCTGGTCGCAATGGGCCGGGCACCCGCCGCCGCCTGGCGCCTTTCTCCGCCGCACGATGCGGGCTCGGCCCGCCGGGTGCAGGTCTTGCACGCGCTGACGAGGGTACTGGCGCGGCGGCGCGGTCTGCGCGTACCGAAGACATCCTTCCTGCCCGTGGCGGAGGTCGCGAGGGCGCTCGAGGCGCTCCTCCGCCTGCGCGACCGGTTCGGTGCCTGCTCGCTGATGACCAGCCCGAGCGCCGCAGTCCGCCTGGCCGCCGCCGCCGCGGCGCACGGGGAATCGCTGCAGGGTCTGCGCATCTTTGCCACCATGGAGCCTCTGACGGCCGGCAAGTTCCAGGAGATCCGCCGCAGTGGGGCCACGGTCGGATCGCTCTACGTCTTTACCGAAGGCGGCGCGGCAGCGGTGTGCTGCGGGACGGGCATCGCGCCCGACGACATGCACCTGATGACCGACAGCTTCGCCCTGATCAAGAACCGGCGTCCGATGGTGGGGATCGGCGAACTCGACGCCTACATGTTCACCAGTCTGGCTGCGGCACCGCCCAAGATCCTGCTCAACGTGGAGAGTGACGACTTCGGCGACCTGACCGTGCGCCGGTGCGGCTGCCCGCTCGATGGCCTGGGACTGCACACGCACCTCGCCTACGTGCGCTCCTTCGCCAAACTCACCGGCGAAGGCGCGACGATCCTGGGGACCGATGTCGTCCGCATTCTGGAGGAGGTCCTGCCGCGCGAGTTCGGGGGCCGCAGCATCGACTACCAGCTGCTCGAGCGCGAGACTGCGGAGCGCCTCACCCGCCTCGACCTCCTGGTCAGTCCGGCCGTAGGCCCGGTGGATGAGGGACGGTTGCGGGAGCGCTTCCTCGCGGAACTCCGGCGCGGTCCCAACCGCGGGGTGGGGCTGTGGGAACAGGCGGAGAGCATCCGCGTGCTCCGCCGGGAGCCCGTGCCGACCCCGCGGGGGAAGGTGCTGCCCTTCCAGACGCAGGCCGCTGACGCTTTCCGCCTGTACACTCCCTCCGTTTCCGCTACGGCCGCGTCGGCTCCGGTCCCGGCCGGAAAGGACGCCCCGGCCGACCGCGGCAAGGCGGGCCCGACGGAGCGATTCCGGTGGTGGAGGAGACCAGGATGAGCGGAGGAGCTGCGGCGCTGCTGTCGCTGCCGCGTTTGATCCGGAGCCTGGCGGGGATCGTGAGAGCTCCGGTGACGCTCCAGGATAGCCGCCGGCTGATCCGGCAGCGGGTCGAGACGCGGGAGCAGCAGTTCCTGGCCCTGGTCAACCGCTACGTCTACGGCGACTTCCCCAGCCCGTATCGCTCACTGCTCGAGCATGCCGGTTGCACCCGGGGGGATCTGGAGGAGATGGTGCGGCAGCGGGGACTGGAGCCCACGCTGGAGGCGCTGCGGGACGCCGGCGTCTATCTGTCCTTCGAGGAATTCAAGGGACGCACGCCGGTGGTCCGCGGCGGGCGCACCTTCCGCTTCACGGAGCGGGAGTTTGACAATCCCCTCCTGAGCCCGGGGGTCCCCGTGCGGACAGGCGGCACCAGGAGCCGGGGGTCGTCGGTGAGCCTGGGTCTGAGCTTCCTGGCCGACCACGCCGCGCCGGCGATGCAGGTCGCGCTGGAGGCGATGCAGGCGGTTGGGGTCCCCCTCGTCCTCTGGCTTTCGGGAATGGACCCGGACCGGGCGGTCGTCATCCTGGCGGCGATGGGACAGGCCCCGGCGGCGGCCTGGTGTCTCTCTCCGCCGCACGACCCCGCTTCGGCGCGCCGTGTGCGCGTGCTGCACTTGCTGACGACCCTGTTCGCCCGCCGGCGTGGTCTGCGGATACCCCGAACGACGTTCCTGCCCGTCTCTGCGGCAGGGCGGGCGCTGGACGCGCTGCTCGACCTCCGGGACCGGGCCGGAGGGTGCGCGCTTATCACCAGCCCCAGCGCCGCGGTCCGCCTGAGCACCGCCGCCCTGGCCCGCGGGGCGTCGCTGCAGGGCCTGCGCATCCTGGCCTCGATGGAGCCCCTGACCGCCGGCAAGTTCGAGGACATTCGCCGCAGCGGTGCCACAGTGGGTTCGCTCTACGGGTTCACGGAAGGGGGCGCCGCGGGGGTCCTCTGCGGGGACCCTGCTGTCGCCGATGATATGCACTTGATGACCGACAGCTTCGCCCTCATTCTCAACCGCCGCCCCATGGTCGGCGTGGGGGAGCTGGACGCCTTCATGTTCACCAGCCTGGCGACGGCGCCGCCGAAGATCCTGCTCAACGTCGAGAGTGACGACTTCGGCGACGTGACCGTGCGCCGGTGCGGCTGCCCGCTCGATGGCCTGGGACTGCACAGGCACCTCGCCCACGTGCGCTCTTTCGCCAAACTCACTGGGGAAGGCGCCACGATCCTCGGGACCGAGGTCGTCCGCATCCTCGAAGAGATCCTGCCCCGCGAGTTTGGCGGCCGGAGTGTTGACTACCAACTGCTCGAACGCGAGGACGAGGAGCACCTCACTCACCTCGACCTGCTGGTCAGCCCGGCTGTGGGGCCGGTGGACGAGGCGCGGGTGCGGGAGTGCTTCCTCGCGGAACTCCGGCGCGGTCCCAACCGCGGCGTGGGGCTGTGGGAACGCGCGGCGGCCATCCGCGTGCTGCGCCGGGAGCCCGTGCCCACGCCTCGCGGGAAGGTGCTGCCCTTCCATACGCTGGCCATTAGGCCCGACCGCGTCTATACTTTGACCGCCCCCCCGGCCGTACACGTGGCGGTGCCGGCTGGCAGCAGGCGGCGGAACCGGCGCGCGCCGTGAGGCTTGTGGTTCTCCGGATGAGGGATCGCGGTGGCCGGTGACATCTCCATCACCGCCCGATCCCGGCGCCCGGCCGAGGACATCCTGGAAGCCGCGGTCACGCGGCCGCGGGTCAGGACCGAGCTCATTTTGAGCGTCGCTTCCCCGCTGCTGGTGCTGGTGCTCTGGGAAGTGCTGGTCCGGAGCGGCACCCTCAATGCCCTCTTCTTTCCGCCGCCGACCTTCGTCTTCAAGACGATGTACACGATGACGCTGTCGGGAGAACTGCCGCACCAGGTCGGGGTGAGCCTGCGCCGTGTCCTGTTGGGGTTCGGGTTGGGCGCCGCGCCCGCAGTCATCATCGGCCTGGCGATGGGGTGGTCCTCGCGCGTGCGGGCCTTCGTCGAGCCGATCATCGCCGCAACCTACCCCGTACCCAAGATCGCCCTGCTCCCGATGATCATGCTCATCTTCGGCATCGGCGAGATGTCCAAAATCGTCATCATCGCTGTCGGGGCGTTCTTTCCCGCGGCCATCAACGCCACGGCGGCGGTTTTGGGCATCAGCCCCACCTACTTCGAGGTGGCCCGCAACTTCGGGGCGGGCCCGTACCGGACGTTCACCCGCGTCGTCCTGCCGGGGAGTCTGCCCATCGTGTTCGCCGGCCTACGGCTGGGGGTGGGGGTCGCGCTGCTGCTCGTCGTCGCCGCAGAGTTCGTCGCGGCCCGCGAAGGGGTCGGGGCCTTGATCTGGCTGGCCTGGCAGACGCTGCGGACCGAAAAGCTGTACGCCGGGGTCGTCACCTGGGCGGCCATCGGTGTGCTCTCGACACGAGGACTGCAGTGGCTGGAACGGCGGATCGTCCGCTGGGCTCGCTAGAAGAATGTCCGGTGGATATCAGGAGCTCTCGACTGAGGTCCCGCCGGCCGGGTGATGCGCGAGATGCGATTCGGCGCTCGTTCGTCAGATCCGCTAGCCGCCTCCGTCGCGCCTGATCCGCGCGTTCTCCAGGAGGCACTGGTGCGGGTGACGCAGCTGACCGGCGTGCCGGATGGCTCACTCCGGTGGATCGTGGGCCGCTCCAGGCGCCGGCCTCGTTCTATTATCTTCCCCCTCCGGGCGGTCAGTCGAACAGGGCCGGTCGCGGCTGCATTCTACAAGCAGTTGTGGGTGCGCCCCGGCGACAGCAACGCGCAGGCAGTCCGCTCAGAATTCGTCCGTGCCGTCACAGCGCGGAGCGTCGCGCTGACGAACAAGGTGGCCGCGGTCGCCGTTCGGGAGAACATCTGGCTCGCTCCCATTCTGGCCGCCGACCTCGATCGGCCGGCCATGATCACGATGAAAGTGCCCGGTCGTCCGTTGGGCAAGACCGTGTGGTCCGCGCTCGCACCCGGGCGGCGGCGGGCTCTCACCGCGTTCCTTCGGCTCGGCAGGGCGATCCGGCTTATCGAAGCCGCTACGGCCGGGGACGTCACCCCCCACCGAGCGGTATCGGGAGCAGGTCTTCCTGAGGCTCGCCCGGCGGGGAACGGAATTCCTTTCGGCGCGGCAACGCGAGGCGCTGGAGAGACGATTCCGGGAGTTGTACGCGCAGGCCGTCGCGGACGGAGACGGCATCGCCCATGTGCACGGGGATCTCGCCCCCGGAAACATCCTGGTCAGCCCGGACGGCATCGGGCTCGTGGATTTTGAGTGGCCGATCCGATTTTACGGGTACGATCTGGTGTCTCTGATTCACCGGCTAGAGGTGGAGACTCCGCGGTGGACCCCCTGGGTGTCCTCCTTGACCAGGGCCCTGTTCGAAGGATATGGCCAGCCCGACATACGAGAGAAGCCGAGCTGGCTGTTCATGCGTCTGGAGAGGCTCCTGCGGTCTGTGACCGCGGCGTTGGGAAAGTCGCGCCGACGTCCACAGGCCTTCGGTCGGCTGCTGGCCGAGCTCAAAGCGCAAACATGAGGACGCCATGAGGAGAACGACCGTGGGCCTTTTCGGAGATGGGATGCCGCGGCGCCTCGTCGACCTCGGCCTGGCCGGGGCTCTCCTTCTGATGACCTCGCCTCTCTTCCTTCTGCTGCTGGGGGTCAACCGGCTCTGGTCGGGACGGCCCTTCTTCCGGCAGGTGCGCATCGGCCGGGACCTGCGTCCCTTCGTCCTGCTGAAGTTCCAGACGATGACACCGACCAGCCCCGGCGGCACCACCGTCACCGTCGCCCACGACCGGCGGATCACCCCCTACGGACGGATCTTGCGGTCGGTGAAACTGGATGAACTGCCGCAGTTCCTGAACGTGCTGCGGGGAGAGATGACCCTGGTCGGCCCCCGCCCGCTGACACCCAATGAAGTCGATGCGATCCCCCGGCACCTGGCGGCGGTGGTCTACCGGGCACTCCCCGGCGTCACCGGCGCCAGCGCCGTCGCCTTTGCGCACGAAGAACGGCTGCTCGCCGCCGCGGCGGATCCTCAGCGGACGTATTTTGACGAGATCCTGCCGCGCAAGATTGCCCTGGAACTCGCCTATGCCCGGCGCCGCACCTGGGGCAGCGACCTGTTGCTGCTGCTGCTGACGCCGCTGGCACCGGCCGCTCCCAGCCTGGCCCGCCGGGCGCTGATCCGTCTGGTCCCTGGCTGGCAGGCCCTCTCGGAAGTCAGGGCGGGCGCGGCGCGTCCCGCGGCCGCGGACAGCGGTCAACTCACGCGGTAGGAGGCGATCGGCATGCGGTTCGCTCGGTTCATTGTCATCCTCGTCCTTGCCGGGATGGTGGCGCTGGCGCCCACCACCGCGGGCCAGGCCCAGGCGCTGACCACGGTTCGCGTGGCCCTGCTGCCCCTGCAATCCTGGGCGCCGATCTTCATCGCCATCGAAGAGGGGCATTTCGCCCGGTACGGCCTGCGGGTCGAGTTCGTCACCTTCGCCACCGGCGGGGAGGCGATCCCCACGCTGGTCGATGGAAAGCTGGACGTCGGCGCGGGTAACCTCAGCGCCGCCTTCTTCAACGCCCTGGCCGCCGGGGTGCCGGTGCGGGTGACCGCGGATAAGGGGCGCTCTGGGGTCGGCGATCGGACCAACGCGATTATGGTGCGCCGTGACCTGATCGACAGTGGACAGATCAAGAGCGTCGCCGACTTCCGCGGGCGACGGGTGGCCATTGACGGCGTGGGCGGGAGCCAGCAGTACGTGCTCACCGTCGCCCTCCGGCAGGCCGGCCTGAAATCCGCCGATATCAACCTCCAGCGCATGCCCCAGCCGGCCATCGCCGCGGGCCTGGAGAGCAGGGCCATCGACATCGGCGTCCTGGCCGAGCCCCGGGTAACGTTCGTGGTCGAACGCGGGGTGGCCGTGCCGTTTCGCTACTACTCCGACATCCTGCCGATCCTGCAGATCGGGGTCATCCAGTATGGAACCAACTTCCTCCAGAAGAACCGCGCCCTGGGCGTGCGCTGGATGGCGGCTTACCTGCTCGGCCTCCGGCAGTACCAGCAGGGCAAGACGGCGCGCAACGTGCAGATCATCGCCAAGCAGACCGGCCTCGACGAGCGCACGCTGCGCCAGTCCTTCTGGTTCCCCATTGCCGCAGACGGCCGCGCCGACGCCCTCTCCCTGATGCGCATGCAGGACTGGATGTACGAGGAGGGACTGATCAACGTCCGGGTCCCTGCCCAGCAGTTCATCGACCACAGCTTCCTGCAGGAGGCGGAGGGTTTGATCGCCGGAGGTGGGCCGCGGTGAGGTTCCCGACCCTGTCCGCCGCCGGCCACGCGGGGCGCGCCGATGGCTGAGCCGCGCATTCCCCTGGCCCGTCCCGACCTCTCCGAGGCCGAGGTGGCGGAGGTCCTGGCCGTGCTGCGCACCCCCTGGTTGAGCATGGGGCCGAAGGTCCTGGAGTTCGAGGCTGCGTTTGCCGCCTTCGTCGGGACACGGCACGCCGTGGCCGTCGCCAACGGCACCTGCGGCCTGCACCTGGCCCTGCGCGCGGTCGGGGTGGGCCCGGGCACCGAGGTCCTGACCACGCCGTTCAGTTTCGTGGCCACGGCCAACGCCGTGCTCTTCGAACGGGCGCGGCCGGTCTTCGTCGACGTCGATCCCCAGACCCTGAACCTGACACCGGACGGGGTCGCCGCGCTGCTCACCCGGGACTACATCCCCCGAGACGGCGGCTGGATGGGGCGGACGACCGGGGCGCGCCTGGCCGCGCTGCTGCCCGTGGCCACCTTTGGCCATCCCGTCGAGATGGATCCTCTGCGGGCCCTCGCCCGCGAATATGGCCTGCCCCTGGTGCACGACACCTGCGAGGCCTTCGGGTCCCTCTACCGCTCCGCCCTGGGTCGGTGGACCAGCGAGGCCGTGCTGGCCGACGTCGCCGTCTTCGCCTTCTACCCCAACAAGCAGATCACCACCGGCGAGGGCGGGATGGTGGTCACCGACGATCCCGCGATCGCGGAGGCGTGCCGGGCGATGCGCAACCAGGGGCGCCGTCCCGGGAACGACTGGCTGGACCACGACGTCCTGGGGTTCAACTACCGTCTGGACGAACTCTCCGCGGCGCTGGGCGTGGCTCAGTTGCGGCGGGCACCCGAACTGCTGGCCCGCCGCGCCCAGGTGGCCCGGTGGTACGACGAGGCGCTGGCCCCGCTGCCCCAGGTGGAGCGCCCCCGCGCCGCCCCCTGGGCCCGTCCCAGCTGGTTCGTCTACGTCGTGCGCATCCGGCCGGGGATCAACCGCGACGCGGTCATCGCCCGGCTCGCCGAACGCGGCATCGCGGCCAAGCCGTACTTTCCGCCGATCCACCTCTTCCCGCACATCCGCGCGCTGGGCTACCGGCCGGGCGACTTTCCCGTGGCCGAGGAGGTCGCCCGTCGCACCATCGCGCTCCCGTTCTTCACGACCCTGACCCGCGAACAGGTGGCCGAGGTGGTCGCAGGACTACAGGAGGCGATTCCCTCCCATGTGGAAGCCTGAGCTGAAACCGACGCCAGCCGTCCGCGCCGCGGTCTTCCTGATCGGCGACCTGCTGATCTGGACAGCGGCCCTCTACGGCGCGTTCTTGATCCGCTTCGATGGCCGCCTGCCGATGGCCTACCGCGGCGACATCCCGATCCTCCTGCTCCTGTTGATCCCGATCAAGCTCCTCTGGCACGCCACCTATCGCCTCTACCAGATCACCTGGCGCGCCGTGGGCCTGACCGAGGTCATCAACGTGGCGAAGGCCAGCACGCTGAGCCTGTTGTCGATCACCGCGGTCGTGCTCCTGTTCCGCACCTTCGACCCGCTGGCCGACTTTCCGCGCTCGGTTCTCCTGATGGACTACGTGCTGGCCGCCTGCGGCGTCACCGTGTTCCGCGCGGCCCGGCGCGGCTGGCACCTGCAGCGCGAGGCAGCCCGCAGCCGCCGCCTCAGCCGGGACGGCACGCGCCTGCTCATCTACGGCGCCGGCTCCGCCGGCGCGCGGATCGCCCAGACCATCCGGGAGGCCAGCGAGGCCCGCTACCGCCCCGTGGCGTTTGTGGATGACGATCCGGCGAAGCAGGGTGCCTACATCCAGGGGCTCAAGGTCCTGGGCGGGCGGGCCGCGCTTCCGCAGATCGTGCTGGACCGGGGGGTGGAAGAGGTGCTCATCGCCTTGCCCTCGGCCCCGCCGGAGGTGTTGCGCGAGATCATCAGTGTCGTGCGCGGCGCCGGCCTGCAGCGCATCAAAGTCCTGCCCGGCACCCAGGAGTGGTTGAACGGCCGCGTGACCCTGCGCGACATCCGCGATGTGAACCTGCAGGACCTGCTGGGCCGGCCGCCCGCGCGCATCCAGATCGACGCCCTGAAGACCTACTTCGCGGGGCGGCGGGTGCTGATCACAGGTGCGGCGGGGTCCATCGGGCAGGAACTGGTCCGGCAGCTGGCGCGCTTCCAGCTTGAGCAGATCATCGCCGCCGACATCAACGAGACGGGGCTGTTTGAGCTAGAGCAGGAGCTCCTGCGGGACTTTCCCGACACGGCGCTGCGCGCGGCGATCGTGGACGTGCGCGATGCGCGCAAGGTGGACTGGTTGCTGGCGCAGGTCCGTCCCCACCTGGTGTTCCACGCCGCGGCCTACAAGCACGTCCCGATGATGGAGCGCGAAGTGGAAGAGGCGGTGAAGACCAACGTCTTCGGGACCCAGCTGGCGGGGGAGGCCGCGCTCCGCCACGGCGTGGAGACCTTTGTCTTGATCTCCACGGACAAGGCCGTGAACCCCACCAGTGTCATGGGCCAATCCAAGCGGGTCGCCGAAGCGGTGACCCAGGCGCTGAGCCGGCGCGGGCGCACCCGGTTCCTGGTCGTGCGCTTCGGCAACGTGCTGGGCAGCCGCGGCAGCATCATTCCCGTTCTGCAGGAGCAGATCCGCACGGGCGGCCCCGTGACGATCACCCACCCGGACATGTCGCGCTACTTCATGAGCGTGGCCGAGGCGGTGCTGCTGGTGCTGCAGACGCCGCTGCTGGCCCGGCCGGGCGGCGTGTACATGCTCGATATGGGGGTCCCGGTGCGGATCGTGGATCTGGCGCAGGCGATGATCCGCCTCTCCGGGCTGGAGCCGGACAAGGACATCCCGATCGTGTTCACGGGGGTGCGCCCGGGCGAGAAGATGGAAGAGGACCTGGTGCTCCCGCAGGACACGCTGGTGGCCACCCCGTTCGAGCGCATCCTGGAGGTGCGGTCGGCGGAAGCGACGGACGAGGTCTCCCTGCGACTGGTGCTGCGTGAGCTGGAGAACCTGGTGCAGCAGATCGACGCCGACGGGATCCGCGCCCTGCTTTCCCGCATTGCCGGCGCCGCGACCGCGCCGCCCGGACTGACCGCGACCGCGGCGGCGCGTCCGGCTGACCCCGGGATGGGCGGGATGGTGCCGCCGCGGTAGCCGGCTGTGCGGTGGTTGATGCTGGCCACGCTCACCCTGCTGCTCGTGGCCCTGGCCATGCCGCAGTGGGCCCCCGTGCTCCTGCAGGGGCTGGGGGACTTCCTGGTGATCCGGGATCCCCTGGAACCTGCCGACGCGGTGATCGCGGTCAGCGGTGACGGCACGGGTGAGCGCGCCCGCGCCGCCGCGGCGCTGATCCGGGCCGGCTACGCGCCCTGGTTGATCCTGAGCGGCAGCACCGCCGGCCATGCGCGCGGCGGTGCGACCGCCGCCATGGTGCGGCAGGCGCGCGCCGCGGGAGTCCCGGAGGAGCG
>Ga0073934_10012430_pt1 | contig 10036 bp, 13 predicted proteins | sample LarsenN4metaG_FD_76834 | JGI IMG/M metagenome (GOLD analysis project Ga0073934, IMG submission 76834) | Hot spring sediment bacterial and archeal communities from British Columbia, Canada, to study Microbial Dark Matter (Phase II) - Larsen... ... | reverse complement strand
CGCCAGCCGGTCATGGAATAGGCCTTGGACACGCCGTTCAAGGTGAGCGTGCGCTCCTTAAGCCTAGGTTCGACCGCGGCGGGTGTGGCGAATTTGAATCCGTCATAGACGAGATGCTCATAGATATCGTCGGACAGCACCCAGACCCTGTCATGTTTCACCAACACGTCGGTGAGCGTCTTGATCTCGGCTTGGGTATAGGCCGCGCCGGTCGGATTCGACGGAGAGTTGAAAATAAACCACTTGGTCTTGGGCGTGATGGCGCGCGCTAAGGCTTCCGGTTTCAGCTTGAAGCCATCTTCGAGCTTGGTCTCGACGATGACCGGCTCCGCCCCGGCCAGAAGCACGATGTCGGGATAGCTCACCCAATAAGGTGACGGCACGATCACCTCGTCGCCTGGATTGAGCGTCGCCAGCAACGCGTTATAGAGGACCTGCTTACCGCCAGCGCCTACGGTGATCTCGGAGGGCTTGTAGTCGAGCCCATTCTCCCGCTTGAATTTTTGCGCGATGGCGCGCTTCAATTCGGGAATGCCGTCGACGGCGGTGTATTTCGTCTCGCCGCGTTCGATGGCCTCGATCGCCGCCCGCTTGATATTGTCGGGCGTGTCGAAATCGGGCTCGCCTGCGCCAAGGCCGATGACGTCGAAGCCGGCCGCCTTCAGCTCGCGCGCCTTGCTGGTAATGGCAATGGTGGGCGACGGCTTGACCCGTTCGAGCGTGCGAGCAACCAGTCCCATTTCGATCTCCTAGGAAGCGATAAATCCGAAGCGCTGGAGCCGGCGCACCCTATGCAAGGGTGCGATTTGCTGCAAGGCACAAAAATGCGCGGGCGTTAGGCACCCGCGCTGCTTCTCTTTTGGGCAATGATTGCGAGAACCTAAGCCGCTTCGCGGTTTAGCCTTCCTTCAGCAAGCTCGGTAAGCAAGCGATCGGCGTTGTATTCCTGGTCCAGATTCTGCTGGAGCAGATTCGCTGCGTCGCTCATCCCCAGCTGCCGCGCCCAGGCGATCAGCGTTCCGTAGCGGGCGATCTCATAATGCTCGACGGCCTGCGCATCGGCGATCATGCTGGCGTCGAGGACGTCTGGATCCTTCGCATCCTTCATATCCTCCTCGCCTTCCTCGATGATGCCCTTAATGGCAGGGCAGGTCTTGCCCGCAGGCTTGAGATCGCAAAGGCTAAATACCTGTTCGAGGCGCGCGACCTGACTCTCAGTTTCGCTGAGATGGCGCTCGAAAACTTGCCGCAATTCATCTGAGTCGGCCTTCTTGGCCATCTTCGGCAGCGCTTTCAGAATCTGCTTCTCGGCGTAATACATGTCCTTGAGCAAATTGATGAAGAGATCCTGCAACGATTTCATGGCGGTCATGGCTGGCGTAGCCTCCTTGACTTGGGGGTGAATGGCAGACCCGGTGCAACCTCGGCGAGGCGCTGGGCAACTCCTCCTTTAGCCGGCTAACTTGCGGCCTTGGCTTCCGGTTCCCCGCCCGGCCCTTCACGCCCGTCGGCTGCCGCATCCTTGTGCATAATCCAATTTGCGCCACAGTTGTGGCGGCAAGACGCGCGGACGAGCCACAATCCGGCTAAAGCTCCGCCCTATTGCCGTGATTGAGTCGCGACAGTGCCGATCACAAGGCCCTGAGTCGATGACCAAGCGACGCTTAGCTCCACGCTCCTATGAGCCTCCCGCAAAGTCGCTCTTCTATTCACTGATCGTGGGTCTCTGCTTCTCATCGGCCGCGCAGGCCGCTCCGATTGCCGCAGGCCAAGCGAGCCAGGCTACGTTGACCGTTATTCCACTCACACTGCTAAGCGCGGCGACGCTGGTCTTATGGGGTTGCCACCGCCGCGATTATGCCTCCCCGCGGCGGAACGGGAGGAGGATCTGATGTCGCGACGGGGGTCGGCGCAGCTCCTCCTCCTCTCTTTCCGCTCGCGCCGGGCGCGCGTTTGGATGATCGGAACGATGGTGGGCGCTGTTGCGGCAGTCGCGCTGGTCCAGGTCACCCCGACGTTCCTATTCCCAGCTGAGGCGGGCCTCATTCAGGCGCTCCGTCAGAGCGCTTGGCAATATGCTCTTGCGGGACTTCCCGAATCGTCACCCTTGCCTTGGGCAAACGGCGCGGCCAAGCCTGCGCCCTCTGTGCCTCGGCTTGGGCTCAGCGCTTCGCTTGTGAAGACGGGCACACCTAGCGGCGCAGGCGCATCCTTCATCACGCCTGGACCCGCGCAGGATCCGCATCTGCCTCCGAAGCTCAGCGAGGTGAATATTGGCGACCACATCACGGTGACGGCCGCGGACGGGTCGTCGCGCATCTATCGCGTGACCGGCTGCAAAATCGTCGATCCGCATTTGGCAGACCCCGGCTCCGACACGGACGCCGCTGACGGGTCTCTCGTTACCTGCCTGTCGCTCGATGCCCGCTTAGCAGGCTCGCTGCAACTCATCATTCAGGCGACAAGGACCGAGCCGGCACCGTCCGAGCCTGGCCCCGAACTTTAATCGCCGCGCTAACCGCCAATATTACTGGCGTTTCTTCTTCTTTTTCTTTGCAGGCGGTTTTGGCTCCACCGGAGGCGGCGTCGCCTCCACCGCTGCAGGCGCGCTTGCATCGGGCGGGCTGCTGTCGGCCTGCGTCGCCGAGGTCGCAGTGCCATCGGCGGGGGCCGCTTGCCCTGGGGGCGCGCCTTGCGGAGCGGCGCTATCTTGCGGCACAGCGCCCGGCGGAAGCGCGGCGGACGGTTCTCCGGGCACCGCCGGAGCGCCCTCAGGCGTCAGGCCGATGGCAGGAGCGGTTGGACGACGGTCGGCCTCGACCTTCTCCTTCAGCCTGTCCAGGCCGACGCTATATTCGGTGCCGACGAACCCGTCGAGCATCAAGGCCTTCCACCGCTTGAGCGGGCTCGACCCTGATTCGGAGGTGAAGCTCCAGGTCACTTTACTGCCGGAACCCTCAGGGCTAATCATCAAGGCGCCCTTTCCCTCCAGGCCGTTGAAATTGACGGCCAAATCGATGTTGCGATTGGGCTCGCTCTCGACAATTTCCATGCTGCCCGAGCCGATTGAGGGCTTGTCGCTCTTCCACTGGACCTGCGCGCCCTTGCCTTGCTCGGGGCCGCTGTAAGACATCTTCAGTTCGGGATCGCGCAACTGCCAGGGCGACCACTCGCTGAAATGATGCAAGTTATTGAGATAGGGGAAGACTGCCGATTCCGGCGCGTTGATCGACTTCGACCGGGAGACCGTTACGTGGGCCGGCAGTCCGAACGCCACGCCCGCCATGATCCCGACCAGGACGGCAAGCCCCAGGACCAACCGCATCATAGGACTCATACTTCGCCTCCTACCTCGCGGAAATATCCGACGTTCGCCTTCCGGAGGTTGGCCCCCCGCTCGACTAAAGTAAACCACTCGATTTTTCACAAAAAGCGATTACAGTCCGGCCGTCAACACGGAGGGAGGGGCTGGAAATGAACCTTTCGGCGCCAACAACGGCGGTTTTTTTCATCTCGGTGATTTTGGCGGCGTTGGCTATCATCGGCAAGTTTGCAGAGATCCCTTACATCACCGAATACGGTTTCTGGGTCGCCATCATCGCCTATGTCATCCTGGCGGCGGGCAACCTGTTCCGCGGCGTCTAGCCTTTTCGGTTCGGCGGCCTCCGGACTCGGCCTCCGGAGGCCCTGCATCCCATCGCAGAAAATTGCGGATTGTAAGGCACCGGGCAGAAGCTATGCCTGGCCACGGAACACCAATATCGCGCCGACGGCGATAAGGGCAAAGCCCGCTCCTTGTGTGAGATTGAGGGGCTCCTTGAAGTAGACCGCCGTAAACCCGGCGAACACCACGAGCGTAATCACCTCCTGTAGGGTCTTGAGTTCGGCGGGAGAATAGACCGCATTGCCGATCCGGTTCGCTGGCACGGCAAAGCAATACTCCACGAAAGCGATGCCCCAACTTGCCAGAACGACAGCAATGAGCGGCGTCGCCTTGAACTTGAGATGGCCGTACCATGCCAATGTCATGAAGAGATTGGAGCAGACGAAAAGGATGACCGGCGCGACATGAAGCCAGAAGCCGGGTGCGGCGGCAGGAGGAAACATTTGAACCCTCAAGGAGCGTTAAATTGCGCCCGGACGTTGGTGCTGTCCTAATTAGGACAGCACCCGGACGTTGAGAGGATTGTTGAGCCGAATCAAGGTTCCTTCCGCGCAAGTGATGCTGACATAACGTCGCGTACTAAGCCTGGAAAGATCTCATGCCCGAACTCTCAATCGATCCCGACTATGTCCGCAGGCTCATCGTCAAAGTGCGCTCTTTCATGGGCAAGGAAGAAACCGATCTGCCGGACGATGCCTCCAACCCCACCGATGACGAGATGCCGTCTTCTGCACTACAGGACGAAGCGTCCGATCTCAGCCGCGAGGAGGTGGTCGAGGAGATCAGGGGACTTGATCGCCGCGAGCAGGCGGAGCTGGTGGCGCTGATGTGGCTTGGCCGTGACGAAGGCGATCCCGAGGACTTCGAAGCGCTTGTCCGTGAAGCGCTGGAGCGGCGTGAGGTCCCGACCGAAGATTATCTCCTCGATCATCCGCTCGTCGCCGAGCACTGGCTCGAAGGCATGGAGCGCCTCGGCCTCGGCGGCCTTACGCAGGATTAGGGGAGCGGCAGTCGCTGGCGCTGCCACTCCCCAACCGCTCTACATATCGTCGTCTTCGCGCGCCCAAGACGGCCGGTAAGGCTGATGGGCCGGGCTTGCCGGAGAAGCCGGCGCTGCCGGACGCGGTGCCGCCGGAGACGGTCCGCCGCCGCCCGTCGGGGCTGCCGGCCGCGGCGGCACACCGCCGCCGCCCATGCCGGGCGAGGATGCTGGCCGAGGGGCCATCGATGGCGCCGCAGGTGCCGGTGCCGCAGGCTTGGGGGCCGGGGCCATCGGCTTGGCTGCAGCCATTGGTTTCGCCGCTGCTTTAGCTTTGCGGGCGGGTGCCTTGCGCGCCGCAGGTTTCCGCGCCGCCGCCTTCTTGGCCGTCTTACGCGCCGAGGTCTTGCGCGCAGCCGCTCTCTTTGCCGGTTTGCGGACCGCTTTTTTCGCTGCCGTCTTCTTGCGCGCGCTGGTCTTTTTCGCGCCGGTCCGGCGCGCGCTCGCGCTCTTTGCCTTCGTCTTCCTACCCGTCGTGCGTTTCTTCCCACTCGTTCTGGTAGCCATGGCTTGTGCTCCGATTCTGCTCCGATGCCGCACTCGACTGCCCAAACTGACGCGTCCTTGTACGAATCACGCTCTCACTGGTCCAGGCTTGCCGTCCCATAGGCCGAGTCAACGTCTTTTTTCGCATTATACGATGATCGTGAGCGAAAGTGGCAATTTGCAGCATCGTCTCAGCGAGATTTTGCATCGAGACCGATCCCTTGCACTAACCGTCAGTTCCATCCCTCCCCTTGATGGGGAGGGCGGCGAGGACGAGCGAAGCGAAATCCGAGCCGGGTGGGGTGGCAGCCCCCCATCCCGACGCCACCTTCGGCGTCGCCGGACCTCCCCACGAGGGGGAGGTACAGGAGTTTGTTGCTGCGGTTCGATCAGACATACGTGCTCCTTACCGCGATGCGTTCCAGCATCCGGGTTTTGCTCTTCTCCCCTCGGGCATGAGGGGGGTGGCGCGCCGAAAGGCGCAAACCTAATGGTGTCCGCGATCTGTTTCCAAATCGCGGCGGGCGCCTCTCGGCGCGCCAACAGCGGCGTCTTTGGTCGGCACCGGGCCCCGCTTTCGATTGGTCTTACCGCGCTCGCCGGAGGCCCGGCCAGCGCGAGGCCAAGTCGTCAGCCAGCTCCTGGCGGGGACTCATAGTGGTCCCGGGGGGAGCCCCGATGCGGCCCGAGTGTCCGGTTGCGAACCAGACCCGCGGGCGCCGCCCCCCGTCCCGCCATTACGAGCGCCTCGCGATGACGCCCCTTAACTGGACGAGGTGCGAGCATTTTGGACGAGGCCAGAGCAGCGGGGATAAGTTTTTCATACCTCCGTGTGGCAAGGTCCGATGATGCCGAGCCGCCTGCGGCGGAGGCAGCCTCGTCGTGGGGGCAGCTTCACTCCATCTGACTCGGGGTACGGTTCCGCAATCAATCCTCTTGCCGAAGCGCCTTGAGGATATCCTCGATCGCCATGCGATGGCGGAAGTCGGGGTCCACGAAGCGGGCTTTGACCCGGCCGTCCTTGCCAACCACCAAGGTGGCAGGGATGGGTAAGAGCCATCCGCCATGTCCCTGGAAGCGCTCAAGATTGATACCGAACTTCCGGTAGGCCTCCTTGATCTTGTCGCCGACCCAGAACACGAGGCCGAGGGAGAAGGCATAAGAAAGATCGAGGTCGGTCAGCACTCTGAAGGGCAGCCCACGGCTTTCACGCAAGGCGCGGGCGTAGCGCGCGGTCTCCGGCACGATGGAAACCACCTCCCCGCCCGCCGCGACAATCTCCGGATAGGCCCGCGCCAGCGCATGCAGCTCAAGCCCGCAATAGTCGCACCAAAGCCCGCGATTGAAACTGACGACGAGCGGTCCCTTGCCAAGGAGCGAGGCCAGATCGACCAGATGGCCTTCGCTGTCCGTCATCAGGAAATCCGGCAGTTGCTCGCCGATAGCCGGCACGAGAAGATCGGCATCGCTCGCCTTCAGGCGTTCAACCAGCTCGTCATAGCTCGACTCGATATCCGGGAGGAGCCGGCGCGATTCGGCCAGATACGTCTTCAGCCGCTCGCCAAGCGGTGCATTAAGGGTGTCGGCCTTTTTGAACGCTTCGGCCAGGGATTCTTCAAGCGATTTCGCTTCAGCCAAACCTGTCCTCCAAAGGCCCGCTGGGCCTCCCGACCCCAGGCAATGCAGCATCCACGCCCTTCCCAACGGTATAAGAGCCAAACCGCTTGGGTGTCGAGGGCTACATCGCCGTCTTACGGCGGAGGCCAGTTCGGCGGCATTTGGCGTAGCGCCTGATCGAACGGATAGGGCGAGATACGAACCTCGCCAGTGAAGGGGTAATCGAAGGCAATCCCGAGCAGCATGGCAAGCGCGACGAGCTCGGCCAGTGCAGCGGTCATGAGCACCTGCGCGACACGATTGGTCGAGCCGAAAAAGGAAGGGTAGCCGAGGGTAATCAGGCCGCCGACGATCAGCACGAACCATAGAATGTTGGGCATCGAGCCATCGGAACTGTCCAGCCTTTCGTTGCGATTGTCGGTCATCACCGCGAGGAGCCTGAGGGCATCCTGGTAGAGCGCCAATTCCTGCCAGCCTTGCGGGTTGACGCTGAAGACCGCCCGGCTCAGCTGGTCGAGATCCTTGATGACGGCGTCGCTCGGTTCGCCAACAGCCATGGTCCGCCATTCCTGCTCGCGTACGTCGTTCGCGTAGGCGACAAGATGCTCCCGGATCTCGCTGCCGCTCTCTCCTGGAAGGGCGAAGGTGAGCCGGTGCAAATCGACGACCGCTTTGGCTTCGTCGCGAACCGCCGTTTCGGTCTTGCGGAAATCCTCCCACACAGCGATGACCACGAACGCCAGCAAAACTGCATAGAACACGCCGATCACGGCGAATTTGAACCCGGCAACCTCGTTGTTGAGGCTCAAGCGGTCAACGCCATAGATGGCGCGCGTCGCCAGCATGAGACCAATGCTGTAGCCGGCCGCACCGACGATCAGGAACAGGGCGGTCACCCAAAGCGGCACGTCATGCAAGGTGTGAAGCAGCATGGCGCACTCGATGCCTAACGCGTCGTAAGCCTGGCCGCGTCGCTATCGCTGAGCCTCCAACGCGCGAGACGCAGCCGTTCCAGCCAAGCCCCGCCTAGGCCGAGTGCCGTGGCCACGAGCGCGGCCAGAGCGAGACTCCCCCAGAAAGAATAGTCGAGCCAGAACCAAAAGACGGCGAAGCTGATGAGAGACCCCAAACAGGCGCCAAGGATGCCCCAGCCGTAGTAATCGAGCTTGCCGCGCAACAACGCATGAAAGTCGAGCGGCTTCCCACAGCGCTTGCAGTACTTAACGCGCTTGATCTTGCCGATGTCGCGCTCGAGGTTCCCCGACCAGCTAACGCCCTCGCCGACAACCGAAATGCCGGAGCTCAACATTAGAATCGAGTCGTCCTTCTCGAACTGAGCGAAACAATTTGGGCAACAGAACGTGGGGTTTATCTTGGCCATGGCGGATGCCTTCCTCTCGATCGTGTAGAGAGTAGCATGGCAGCAGGTGCGAGGCTTCGGGTCATCGGCGCTCTCGCCGATGGTTGAAGGGCCTCTAGCCAAGCCCCTTCCCTCCCGCCATATTCGGGCCATGCCCCATCGCATCGCCAGAACCTTCGGCTCCCGCGCCGAGCCGCGCGCCGTCACCTCGATTGTGCTATTGTAGATTGTGCTATTAGTATTTGTATCTAGGCGAGTCCGGGAGCGAATGACGTGTTGCAGATCGAGTTTGAGCAGGAGACTGATGGCCGCTGGATTGCAGAGGTCACGGCGTTGCCCGGGGTGATGGCCTATGGCGCGAGCAGAGAGGAGGCTCGTAGCAAGGTTGAAGCGCTAGCGCTCCGCACGCTGGCTGACCGCTTAGAGCATGGGGAGCAAGTTCCCGAATTGAGCGCGCTGTTCGTAGCGGCATGAGTCGCTGGAAATCGCTTCGCGCGCGGCAAGTTCTCGCTGCCTTACAGGGCATAGGATGGTCCATCAAGCGGCATGGGGCTGGTTCGCATCGCGTGTTAAAGCGCGACGGTTGGCCCGATTACGTATTCGCCTTTCAAGACAATGAGGAGATTGGGTTGAAAATGCTGGCGCGAATCGCACGCCGGACCGGCCTTTCCCCCGAAGACCTCTAATGTTGTCGGAGTCGGCCATGACACGCGATCAGATGGTGGAAATTGCTAGAACCCACGTCGAGCGGCACATGAAGATCCCAGATGGCAGCTTGCCCGATGAGATTTACGACTCGGCTTACTTACTGGCTTCTCAGCGGCTCCGCGAAGCGGGTGCGCAATGGCCTGACGTGGACGCGATTGCCGCCAAAGTGGCGCGAGACCTAGCTGAGAAGTTCGCCGCAGACATGTCGCCAGGAAAAAGGCGCTAATGGTAATAGACGGAGAGAAATGGGAGGCGGACTATGATCGGCTTCAACTACCTCCTGCGGAGCGCGGGGATTGATCTCGCCCGCGCTAGACTTGTCCGCCATCAGGACAACCGAGCGCCAACTGGAAGGACTCCCTACGACCTTTGGATTGCGGCCGACGGCCGGCTTGAATCGTATCAACGGATTCAGAGCAAGGATCGATTCAAGGGCGCGGACTGGATTATTGCTTTCGTCGCAACTCCGCTCGATGAAGCGCTGTTCGTCGGAAGCTATCGGGTGCGCGGCATCGGCAAGGTGCCTCCCGGGACCTCTGATCCTGTGGGCGGTCATGATGTAACAGGTCTCTTCTTATATGACTTGGAGCCCGATCAAGCGCTTCAGGAATATGTCGGTCGCATCATCATTGATTGGGGAATGGGGTTCAGAGCATGGGTTCAGCGGCCGGACAGCCAAGATAAGCCGAGAATCGAAATACGTCGGAAAGCGTGCGAGCCACCCTTTCCCGGCTTTCTGTCCTTCTCATGGCCCATCCGTGAACTATCTTCCGTCCCACCGTCATGGCGCGGAGCATTATCAGCAGTCGGAGGTGTGTACCTACTAGTGTGTCGTTCAACCGGGAAACAATACGTCGGTTCTGCGTATGGAGCCGGAGGCTTTTGGTCGCGATGGGAGGACTATTACCGGACTGGGCATGGCGGCAACGAGGGTTTGAAACTCGTCTCGGACAGCGACTACCAGGTATCTGTGCTGGAAGTCGCTTCGTCCTCGTTGAATGCTGAGCAAATCATCGCTCTGGAGGAACGCTGGAAGGATAAGCTACTCACAAGAGAGTTCGGTCTCAACTGTCCAGCAGGTCGCTCCCAGGCAGCACCGATTCACGCATCTTAGAGTATCGCCTGCAGTCCACATACCATTTGGTAGCTGGCAGTCGCTATG
>Ga0073934_10012429_pt1 | contig 10036 bp, 9 predicted proteins | sample LarsenN4metaG_FD_76834 | JGI IMG/M metagenome (GOLD analysis project Ga0073934, IMG submission 76834) | Hot spring sediment bacterial and archeal communities from British Columbia, Canada, to study Microbial Dark Matter (Phase II) - Larsen... ... | reverse complement strand
GCCGCGCTGCAGGCGCTGCGCGCGGCGCGCGAACCGGTACCGGCGGCCGTGCCGGCCGACGTGATCGAGCTGTCGCCCGCACCGTCGAGCGCAGCGCCGCCACCGCCTCCTGCCGCGCTGCCGCCCGCCTGAGCGGCCGTACCCGCATGGACATCGGACTCGTCATCGTCGGCGACGAAATCCTCTCCGGCAAGCGCGTCGACAAGCACATGGCCAAGGTCATCGAACTGCTCGGCGCGCGCGGCCTCGCGCTCGCGTGGGCACGCTACGTCGGCGACGACCGCGCGCGCATCACCGCCGCGCTGCGCGACGCCTTCACGGGCGGCGACCTCGTGTTCTCGTGCGGCGGCATCGGGGCCACGCCCGACGACCACACGCGCCAGTGCGCGGCCGCGGCGCTGGGCCGCGAGCTCGGCCTGCACCCGGGCGCCAAGGCGCTGATCCTCGAGCGCATGCGCGACGTGGCCGCGGAGCAGGGTGTGCCGTTCGAGCCCGACCGGCCCGACAACCTGCACCGGCTCAACATGGGCGTGTTCCCGGCCGGCGCCGAGCTCATCCCGAACCCGTACAACAAGATCCCGGGCTTCAGCGTCGATCACGTGCACTTCGTGCCCGGCTTTCCGGTGATGGCCTGGCCGATGATCGAGTGGGTGCTCGACCACCGCTACGCGCACCTGCACCGGCGCGACGCCTACGCGGAGCGCTCGGTGGTGGTGTACGGCTCGATGGAGGCCACGCTCACGCCGCTGATGGAGGCCATCGAGGCGAAGCACGGCGGCGTGCGCGTGTTCAGCCTGCCCAGCGTCGACGACCCCACGCACGGCCGCCACATCGAGCTCGGCGTCAAGGGCGAGCCCGCTCGCGCGGCGGCCGCCTACGCCGACCTGCTGGCCGGGCTCCACGCGCTGGGCGCGCGCCTGGGCCCCGAGCTGGTGCGCTGAGCGCGCCAGAGAGCGCACCGTCATTGGGCGTACCATCGCCCTTCGCCGGTGCAGATGCAACCGCCGCAGCGCGCGCCGATGCCCCGAAACGGGCACGCAACCTGCTAAATAGCGGCGCGCTTTTCGGGGTCCGCGAGGACCGTCGAAGCCACGCGATCACAACCCGACCCACTCAACCACGCAGCCCCCGCTAGGAGATACCTGATGGCCAAGACCGTCGCCGACGTCATGAAGATGGTGAAGGACAACGAGATCAAGTTCGTCGACTTCCGCTTCACCGACACCCGCGGCAAGGAACAGCACGTGACGGTGCCGATCTCGGCGTTCGACGAAGACAAGTTCACGGCCGGCCACGCGTTCGACGGTTCGTCCATCGCCGGCTGGAAGGGCATCGAGGCGTCCGACATGCTGCTGATGCCCGATGCGAACACCGCGAACGTGGATCCGTTCTTCGAGGAGCCCACGCTCATCCTCACCTGCGACGTGCTCGAGCCCGGCGACGGCAAGCCCTACGAGCGCGACCCGCGTTCGCTGGCCAAGCGCGCCGAGGCCTACATGAAGGCCTCGGGCCTGGGCGACGCGGCGTATTTCGGCCCCGAGCCCGAGTTCTTCGTCTTCGACAGCGTGCGCTGGAACGTCGACATGTCCGGCTCGTTCTCGAAGATCGAGTCCGAGGAAGCCGCCTGGAACACCGGCAAGGAGTACGAGCACGGCAACTCCGGCTACCGCCCGACCGTCAAGGGCGGCTACTTCCCGACCCCGCCGGTCGACAGCATGCAGGACATGCGCTCGGAGATGTGCCTGATCCTCGAGTCGCTCGGCATTCCGGTCGAGGTGCATCACCACGAGGTCGCCAACGCCGGCCAGATGGAGATCGGCACCAAGTTCTCGACGCTCGTGCAGCGCGCCGACTGGCTGCAGCTGCAGAAGTACGTGATCCAGAACGTCGCGCACGCGTACGGCAAGACCGCGACCTTCATGCCCAAGCCGATCGTCGGCGACAACGGCTCGGGCATGCACGTGCACCAGTCGGTGTGGAAGGACGGCAAGAACCTGTTCGCCGGCGACGGCTACGCGGGCCTCTCCGAGTTCGCGCTGTACTACATCGGCGGCATCATCAAGCACGCGCGCGCGCTGAACGCGATCACGAACCCGGGCACCAACAGCTACAAGCGCCTGGTGCCGGGCTTCGAGGCGCCGGTGAAGCTGGCCTACAGCTCGCGCAACCGCTCGGCGTCGATCCGCATCCCGTACGTGGCCAACCCGAAGGGCCGCCGCATCGAGGCACGCTTCCCCGACCCCCAGGCCAACCCCTACCTCGCGTTCAGCGCGCTCTTGATGGCCGGCCTCGACGGCGTGGAGAACAAGATCCATCCGGGCGAGGCCGCCACGAAGGACCTGTACCACCTGCCGCCGGAAGAGGACGCGAAGATCCCGACCGTCTGCCACAGCCTCGACCAGGCGCTCGAGTACCTCGACAAGGACCGCGCGTTCCTCACCAAGGGCGGCGTGTTCACCGACGGCTACATCGACGCCTACATCGAGCTCAAGATGCAGGAGGTCACGCGCTTTCGCATGACCACGCATCCGGTGGAGTTCGACATGTACTACAGCCTGTGAGCTTTGCCGCAGGCACGACGGGGGCGGCCGCGGCCGCCCCTTTTTCTTCCGCACACCGCTTGCGCGACAATGGCGCATGCCTCGGTCGCACCTGCTGAACGTCTCGCTCCGGCGCCTGCCGGTCACCCTCGTGGTGCTGCTGGCGGCCGGCGGCGCGTCGGCGCAGCCCGCCCACTCGACCGTCTACCGCTGTCCCGGCCCGCCGGTGCTCTACACCGACTCGCTCACGCCGGCCGAAGCGAAGGAGAAGGGCTGCAAGGTGCTCGAAGGCGCGCCGGTCACGGTGATCCAGGGCGCCCCGCCGCGCGCCCGCACGCCGGCACCGGTGGTGGGCCAGCCGCCGCCGGCGCGTCCGGCCGATTCGCGCGTCGATCCGGCCGACCAGCGCGCGCGCGACTCCGACGCCCGCCGCATCCTCGAAGCCGAGCTCAAGCGCGAGGAAGAACGCCTCGTGCAGATGAAGCGCGAGTTCAACGACGGCCAGCCCGAGCGCCGCGGCGACGAGCGCAACTACCAGAAGTACCTCGACCGGGTCGAGGAGATGAAGGCCGGCATCGCGCGCAGGGAGGCCGACATCGCGGCCATCAAGCGCGAGCTCGCCAAGCTGCCGCCGACACCCGGGGTGTCGCCCACCAGCTCGCAGTGAACGCGCGCGGGCGCGCCGCCGCAGCGTGACCACGCCCGACGACCACGGCGCCGCCTGGAGCGCCTTCGACCACCTGGCCACGATGGTGGCCGTGGTGCGCGCCGACGGCCAGTGCCTGTTCGCCAACGCGGCCTTCGAGAACACGCTGGGCCTGTCGCGCCGCTCCATCCTGCGGGGCTCGCTGTACGACTGGCTCGAGGACTCTCCCATCGTGCGCGAGACCGTCGCCGCGGTGGCGCGCAACGAGTTCGCCACCAGCCGCTTCGAGACGGTGCTGCGGCGCCAGCCGGGCGGCACGACCGAGTCGCCGCTGCCGGTGCACGCGATCGTGAACCAGATGGACGCGCCCGACCGCGTGCTGGTCGAGCTGGTCGAGATCGAGCAGCAGACGCGCCAGGACCGCGAGGAGCGCGCGCTCGGCCAGGTGCAGCTCACGCGCGAGCTGGTGCGCAACCTCGCGCACGAGATCAAGAACCCGCTCGGCGGCATTCGCGGCGCGGCGCAGCTGCTGCAGATGGAAGTCGAGAGCCGCTCGCTCACCGAGTACACGCAGGTCATCATCCACGAGGCCGACCGCCTGCAGGCGCTGGTCGATCGCCTGCTCGCACCGCACCGCAGGCCGCACGTGGTGAGCGACGTCAACATCCACGAGGTGTGCGAGCGGGTGCGCGCGCTGATCCTGGCCGAGTTCCCGAAGGGCCTCGCGGTCGAGCGCGACTACGACATCTCGATCCCCGAGTTCCGCGGCGACCGCGAGCAGCTCATCCAGGCGGTGCTCAACATCGCGCACAACGCGGCGCAGGCGCTGGCCGAGCGCATCGCGGCCGGCGACGCGCGCATCCGTCTCAAGACCCGCATCGCGCGCCAGGTCACCATCGGCAAGCAGCGCTGGCGACTGGCACTGGAATTGCATATCCAGGACAACGGGCCCGGCGTGCCCGAAGCCATCCGCGATCGCATCTTCTACCCGCTGGTGTCGGGGCGCGACGGAGGCTCGGGTCTCGGACTCACCCTGGCGCAGACCTTCGTGCAGCAGCATCACGGCATGATCGACTGCGACAGCCGTCCCGGAGACACGACGTTCCGACTCGTCATCCCGCTGCCTTGAAACCCGCCGGAGCCCGATGAAACCGATCTGGATCGTCGACGACGATCAATCCATCCGATTCGTGCTGGAGAAGGCGCTCGCGCGCGAGGACTTGCCCGTGCGCAGCTTTTCCAGCCCGCGCGACGTGCTCGCGGCGCTCGACGACGACGCGCCGCAGGTGCTGGTGAGCGACATCCGCATGCCCGGCGGCTCGGGCATCGACCTGCTCGGCAAGGTCAAGGAGCGCCACCCCGGCCTGCCGGTCATCGTGATGACCGCGTACTCCGATCTCGACAGCGCGGTCTCCGCGTTCCAGGGCGGCGCGTTCGAGTACCTGCCCAAGCCGTTCGACGTGACCAAGGCAGTCGAGCTCATCCGGCGCGCGGTCGACGAGAGCCTGCGCGAGGAAGTGCGCGAGGAGAAGTCGCGCGAGATGCCCGAGATGCTCGGGCAGGCGCCGGCGATGCAGGACGTGTTCCGCGCGATCGGCCGGCTCAGCCAGAGCATCGTCACCGTGCTCATCACCGGCGAGAGCGGCTCGGGCAAGGAACTCGTGGCGCGCGCGCTGCACAAGCACAGCCCGCGCGCGAGCGGCCCGTTCGTCGCGATCAACACCGCCGCGATCCCGAAGGACCTGCTGGAAAGCGAACTCTTCGGCCACGAGCGCGGTGCCTTCACCGGCGCGCAGACCATGCGCCGCGGCCGCTTCGAGCAGGCCGACGGCGGCACCTTGTTCCTCGACGAGATCGGCGACATGCCGTTCGACCTGCAGACGCGCCTGCTGCGCGTGCTGAGCGACGGGCAGTTCTACCGCGTCGGCGGGCACGCGCCGCTGAAGAGCAACGTGCGCGTCATCGCGGCGACGCACCAGAACCTCGAGCAGCGCGTCAAGGACGGCTCGTTCCGCGAAGACCTGTTCCACCGGCTCAACGTCATCCGGCTGCGGCTGCCGCCGCTGCGCGAGCGGCGCGAGGACATCCCGTCGCTGGCCCGGCACTTCCTCGCCCGGAGCGCGGCGGAGCTGGGCGTCGAGGCCAAGCGCATGACCGACGCGGCGCTCGAGCGCCTGTTGTCGTTCGACTTTCCCGGCAACGTGCGCCAGCTCGAGAACCTGTGCCACTGGCTCACGGTGATGGCGCCGGCGCAGGTGATCGAACCGAAGGACCTGCCACCGGAGCTGCTCGAGTCGTCGGTCTCGCGTGCCGCGCCGCCGGCCGTCGACGGCACGGGCGCCGCGGCCACGGCCGCGGGTGCCGTGGCCGCCGGCGCGGGCGCTGGCGCGGGCACCGGCGAGACGGCGCGGCCGCACTGGCTGGTCGACCTCGAGCGCGAGTCGCGCGCCATGCTCGAAGCGCGCGTGCCCGGCGTGTGGGAAGCGCTCACGCGGCGCTTCGAGGCGCAGCTCATCCACACCGCGCTCGAGATCACGCGCGGCCGGCGCATCGAGGCGGCACAGCGCCTGGGCATCGGCCGCAACACGATCACGCGGAAGATCCAGGAACTCGGTCTGGACGACTGAGGCGCGCGAGCGCCTCGCGCATGCGCCGCTCGCTGCCGAAGCCGGCGGCGCGTGTCGCGGCGCTGCGCGACGCGCCGCGCTCGAGCGACTCGCGCGCCAGGGTCGCGCGCAGGTGTTCCACGTACGCGCGCGGCGTGGTGCCGACCTGCTCGCGGAACAGCCGGCCGAGGTGACGCGGCGTCACGTGCGCGAGCGCGGCCAGCCGCTCGACGCTCCAGTCGGCGCCGGGCCGCGCGGCCACCGCGTCCTGCACGCGATGCAGCGCAGGATGCAGGTGGTCGCGGAATGCGAGCAGCGGCGAGTCCTGCGGCGCGTCGGCCGGGCGGCGCGAGTACGCGACCATCGTGCGCGCCACCGACTGCGCGAGCGCCTCGCCGCACACCCGTGCCACGCCGTGCAAGGCGAGGTCGATCCCGGCAGTGATGCCGGCACTCGTGGCCACCGGTCCGTCCTCGACGAACACGCGGTTGGGCAGCACCTTCGCCGTCGGCGCGAGGCGCGCCAATGCGTCGAGCAGTTCGTGATGCGTGGTCACCTGCCGCGTCCCGAGCAGACCGGCGTCGGCCGCGAGCAGGGCGCCGACGCACACGGTCAGCAGACGGTGCACGCCGTGCGGCTCGTGCAGCGCGGGGCCCAGCGTGCGCGCGAGCCAGTCGCGCGTCGCCAGCCACGGCCGCTGGCGCGCCAGCACCGCGTCGGCCTCGCCGGGGCGGCCGAGCAGCATCACCCAGCTCGTCGAATCGAGCCGTGCCGGCAGCGTCTCGATCGGCCCGAGACCCAGACCCACCGACGAGCGCACCTGCTCGACGGGCCCGATGAACCGCAGGCGGAAGGCCGGCGCGCGCCCGAGCCGCTGCAGGTGCTGGTTGGCCAGGCGAAAGGTCTCGGCCGGCCCGGCGAGATCGAGCAGCAGCGAGTCGGGCAGCACGACGAACAGGACGTCGATCACGGCCGTCCGCTGATGCTCGTCCGCTCGTGCCCGTCGGTTCATGCCCGTCGGTTCATGAGATGGTGGGCTCCGCGACGCGGGCGCGCGCGAGCGCCTGTTCGACGGTGCACACCGTCGCGAAGCGGCCGTGCAGCACGGTCTCGGTACGCTCGCGCAGCTGCTCGGCGGTGACCGGGCGGCCGGACGGCGAACGCATGTCGAAGGTGAGCGTGGCGTCGGTGACGTAGTCGACCTCCCAGCCTTCGTCGCTGGCGTGGCGCGCGGTGGTCTCGCAGCACTGCTCGGTGCGGATGCCGCTGACGATGAGCCGCTCGATGCCGTGCGACGTCAGCCACTCACCGAGGCCCGTGCCGACCAGCGCGCTGTGGCGATGCTTCTCGAACGTCACCGCGATCGGCAGGTCCTTCAGCCCGTCGATCGGACGGATGAGTCCGCTCGAGCGCGCGAACGGGTTGTCCGGATGATCGGGGCCGTCGCTGTGGAAGATGCGCACGATCGGGATGCCCGCCGCTGCACAGCCGTCGGCCAGCGCGTGCAGGCGCTCGAAGAACACCGGCACGCCGGCCTCCGTCCAGTAGGGCCGGTGGCGGAACGATTGCTGGACATCGATGAGCAGCAAGGCGGTGCGGGACATGGCGGGCTCCGTTGGGTGAATGTAGCCCGATGATCGGCGCCGTGACGGCGGTGCGAAAGCGCCGCGGCGGACCCGTTCGAACGGAAACCGGACATCGGACGACGTAGCGTCGCCGGCGCGGCCCCGGGTGCACGGCGTGCGCGGACCTGCCGCAGGCGCGACGCGATCCACGCGGTCGCGCGCGCCGACGTGTACGCCGGGAGCGACGGCGTCGCGAGCCTGGTGGCCGTGGCGACGACGACCTCGCGGCCGTTCGACGCGACGCTGCGCGCTGCCGGCCGAGCCTCGCTCAGTCGGCGATCTCGACGATCACCGGCGCGTGGTCGCTCGGTCGTTCGTTCTTGCGCGGCGCCTTGTCGATGGTGCAGGCCGTGACGCGCGACTTGAGCGCGTCGCTCACCAGGATGTGGTCGATGCGCAGTCCCTGGTTCTTGCGGAACGCGAGATTGCGGTAGTCCCACCAGCTCCAGCTCCTGGGCGGCTGCTCGAACAGCCGGAACGCGTCGTGCAGCCCGAGCGCGAGCAACTGGCGGAAGTGCTCGCGTTCCTCGTCGGTGCAGTGGATCTGCCCGGCCCACGCCAGCGGGTCGTGCACGTCGCGATCTTCCGGCGCGACGTTGAAGTCGCCCATCAGCACGAGCTGCGGGTGCGTCGCCAGCTCCTCGCGCAGCCAGTCGCGCAGCGCGCGCATCCACGACAGCTTGTATTCGAACTTGTCGGTGCCGGGCGCCTGGCCATTGGGGAAGTACGCGCCGATCACGCGCAGCCCGCCGACGGTGCCGCCGATCACGCGCGCCTGCTCGTCGGCGAAGCCGACGATGTTGCGCACCACGTCCGTGGCCGGCACGCGCGACAGCAGCGCCACGCCGTTGTAGGTCTTCTGCCCGAACCACTGCGCCTGATAGCCGGCCTCGGCGATCTCGGCCTGCGGGAACTTGTCGTCGGTGAGCTTGGTTTCCTGCAGCACGATCGCGTCGACCGGATGGGCGGCGAGCCAGTCCAGCAGCTGCGGCAGGCGCACGGCGAGGGAGTTGACGTTCCAGGTCGCGAGTTTCACGGATCGCATCCAGCGGTGAGAGGTTCAGGCAGCGCTGCGGCCGCCCGCAGCGAGATGGCGGCGATCGTACTGGCTGGCGGGCCGACAGGCTGACGGGCCCGGGCCACCGGCGGGCTGCCGACGAACCGGTCGGCCGTGCCGTACGCCGGCGCGATGCGGTATCGGCTCGACACAACTTCGTGCCCCGCGGCGTATCGGTTGCAGATTCCGTGTATCCGTCCGGCCACTCGCTCCGTACATGATCTGCGCCGTCCTGGTTGGCGCGACATCTTGCGTCGGAGCGTCCGAATGAGCCTCATCCACGTGGTCGAAGACGATGACATCTGTGCCGAAGCGGTGGCCAGGGCGCTGAGCGGCAGTGGCCACGACGTCCGGGTGTTCGGCGCGCCGCACGCGCTGTTCTACGCGATACAGAAGATGCCGCCACGCTGCGTCATCGTGGACTGGATGCTGCCCGAGATGACCGGGTTCGACGTCGTCAAGCGGCTGCGGCAACTGCTGGGCAGCCGGGTCGGGATCATGATGCTCACGGCCGTGGACGCCGAGGACAAGGTCGTCGAGGCGCTCGAAGCCGGCGCCGACGACTACATGGTCAAGCCCGTGACGGACGCGATTCTCGCCGTGCGGGTCGCGGCGCTGCTGCGTCGTCTGGTGCCCGAGCAGGTGGCCAAGGCCAGGCGCATCGAGATCGGCGAGTACGCGCTCGACATGAGCACCCGCAGCGTCCGCGTCGGCGGCATGCCGGTCGAGCTCGCGCCGCGCGAGTTCGACCTCGCCTGGACGCTGTTCTCCCAGCCGTCGCGCCTGTTCACCAAGCAGGAGTTGCTCGCGTCGATCTGGGGCAAGCACACCGAGTACGGAACCCACACGATCGCGCAGCACGTCTATGCGTTGCGCAAGAAGCTCGCGCTGAACGAACACGGCTTCTCGCTGCTGTCGGTGTACGGCACCGGCTATCGCCTCGAGCGCGTGGGCAACACGTTCGGCATGAAGGACGCGGCGACCGCCACGCACTGAGCTTCGATCGGTTCCTGCCGTCGACGATCGACGGGGCCGCACGACGGCCTCGCGTGCGCCTGTGCGCGCCTGCTTGCGCCGCGCGCGAAGCGACCATCAGCAACGTTCACCGATGCGCCGCGAGCACGCGTTGCCGCATGGACCGACGCACCACCCGTCGATATAACGCGCACACCGGATCGTGACGTACGTCACGGTCGAACGTCAGGGGAGGTCGGGTGTGATCAGTGCGCAAGCAACGGCGCCGCGGGCCACGGGCTCGCGGTCGCAAGGGCTGACGGCCATCATCGAGCTGCTGCTGCGCGCAGCGGGTCACATGCGGGCCGTGCCGCAGCGCCGGCGTCGGCCGGCATCGCAGGACGCCGGCCACGACGGCCTGCCGAGCGCAGCGGAGTTCGCGTCGGGCTCCTACCTGCAGCGGGTGCGCATGCTGTCGCGTCTTTCGCCGGCACGCGAGGTCGAGCTCGTGCTGCGCGCGCGGTCGACCGCGCTCGACGACCTGCAGCGCGAGGCCGCGCGCCGCGAGGTCATCCGCGCGAACCTGTGGGTCGTCCCGGTGATCGTGC
>Ga0073934_10012427_pt1 | contig 10037 bp, 9 predicted proteins | sample LarsenN4metaG_FD_76834 | JGI IMG/M metagenome (GOLD analysis project Ga0073934, IMG submission 76834) | Hot spring sediment bacterial and archeal communities from British Columbia, Canada, to study Microbial Dark Matter (Phase II) - Larsen... ... | reverse complement strand
GTTCGGCGAAGTCGAGGCCATAGCCAACGACAAAGACGTCGGGAATCACGAAGCCGACATAATGGGCCCGGACGCGCTCGACGCGTCGTGAAGGTTTGTCCAGGAGCACGCAAACGCGGATGCGCTTTGGCTTGAGGGCACGGAGTTTCGGCAAAACCCGCGCCAGCGTTCTGCCGGTGTCGAGAATATCATCAATCAGCAGAACCTCCCTGCCGCGAACACTGAGACGCAGTTCTTTCGTGAACACCAGTTCTCCCGATTCGGTTCCCGCGCCGTAGCTGGAGACCCCCATAAAGTCAAGCCGCAGCGGCAATGACAGGCTGCGGATGAGGTCGGCCAGGAACATGACCGTGCCGTTCAGCAGAGAGACAACGACCAATTCGCGTCCGGCGTAATCCCGCTCGATGCGGCGAGCCAGGCTGCGGACACGCCTGGCGATTTTCCCGGCCGGGATCAGAACGCGCTCCACCTCGCCGCGCCACTGCCTGGGGACCTGCGCGGAACCACGCGGCAAATGGCGCGGAAGCGACGACGGTTTCCGCCGGTCTGCGTTTCGCGGGCTTGTGGGGGTGTCCTTCTTCAAATGTGCTTTGAATCGGCGTGATCTTTGACCGCGTAGCCACTTTCCTGGCGTTGGAAATTCACTTCGTTCTTCTTCACGTAAGCGTTGAAAACGTCATCGGCGCTCATGCCGAGCACCTGGGCGAGGCTGATCAGAAAGTGGAACAGGTCCACGACTTCCACCCTGGCGTTTTGCTCATCGAATTTCTGGTACTTCGCCCACCACTTCCAGGGAACACTATCCGTGAGTTCGGCGAGTTCCTGGGACATCGCCCGGCAATAGTTCAGGACCCACTTGGTCTTGTCCGCCTCGGTCATTCCGTCGGTGCGCACGCCAATCCGCTCATTGAGCGACTTCTGCAGGCGGAACAACTCCCGCAATTGATCCTGTTTATCCATGAGCCGCAGGCTAGCCAGCATTTCAGGTGAAGTCGAAACGTTTGTGACGTTTGCGCAGCCGGGTTTCGGGGTGCCGCATGAGGACAGATCCCGCAAGGGACGGTGGAGGAGGGTTCGTTCTTTTCGTTCTCCTTGCCCTTTGCGCGACTCCGTCGTAGTTATCTGTTAGCTCACATCCTTGTTTCCTATGAACAACCTTTCCGAGCACACCGGAGTTTCCCCTTGTTCGCGTCGCACGTTTCTCAAGACCGGCACGGCCGCCGTGGCGGGGCTGACTGTAACCGCCTACGCCAGCCCTGCCCCGGCCGAGAAGCTGGCGGTATTTGGGGGGGCAAAAGCCGTTAACGGATCGGCGCAGGAGTTTGGGGCGTTAACGCGATGGCCTCGCTATGGGGAAGCCGAAAAGCAGGCGCTGTGCGGCTTGCTGGACAGCAACCAGTTTTACCAGGAATTGCCGGCATTTGAAAGAGAATGGCAGGCCTATACCAAGTCCCCGTTTGTGAAGGCGCACATCAATGGATCGAGCGCTTTAACCAGCATGTACTTTGCCCTGGAACTGCCGCCGGGCAGCGAGATCATGGTGCCTTCCTACACGTTTGTCGCCACCTGCCTGGCGATGCGGTTTTTTGAGCTCGTTCCCATCTTTGTTGATATCGACCCCGCGACGGCGACGTTTGATCTCGAAGACGCAAAGCGCAAACTGACACCTCGAACCAAGGCCCTGGTGACCATGCACTCCTGGGGCATGCCCTGTGAAATGGACCGCATCGCGGATTGGGCAAAGCAGAAGGGTCTCATTCTTCTCGAGGACGCGGCGCACGCGCATGGCGCTTCGATGCAGGGGAAAAAAATGGGGACGTGGGGAGAAATGGGCATCTTCAGTTTCCAGGCTTCCAAGGTGCTGCCATCCGTCGAGGGGGGGATGGGAATGTATCAGAACCGCGGGTATTACGAGCGGGCGGCGGCTTTTGGCGAGTATCTGGACCCCGCGCGGTTTCCGGCGGACAGCCCGATCCGCGCTTACGAGGGAACGGGGTTTGGCCAGAAATACCGGATGCACCCTCTGGCGGCGGCACTTGCGCGTGAGCAATTGAAGCGACTGGACGGCATCAATGCCATGGTGAAGCGCAACGTCCAGAAGATGAATCGGCGACTGACCCAACTGGAAGGTGTCCGGGAGCCGCGGTTGCGTCCCGACCAGGAGCGGGTCTACTACCACCGCAACATGCTCTTCGTGGATTTTCCGAAACTCGGAATGACACGCGATTCCATGGTGAAAGCACTGAAGGCCGAGGGCGTGGACGTAAACTTCTGGGACTATCCCGAGCAGCATAAGCTGAAGATTTACTCGGAGGCCAAGTGGTGGCATCACCCGCCGGCGATTCCCGCCGATATGCCCGGGAATGCTTACGTCAACGCGAACCACGTGTTTCTGCCGGTGTTCTACGGACCCGCGGACCAGTGGATTGAGCAGTATTGCGTGGCGTTCGAAAAGGTTTGGGCACATCGCGCCGAACTTCGCACCGCCTGAAGGGAGCGGTTTTCCCGCCTTCTTTTCCGGCGCACCGCGGAGCTGTGCGGGCGGCTGCGGAGGAAAGAACGCGCATTCCGCGTTGCCGTGGGGCGGGGTCCGTCCGGGGCTGGTTCCTCGCTGTTTTCAGCAGCGTGGCAACGAGGAGCCGGGAACCTCCGCCACCGAAAACAGCGAGGAACCCCCGGGCTCAGGGTTCGACTCCGAACTTGTGCACCGTCACTGAGTGAAAGGTCTGCCCTGGTCTGAGCACAGTTGAGGGGAAGTGCGGCTTGTTGGGCGAATCTGGAAAGTGCTGCGTTTCGAGACAAAAACCCAAATGGCGCGGATAAGGATAGCCTTTCGGCCCTTCGAACGCGCCAGGGCCAAAGTTGGCGCTGAACACTTGCACGCCGGGTTCGGTGGTCGAAACCTCCATCGTGCGGCCGGAAACGGGGTCCTTCAACTTCGCGCAGAAGGTCAACTCGCCTGGCTTTGCCTGGCTGATCACCATGCAATGGTCGTAGCCGCCGTTGAACTGCTTCTCCTTTATCTGGCCCATGCGCGCGCCAATCCGGTGCGGGGTGCGAAAATCCAGCGGCGTGTTCGCCACGGAAGCAAACTCTCCGGTCGGGATCAGGCCTTCGTCGGCCAGCAGGTACTTGTCCGAATTGAGCGTCAGGACATGGTTGAGGATGTCTCCGGAATAGGCGCCGGCGAGGTTCCAGTAGGCATGGTTCGAGAGGTTCACGTGAGTCGGCTGATCTGTTTTTGCGGTGTATTCGAGCTTGAGCTCGTCGCGATTGTTCAGTTCGTAGGTCACGGTGACCTCCAGGTTTCCCGGGTAGCCCTCTTCCCCGTCCTTGCTGGTGTAGGACAGGCGCACGCCCGCGGATTGATCGCCGCGGATTGACTCGCCTTTCCACACGCGCTTGTCAAAGCCGCGCGCGCCGCCGTGGATGTGGTTTTTTCCGGAGTTGCGCGTGACCTGGTATTCCTTGCCGTCCAGCGTGAACGAGGCGTTGCCAATGCGGTTGGCGTAGCGCCCAATCACCGCGCCGAAGGCGGCGCTTCTTTTCTGGTAGTCCGCGACGGTCTCGCGGTTGGCGGTCACGTTGGTGAAATGACCGTTCCGGTCCGGCACTTCCAAAGAATAGAGGATCGCCCCGTAGGTCATGATTCTGGCGGTGACGCCGCGGCTGTTCTTGAGCGTGAACAACTCGACCGGCTCGCCATCAATGGTCCGGCCGAACGGAGATGTCTCCACGGAGGGCTCTGCTGAAGCGGCAATCGCAAGCTGGAATGGAACAAAAGCCATTAAGCATCGGACCAAGGCAATTGAGGCTTTCATAGCGACATTGTAGACGGGGGACGTCAGTTGGCAACCTTGGCGGGCGCCTCGTATTCGATCGCGAAAGTGAGGTGCGTGGCCAGCGGCTTGCCGGGCGCCACAAGCAGGTTCGTGACCCGGCAATAGATTGGGATGACCTGTTTTCCAAGGACGCGGTCAGATACGCATTCGACCCGCAACAGGGAAACCGCCCCCGCATGCAAGATGACTCTGGAGGGAACGTCCAGTTCCGGCAGCTTTGAATTGAGCCGCAGATGGAAATCCGCCGGCGAAGTGTTGCGGATCTGCACGACCGCGCGGCTCTTGCCTTTCAACCGGATGCCCGGGTTCAGTACCTTGATGGATCCATGGAACAGCGGCTCCAGGAATTCAGCCGCCCCAAAGATTCGTCCCTGGCTGAACACAGCCGTTCGACGGGCGAAGAGGGCTTCTCTGAGCGCGGATTCGCTGCGTTCGCTGGCGAACACCAAGGTAACGGGCCTCAGCTCGCCTTTCCCGTGGTTGTAATCAAACCCGATCGGGTCATGCGCGTCTGAGTTGCCGATGAGGGCCAACTTCTTTTCGACCGCCCAGCCATGGGCAATCGGGTCATATTCGTTCCCGTTAACAACCTCGATGCCATGCAACCGCCCGTTCTTAAGGAATTCGCCTTGTTCCTCATACCAAACCGATTTGCGGTCCGGTTGTTTCCAGCCCGGGTGATTCCAGAAAAGAAAGGCGCCTTGAGCCGCCGCGTTGCTGACCGCCACCCGATAGTCGGGCGTGTCGATGGCGGCGACATTGGTGAGAAACAGCGCATTCAAGTGCCCCGGGGGCTCACCGCGAGTGATCTCGGCCGCCCGGAGCAGGATAATGCCGAGCGAAGCCGCCGAGGGCCGCGCCAGTTCGTACGAGCGTCCGTGCTTCGTCGGGACGTCCCCTTTGTGTGGCTGGTACTCGATGTGGTCCGTCAAGGCGATCACATCGAGCCCCGTGCGCCACGCCTCCTCCACGCGAATGGGGGGCCAGACGTTCCCGTCGGAGAAAACAGTGTGCAGATGAAAATCGCACCGGAGGGTTACGAACCCCTGGAGGTCAGGAAAAGGGAGCTCCGTTCGGATGGCTTGTTCAGCCCTTGTGGAGAAACCACAGGCGATGACAATAGCCATTATGGGCGGGAACCTGAAGAACGAGGAGAAGCAATGCATGGGGCATTGTGTCCGGATGACCTCAGCACGGCAACGGCGGAGTCCGGAATTGAGGAGGCAACCTCCGCTCGGACCAGGCTGGAATGAGTTCGTGCACCCACGACAAAACCCCTCAAAAGGAACTGCGCCCGGACGCAGGGGTTCTCCTCGCCGGGCGCAGTGTTCCTCCGGAAGCAGTTTTACCGGCAACCGTGAGAATGATGCCTGGGATAGTAGTGTCTGTGCCCGAAACCTACGCCGAGGTGCACGACCGGAGGTCTGACCACGACGGGTGCGGGGGCCACATACACGGGCCGCCGGGGAACGTAGCACACCGGAGGCGGCGCCACATACACGGGCGGCGCAGGCGCAACATAGACTGGCGGCGGTGGGGCCACGTAAACTGGAGCGGGCACTACAGGCAGCCCGATGCCGAAGCTGAAGTGCACGCCCGCCTGGGCGGTCACTGCGCCTGCCAGTATCACGGTAGCCAAAAGCATCTTTTTCATACGTTGATTCGACGCCGCGTTCACGATCGCTCTTCAGCCCCTCCCGGTTTTTTTGTCGGGATTTTCTTTGAATAAGAAGCCGTGGTGACGCGTCTTTGCCGGGTTCTCTTTCCGGGGGGCAAGCTGTTCGGCGCGCTCGGAGAGACGCGCCCTACCGTTTTTACTGAGGCTGTTCGGCGCGCTCGGCGAGCGCGCCCCACCAACGCAAGCCTCAAGCCTGAAATCCGGGTTGCTGTGGATTCTACTGTAGAAGTGGAGCGGGTGATGGGAATCGAACCCACGTGTGAAGCTTGGAAGGCTTCCGTTCTACCATTGAACTACACCCGCGCAGCGACAGAAGTCTAGCCTGCGAGCCGGGGTTGTCAACGTCCTTGCGCTGGAGCCGCGCGTTTGTATGCTGCGATCCAATGAACGCGCTGCTTGTCTCGGGAGGACGGGTCATCGACCCCGCTAACAATTTCAACAGCCGATCCGACGTGCTGGTGCGGGACGGCAAGATCGTGGCGGTCGGCGCGGAAGCGAACCGCCAGGCGCCGCCGGACTGCGAGAAGCTGGAGGCCACCGGCCTGGTGGTGTGCCCCGGGCTGATCGACATGCACGTGCACTTGCGTGAGCCGGGGCAAACCAGCAAGGAGACAATCGCTTCCGGAACGGCAGCGGCGGCGCGGGGCGGATTCACTTCGATCGTTTGCATGCCGAACACGTCGCCCGCGATCGACAACTCCGGGACAGTGGCCCTGATCCATGACCGGGCGGCAGAGCAAGGCGCGGTCAACGTGTTCATTTGCGGAGCGATCACCAAGGGCATCGCGGGCGAGGAACTGGCGCCCATCGGTTCTCTCAAACGAGCCGGCGTCGTGGCGATCACCGATGACGGTCATTGCATCCAAAACCACGAGCTGATGCGGCGCGCGCTGGAATACGCGCGCATGTTCGAATTGACGGTGATGGACCACTGCCAGGACTACTCCCTGGTGAGCGACGGAGTCATGCACGAGGGCTACTGGAGCACGGCCCTAGGCCTCCGCGGCTGGCCGGCTGCCGGGGAAGACCTGATCGTGGCCCGCAACATTGTGCTGGCCGAGCTTACGGGAGCCCGGGTGCATTGCCAGCACGTCAGCAGCGCCGGGAGTGTGGCACTTATCCGCGAGGCGAAAAAACGCGGGATCCGCATATCGGGCGAGGCGTGCCCGCATCACTTTACTCTGACCGACGCCGCGGTCGCCGGGAGTGAGAAATTCTGGGCGTCAGACGGACGCGGTGTGCACGGTTGCGCGGAACGCGCCGAACTGCCCTCCTGGCCAGCCTATGACACCAATTTCAAGATGAACCCTCCCATCCGATCGGCGCGGGACCGCGAAGCGGTTCTGGAAGGTCTGGTGGATGGGACCCTGGAAGTGGTCTGCAGCGACCACGCGCCGCATTGCGATTACGAAAAAGAGGTCGAGTTTGACTACGCGCCTTTCGGGGTCACCGGGTTGGAGACGGAACTCGCGCTGAGCCTGATGCAGCTTTATCACAGCGGGCGCCTTCCGCTGGAAAAGGTCGTGGAGAAGTTCACGGCGGCGCCGGCCCGGCTGCTTGGGCTGAACAAAGGAAACCTCCGCCCGGGCGCGGATGCGGACATCACGATTCTGGACCCGGACGCCGAGTGGGTATTTGACAAAAGCGCGACCGCAAGCAAGTCTTTCAACAGCCCATTTTACGGCTGGCACCTGAAGGGCAAGGCGGTCGCCACAATCGTCCGGGGCGTCAAAGTCTGGGCGGAGACGGGAACACCCGTGGCAGACACGGCCGCAGCCAGATAAGATTTGAATTCTATGAAGACATTAGCGCTGGGATTGATTTCGATTTTCACGCTGCTGCAAGCGGGCGCGGCGGAAGTCCAATGGATGACGGACCTGCCGAAGGCACAAGCCAAGGCCAAGAGCGAGAAAAAGATGGTGATGCTCGACTTCACCGGCTCGGACTGGTGCGGCTGGTGCATCAAGCTGAACAAAGAGGTGTTCTCGACGCCGGAATTCGTGGAGTACGCGGCCAAAAACCTGGTGCCGGTGGAGATTGACTTCCCGAGCAAGAAACAGCAGACCCCTGAACTGAAAAAGGCCAACAAGGCTCTTCAGGAGAAGTATAAAGTGCAGGGGTATCCGACGATCATCGTCCTGAACAGCGAGGGCAAGCAGGTTGGGGAACTCGGGTATATGCCCGGAGGTCCGAAAGCCTTCATCGCGGAACTCGAGAAGCTCAAGGGGAAGTCGTAGCCAGCCGCGAGGGTCGCGCTTCCCGGCAAGGTCAGCGGTCGCTGGGGGTGTTTTCCTCCTCCAGCGCCGCCATGTGGACGAGGAATCTCATTCGGGCCTCGAGAGCGGCCTGTTCCAGAAGCGATTTGAGTCCGGCTGACTCTGCGGATTCCGAATCCAGCAAGGCGACCAAGGCCCCGTCCACCCGGCGTCTTTTCTGGAGCATCGCCGAAAGCCAGGCGCTGGCGTGCGGCGGCAGGGATTGGGCGTTTCGCAACGAGACAATGATGCATTCGGACGCGGCGCCTTCCTCGGCGGCGATGGCCCGCAGCCGCGGCATCCGCAGCTCATTCAAAGTCCAGACCCGTTTGTCGATTCCACGCCCGGGTGGCAATTGGAGCGCGATCGCTTTGAGAAACCTCTCCGCCCGCGCGCCCGTGGCGCAGTCCTCGGACAGTGAGCAGACCGTCAGTGGTTCAACCTTTGTTCCCCACCCTTCAAGCAGTTGTGCCAACAGGGTATCCATGAGACTGAGACCCTGTTAGTTGCGCGAGCAGGGCCAAACCGTCAACTCGAAAATTCAAGGGCTTTCGCCGTCGCCAGCGCCGGGCGCAGTCCAACGCAACTTGTAGAAGCGCTGCGGTTCGGAGGGATCGGGAGTAACCACGTGGCTGATTTCCCCGGAGGGGCCGGTCATTACGATCCCTGCCACCTCCCAATGGGTGTTGTCCACGCTGGTCAGGACCTCGAACACCGTCTCCGGCGGAGCGCTTCCACTCAGCACCACGACGCCGTCTGCTCGCCTTTCCAGGCTGATTCGCGGGGCAACCGACAGAGGGACGAAATGGACCAGTTCTTCAGACGGAGGGCCGCTAAAGCCGGAGTCGCTGACGGCCCTCACCACAATGTGGTAGGTCTGGCCTGGAACCAGCGATTCAAGGATCACTTCCGTGGCGCCGGGTTCCGCAACAACCCGGTTCCAGTGCTCTCCGCTCGCGGTTCCGTAGTCGACCACGTAGCCACTGGCTGCCACATCCGGCCAGAAAATCAGCAGCTTCTCCCCCGAAGTTCCTGATCCAGGGATCACCTCCAAGCCAGGTTCCACCACCGGCAGCGAAGGAGGAGGTGCAGTCACCGACATTTCGCGGGACAGCGGGCCTTCCGTACCGTCGATGGAGATTACCGACACGGCGAAGTAGTAGGTGGCTCCCAACTGCAGTTCGTTGATTTCGAATTCGGTCGCAGGAGCGGAGACCCAGATTGTCTGGCTATAAACAGTACTCCGCTCTCCGAGGTAAATAAGATACCCAAGCGTTTCAATGCGCGCTGGAGACCATTGAAGTCTGGCGGTGGCGGTGTCTCCCGCGCTCACTACCCCGGCCGACTCGATTTGAACGTCAAAGGGGTCGAATGCCATACCCGGCACGGTGTAGGTCACCTCATTGGAGAAATCACTTTCGAGGCCATTCTGCCCCACGGCGGCAACTGAAAAGTAATAAGTGGCGCCAGGGATGAGAGGTTCAATGGTGACCTCGGTGGCGTTTCCAACGCTGACCGCATTGGTGTAGGTTTGTGACTCGCCGCCGTAGTAGAGGCGATAGCCGATCACGTCGTCATCGAGAGCAAGCTCCCACGCCAGCGTAACCGAGGTCTGGGGTGGCTGGCCTGCCCAGCCCAGGAGACTTCCAACTGTGAAGATCGCGGATAAAAGAAGAGACCTGCCCAGGAACCGGAAACTCCACCGCACTGCTCTACTGCCCACTGCCAACATTCGCGGCAGTATGGGGTGTACACCCTAAGTCTGGCGACAAAAAAGCACCCTCTTTGAACCGGAGCGAGACCAAGGTGTTTCCCTGGTGTCCATTCATCATCAACTGGTTAGGCCATGGCACCGACGGATGCGGATGTGGCAGGCAGAGCGATTTCCATTTTGGCCTCTGTGGGGCAGACCTCCGGTCTGCCAGTTGGCGGAGTCTCCGACTCCGCGCGGGACCGGAGGTCCCCGCCACCGGCAGACCGGAGGTCTGCCCCACCAGGGTAGAATTGCCGGGTAGGTAACAACCCCATGGAGCAAGAAGAGCTTCTCTGGTGTAATTTAGTCTGTTGTAAGGATGGTCAGTTTAGGACGGGCGGTCTTCTGGTGGGAGACCGCCCGGTTTTTGTTTCATTCCCGCATTCGTCGTCACGCAGAAAGGAGTCCGGTTCTTCTGCAAACCGCTCGCAGGTTCTGACAGCTAGGGACTGCGGGGTGACGGCTGCGGCGGGAGCGCCCCGAGCGGATTGCAGACCACGTTTTTTATT
>Ga0073934_10012426_pt1 | contig 10040 bp, 10 predicted proteins | sample LarsenN4metaG_FD_76834 | JGI IMG/M metagenome (GOLD analysis project Ga0073934, IMG submission 76834) | Hot spring sediment bacterial and archeal communities from British Columbia, Canada, to study Microbial Dark Matter (Phase II) - Larsen... ... | reverse complement strand
GACCGAAAACGAAGACGCTCCTCCCCCGCCCGGCCTGCTCGCCGATTCGCACGCAGGTCCCGAAACCTCTGCAGAACGCGCCGACATGCTGGCGCGCGTCCGCCGCATTATCGAGGAGGAACTGACTGACCGTCAGCGCGAAGCACTCGTCCTGCTGGGAGTCCGCGATATGCCCATGGAGGATGCGGCCCGTAAACTCAAGACCAATCGTAACGCGTTGTATAAACTTCTCCACGATGCACGGGTCCGCTTGAAAAGCCGGCTTTCACGCGAGGATATCGCGCCTCACGAAGTCCTTGCACTCTTCGAGCAAAAGTAAGATTAGCCAAACGTTAAACATCAAAAACGCAGACCATGAACATCAAAGACCTTGTCAACCGGATCCGCACCAGCCTCGGCATGAAACAGGAAATGCCCAATGAGGCTGTGCTTGGATTCCTGCGAGTGCTCGAAGAGGTGCGCGCCGAGGAATTGACCTGTGATGAGATTTATTCGAAACTGGACGAATATGTGGAGCGTCAGGCAAACAAACACGATGCGGCGCAGTTGATGCCACTCATCCGTGAGCATTTGGATATTTGCCCCGAGTGTTGTGAAGAATACGAAGCCTTGTTGAAGGTGGTCGAGGAAGCGGAACAAAAATAGACTCAATGTTGGTGCGGCAGTTGAACTGCCGCACCAACATTTGATTTATGCGTGGAACAACTTCTCCCCCGCGCGGATCGGAACTTTGAGTCGATTTTCCGCCGGTGTGATCGGACACGACCACATCTCGTTGTACGCGCAATTGGGGTTGTACGCGATGTTGAAATCCACAAGGAAGCGGTTACCGGGCAACGGCTCCGGTTCGAGATAACGCCCGGCGGGATAGGTTTCCTTCCCAGCCAGTGAATCGACAAACGGGAGGAAAAAACCGTAATCGGCTCTATAAATGGTCAACTCGGCTTCCAGCCCGTCCACTTGAAATTTGAATCTCCCAAATCTCACATACTCCTGCACGCCGCCGGTGGAGGTTTGCATCATCATCGCCTGCTGCTCGGGGAACGGTTCCACTTGCACTTCGAGCCGCAGCGCGTCGTTTTCGGGAAAATAAGATAATCCCTTGAACTCCCGCCGCTGTTCAGGGGTCAACGGGCTTTGTGGGTGATGCGCAAACATTTCGTCTTTTTCTTTGCGGAATTCATCCAGTTCGGTCATTCAGCCTCCGAGTGCATCTTGCATCCTAGACCAACAAAGAATGAAATTTCTTACAGAGATAAATTCATCTCTTGCACATTCCATTTTCCTGTGCTATCGTTATTTCGCATGAATGAAAAGACTGTCTTGATCATCGAAGACGAGGAAGATGCCGCCGAATTGTTCGCCGAGATGATGCGCGTCAGCGGCTTCCGCGTGATCAAGATCACGACCAGCGCTCCCGCCATGGACCTGATTACAGACGAAAAACCGGACCTCGTTATCCTCGACATTATGATGCCGGATATTTCCGGGCTGGACGTGTTGCGGCAAATGCGCGGCGACCCAACCCTGATGCACATTCCCGTTGTGGTAGTATCTGCCAAAGGCACACCAACAGACATCAAAACCGGCATGGATGCCGGCGCGTCCACCTACCTCACCAAGCCTGTTGGGTTCCTCGAACTGAAAGAAGCCGTGAACCGCGCATTGGACGGTTAAAGCATGAGTCTCCTGCGCGCTTTCATCGCCATTGAAATCCCACACGAAGTTCAGCAAACAATACACAAGGCAACTGCGGTTCTCCGCGGCGAATTGGGAGCGTGTGTTCGATGGGTGCCGGTGGAAAATATCCATCTGACGTTGAAATTCCTCGGTGACGTTTCACCCGCACAAGTGGATATGCTGGCTTCAATCCTCCGGGCTAAAGCGGACTCCGTCCCGGCGTTCGACATTCACGTGGGCAGACTCGGTTCCTTTCCGAACATGAAGCGGGCTCGCGTCCTGTGGGTCGGAGTCCAAGCTCCGGCAGGGATGCAGAAGTTATCCCGCGGCGTTGAATCTGCTTGTGCGCGGCTGGGGTACGAATCTGAATCGCGAGGCTTTTCTCCTCATCTTACTCTTGGGCGCGTGCGACAGGATGCCACTCCACAGGATGCGGAAAAAATCCGCCATGCGCTCGAACGGCTGACGATTGACTCACTCGGTACTGCAAGGGTAGACTCAGTGCATCTGTTCAAGAGTGATTTGAAACCATCAGGCGCGGTGTATACGAAATTGTTCTCCGCGCCGTTACGACGTGTCATGATGAGCGAAGCAAAGCATCTCTCTCAACGAACTAGAGACTCTTCGCCTTCGGCTCAGAGTGACACAGACAATTTGAGGTGAAACCTGAACGCACTCGAACTCGCACACAAGATCGTTGACACCCTGGAGGACAAAAAGGGCGAAGACATCCTGCTCCTTGACATCAAAGATGTGGCGTCCTTTACCGATTATTTCGTCCTGTGCAACGGCACTAGTGACCGCATGTTGGACGCGCTCGCCAAATCGGTGCTGGAGGCGACGAAAAAGGAATACAAGAAAAAATCTCGCGTGGAGGGCAGATCACAGGAGGGCTGGTTGGTGCTCGATTACGGTGATGTGGTGGTACATTTATTTTCACCCGACCAGCGCGAGTATTATGATCTCGAAGAATTGTGGAGCGACGGGAAGGTGGTGCTAAAGGTGCAATAGATTCGTCGCGGAAACTCCAACATTCCACACAACAAAAGGATTCGCATGAAAAAAAATCTCTTCTGCTATGTCAGTTCGATTCTTCTCGCCTCACTCCTGTTGGCGAGTTGCGGTAGCGCACAGGAAAGCACTTCATCCTCCACCGAACCACCGCCGTTTATCCCAATCGATGATTCGGTGCTCACATCGTCGGCAGAGGTGGTGGCGGAAGAGTGGGCGAGCCTTGCCTTCATGGTAGGCGCCCAAAGTGTGGATGTGCATGTACGAGCTGGCGATCGCGTGCGGCAAGGCGATCTCATTGCATCCATCCCGGAAAGTGCCCTGCCGCAGAGCATTATCAACGCACAGGCGGACCTCGTCCTTGCACAGCAAAATCTCGATGATCTGCTGACCTCGGAAACTGCTCTTGCACAGGCAACCATTAATTTTCGCGCGGCGCAGGAGGCATACGACAAAGCTGTTGATTATCGCGATTCTCTCAACGATCCGATTACCATCACAGAAGTAAAGATAAAAGAAGAGCGAACACCTTTTGGAATCGTCGAAGTGCCGGTTACTAAGAAATATCAGGGCTATGCGGACAAGGTGACCATCGCAAAAGCGGATGAAGACCTCGCATTAAAAAAAGGCTTGCTTGAGGACGCACAGCGCGACCTCGCACGATTAACCGATATTGCGAACTCTCCCGAAGCGATCGCGGCACAATCCCGCGTCGCCGCCATCGAAGCAGTACTCAATCAAGCAAACTTGATTGCGCCGTACGATGGGGTTGTGGTGGAGGTCTATCTCAATTCCGGCGAGATGGTCTCGCCGGGCACGCCGGTCGTGTTGATCGCCGATCTCTCCACATTGCAGGTGCAGACTACCGATCTCAACGAAGTGGATGCAGCACGCGTCCAAGTTGGCGATCCGGTCAACGTCACGTTCGACGCGCTTCCCGATGTGGTGGTTGCAGGCGAGGTGGCAAGCATCGCATTAAAGAATGCGCCGGGCTCCGGCGTGTATTTCAACGCGGTCATTAAACTGGCGGAGATACCCGAACAACTTCGCTGGGGCATGAGCGCCTTCGTTGAAATTCAGACGGACGGAGAATAATTGCGAGACCTGCAGTCTTTTGTTCAGTAGATAAAGGTTACAAAACATGGACAGCCTACTTGTAGGATTGCGGGTTCAGCCTTAAAATTCCAATCGACGACCAAATAATACACCAAAGGAGATTTCGATCATGGTCACTGTAGGTCTTTATTACGATGTCATTCCCGGCAAGGAACAAACCTTTGAAGAGGCGGTGGACAAAGTGCTGGGCGTCCTCTCGCAAAATCCCGATCATGTAAAGAGCTATCTGTATCATCGGGTTAGCAAACCCAACTCGTACGCGATCATCTCGGAGTGGTCCTCCAAAGACTCGTTCAGCGCGTTTGTGCAGAGCGATATCTTCAAACAAGTGACCGATTGGGGCAAGGCCGAAGTGTTGGCGCGCCGCCCAAGTCACAAAGTCTACGGTCATGAACGCGATATGAATTAATCGTCTCGTGACACCATCATGAACACAACAACATCCGAGGTGGTTGTTAATCCGCCGCAATCGGCCGCTGTGACGTTTCGATTAGCGCGCATCCTGCGGCTTGCTACATTTCAAATAGGTTCCACGCTAGGCGACATCCTCGTCACCAGCATTTGGAACCGCATCATGATCAATGAATTGGGGATGAACGCCACTCCCGTTGGTTTGCTGATCGCGTTGCGTTACCTGCTTGCACCGCTCAGCCTCTGGGCAGGATATTGGTCCGATACACGTCCATGGTTCGGGTTTCACCGAACACCGTACATCTGGGCAGGCAGACTCTTGATCGTTCTTTCGTACCCACTCCTGCCCCTCAGCTTGACATATTTCGCCGCCGACAAAGGCGATGTGACGGGTTGGTTGATCGCCATTGTTTGTTTCCTCATGTATGGCACAGGGACATTACTATCAGGCGGGAATTTGCTCGCGCTGGTACGCGACTCGGTTCCTCAACAACGGCGCGGTTTTGCTATCAGTATCATGGAAACATTTCTTATTATCATGTTCCCGATTGCCGCGATCAGCCTCGGACGCGCCATGCGCGATTTCAGTCTTGATGCGTTCTGGTCAGTCACGTTGACTGTGATGGGCATCAGCGCGTTCTTCTGGTTCTTTGCCGTTGTTGGAATCGAAAAACGATTCTCAAACCCGCGCTCGGAAAACGATCAATCCACACCCAAATTCGGCGAATCGATTCGTAAGATTTGGAAGGACGCGGACACGCGTGGCTTTTTTGTCTTTCTTGCAATTGCAACACTGGCGGCGTGGGCACAGGATGCGATCCTCGAACCGTTCGGCGCCCAAGTATTGGGGCAGGATGTGGAACAAACCACACGCTACTCCGCGTATTGGCAAACAGCCACGGTTCTCTTCCTGATCGGATGCGTGATACGATTCCGACGCCGCCCACCGGAGGCAAATGTCCGCCTTACAAAGATCGGGTTGGGAATCATGGCGCTTGGCATGGCAACCCTTGCAGTTGCGGCGTTCGGCGCGCAACTTAGGATGTTGCAACTTGCATTGGTAATTTTCGGCGCGGGATTCGGTATCTACACCTTTGGCGGATTCAGCCTGCTGGTCGCAATGACATCGGATGCCGAAGCAGGTATGTATCTCGGCTTGTGGACGATTTGTGTACTCCTTTCAAGAGGCGTCGGCATTGCGCTCGGCGGCATATTGCGAGATGTATTCCTTGCACTTACATCATCGCCAACGACGACGTATGGCTTGATCTTCCTGCTCGAAGCGATCGGTCTTGTCGCCGCGATCTTTGCCCTCACCCGCGTGGATGTGATCGGTTTTGGAAAACGCGTCGGTCGGATCGCCTCCGAGGCAGATGCGGCAGGAATCGAAATCGGTCCGTAATATGCCGATCCTCGAAGCGAGATCTCTGCGAAAAATTTTTCACCTTGGGGAGCATCCTGTCAATGCCCTTGCCGGCGTGGATTTCGTCGTTGAAAAAGGCGAATTCGTAGCCCTGATGGGGCGAAGCGGAAGTGGAAAATCCACGCTTCTGCACCTCATCGGCGGGCTGGATCGCCCCAGCGAAGGTGAAGTGACCCTCGCGGGCATGCAACTCTCACTGCTCAGCGACGATAAGGTCACACTCGTGCGCCGCCGCAACATCGGGTTCGTCTTTCAGTTCTTCAATTTGCTTCCCACGCTCTCCACCGAAGAAAACATCGCTTTGCCGCTCACGATCGACGGCAAAGACTACTCCAAATATCAAGAACAGATCGAAACCCTCCTGGCGCACGTGGGGCTGGAGGGACGCCGTCGTCACAAACCGGATCAACTTTCAGGCGGCGAACAACAACGAGTGGCGATCGCTCGCGCGCTCGTGACCCAACCATCCATCATCCTCGCCGATGAGCCTACCGGCAACCTAGACTCGAAGAACAGCACCGCCATCATGGAACTCCTCCGCCGGTCGTGTGATGAACTCGAGCAGACCATTGTTGTCGTTACACACGATCCGCGCGCTGCGGCGTATGCTGACCGCGCCGTTTTCCTGCGCGATGGAAAGGTTGCCAAGGAAGTTCGCTTCAAACGCGGCATGAAAGTGGAAACGCGACTAAGCAAGATCCTAAAGACGATGGAAAACCTACCGGATCAAGCCTGACCTCAGCCTGCCTTGCCGATCCAACTGGAATCACCTGTTCAAATGACCCAAAGCCTTCTGCTGGCGATACGCTCACTGATCGCCCGCCCCCTTCGCACCTTGCTAACCACATTTGGTATCGTGCTGGGCGTGGCGGTGATCCTTAGCATCAACATCACGAACACCAGCACACTCGATGCGATCACGCGGCTCTTCAGCGAATCATCGGGGAAGACGAATCTTGTCGTCACCAACGCGGACCTGAGCCTCGGCGGCTTCGATGAAGGAATCGAGCCTCGCGTTGAGTCAATTCCAGGGGTGGCGGAAGCAGCGCCATTGATTCAGATTCAAACGGTCATCGCGGACGATGCCTCGCGCGGTGAGATCAATCTGAGTTTCTTCGGCATCGTTCCGGGCGGACTCTTGCTATACGGCATCGATCCACTTCAAGATACCCAGGTTCGCGATTACAAGCTTGTGGAAGGTGAGTTCCTCTCCAACGATCTGAATGAACTGAGCATTGTACTTGTCGAAGACTTTGCCGAGGAAAATAACCTCGAACTCGGCAAAAAGATCACGCTTCGCACGCCTTCGGGGACCGCGCGCCTGACTATCGTTGGGTTGCTTTCCAAAGAGGGACCCGGACAGTTGAACAACGGCGCGTTCGGCATCGTTCCGCTGGAAACCGCGCAAGAATTATTCGACCGCCCGAACGAATTAGACCAAATCGATATTCTCGCCTCACCGGACGACCGTTCACCGCAAAAACTGGATGCGCTGAAAGCCGCGTTACAAGACCGCCTTGGAACGGAATATTCGGTGTTGTATCCCGCCACGCAAGGCAAGCGCGTCACCCAAATGGTGACGGGCTATCAAATGGGCTTGAACATATTCAGCATCATTTCGATCTTCGTCGGCGCGTTCCTGATCTACAACGCTTTCTCGATGACGGTCGTCGAACGCACGCGCGAGATCGGCATGTTGCGCACGCTCGGCATGACGCGCTGGCAGATCATGAAACAGATCCTGCTTGAAGCGATCACGCTTGGCTTGCTGGGTTCCGCCATCGGCATCGCGCTGGGAACCTTTCTCGCGCGAGGATTGATCCGCATCACCGAGGTCTTTCTCGCGCAGGATGTGAAAGACGTGAGCGTTCCCACATCCGCTCTCATCACCAGCGCTGGGATCGGGATCATCGTAACGTTGCTCGCCACAGCAATTCCCGCGTGGCAGGCCGGGCGCATTTCACCTCTCGAAGCATTGCGCATCCGCGGCAACGTCGACGATACGCGCGCGATCCAACGCGGCTTGCGTTCGGGTACGTGGATCATGCTCGTTTCGTTATTCGTGATTTTCATCCTGCCCATTCCCGAACCGTTCGGCAGTCGTATCAACAATACAGCAGTGCTTGGCATGATGCTCGGCGGCGCGTTGCTCATCCCGGCATCCGTGGGCTTGTGGGAAAAATTCACACGCGCCACGGTACGGCGATTCTACGGGCGCGAAGGTCAACTCGGCAGTCGCAACATCGAACGGTCGCGCTGGCGCACCGCGCTCACCGTCGCCGCGTTGATGATCGGCGTAGCGATGATCCTCAGCATCCGCGCGGTCACGGTCGCGTTCGACAGCGACATCCGCAGTTGGATCGACGTGTACATCGGCGGCGACCTCTATGTGTTCTCCTCCATCCCGATGCGGAACGACCTGCAGGCAAAGTTGACAGCCGTCCCCGGGGTGGACGCGGTGACTCCCATCCGCTATCTGGATATCAAACGCATCAAACCCGACGGGGAAACTGAATCGCTCGCCCTGATGGCGGTCGACCCGGCATCGTACCAGCGCGTCACATCGTTCGCCTTCGCCGCAAATCAAGGCAACGCATCGGAGCTCATGTCGCAACTCGCGCAAGGCGATACGATCTTTGTTTCGAGCGTGATGTCTGAAAAATATGGCATCGTGCAAGGCGACACGCTCGTGCTGAAAACGCGCCGCGGCGAACGCGAGTTCTATGTGGCGGCAGTGGTCGTGGATTATTACAACCGCGGCATGGTCGTGCAAACCAGTTGGCGCGACTTGAAACGATATTTTCAGGTGGACGATGCCAGCGCGTACCTCATCAAAGTGGAACCGGGTGCCGATGCAGCCGCCGTGCAGGCGCAGATCGACAAACTCTACGGCAAGCGCCGCAATCTCACAATTCAATCCAACCAGACGTTGAAAGCGAGCGCGCTGGGATTGATCGACCAAACCAGCAGTCTCTTCGATGTGCTGGCGTTCATCGCCATGATCGTAGCCTCGTTAGGCGTGGTCAATACGATGACCATGAACGTCTTCGAACGGACACGCGAGCTGGGTATGTTACGCAGTCTCGGCATGACGCGCTGGCAGATGACAAAGATGATCCTTGCCGAAGCCCTGCTCATTGGCGTGATCGGCGGCGGGCTGGGGCTGGTTTTCGGGCTTTTTCAGTCGCGCGTGGTGATCTCGACGGTCAATGCGACCGCGGGCTATGACCTGACCTACATCCTCCCGATTCAGGGAATTGTGGTCAGCTTGATCATTGCGTTGGTTGTCTCGCAACTTGCGGCGATCTTCCCCGCCGTGCGCGCGGCACGATTGCGAATCATCGAGGCGATCCAGTTCGAATGAAAACGTTCATTCTTCCTCTCGTTGAACACACCACCTTCTCACAAGGGAATGTTGGCGGCAAAGGTTCATCGCTGCTGTGGCTCGTCAAAAACGGATTCAACACCGCGCCCGGCTTCATCATCACAACCGAGGCGTTTCGTGAATTTATTCGCTCGGCGGGTATGGAAATTCAGGATCGGGATCAACTACGGAACTTGCCACTTCCAAGGCACATCGAAGAATCCATCCGCCAGGCATATCGAAATCTTGGCGGGCGCGTGGCGGTGCGCTCTTCGATGGTTGGGGAAGACGGGGTTGTATCGTCGTTCGCGGGTCAATTGGATACATTGCTCAACATCGAAGGCGCGGAGGCGGCGATTCAGGCGGTGCGCGCATGTTGGATGTCGATGTTCAACGAACGGTTCCGAAACTATTTGAGCGAACGCAATGCAAAAAATAACCTCGCTATGGCGGTGATCGTCCAGCAAATGGTGGAGGCAAAAGCCGCGGGCGTGGCGTTCAGCGCAGACCCGATCAGCGGAGAAGATGTGGTCATCATCGAAGGGACGACTGGCTTGGGCGATGTGGTTGCGGGCGGGACAGTGAATCCCGATCGTTGGGTTGTCGATTCACAAAATAATATCGTTGAATCGATTCAAAACTCACAAACATCGCCTGCATTAACCAGAGCACAAGTGCAGGAACTTGCTGCAATCATGCGTAAAGTTGCCCTCAAGGCAAATTCGCCGCAGGATGTGGAATGGGCATGGGATGGTAACAATTTCATCCTTTTACAGGCGCGTCCGATCACATCGCTGGCGGGCAAGGATGTGTATTCCAGCAAGTTCGTCTCTGAGATGGTGCCGGGGCTCATCAAACCGCTGGTCTGGTCGACAACGACCTCAGCGATCACACAAAACGTGTTCGCGCACGTCTTTGATGAATTGCTTGGCACCGGCAAAGTGGACGCGTCGAAACTGATGAAGCGCATTCACTCGCGGGTGTACGCGAACGTCACGTTGCTCGGCAAAGCGTGCGAGCAGTTGGGTTTACCCG
>Ga0073934_10012425_pt1 | contig 10040 bp, 10 predicted proteins | sample LarsenN4metaG_FD_76834 | JGI IMG/M metagenome (GOLD analysis project Ga0073934, IMG submission 76834) | Hot spring sediment bacterial and archeal communities from British Columbia, Canada, to study Microbial Dark Matter (Phase II) - Larsen... ... | reverse complement strand
GCCATGGCCACCGCCGGCACGCAGCGCCCGACGGCGCCGCGCTCTCCCTCGAATACGCGCCCGCCGCAGCCTACGGCCACGGAAACCCCTCGCCCGACGAGCACACCGGGGCCCTGCGTCGGCGACTGCGATGCAGATGGCCGAGTGAGGTTGTGTGAGTATGTCTGCACGTTTGAGCGGGCTTTGAACGACGCCGCGTTGTGTGCAGGTGGCCCCCTGTGCAACGAAACACCGATCAGTTGCCGGTGGGCGGACTGCAACGGCAACGGCGAGGTGGAGATCGACGAGGTTTACCGGGCGTTCGAAAACATTGACAAGACGATTAACAGCGGCTGCAGCAGGGCAAACCGCGATTGCAGCAGGCAAAATGAGGGCGTCGAATTGAAAGGGACGCTTTCACAGACCGGCTCGGCGGTGAGCGTGACGTTCGGACCCACGGGGCGGAACCCGGCAGTCTCCGGCCTGCAGTTCGACGTGAGATACGACCCGATGCGGTTCGGAGCGCCCGGGAGGGACGCCAGCTTCGCCTCTCCCGCCGCAGCGGCACCGGGCGCGTGCTCGCCCCGCCCGAGGATTGCGCGTCGAGCCGGTTCTGATGCCGATCGGAGAAATGGAACCACAGATGAAGAGCGATGAACACGGTTGGAGATGGTTGGTGGTTGGTGGTTCGTGGTTGGTGGTCCGCGTAGCGGCCGCACTGCTGGTCATCGCCCTGCTGCTCACCGCCGCCGGCACGCACGCGGCGCGCGATCGGCTGCCGCAGAACCTGGTGCTGAGCGGGCGCTGGGGCGTTCCCAGCCAGGAACCGGACAGCCGCGAGGTGCGCTACCAGCGCTGGAAGCTGAAGGTCCGGCTCGAAGCCGACGGGACCTTCGCCGGCAGCGGCGAGATGCGCGTCGGCCCGGAGCGCGCCGCCGGCAACGTGCTGGGACGCTTCTCCGGCTACGAGATGCAGGCGAAGATGTTCACCGACGACGGCGTTCAGATGGTACAGCTCAGCAGCACGATCACGCGCCTCGGCGTGCGCGGCACCTTCCTCACCATCGCCGGCGAGGATGGCTGGTTCGAGACGACCAACAAGGGGTTCATGAAGGCGATCCTCGAGTAGGTTTGGGCTCAGCCTTCAGCGCACGGAGCGGGCGCACTGCGGACGGAGCGGCCCCCTCACCCTGTCCCTCTCCCCGGGGGAGAGGGGACTCTCCGATTCCGGGTTGCTATGGACAGGACCTCCTCAGCCGTTGCGATTTTTCGCAGGCGGCAAGCGGCCGATCGGCCGATCGGCTCACTCCTCCTCGTTGAACCGGTCGCCGATCAGCTTCTCGATGGCGGCCATGCACGCTTCCGCGTCGGGGCCGTCGGTGGTGACCTCGACGGTCGAGCCCTGCGCGGCGGCGAGCATCATGACGTTCAGGATGCTCTTGCCGTTGACCACCTGGTCGTCCTTCACCAGCGTGACCTCCGACTCGAACTTGGCCGCCAGCTGCACGAGCTGTGCGGCGGCGCGGGCGTGCAGGCCGAGGCGGTTCTTGATCTCGAGCTGGCGGGTGACCGACGGCTGCTTCATCGCTGCAGGTCCCTGTGTCGCAGCTCGACGCGCTGGCCCGCCTGGCGCAGCCGCCCGGCCAGGCGCTCGACCAGCGCCACCGAGCGGTGGCGGCCGCCGGTGCAGCCGATGCCGATTGTCAGGTAGGTCTTGCCCTCGTGGCGGAAGAGCGGGATCGTGAAGGTGAGCAGGTCCTCGATGCGGCGCAGGAACTCGCGCGCCTCCTCGCGGCCGAAGACGTAGTCGGCCACCGCCGCCTCCTGGCCGCTGTGCTCGCGCAGCTCCTCGACGAAGAAGGGGTTGGCGAGAAAGCGGGCGTCGAGGACCATGTCGGCTTCGGTGGGGATGCCGAACTTGTAGCCGAACGAGGTGAGGATCACGGTCAGCTGGTCGCCGGCGTGCGGGTCGCGGTAGTGGCGCGTCAGCTCGTCGCGCAGCTGGTGCACGGTGAGCGCCGAGGTGTCGATGATGCGGTCGGCGCGCTCGCGCAGCCAGGCGAGCTGCTCGCGCTCGCGCCGGATGCCCTCGGTCGGGCCGCCGCCGCCGGCCAGCGGGTGCGGGCGGCGCGTTTCGCTGAAGCGGCGCACCAGCACGTCGTCGGAGGAGTCGAGAAAGAGGATCTGCACGGAGAAGCCCGCGCCGCGCAGCTCGTCGAGCACGCGCGGGTGCTCGGCGAAGAACTGCCGCTCGCGCACGTCCACCCCCAGCGCGACGCGGTCGATCGACTCCAGCGACTGCTTGCAGAGCTCGAGGAAGCGCAGGATCAGCACCGCCGGCAGGTTGTCGATGCAGTAGTAGCCGAGGTCCTCGAGGACGTGGATGGCGGTGCTCTTGCCGGATCCGGAGAGCCCGCTGACGATGACGACTTCGAGGGGACTCTTCACCGGGAGGGCCTCAGATCTTGTCGTCTTCTTCCCGGATCAGCCGGTAAATCTCCTTCTGATCGGGCGCCTCGAGCAAACGGTCGCGAAAGCCGCGGTCCTTGAGCAGCCGTGACACCCGGGCAAGCGCCTTCAGGTGCTGCCCGACCGACTCCTCGGGCGCCACCAGCAGGAAGAACAGGCGCGTCGGCCCGCCGTCGAGCGAGTCGAAGTCGACGCCGGGCAGGTGGCGGGCGAACATGCCGAGCACGCTCTTCAAGCCGAGCAGCTTGCCGTGCGGGATGGCGATGCCGTCGCCGATGGCGGTGCTGCCCAGACGCTCGCGGTCCCACAGCACGCCCACCAGTTTGGCGGCGTCGATCTCGGGGTACTTGCCGGCCAGGTGCTGGGCCAGCTCCTCGAGCACCTCGGCCTTGGTGGTGCCGCGCAGCCCCGGCTGGATCAGGTCCTCGCCGGAGAGGATCTCGACGATCTTCATCTTCCCACCCCCCGGGTCGCCTGCGTGCGCGCCGGCGCGCGGCGGAATACGTGGCCCGCTTGCCCCGCCCCCTCGACGCGAAAGTCGCCCTTCACACCCCGCCCCTTTCCGCTCAGCACACGCGCCGGCGCTTGGCCGACGGCAGGATGCCCATCATCTCGCGGTATTTCGCCACCGTGCGCCGCGCGATGTCGATGTTTTCCTTCTCCAGCATCTCGGCGATGTACTGGTCGCTGAACGGCTTGCGCGGGTCCTCCGTCTCGACGATGGCGCGGATGCGCTCCTTGACGCTCTCGGCCGAGACGTCCTCGCCGCCGTCGCCGCTCTTCAGGCTGGAGGTGAAGAAGAACTTGAGCTCGAGGATGCCCTGCGGCGTGTGCACGTACTTGTTGGCGGTGGCGCGGCTCACCGTCGACTCGTGCATGCCGATGTCGTCGGCGACGTTCTTCAAGACCAGCGGCTTCAGGTGGCTGATGCCGTGGTCGAGGAAGTCGCGCTGGAACTTCACGATGCTGGTGATGACCAGGAAGAGCGTGCGCTGGCGCTGCTGGATGCTCTTGATGAGCCACTGCGCGGCGCGCATCTTCTCCTGGATGTAGCGCTTGGCGTCGCCCGAGTCGGGCGAGCCCAGCACGCGCCGGTAGTAGGAGCTGACGCGCAGCCGCGGCAGCCCCTCGTCGTTCATGGTGACCACGTACTCGTCGCCCACCTTCTGCACCGAGGCGTCGGGCGTGATGTAGCGCACGTCGCCGTCGCCGAAGTTGCGGCCCGGCTTGGGCTCGAGGTTGGCGATCAGCGCCGCGGCGGCGGCCACGTCCTCGACCGTGGTGGCGAGCTCCTTGGCGATCTTGTCGTAGCGCTTGCCCTCGAGGTTGGAGAGGTGGTCGCGCACGATGCGCTCGGCGAGCGAGCCGGCGCCGCCGTTGGCGCGCAGCTGCAGGAGCAGGCATTCGCGCAGGTCGCGCGCCCCCACCCCGGGCGGGTCGAGCTCCTGGATGCGGCGCAGCGCGTTCTCCACCAGGTCGTAGTCGCAGTCGCGCTGGAAGGCGATGTCCTCGACCGCCTGCATGATGTAGCCGTCGGCGTCCATGTTGCCGAGCAGCTGCGCGACCACTTCCTCTTCCTCCTCCTCGAGCTGGTTCATCTGCAGCTGCCAGAGCAGGTGGTCGGAGAGCGACTCGGCCCGCACCAGCGTGTTCTCGATCGTCGGCCGCTTCTCGTCGTCGGAGTCGGCCGGCGTCGAGCTCGAGGCGTGCCAGTCGTTGCTGTAGTTCTCGAGGTACTCCTTCCAGTCGATCTCCTTCAGGCTCTTGTCGGGGTCGGCCTCGAGCTCGGTGGAGCTCTCGCGCTCGGCGGTCGGCTCGTTCCAGATCTCCTCCTCCGAGCCCTTTTCCTCCAGCTGCTCCTCGGTGCGCGGCTTCTCCTGGTCGAGCTCCTGGGCGGGCTCGATCTCCTCCTCGAGGAGGGGGTTCTCCGACATTTCCTGGTCGACGAGCTGCTCGAGCTCGAGGCGCGAAACCTGCAGGATCTTGATCGCCTGGCGCAGCTGGGGGGTCATCACCAGCGCCTGGCCCATCTTCAGAAACTGTCGCTGTTCGAGTGCCATATCCGTCTGCTGGATACTTCTAATAAATCCTCATGAAACGGAACGCAAAGTCTTCGGCCCCTTTTTTGCTCTCAGCCCAAACTGAAACGGTCACCGAGGTAGAGCTCTCTGGCCTGCCGGCTGCTTGCGATCTTTTCCGGGGTGCCCTCCTCGAGGATCGAGCCGGCGTTGAGGATGTAGGCCCGTTCGCAGATGCCAAGGGTTTCCCGCACGTTGTGATCGGTGATCAGCACACCGATGCCGCGCGACTTGAGCTGGCCGATGATCTGCTGGATGTCGATGACCGCGATCGGGTCGATGCCGGCGAACGGCTCGTCGAGCAGGACGAAGGTAGGCGAGGTGACCAGGGCGCGGGTGATCTCGACGCGGCGGCGTTCGCCGCCGGAGAGGGTGTAGGCCTTGTTGCGGGCGAGGTGGGCGATGCTCAGGTCCTCGAGCAGGCGCTCGAGGCGGTCGTTGCGTTCGGCGGCGCTGAGCGGCAGCGTCTCGAGGATCGCCATGATGTTTTCCTCGACGGTGAGCTTGCGGAACACCGACGGCTCCTGCGGCAGGTAGCTGACGCCGAGGCGGGCGCGCTTGTACATGGGTTCGTCGGTGAGCTCGCGGTCGCCGAGTAAAATGCGTCCCGTGTCCGGCCGCATGAGCCCGACGATCGCGTAGAAGGTGGTGGTCTTGCCGGCGCCGTTGGGTCCGAGCAGGCCGACCACTTCGCCCGGGTGCACCTCGATGCTGACGCCGCGCAGGATCTCGCGTCCGCCGATGGATTTCTTCAGCCCCTCGGCGCGCAGCAGGCCGCGGTGGTTCGTTTCGTCGCGGTTCATTGCGGCTTCTCTTCCGTTTCGCCTGGTGTGGTCTCCGCCTGCGGGACGATGACGACGTGCACGGGCGTTAGAGGCGTCCCCTGGGCTTCGCAACGTTGCTCATCGAGGTAGCACGTGACGGTGTCGCCCGCGAGTCGGTTGACGCCGTCCTGCAGCTTCGCTTCCTTGCTCAGCACGACGACGCGCTTGTCCTGGTCGAACACGGCGCGGCCGCCGGTGGCGACGCGTTCCCCCTGCACGATCTTCACCGCCCCTTCCGCCACCACCTCGCGCACGCGCGCCCTCGCTTCCTGATCGAGCGTGACGGTGAGCTTGTCGGCGTCGAGCGCGAGGTCGCCCTGCGTCACCTTCACCGAGCCGGTAAAGGTAAACGTACGGGCCTTGTACTCGGAGTCGAGGCGCTGCGCGCGGATGTCGACCGGCTCGCGGCGCGAGCCGAACGAGAGATTGCCTAGCAAGCCGGCGCCGCCGTCGCCCAGCGGCGCAGGCTCGGCGTGTGCGATCGCCGCGACCGCGGCAACCGCGGCGAGAAGAACGGCGCCACGCAAGGCCCGCAACGGGAGCCTGTCCCGAAAGCCGCGCTGCGGCACGGCCGAGTATCCCGGCACGGCCGAATGGCAGTCCTCCGGCGCGGCCGAATGCCCGTATCCCGGCACGGCCGAACGCCCATATCCCGGCACGACCGAATGGCAGTCCGGGGGTATCGCTCCGCTCAACCCCCGGCTAATCGCTGCGACCCCTGACGGGGTCGTTCGAGATTTCGTTTGCATTGTGGTGTCGGCCCGTTTCGTGCCCTTCGAGCTGTCGTGTTTTCGTGATTCCTCTTCGCGCTTCAGGCGGGCGGCGGCACGAGCGTCATGTGCACGTTGCCGTCGAGCGACAGGCGCCGCCTGGAAACGTCGATCATCAACCGGTCGCCGGCGAGCTCGAAGTCGCCGCCGCGGATCTCGACGCGGCCCGGTGTCGAGATCACGTCCTCGGCGCGCGAGTAGCGCGCGGTGTCGGTACGCAGCGAGTATTCGTCCACCTTCATCTCGATGCCGCCCCTCAGCTCGACGCGCTCGATGTCGCGCTTGTCGAGGTAGACGCGGCCCTCCTCGCCGCGCAGGGAAAACTCGCGGTCGTCCTTCGTGTAGAAGGAGAGATACGGACCGCGCACGACCACCAGCGCCTTGCCCTCGGCCAGCGGCGGCTGGCCGGGCTCGCCCTTGTTGTTGTCGTAGTACTGCGCCTCGCGGGCGGCGACCTCCCAGACCTTCTTGCCGTCGACCACACGCGAGCGCCGGAAGTCGCGCACCCAGTGCGCGGCCTGCGGCAGCAGCTCGATGGCGCGGGCGGCGAGGTCGTGCTTGCGCTGCTCCCACAGGCTGCGGCCGAGCAGCCAGCCGCCGGCGGCGAGGATCAGCACGATCAGCAGAACGACGATCCGCCGTGCCCGCCGGCGCATGGTGCCTCCGATGTCCGCATGCGCCCAAAGTCACACGTCGCGGCCGGTGTGTCCAGTCGCCCGCGCTTCAAGGCGCGCCGCGCTCGCACGCGCGCAGGCGCTCGAACTGCCGCCACGGCTCGCCGCCGTGCGCCGCCAGGCGCGCCGCCAGGGCGAGATTCTCGTAGGCGCGCACGAGCCGGCGCGCGATCGAACGCTCCAGCCGCAACAGGTCGCGCGCTTCGGCGGCCTCATGAGCGGCCTCGCGTGCCTCGAGGTAGGCCGCCGCTTCCGGCGAGCGGTCGAGCAGCTTGCGGATGGCGCTACCCTGCTTCTTCACGGTCGAAGCGAAATCGGGATGCCACGGATCGTCGAGCACCGGCCAGCGTTCGAGCAGCCGGATGCGCAGGTCGAGTGCGCGCTCGTTCTCCTGGTCGGCCGCCTCGCGCCAGCGCCGCTCCGCCTCCTCGAGCTGCCGGTCGAGCTCGGCCAGGCGGGCTTCGGCGGCGGCGCGGTCGCGCAGCTCGAGACGGCGACCGAGCCCCGCGAGCACCGTTTCCTCTTCGGGCAGGCGCACCTGCTTCTCGTCGCCCTGCGCCGGCGCGGCGTGACGCAGCCAGCGCTCGGAGGTGGTGGTCGGCGTGTCGAAGGAAGCCGAGACGATGCGCGCGCGGGTGTGCGCTTCGAGCAGGCCGATGCGGCCGTCGCCGTCGAGGTCGATCTCGGTGGCGGCGAGACGCGCGCCGCTGCGGTCTTCGCCGCGCAGCGCGTGCAGGAAGTGGATGCCGTAGCCCTCCTGCGCGCCGCGGTCGGGGTTCGGATCGCAGCCGCTCGCCTCCTCGTCCCACGCCGCGGCGAACAGCCCGCAGCGTTCGCCCGCCGCCGCGCCGCGCGCCGGGTCGGCGCCGGCGAAGGCGATCTCGGCAAAGCCGCCCGAGTAGCAGCTGGTGATGACGACGCGCACCGGTGCGGCGGCGGGTTGCTGCTCGAGCAACGCGGCGAGCTCGGCGGCGGTGAGCGTGTGCCCGCCCCACAGGATGACGCGGTTGTCGCGCGGCTGCTCGCCCTTCTCGCCGTGGGCGGCGAGGTAGAGCAGCAGCGGCTCGGCGCGGCGCAGCGCGGCGCCGAGCGCCTCTTCCAGGTTGTCGAGCGTGGCCGGGCGCGCCGCCGGCAGGCGCGGCTTGCGGTAGTGCGAGTCGCGCCCGCTGCGCGGGTCGAACACCGTCCCGAGCGCCGTCAGCAGTGCGTCGCCGCGCGGTTGGGGGTCGAGCACCTGCACGCTCGGCGAGTCGGCGCCGCCGCCGAACAGCAGCGTGCCGCGGCCGCCGAAGGTGCGCGCGGCCAGTGCCGCGTCCTGCTCGAGCGAGACCTGGTTCGACTCCGGTTCGCCGCCGCCGCCCGCCACGATCCAGCCGCCGCGCGCCGGCAGCGCCACGGCCGCCGCGAGCAGGCCGCCCGCCAGCGCCGACCGCACTCTGCGGCGCCCGCCGCCTTTTGCCGCACAGTCCATGCGACAGGCGGCCCTACTGGATGCCGGGGCCGGGCACAAATTATGAGGTGCATCGCCTCACCGATTCGTGTAGAATTTTGTGCGTTTCCGGCCATGCAAACCATCCTGCTCATCGACGACGACGCCTTCACCCGCAATTTCGCGGTGCGCTCCCTGGAGAATCCCGAGACGCGCGTGGTGACCGCCGAAGGCGGCCGGCGCGGCGTGGAGCTCGCCGGCGAGCACGCCCCGTCGCTCATCCTGTGCGACATCGAGATGCCCGACATGGACGGCTTTGCCACGCTCGAGTCGATCCGCAGCAATCCGCACACGCGCCACGTGCCGTTCATCTTCCTCACCGGCCGCAGCGAGCGCGAGGACGTGCGGCGCGGCATGGATCTCGGCGCCGACGACTACCTGACAAAGCCCTTCACCGTCGAAGAGCTGCGCACCGCCGTCACCGCGCGCCTGCGCAAGCACGAGGAGGCGCTGGGCGACCAGAAGCGGGCGCTCGACGAGCTGTGCCGCTCGATCGCCGACTCCTTCCCGCACGAGTTGCGCACGCCGCTGAGCGTGATCATGGGCGCCTCGCAGTTCCTGCGCGAGGGGCGCGACATCGAGGAGCCGACGCGCATCGCGATGCTCGACAGCATCGAGACCGCCGCCACCCGGCTGCACCGCCTGGCCGAAAACTTCCTGCTCTTCATCCGCCTCGCCTCGAGCCCGTGCGAGGCAAACGAGCGCGGCAGCTGCGCGCACCAGATCCCCGAGCCGGGGCCGCTGATCACGCGCCGCGCCCGCGCCGAGGCGCTGCTGGCGCAGCGCGGCAACGACCTCGTCCTGTCGGTGGCCGACGCGCCGGTCTGCACCACGCCGGGCGAGCTCAGCAAGATCGTCGAGGAGCTGCTGCGCAACGCGGTGCAGTTCTCGAAGCCCGACACCCCGATTCACGTCTTCGGCGCCCCCACCGAGGCCGGCTACCGCCTCACCATCGCCGACCGCGGCCGCGGCATGCACCCGGGCGACATCGCGCGCGTCGGCGCCTTTCGCCAGTTCCAGCGCGGCCTCTACGAGCAGCAGGGCGTCGGCCTCGGGCTCACGCTCATCACCCGCCTGGCCGAGCGCCACCACGGCCGCATCACGATCGAAAGCACGCCGGGCGTGGGCACCACGGTGCACGTCGATCTGCGGCCGGGGGACCGGGTCGGGGCGGAATGTTGAATGTTGAATTCTTAATTTTGAATGGGGGCGCCGAGGCTCGATGACGCCGGCATTCTGAACTCAACATTCAAAATTCAAAATTGAACATCACGCCACCGGCTGCCGGAACGTGCGCCGGTGCGGCAGCGCCATGTTGGCCTCGCGCAACGCTTCGCGTAGATCCTGCATGTCGATCGGCTTGGGCAGGTAGGCGTCCATCCCCGCCACCAGGCACTTCTCGCGGTCGCCTTCCATGGCGTTGGCGGTCATGGCGATGATCCACGGCTGGTCGCGGTCGGCGCGGGTGCGGCGCAGGATGCGGGTGGTTTCGAGGCCGTCGAGCTCGGGCATCTGCACGTCCATCAGCACGATGTCGTAGTCCTGCCGTGCCAGCGCATCGATCGCCTCGTTGCCGCTCGAGGCGACGTCGGCCTGGAAACCGAGCTTGCCGAGGATGCGCAGCGCCACGCGCTGGTTGATGAGCGTGTCCTCGACCAGAAGGATCCGCAGCGGCCCGGTCTCCTCGGCCAGCGGCACGTTGTCGGGCAAGGCCGGCCGCGGCTTCGCCACCTCGGCGCCGCGCGCGCGCGCCAGCG
>Ga0073934_10012424_pt1 | contig 10041 bp, 9 predicted proteins | sample LarsenN4metaG_FD_76834 | JGI IMG/M metagenome (GOLD analysis project Ga0073934, IMG submission 76834) | Hot spring sediment bacterial and archeal communities from British Columbia, Canada, to study Microbial Dark Matter (Phase II) - Larsen... ... | reverse complement strand
GTTGTTCTTCTGGAACGCTTCGTGGATGACCTTGCTGTTGCTCACCGGGACCAGATCGTCTTTGTCGCCGTGAATGAGCAGCGTAGGCGGATCGTCCGGCGATACGTGGACTATCGGCGAATAGTCAGGCGCTTTCTCTTTCTCGAAGTTCAATGCAGGGAAGCGGTCTCTCCTCTCGCCTTCGGCGGGCGGCGGTCGAATACCGCGCGCAAGAGGTCGAAGATCGACGGGCGGGAAGTAAGCCACGACCGACGCAACGCGGTTACTCTCCTTCATGAAATCCTCTTTCGCGTTCGGGTCGCCGCTGTCCGAGGCTGTGCCGAGCACGAGCGAGAGATGGCCGCCCGCGCTGCCTCCGAGTACGCCAAGGCGGTTGGGATCGATGCCCCATCGTTTGGCGTTGAAGCGGATGAAGCGGACCGCGCGCCGAACGTCGGCCACGATTTCGGGGATAAGATATTTCGGACTGCTGCCGTGGCGAACCGCGATGACGGTGAAGCCCTTGTCGAGCAACTGCGTGAACCGGGCCGCCATCTGCTGGGGCGGCGCGTAGGATGAGACCCATCCTCCGCTGACCATGAAAAGAACGGCAGCGCCATTGGCATTCGTCTTCGGCTTTATAATATCGAAAGTCAGCGCGAGACCGTCTTTGTGCCCGTAGACCACATCCGGGATGATATCTACTTCGGCGGCGGTCGCGACCTCGGTGGCCGCGCAAGCCGCGAGGATTAAGAGAGACAGGATCGAACGTTTGATCGTCAGCATGGTTTTTTCCTCCGTTCTAATGGGCCTGTTGGAGTTTGCCCCCTTTCGCCGATAGCATCAGCTTGACAAGCTCTTCGGTGACTTTCGGCTCGAGCCCCTCGGTGTGTCCCTTCTCTATGCGGATGACGTCCGCAACGACCCTGCCGTCCTTGCAGTCGGGATAGACATAGACGTGGGCCTTGCCGGGCGCGGGCGGAAGGCCCCAGGCCGGGTTAGGCGGATTCTGCCGCGTGCTGTCATAAACGTAGCCGCCTTTGGTGTCTACAACCTCAACCGGCTTGCCCCGCGCGCCGCAAGCGTATTTACTGGCCCAGTCCGAGGTCTCGGGCACGCCTTTCTCATCTATCTCTCGTTGCCCTATCGCGTAGATGAACGAGAAATCTGCGGCAGGAGGCTCGCGCAATGCCGCTGCTGCCGCGGCCATACTGGACGGGGTCACCGCGGGGGCCGCCGGGGTCGCGCCTGGGGTCGCGGCTGCGGGACGAGGGCCGAAGCTCGCGGCCCGACCGGGGTTCCCGCCCAGACGACCGCCGGAGAGGCTGAGCCAGCCGTCGACTTTGTTCTTAAAGAAGTCCGTCCTCACGAGCCGGTTCGACGTCATACCGCCTTGAGAGTGCCCGACCAGCCAGAATGCCTTTATGTTCTCCCTGCCGATCTGCTCGATGACCGAAGCGACTATGTTCTGCAAGTACTCGTCGTCGGCCGCGGACCACACCCTCGTAGGCGAGTTCGGGGTGGCGATGACCAGGCGGTACTTGTCCTTGTAGTCGAGGATGGGGAAATAGTGTCGCTGCCAGTTCCCGTACGAGCCTGCGCCGTGAAGACTGAGTATGAAGGTGACTTTCTCGCCCGGTTTCAGATCGCACGGATAATCGAGAAAGTAGGTGCGGCGGGTCTTCATCTCGACCACGGGTCCGGGGTTTATGACCCTGTCCGGCGGGCAGTCCTTGTCAGGACAATGCAGAGCGGGGGTCGCGGCGCAGGGCGCTCCCGCGAGCCGGACGGTCTCTTGCTGGGCGCCCGCATATCCCGCGAGCGCGACTACCGCGCCGACCATGGCTAACAGTCTGATCGGATTGCGTGACTCTTTCATCGAGTTTTCTCCTCCGTGATTTTGATTCATCCTGAGACCTATCGTTCTTAGTAGCGATGGAAGACCCCCTTGAGCGGCGACTGTTCCACTCCCGGCTTGCTGAAATCGCACACGCCCGACGGGAAGATGGCCGACATGCGCGCTTTCTGCGCGTCGCTGAAAGTCACCTTGTAATCGCCGTAGTCGACAGGCTTCAACCGGCACTTGAGCACGTCGTTCGCAAGCGGCGCTCCGGCCATCAATCGCGGCTCGCCATGTACGGGGTACATCTTGTTGAAGCCCCCTTCCTTGCTGAAGCTCGCCCTCTCGACGTGCTTCTTGCCCGATGCGTCAAAGTAAGCATCGACCGCCTCGGCCGGTTTGTTACGCACGACCTTGTCGGCGGAAAGCGGGGCGGGGTCCGCCGCGATGTTGTCAAGCCACCGGTTCATAGTATCGAGCGAAAGCGCCGCAAGGTCCAGGCCGCCCGTCTGATTTCTATCCCTTGGCGGACCGACCCAGATGACTTGATTGTCGGAGCGTCCGTTGGCTTTTTCGAGACGGGCGCGGATAGTGAGGTCGCGGTGGCGGTCATGTATATCGCCTACAGCGTCCGTGTAAGGGCGAGAGTGGAGGATCGGAACGTTGGCGAGACCGCCGCCGCCCGAATTCATGAGGCCGCTCTCGTAGGCGGCGCGGATCGCTACGGGGTCGCCGGTCGAGCGCTGAGCGGTGATGTTCCCATCGATATCGTTGCCGCCGATCTTCTCGTTCAGCTCCAGGAACTCGTCGACGCTTATCACGCCGATGTTGAGCGCCGCGAGTCCGTACTGCAAGCCGACGTTGTCCTGCGGCTTGCGCGCGAATCCCGTCTTCGGATCGCGGCCATAGATGTTGACTCGCATCTCCTGCACGGTGCAGCGCGCCCCTTTAGGGTTCTTCACTGGATCGTAAACCTTGCTCGCGTCGTTAAGCGCGCACCCTCTCGTGTTGGTCGCGTTATAGACCGCTACGAACGACCGCTCCCATGCCGCGCAGGTCCCTTTAGTGTAGCCTTCGACCCCTGCCTTCTTCTCGTCGGTCCAGACCGACGGGTCAGCCTTCCGCCAGAAGTTCTGCAAAAGCCCGCAGTCCGGCGTGTGCATAGTCGAATCGGGGAACGAAAGCGACGGCTGCAAACCGTCGAGCAGGCCGGGGTATATCTGCGTGATTACCAGTTGCTGGATCGCCCCTCCAGACCCGCCCGACCCGACGGTCCATCTGGGCACGCCGTAGCGTTCGATGAAGTACTCCTTGAGCATCATAAGCGTCTCGCCCTGTAGCACCGCGTTGCCATGTTGTTGATTGACAAGCTCGGTCGAAATCATGAGGGCGAAGCCGCGCGAGAGGTATAAATGGTTGAGCGCGCCGGTTACCTGGTTTACGCCCTGGTTATACTGCGTGCCCGCGCCGCCGCCGAAACTCACCGCCAGCTTTCGGTTCCATCCCTGCCCCGGTCGCCACCCTGCCGCCGTGGCTTCCGGATCAGGGTCATCGAGGATCGCTATGCGGTAGATGGTCCGGTTGATCGTCCCCGAATCCACCCGCACGATGTAGGGCACGGTCTTGCCGTCGTTCGTTGTAGTGCTGACGAGGTCCGGCGGCCTCGGCCCGTCGGCGCTCGTGAGCGGCTTGAAGGTGTTATCCGATGCCCGGTAGAAGTATTCGATCTTCTGAGCAGCCGAGCAGTCGGCGTCGAGCGGCGGTCCGAGCTTCGACTCGACCGTACGGCACTCGTAGGGCGAAAGGTGCGGCCCCGACAGGATCGGACCCGTTATAGGATAATTCGTGACCTTAAGGCTCGCTTCAGCCGGCCCCGGCGATTTGATCTTCGCAACGAGCGTGTTATCGCCCACTACCATGCCGGTCAGGAGTCCGCGAAAGCTGCCCGTCGTGGGATCGAGCCTGAGCATGCCCGTCACGTCCTTGCCGTTGAGCATCAGGGAGAGCTGACCGGGTCGAGTTCCGGCGGGCGCTTTGACCTCTACAAGCGCATCGCCGCCGCTCGCGAAGTCGGGCCGCGACGAGAGCGTTTTGATCTCGAGGCGAGCGGTGGATTGAGAGAACGCGCCCCCTGCGCAGAGGCCGGACAGTACGCCGACGAGAACCACCTTCGATATTATGCCCATCTCTTTCTCCTTATCCTTTCTGACCGGCGGCGGCTGTGTTCGAGCTTATATCGAAACCCTCATCGATGTACATCTCGAATTGACAGGGGCGGCGGAAAGTGTCAATAGGAATGAGACACCTGCTCGTCTAATTTAATGAGCAATACTTCGCTTGAACTCCCCTTTTGCGGCCGATTTATCCAAGCTGCTTCCGGTAACTTTGGCGGCTCCGGTATCTGCTTCACCTTGCCATCTTTCGGGTCAATGTAGAGCGTGGAGGGCGCTCCGCTAAACGTGCTCGCTCCATTCGGTGTAGCCTGCCAGTCGTCATCAACGGCGGGCGCGGCGAGGACTTAAGCCATTACTCCGGCTACTGGTTGACCTGTTTTCCTCACTTACAGTCCCATCTGGAATTACTGCATTTTGGAGGTTGTTAAGCTTCGAGGATGACCTGCGCCATGGCCAGGTCGTTAGAGTGGGTGAGTGAAAGGTGAGCTTTCGATGCCCCCACCTCGGCCAGCCGCGCGAGCGCGCGACCGCGCAGTTCGAGCGAAGGCGTCCCGCGCTCGTCGCGCACGACTTCGATATCGCGCCAGGCAATTCCGTCGGCCCAGCCCGTCCCGAGCGCCTTCATCGCGGCCTCCTTGGCGGCAAACCGCGCGGCGTAGCTCGCGAAGCGAGAGGCGCGAGCCTCGCAGTATTCGACTTCCGCGTCGGTAAAGACCCGCCGGGCGAACCGCTCGCCCTGCCGCGAAAAGACCTCTTCGATCCGCGAAATCTCTATCAGGTCGATGCCTATTGCGATTATCATCCAGCACCCTCGATGCGATCAGACCTCTATGGCGACCAGCTCCTCGGCGAGCGCGGTCTCCGGAAAGATGGCGCGCGCTTCTTCGAGTAACCGAGACGGATCGGGGTAGCGCGTGCTCAAATGAGTGATCAAGAGCCGCCGGGCCCCGGCCCGCTTCGCAATCCTCGCGGCCTGGGCAGCGGTCGAATGGCCGAACTCGCGAGCCTCGCCCGAAAGCTCTTCGGTGAATGTCGCTTCGTGGATCAGCAGGTCGACGCCGCGCGCAAGCTCCACCGAGGCCTCGCAGGGGCGCGTGTCCGTGCAGTAGGCGACCGACTTCCCCGGACGCGGCGGCCCGAGGACCTGCGCCGGCTCGACGCGGCGACCGTCCGGCAGATGCACCGCGTGGCCTGATTGCAGCCGGCCAAACAATGGGCCTTCGGGTACGCCCAGCTCCCTGGCCCGCGCGACATCGAAGCGACCCGGCCTCGGTCGCTCCTCCACCCTATACCCCATGTCGAAGACCCTGTGGTCCAGCTCGAGCGCGGAAACGGCATACTGCTCGGCGTCATACACGACGCGCGGGCGGCGCATCTCGGCGTGCTCGCTCAGCCTCAGGGGGTAATTCACGTAAAGAATCTTAAGCCGCGCGAGCACGGCGAGGTACTCGCCGATCCCCGCCGGGCCTACGAGCGAGAGGTCCCTCACGCGGCGATCAAGCCCCATCGTCGATAACAGCCCGGAGACGCCGTTAAAATGATCGCCGTGCAGATGGGTGATGAAGACGGCCGCGAGCCGGGAAGGGTTCAGCCCCGCGCGCCCTATCTGCATCTGCGTGCCTTCGCCGCAATCGAAGAGCAGCCACTCGGCCTCGCGCGCGACGGCGAGCGCGCTCACATTGCGGCGGAGCGTAGGCTTGCCTGAACTTATTCCGAGCGGTATGACCTTCATCGCAAAATAAGATTAACATACATCCCCGGCGCGGGTCAGACCGGCGCGGCTAAGAAAAGTCTGATGACACGCACAGGGGCCATCTGTTAAACTTGCCCTTTGATTGACGGCCTCAGCATCATTGGAGAATTACCCTATGAAGATAAGGGAAGTCGTTCTCGCGCTCGCGCTCGTTATATCGTTTACAGCGACGGCGGCGGCGCAGGAGAAAAATGGCAGCCCTCCGTCGAACGGCGCGCCCAGGCTCGCTATAGCATCTTTCAACCATGATTTTGGTGAAGTGAAAGCCGGGGAGCCGCTCAAGTATTCGTTCAAGATCAAGAATGAGGGGACCGGCGATCTCCTTATCAAGAGCGTCGCCCCTGGCTGAGGGTGCACAGCGAGCGACTATGATAAAGTCGTGCCTCCTGGTAAGGAGGGGAAGATCACCCTGGCAATAGAACACACCGAAAGTTACGCCGGCGAAGTCGCGAAATCGGCGATCGTTTCGACAAACGATTCCAAGTATCCCAGCTTCAACCTGCTGCTCCGCGCATACTTCAAACCGGCGGGACCGCCGAAAGGAATGATAACGCCCACGCCCCCAGGCAAGTACGTAGGGCCGTTCAGCATCTCGCCCAACGACCGCTGGGTCACCAGCGTCATTACGGGCAGCAGCACTACGACCCGCCTCTATCTATACAACCGCGAGACCACGCCGGTTCACGTAAAGAAGATCGAGCCGGGCGGCGATTATTTTACCGCCGGTATCCAGTCTATCGAAGACGGCAAGCGGTACGAGATAACGCTCGCGACAAATCCCAGGCTCAAGGCGGGCCAATATAACCAGGTGATGCGGGTGCTCACCGACTCGGCTTCAGCCTCCGAGATCGCCATCCGGCTCGATGTGACCGTCTTCCCGCAGGTCTTCGTCTCGCCTGCGTCGATCATCCTCCCAGGGCTTTCGCTTGCGTCCGACATCGCGAGCATAAACCTCCCGATGATCTACGTGCGGAAAGTGCGCGAGGGCGGGCTCAAGATCAAGAGCGTCACTTCCACGCTGCCGTTCTTGAATCTACAACTCGCGACCGAGACCGAAGGCCAGTTTTATACGGTCCGAATAACGCTCGACAAATCGAAGATAACCGGACCCGGCGATTACAAAGGCACGATACGCATCGAGACCAACGATGCGGAAAGCCCTGTGATGGAAGTCCCGTTCCAGTGCTCCTTCCAAAAGTGAAAATGGACAGGAAAGACAGGATTGACAGGAATCAAAGAATTATATCCTGTCTTTCCTGTTAATCCTGTCCATTTCTCTCCCGGTCCGATTTAGCGCATAACTTCCAGGAAGGCCCGGACTCGACCCGTGATATCGCCAGCGGCGTAGAGGTCGGAGATGACGGCGAGGCTATCGGCCCCGGCCTCGATGACAGATCGAGCGCGGTCCAGCGTGATGCCTCCTATGGCGACCAGCGGCTTTGACGCCCGGCGTTTTATCTCGGCGATTGCCTCAAGCCCGACTGTCGGGTCGGGGTCATCTTTCGTCGTGGTGCTGAAGACGGGGCCGATTGCGATGTAGTCGACCGGCGCGTCGCAGGCTTCCAGAGCCTGTTTCAGGCTGTGCGTAGAGAACCCGATTATGAGACCGTCGCCGACGAGCGCGCGCGCCTTATCCGCAGCCAGGTCGTCCTGCCCGAGGTGGACCCCGTCGGCCCCGACCGCGAGCGCGATATCCACCCGGTCGTTTACGATGACACGAACCCCGAACCGGCGCGCCACGCGAACTGCCTCGAGGGCCTCGCCGTAAAACTCGCGAGGCGTCGCCCACTTCTCTCGCAACTGTATGAGCGTGGCCCCGCCTGCGGCGAGCCGCTCGACCTGGGCGGCGTGAGAGAGGCGGCTCAGGCGTCGATCGGTGATCGGATAGAGCGGGGGGAGCGATAAAGACATGGCGATATGAACAGGGCGCGACTATTCCGCCGCGCCCTGGGCTGCCGGTCTGGGATTTGAGAATCTCTCCATAAACCTCGTCGAGAGGTTACCTGCGATGAAATCTGCGTCCGCTAGGATCTGCTGCTGTAAAGAGACGGTCGTATCGATCCCTTCGATGATCATCGCGTCTAGCGCCCGCTGCATGCGGGCGATAGCCATGTCGCGCGTGCGGTGGTGGACTATCAGCTTCGCGATGAGCGAGTCATAATGCGGGGGGACGTACCAGCCGGGGTAGGCGGCCGTGTCCGTACGCACGCCCGGCCCGCCGGGTATGTTCATCGCCGTGATCAAGCCCGGCGACGGGGCAAACGTCCTGGAGTTTTCTGCGTTTATGCGGCACTCGATCGAGTGGCCGCTGAATATTATATCGTCCTGATCGAACTCCAGCCGCTCGCCGGCGGCGATCAATATCTGCTCGCGCACGAGGTCGGTGTTCGTGACCATCTCCGTCACGGGGTGCTCCACCTGTATGCGCGTGTTCATTTCCATGAAGTAAAAGTTCTTGTTTTCATCCAGCAAGAACTCCATCGTGCCCGCGTTGACATACCCTATCTCCCGGCATGCCTCGACGGCCACTTCCCCCATCCGGCGGCGCATCTCAGGAGTGAGCGCGGGGGAGGGCGACTCCTCGATCAGTTTTTGATGGCGTCGCTGGACCGAGCACTCGCGCTCGCCGAGATGCACCATGTTGCCGTGCCGGTCGCCGAGGACTTGAATCTCCACGTGGCGTGCCTGCTCGATATACTTTTCTATATAAACGGCGGGGTTGCCGAAGGCGAGCTGCGCTTCGTGCTGGGCGGCGGGCAGCGAAGCGAGCATCTCGTTGCGGTTGCGCACTATGCGCATCCCGCGCCCTCCTCCGCCTGCGGATGCTTTTATGATCACGGGATAGCCGATCTCGTCCGCGATCCGCAGAGCATCTCTCTCGTCTTCGACAATGCCCTCGAATCCCGGAGTGATCGGGACGCCCGCAGCCTTCATCGTGGCGCGGGCGCGGGCCTTATCGCCCATAAGGCTTATGCACTCGGGACTCGGCCCGATGAACTTGATATTGCACCTTTCGCAGACCTCGGCGAAATAAGCGTTCTCGGCCAGGAACCCGTAGCCCGGATGGATCGCATCGACGTTCGCGATCTCGGCAGCCGAGATCACCATAGGGATGTTGAGATAGCTTTTTGTAGAGGGGGCGGGGCCTATGCACCAGGCCTCGTCGGCGAATCGCACGTGCAGCGAGTCGCGGTCGGCTTCCGAGTAGATCGCGACCGTTCGAATCCCAAGCTCTCGGCACGCCCATATGATACGGGTAGCGATCTCGCCCCGGTTGGCTATTAGAATCTTCTTAAACATAATAATTCAGAAGCCAGAAGCCAGAAGTCAGAAGCCAGTCTCATTCTGACTTCTGGCATCTGGCTTCTGGCTTCCTATCTAATCTCTTATCCCGAAAAGCGGCTGACCGTATTCGACGGGCTGACCGTTCTCGACATAGATTTTGGCCACCTCGCCGGAGACTTCGGCCTGGATGTTGTTCATAAGCTTCATCGCCTCGATTATGCAGACGACCGTTTCGGGGCCGACCCTGTCCCCCACTTTCACAAACTGGTCCGAGTTCGGCGACGGCGAGCGGTAAAAGGTCCCGACGAGAGGCGATTTGATTATGTGGAGCGAGCTTTCGGGAGCCTCCCCGGCGCTGCCTGATTCGAGACTTGCGGGCGCGGCGGGCGCGGCCTCGGGCGTTGCCGAATTCTGAATCGGCTGAGCCGGGATCGGGGCGCTCACCACGGGCGGGATGGGGAGCGCGACCACGGGTGGGGCGACCTGCTGCGCCGAGGCGGGCGGCTGGTTATACCGGCTGATCCGCATGCGGAAGCCCTGGCGCTCGATCTCGAATTCGGTTAACCCCTTTTCGCTTATAAGCTCGATCAGCTCTTTAACTTCCTTTAAATTCATGCTCGCCCCCTCGCGTGATCAATCTCAATGAGCGAGAGCCTCAGCCGTTTGCGGCTGAGGCTCTCGGTCCACCACTCAGGGCAGTCTGCTTACTTACTCGCCAAGCCGCCGCCCGCTGCCGGTCAGGATTTCTCGCTCTTTTTGCCGCCGAGCCCGAAGAAGCGCCGGCGCTTCTTTTCTTCCTTCTTCTCTTCCTCGTGAACAGCCTTCTGCTCGCTGCCGATCAGCTCTATCAGGGCCATCTCGGCTCCGTCGCCCTTTCGGGGGCCGAGCTTGAGTATGCGCGTGTAACCGCCGGGACGGTCAGCGAATCGTTCGGCGATCTCGCCGAAGAGTTTGTCGAGCGCCGCGACTCCTGCCGTGCGGGGGGCCTGCGGCCGTTTGTACCCGCCGTC
>Ga0073934_10012423_pt1 | contig 10041 bp, 7 predicted proteins | sample LarsenN4metaG_FD_76834 | JGI IMG/M metagenome (GOLD analysis project Ga0073934, IMG submission 76834) | Hot spring sediment bacterial and archeal communities from British Columbia, Canada, to study Microbial Dark Matter (Phase II) - Larsen... ... | reverse complement strand
GGGCTGAAATCGAAACCCCTCCATATTTTTCGCAGAGCGCTCTTACCCCCTCTCGATCCAATCGATCTTCTTTATTGAAAACAAGCAATCGGGGGATGAGATGCAATCCCAGTTCGAGGAGGATCTGATGGACCGCTTCCATGTGAACAGTGAACCGGGGATTGCTGATATCCACTAAATGAATCAAGACATCGGATTCATGAAGCTCGTCGAAGGTTGGACGAAAGGCCACCATCAGGTCCTTGGGCAGATTCTTGATCAATCCCACCGTATCCGTGATGACCACCTCTCGGACATTGCTCCCGATGGGCAGAAAGGTGCGGCATCTCAAACGCCTCGTGGCGGTATCGAGTGTGGCGAAGAGTTTCTCTTCCACATGGAAACGGCTCCCCGTGAGGAGATTGAAGAGGGTGGTCTTCCCGGCATTCGTATAGCCGATGATAGAGAGGACAGGAATTCGCGTCTTTCTTCTTAAGCCTCTCCTCTGTTCCCGCCTCAGGGCCAACTTTTTCAATTCCTTTTCCAGAAGGTGGATCCTTTCCCTGACCCTTCTTCGGTCGATCTCCAGTTTCGTCTCCCCCGGCCCCCTTCCTCCGATGCCCCCGGTTAATCGTGAAAGGGCAAGGGTCTTTTTAGCCAGCCGCGGAAGAAGATACTTGAGCTGCGCCAGTTCCACCTGGACTTTTCCTTCCTGGGTATGGGCCCGCTGGGCAAATATGTCTAAGATGAGCTGGGTGCGGTCGATCACTCTGAGTTCTGTCAAATCCGATATGGTGGCCATCTGACCCGGGGTAAGATTCTGATCGAGGATGATGAGATCGACCCCCTGTTGCATGCATTTGACAAGCAATTCCTTAAGTTTCCCCTCCCCCATCAGCGTCGTGGGAGAGATCTGGGTCGGTCTCTGGATGATCGACTCCGTGACGAAGACTCCGCTCGATTCAGCCAGATCTTTCAACTCCTCCATCGAATCTTCAAGGACCTCTCGGCTCTCCCTTCCCACGCTGAGAAGAATTGCTTTCTCCTGAGAACCTTTCAATGGAATGGCACGTTGCCCCCTCTGAAATTCTTCTTCAAGGGACTGGATCCAGCGTAGGAAGTCGGTGTCCCATTGCTCCAGAGGGATGGGAGGATTCACCTCCCATACCCTCCTTTCTCGGTTATCCGGGAGGAGATGAGCGGAATAGATCAGGCCCGGGGAACCGTTCCGATTGACGGTGAGGGCGACCATCATATCCAGTCTTAGAAGAGCAAGATCGGTTAGGTCTTCTTCTGTTAAGGGTTCCCCCTGAAGATGGGTGTGAATGAGCCGGAGACCTCTTAATCGAAGGATGCCCGTTCGATAACGGGAGAGATTAGGGATGGTGATCCCCTTTTGGTCTCCAACGATGACGGTTTCGATAGATCCTCTTCGACCCACCAGAATGCCTATCTGACGTCGTGTTTCATCGGATAATTGCGTGAGAAGGCGTGCGACTTCAGCGGAAATCGCCTTCTGGGGAGGAATCTTCCTTCGGTAGATACGCTCGATGTTCCTTATTTGGGAGGGCTTTAGGCCGATGAGGTTGCCGTAAAGTTTATTAATCTACTCCTCCTTCAGGTTAAATTTTAATATGCTCTCTGTACCAAGTCAAGGCATGCTATTCATTGATCATTTCCACCTTCCCCTCTCTGCCCTTCTCTCCGATTAGGGAAATTTTTACACTGGTAAAGTGTTGAACAACCCAGAGGTTGGTTAATAAGTGTTCGGTCACCCGGGTCGTGGTAAAAGAGGAATTCCCCTTCGCCATGGCCATGAACGGTACCAGTTGATCAGCCAGATGGGGATCAAGGCAGTCCTCTTTCTCCAGATAATCTTTGAGAGAATTTACAGCCTCCCCAGCCACCTCCTCAGCCCTTTTCCCCCTCCGCCCCAGTGAAGAAAATCCAGCAACAGCCTTCTCCGATTCCGCCACCAAAAAGAGGAGAGAGCCAGGCCCTCTTGAGGGCGCGTCGGGAAGCATCGTTATTTCTGCTCCGAACTTTAACTCTTTCTCAATCCTCCGAAGGGCTTCCTCTCTCTGTCTCACGGCTACATGTTTTGGAAGCAGCGATGCAGCAGAAACCCCGCGAATCCTCTTCAGCGATCCCCGCTTGAGCAATGAGATCGGTTTGAAGGATGGACTGGGGTGGACTTCCACCAGAAGGACGCCACCCCCTTTCGGATACCAACCCCACTCGTCGATTCTTCCTGCTACTGAGACCCCCATGAGGTGGAGGGTTGGGAACAGGACATCAGAAAGATAGTGATACGGAGGACTCCATGGCACATGAGTTCCTCCCTCCAGAATTAATCGGGAACTCATCTGCGATAAACAGAGGGGCAAAAGAAGGGCTTGAAGGAGAAGGGTCGTCGAACCGGCTGTTCCTATCTGGAAACGGTAATCTCCGGGGCAGACCCCTCCCGGGTTAAAGGTAAGTTTCTGTGAACCGATGACATTGCCCTCGACCCTGGCCCCTGAGATTTTGGCCAACGCATTGACCGCCGTAAGATGCTGATGTCCAAGGCCGGGATTTTTTCTCCTGGCCCGAATATGATGAAGGGTGAAGGGCTGCCTGAGGAGAACGGAAAGGGCCAAGGCAGTTCTTAATATCTGTCCCCCACCTTCACCAAAAGAGCCGTCGATTTCGATCCTGTCCCTTTGTTCGTTCTCCATTTTCTAAAGACTAATCAAATGGAGAGGCCCTGTCAATCGATTGATCATTGACTTTTCCCTGATTCATGTTAGGCTTCATCCATCTCCCCCAGGGGAGCCTCGGATGGCAGAATTGATTATTTTAGGCTCAGGCACCGGTGTTCCCTCTTTAAAAAGAGGATCTCCAGGCCTGGTGGTTCTGACAGAGCGTTCTCAAATATTGATCGATAGCGGCCCCGGGACGTTGAGGAGGATGCTCGAGGTGGAACTCACTTATCAGGATATGGACCTTCTGCTCTATACCCATATCCATCCAGACCATGTCTCAGACCTTGTCCCTTTCCTCTTTGCCAGCAAATATTCCGACCTCCCGAGAAAAAGGGATTTGTTATGTGTAGGCGGGCCGGGGTTCAGACGCTACTTTAAGAAAATCAAAAAGGTCTATGGATCCTGGATTGAATCGGAATCCTACCGTCTCATGATCAAGGAGATTTCTAAGAGACCTCTCTGTTTTCAAGACGTGAGGATCTTTTCCAAACCTATGGCTCATCTTCCAGAAAGCGTAGGATATCGGATCGAATGCGGTGGAGGCGGATCAGTGGTTATTTCGGGAGACACCGATTATTGTAGAAATATCGTCGAACTCGCTTCAGGGGTCGATCTCCTTGTCCTGGAATGCTCTTTCCCAAACGATAAGAAAGTGGAGGGTCATCTCACCCCGTCCCTGGCAGGGAGAATTGCGCAGGAATGCCGTTGCAAAAAGCTTCTCCTCATCCATTTTTACCCTGAGTGCGACCGGACGGACATTCTCAAAGAGTGTCGGCAGGCTTATCCAGGAGAAATTATCCTTGGAGAGGATCTGATGAGAATCACCGTTTAGATGGGAATGAATCCAGAGAATCGTTTGACATCTGACCTTTTTTAAGATATTTTAACATTTCAGGAGGATGAAATTTGAAAAGAAGAGCCTTTCTCATACCTTGTTTTCTTCTTTTTCTCACCTTAGCGCTTCCGGGCCATTCGGAAGACGAGGCCCCTGTCTTTATTGCAGAGGTCGAGGGAATTATCAACCCTGCGACCGCCAAATTTATCATCGAGTCCATTGACCAAGCGGTTAAAGAGGGGGGGCAATGCCTCATCATCGAGTTGGACACCCCTGGAGGTTTGATGGATTCAATGAGGAATATCGTAAAGAAGATTCTCGCCTCTCCCATCCCCATCATTGTCTACGTAGGTCCGAGCGGAGCAAGGGCGGCCTCTGCCGGTGTCTTCATCACCCTGTCTGCCCACATTGCTGTGATGGCTCCTGGCACGCACATCGGGGCCGCTCATCCGGTGACGTTGGGGGAGGGAAAAGAGAGCAAGACCATGTCCGAGAAGATCGTTAACGATACAGTCTCGTACATCAAAACGATTGCGAAGACCAGGGGAAGGAATGTGGAGTGGGGTGAGAAGGCTGTGAGAAAGAGCGTTTCGATCACTGAAGAGGAAGCCCTGAAGCTAAATGTCATCGACCTGGTCAGTCCGGACCTCCAAGACCTGCTTGCGAAGATCGACGGAAGGGTGGTGAAGTTCGACGGGGTCACCCGAACCCTTCTCACGCAGGGCGTCAAACCCCAGTCCATGCGGATGAGTTGGCGCTACCGCCTTCTGGATACCATCTCCAATCCCACGATTGCCTATATTCTTTTGATGTTAGGGATCTACGGGGTCTTCTTCGAACTTTCAAATCCCGGAGCCATTCTCCCCGGAGTGGTGGGAGGGATCTTTCTGATCCTGGCCTTTTACGCCTTGCAGATGCTTCCCATTAACTTTGCAGGGTTGGCGCTCATCCTGTTTGCCATCATCCTGTTCATAGCCGAAATTAAGGTCGTCAGCCATGGCCTTTTGGCTGTAGGAGGAGTCATTTCACTCTTCCTCGGTTCCTTGATGTTGATCGAAAGCCCAACGGAATATATGAAGATTTCGCTCAGCGTGATCATCCCTGCGGTCCTGGTCAGTGCGGCCTTCTTCAGTTTTGCGGTAACGAAGGCAGTCAAGGCACGTCTTTCGAAACCAACCACAGGAGCAGAGGGGATGGTAGGGGAAATCGGTGTAGCAGCCACACGCATCGCTCCAGACGGTAAGGTCTCCATCCACGGTGAGTTCTGGAATGCCCTGAGCGACCAAACCATAGAGGCAGGTGAGAAGGTAGAGGTCATTGGCGTATTGAACTTAAAACTGAAGGTCAAAAAAATAGAGTAAGGAGGAACTAAAATATGTTTGGTGCATCGCCGTTCGTCTTTCTGATCATTTTTCTCCTCATATTGGCAGCCTCTGCCATTAAGGTCCTGAGGGAATATGAACGAGGGGTCATCTTCCGACTGGGAAGGTTGATCGGGGCAAAAGGGCCAGGGCTCTTCTTCATCATCCCTGGAATTGACAAGATGCTCAGGGTCAGCCTGAGATTGGTCACGATGGACATCCCGCCTCAAGATGTCATTACCCGTGACAATGTCTCGATCAAGGTGAATGCCGTCGTCTATTTTCGTGTGATCGATCCCAATAGAGCCGTGGTCGAGGTAGAAAATTACCTCTACGCGACCTCTCAATTGGCCCAGACGACGCTTCGAAGCGTCGTGGGACAGGTGGAGTTGGATGAGTTACTCGCCCACCGAGAAAAGATCAACATGCAGCTTCAGGATATCCTGGACAAGCATACCGATCCCTGGGGAATCAAGGTCTCGTTGGTTGAAACCAAAGCCGTGGATCTGCCCGAGGAGATGCGGAGGGCAATCGCTCGCCAGGCTGAGGCAGAGCGGGAAAAGCGAGCAAAGATCATTCATGCGGAAGGTGAATTCCAGGCTGCCGAGAAGTTGGCCCAGGCCGCACACGTGATCAGCGGAACCCCTGCAGCTCTCCAGTTGAGATTTCTCCAGACCCTGACCGAGGTGGCCACAGAAAAGAATTCCACGACGATCTTTCCCGTACCCATCGATCTGCTCAAACCATTTTTGGAGAAAAAGACGACGTAGCGGGGGGCGGCCCTCACGGGCCGCCTTTTCGGAAGCCTATAGAGAGGCTCCCCTACAGGCCTCCATCCTTAAGACCTTTTTTTGATTTTCAACTCATAACTTTTAACTCTTCACTTTTAATTGATCTCTTTTTACGTACCAATCCACCCTGCTCCAGATTCCCCGGAAAATTTGGACTTCTCTTTCGTCCATCTGGCTTCTTCCAAATATTTTTCTGAGGACGCGCATGATTCTCTCCGGGTGTTTGGGATCGAGGAAACCGATCGCAACGAGCGTTCTCTCCATATGCTCAAACATTCTCTCCAGGTGATCGGATGAGGTCAGCAGACCCGTCTCTTTTCGATTCGTTGTTGAGGACTGAAAGAGCTCGTAGCAAAGGACCATCGCTGCCTGTGCCAGATTGAGAGAAGGGAAAGCATCCGCCGACGGAATCCTGACATAAAAGTGGCAGAGCGAGAGCTCCTCATTGGTCAATCCTTCTTTCTCGGACCCGAACACAATTCCAATCGAATTCTTCTCAGAAATAGGGATGAGTTCCTCCACCAAACCCTTTGGGGTCAGCAGGGGACTTCTCGCCTTTCCTGCCCGGGAGGTTGTCCCAACCACGCAACCCATCTCAGAGATGGCTTCTTTCAAATTTGGAAATTCTTCTGCCCGCTCCAGAACGTCCTCGGCCCCGGATGCAAGTTTGTAGGCATTCTGGTGGAGCGGTGAAGCACCATCCACCACGATCAACCGATTCAGTCCCATATTCTTCATCGCCCTGGCCACCGAACCGATATTTTCATGGTAGCGAGGCCGGACCAAGAGAATCGAGGTCGAATCGAGATTCATTCTTCTCATAAACTTATTATATCTTTGATAAACGGCCTTGACTATCATTTTTTTTTATCTTAATTTTAACGCCAATAACTTTCCCAAGCTTCAACTCGAAAGGATGAGTCATGAAGGTCCCCTTTTTCGATCTATCGCCTCAATTCCAATTGGTTGGGGATGAGGTCAGGTCTGCCCTGGACGAAGTCTTCAAATCCCAGCAATTTATTCTGGGTCAAAAGGTCGAGCATCTGGAGCAAACCATTGCCCAATATTGCCAAGCCCGATATGCCATTGGGGTCGCCTCAGGCTCGGATGCCCTTCTTCTTTCACTCATGGCTCTGGGGATCGGGCCTGGAGATGAAGTTCTCATCCCGCCCTTCACCTTTTTTGCGACAGCCGGGGCCGTATCGCGCGCCGGTGCAACCCCTGTCTTTGTCGACATCGACCCGAACACGTACAACATCAGTCCCTCTCAGATTGAAAAGAAGATCACCCCAAGAACAAAAGCCATCATTCCGGTGCATCTCTTCGGACAGTGCTGCGACATGGATCCGCTGCTTGAAATCGGACGAGCAAAACGGGTTTACATCATTGAGGACGCTGCTCAGGCACTCGGGGCAGAATACAAACCCAACGATTCTCAAGGTCGAAGAGCTGGAGCCATGGGAGAGCTCGGGTGCTTTTCCTTCTATCCGACCAAGAATCTGGGGGCTTTCGGAGATGCCGGGATGGTCGTGACGAACGATCCTCAATTGGCCGAAAAGATTCGCCTCCTCAGAACCCACGGAAGCAGACCCAAGTACTACCATAAATGGATTGGAATCAATAGCCGGCTGGATACCCTTCAGGCGGCTATTCTGCTGGTCAAGTTCAAGTATCTGGAGCGATGGACCTTAGAAAGACAGAAGAGGGCGAAGCGCTACTCCCTCCTCTTCGATGATCTCCTTCCATCAGTGCCCGGTCTTCGTCTCCCAACCATTCAATATGAAAATCGTCATATCTTTAACCAATACGTGATTCGTGCCCCTAAAAGGGACGGATTGAAAAAGTTCCTCGCCGAGGAAGGGATTGGTACAGACATCTACTACCCCGTTCCCCTTCATCTGCAGGAATGCTATTCGTTTTTGAATTATCGTCGGGGGGATTTTCCCGTATCAGAGAGGGCAGCCGAAGAAACTCTGGCCTTGCCTATCTTCCCAGAATTGACAGAGGAGCAGCAGGCCCATGTAGTGGATCGGATCAGAGCGTTCTATAGGAATCGCGGAATCTTGAAATGAGGATGGTCTGATAAAAGGTCTGAAAAGGTTCCGTTCTATCCTTCCTGCGCAGGCAGGAAGCCAGTTTTTGGGGATCCAGAATTTTCCTGGATTCCCGTCTTCACGGGAATGACATTCCTTACGAATTCATCAATGGTTGAATGCTGAGCGTCGAAAGAGAAAGGGGACGCATGAACACGAACAAGATGGATGCACTCTTTCAAAAGATCCTTAAAAAAAAGGCGCTGGTTGGAATCATCGGCATGGGATATGTGGGACTGCCTCTGGTTCTGAGGTTCTGCGAGGAGGGTTTCCATATCCTGGGATTTGATATTGACTCTAAGAAGGTAGCTCAATTGAAGAGAGGGAGAAGCTACCTCAAATCGATTCCCTCTTCGAGGATCCGTCGATTTGTTCGGAATGGCCTTCTGGACGTGACGGACGATTTTTCTTTGCTTGCCAAACCCGATTGCATCACGATCTGTGTCCCCACCCCCTTGACGGAAAAGATGGAGCCCGATCTCCAGTACATAGAGAAAACGACCGAAGCCATCCGCGATCATCTGAGAAAAGGGCAACTCATCATTCTCGAGAGCACCAGCTATCCGGGAACGACGGAGGAATTGATCCTTCCCCAATTAACATCGACGGGCTTGAAAGTGGGGAGGGATTTCTTTTTGGCCTATTCCCCGGAAAGGGAAGACCCGGGAAATCAGAATTTCTCAACGTCTCAGATCCCAAAAGTCGTCTCCGGGGTCACTCCGGCATGCAGAAAAATAGCCACTACGCTATATGGGCAGGTCATTCAGAAGGTGGTTCCAGTCTCCTCGCCCCGGGTGGCAGAGTTGACCAAGCTCCTTGAGAATATTTATCGCAGTGTCAATATCGCTCTCGTCAACGAATTGAAAATGCTCGCAGACCGGATGGGAATTGACATCTGGGAGGTGATCGAAGCCGCAGCTACCAAACCTTTTGGTTTCTCCCCTTTCTACCCGGGTCCAGGGATGGGGGGCCACTGCATTCCCATCGATCCCTTCTATCTTTCCTGGAAGGCCAGGGAATATGATTTTACAACGAAATTCATCCAGTTGGCCGGAGAGATCAACATCTCCATCCCTTACTATGTGGTCTCCAAGACGGTGGATGCCCTCAATGAGAGAAGGAAGAGTATCAAAGGAGCAAAAATCCTCATTCTCGGAGTGGCCTATAAGAAGGATGTCGATGATGCCCGGGAGTCTCCAGCTTTGGCGATCATGGACCTCTTGCAAAAAAAGGGGGCGACGATTCTCTATCATGACCCCTTCATCCCTTGCCTTCCCCCTTTTCGAAAATACCATTTCAAATTAAATTCCTCTCCTCTCACCCTATCCTTGCTTCAGAGGATCGATGCCGTCGTGGTCGTGACAGACCACAGTCAAATCGATTATGCCTGGGTGGTGAGACATGCCCCTCTGATCGTGGATACTCGAAATGTCACGAAGAATATGAAGCAATGGAAGAGGAAGATTGTGAAGGCTTAAGCGGAATAACCAAGCACCAATAACCCATCATCTAATCACCAATACCCAACTCCCAAACTTCAGATTTTTAGGCATTCTTGGCCGTAGCCGCAGGCTTTAGCCTGCGAGGCTCTGATCTTTGATGTTCTGAGAGGACGCACCCTGAAGGGTGCGGCTACTTATTAAATGGACTATTTTAATATTAGTCATTGCGAAGAGATTGCTGGCGCCAGAAGTGATACAAATAGAGCTGCGCGTAGCCTGCGTAACGACCAAAGTGATTGGAAACAAATTCCTCCATTTTCTTCTCTCCCGTTCTTCTCCCCTTGAAGTAGACCTTTTCCAGCCCCTTCTTGATCCAGGTGTCGATGGGGAAGGCCTCCAAGAAATCTAAGGAGTAGAGAAGCGTACAATCTGCCACCTTCTTTCCGACGCCCCTCAGGCCCATCAGCCGCTGGCGCGCCTCTCGGTAGGACAAATCCTTCAGGGCGAGAAGTTGGTGCCGGTCGATGCATTGGCTGGCGTTTAGCAAATAACCCGCCCTGAAACCCGCCCTCACCGATTCCAAATGACCCTCGCTCCCAATACATGCAGCCTCCGGAAATCCGTATCCCAGATACGTCCCGAGAGCGATCTTTTCTCCCGAAATTCTGCAGAGAGATTCAACGATGCAGCGAATGTGAGAGATCGATTTGGCTGAGGAGCACAGGAAAGAGAGCAAGCACTCCCAGGGGTCTTGCCGAATCAACCTCAGGCCTCGGTATATTTGAATGGCCTGGTG
>Ga0073934_10012422_pt1 | contig 10041 bp, 11 predicted proteins | sample LarsenN4metaG_FD_76834 | JGI IMG/M metagenome (GOLD analysis project Ga0073934, IMG submission 76834) | Hot spring sediment bacterial and archeal communities from British Columbia, Canada, to study Microbial Dark Matter (Phase II) - Larsen... ... | reverse complement strand
TGGCCGCGACGCAAGCGGTTTTCCAGGGCCGCGTGCAATCGCTGGCAGACAGCGTCAGGCAGCGGCAACGGTTCCGCATTGCAGTAAATATCGATGGTCTTTTTCGTAGTGTCCACGACCCAGCGACAGTCTTCGCACTGCTCCAGGTGGCGCTCGATTTCCGCCACCACCTCGCGATCCAGTTCCCCGTCCAGGTAATCGGAAATTTCAAGAACCACTCCGCGACAGTTCACGGCTCGCTGCTCCTTGACCGGCCAAGCGCATCCCGGTCCCGCCGGAAATAGGGGTTCAGTTTTTCGCGCAACCGCAGCCGCGCCCGCAACAGCCGCGACTTGACCGCCGGAACGGTAAGCCCCAGCAGTTCCGCGGTTTCTTCGGTGGAAAGCCGCTCGACGTCGCGCAGCAAAAACACGATGCGGAATCCGGGCTCGAGCGAGGCAATGGTATCCGCCAGGATCCCCTGCATCTCGGCTTGCGCGTAGCGCTGCTCCGGGCTGGGCCCCCAGTCTTGGACCTCCCGCGGCATCACGTCGTCTTCGCTTTCGAGCTGCTCGTCCAGCGAGACCACGTTGACCCGCCGCTTGCGCAGCTTCATCAGCGCTTCGTTCACCGTGATGCGCACCAGCCAGGTGTAGAAGCGCGAGTCCCCCTGGAAGCGGTCCAGATTCGCGTACGACTTCAGGAAAGCCTCCTGCATCACGTCTTCGGCGTCCTCGTGGTTGCCGGTAACGTTGTGCGCCAGGCGGAAGATCTTCCGCTCATAGCGGCTCACCAGCTCCTCGAAAGCGGCCGGGTCGCCCGCCCTGGCGGCGGCCACCAGGGCGGCTTCCCTGTCGTCTTTCACCGCGCGAGAGGGAGTTGCGGCCTCCCCGCGTTTCACCGGATGTGAATTCGGGCGCTGCATCGCTGTTCCCTTGATAAGGCAGCGTACCACACCTGGCCGGGATCGCGGCATTCCATCCGGCCTCGCAAACCCGTTCATCTGACGCGCCAGCCTCCGGCCAGGATGCACAACGCTCCGCAACCCCCGCGGAGGCCCTTGACAGGACCGAGAGGCCCGCGTAGGATTCGAACGAACGTTCGATTGAATCGCGCGCATGCCTCGCAACGGCCACCGCCACCTGGGCGACCCGCAAGGGAAGCTCTTGCGCATCCTCCGCCACGCCGCCCGGGTGTTCTCCGAAAAGGGTTACGAGGGCGCTTCCATCCGCGACATCAGCCGGGCCAGCGGCATCCCCCTGGCCGGGTTGTACTACTACTGCGAGAGCAAGCAGAAACTGCTCTACCTGATCCAGCTCTACGCTTTCCGCAGCATCCTCGACCGGCTGGAAGAAAAGCTGGCGGGCTCGAGCGATCCCCTCGAGCGCCTGCGCCTGCTCGTCCACAACCACCTGGACTACTTCCTGAGTCATCCGGCGGAGATGAAGGTCCTCACGCACGATGACGAATCGCTGGCCGCGCCCTACCGCGAAGAGGTCGCGCAGATCAAGCGGCGCTACTACGCCGCCGCCCTGCGCATCTTCGAGAACCTACGCAAAGCAGGGGGCGTGCGCCACGTGAACCCGCGCGTGGCAGTGCTGAGCTTGTTTGGCATGATGAACTGGATCTACACCTGGTATAACCCCCGGGTGGACCCTGACGCCAAGCGCCTGGCCGAGGCCATGGGTCAGATTTTCCTGAACGGCATCCTGAACGGCCGAGGGGCCGGGGAACGCGCGCCTACTGGCGCACGACCACGCGTCCGCCGCACGGCCCGCGCAGAACGATATTCCTGAGACGGAGGAACGTCATGGCAACAACGGCCATCGAACAGAAGGAGCTGGTCAGCTATCGCGTCGAAGACGGCGTGGCCATCCTGGAGATGAACGACCCCCCCGCCAATACCTATACGTACGAGATGATGCGCCAGATGGACGAGGCCATCCTGCGTGCGCGCATGGACGAAGGCGTGCACGTGCTCGTCCTGCGCGGCGCCGGGGAAAAATTCTTTTCCGCTGGCGCGAACATCGCCATGCTGGCCAAGGCCGACCCGCAGTTCAAATACTATTTCTGCCTGCACGCCAACGAGACCCTGAGCCGCCTGGAACAGACGCCCAAACTGGTCATCGCCGCGCTCAACGGCCACACCGTGGGCGGCGGATTGGAAATCGCGCTGGCCTGCGACATCCGCATCGCGCGCAAAGAAGGGGGCAAGATCGGCCTGCCCGAGGTGAACCTGGGCGTGCTGCCGGGCACGGGAGGCACGCAGCGGCTTTCCCGCGTCATCGGCCGCGCCCGGGCCATCGAGCTGATGGCCACCGGCCGCACGTTCAGCTTCGAGGAAGCCCTGGAGTTCGGCCTGATCCACTATATCTACGAGCGCGACACCTTCTGGGAGGACCTGATGGCCTACGCGCGGCAGTTCTGCCCGCCGAACAAGGCCAGCCGCGCCGTTGGCCGCATCAAGCGCGCGGTGGTGACCGGCTCGGAGGTCTCCTTCGGCGAAGCTCTGGGCATCGAGCGCGAGTTGCAGCAACTGCTGTTCACCAGCGAAGATGCCAAAGAGGGCCTGGCCGCGTATGTCGAAAAGCGCCAGCCCAGTTTCAAAGGCAAGTAGCCAGGGGTGGCGGTCGCGCGGCTGAGGCGGCGACCACTCGACAGACAAGGAGCGACATGGCCACGGCAGTAACCATTCAGCCCAAACCGGGCAGGCTTTTCATCGGCGGCAAGTGGGTGGACGCGGTCACGGGCAAGACCTTTCCGACCATCAACCCCGCGACCGGCGAAGTCCTCACCCAGATTGCCGAGGGCGGTGAGGCCGACGCCGACCTCGCCGTGCAGGCCGCGCGCCGCGCGTTCGACTCCGGCCCCTGGCCGGAAATGAGCGCCGCAGACCGCGCCAAGATTCTCTGGAGAATCGGCGATCTGATTGATAAGTACAACGAAGAGCTCGGCACGCTGGAAACCCTCGACAACGGCAAGCCCCTCTTCGAGTCCCGCCAGATTGACATGCCCATGGTGGCCGAAGTCTTCCGCTACTACGCTGGATGGGCCACCAAGATTCACGGCGAAACCGTTCCCGTGCGCGGGCCTTTCCTGAACTACACTCTGCGCGAGCCGCTCGGCGTGGTGGCGGCGATTGTGCCGTGGAATTTCCCGCTCCTGCTGGCCTCCTGGAAAGTGGCGCCGGCGCTGGCCGCGGGGAACACGGTCGTGCTCAAGCCGGCCAGTTGGACGCCGCTGACCGCGCTGCGCTTCGCGGAAATCTGCCAGGAGGCCGGGCTGCCCGACGGAGTGGTCAACGTCATCACCGGCCCGGGCGGCGTCCTCGGCAAGGCCCTGGTGAGGCACCCCGGGGTGGACAAGATTGCCATCACCGGCGAGACCCGCACGGGCCAGGAAATCCTGCGCGATTCGGCGGGCACGCTCAAGCGCGTCACGCTCGAGCTGGGCGGCAAATCCCCCAATGTGGTTTTCGCCGATGCCGACCTGGACGCGGCTGTGCGCGGGGCCACCGTCGGCATCTTCTACGGCAAGGGCGAGGTCTGCGCTGCCGGCTCGCGCCTGTTTGTCGAGCGCAGGATCCACGACGACTTCATGCAGAAGCTTGTGGACCGCGCACGCAAGCTCCAGCCGGGCGATCCACTCGACCCCAAGACGCGCTTCGGCGCCATCGTCAGCGAGCGGCAGATGGAAACCGTGCTCGGCTACATCGAGAAGGGCAAAGCGGAAGGCGCGCAGCTTGTTGCCGGCGGCGAACGCGCGCAGGTCAACGGCCGTGGTTTTTACGTGCAACCCACGGTCTTCGACGGCGTGCGCAACGACATGACCATCGCCCGCGAGGAAATTTTCGGCCCGGTCCTGGCCACCATCACCTTCGACGACATCGAGGAGGCCGTGCGCGAGGCCAACAACACGCCGTACGGGCTGGCCGCAGCCGTCTGGACGCGCGATGTGGCCAAAGCCCATCGCGTGGCACGGCGCTTGAAGGCCGGCACGGTGTGGATCAACACGTACAACAACTATGACCCGGCCGCGCCTTTCGGCGGATACAAGATGAGCGGCTACGGGCGCGAACTCGGCGTCCATGCCCTGGAGCACTACACCCAGGTGAAGTCCGTCTGGGTGAACCTGAAGGATTGACGGTCTTGGCCGACTGAGGGGGCGGAGGGATGCGCACGCTGCCAGACTACCTGCGGCGAAGCATGAAGCTGGTGATCGTGGGATGCAATCCGGGGGAACGCTCCGCGCGCGTCGGCCATTACTACTCGGGCCGCGGCAACCAGTTCTGGACTCTGCTGCACGAGTCCGGCATCGTCCCCGAGCCGCTGGACTACAGGGACGACCGGCGCGTGATTGAATTCGGCATCGGCTTGACCGACCTGGTCAAGCGGCCCACCGCCGGCATCGAAGACATCCGGCGCGAAGAATTCGCCGAGGGCCGCGTACTGCTGGCGCAGAAGCTGGCCCAGTACGCGCCGCGCGTGGTGGCCTTCAACGGCAAGCTGGTCTACGAGCGCTTCGCCGGCCATCCCTGCAAGCTGGGCTTGCAGAAGGAAAAGCTTTACGGGGCGCACGTGTTTGTGCTGCCTTCCACCAGCGGGCAGAACGCGAAATCGCGCGGGCACAAGATGCGCTACTTCCGGCAACTGGCCGCGCTGCTGGAGAAACTCTGAGGATCAGGAGCGGATGGTCAACGCTGCACAACCTGCTTCCGCGCCGGTGGTGCTCGAATCGCGCGATGGCGCCGTGGCCACCGTCGTGATGAACCGCCCGGAGCGTCTCAACGCGCTGAACCTCGAGCTGGGCGCGGCCCTGCTGGAAGCCTTGCGTCGCGCCGGCGCCGACGATGCAATCCGCTGCGTCGTGCTGACCGGCGCGGGACGCGCCTTCTGTTCCGGGGGCGACCTGCAAGTGCTGCAGGATGCCCGCCGGCGCAACGCCAGCCAGGAACTGGAAAACTTGCTGCGCGCCGGCCTGGAAATTACCCTGGCCCTCTGCTCGATGCCCAAGCCGGTCATCGCCGCAGTGAATGGCCCGGCGGCCGGCGCGGGCATGAACCTGGCCTTGGCCTGCGACATCCGCATCGCATCCGACCAGGCCGTTTTCGGGCAGAACTTCGCTAGGGTCGGCTTGGTGCCGGACTTCGGCGGGACGTGGTTCCTGCCGCGTCTGGCGGGTACAGGTCGCGCCGCGGAGCTGTTCTACACCGGCGAGATGATCCTGGCGCGCGAAGCCGAGCGGATCGGCGTGGTCAACCACGTCGTCTCGCACGAGCGCCTAGAAGAGGAAACGCGGCAATGGGCCCGGCAGCTCGCTGCAGCCCCGCCACTGGCCGTGCGCGCCGTCAAGCAGGCCCTGTTCGTGCGCGAACGGGACGAACTGCGCTGGGCGCTCGAGTTTGAGATTGCGCGGCAGCGGGAATGCTTCCTGTCGGAAGATGCCGCAGAAGGGTTCAGCGCGTTCTTCGAGAAGCGTGCGCCGGAGTTCCGCGGACGCTAAGGGAACGCGACTCGCAGTGGCAGCCAAAAGGGAAGGAGAACGCAGACCATGCCTGCAGCCCGGATCAGCACATTTGATGACTGGGTGGACTTGTTCCGCGCCTGGCAGAGAGACATCGGTGTGGACTACCCGGAGATCACCGGATACAAGTTCGAGGCCAAGTTCGGACCCACGCGCACGGAGGAAATCGAGTTTGGAGCCTTCCGCGGCCGTCCGAAATGGCAGAAGGTCATCCACATCCCCGACCAGCGCATCCGCGACGCCCTGCAGAACCTGATTGTCTACCAGGGAGACACGGAGTTCGCCTCCGTCGAGCAGCAGCGGCGCCTGTTCCAGACCTCGCCCAGCGAACACGACCGCCAGTCGCTGTGCCGCGTCGTCACCGAAGAGATGCGCCACGGCTGGCAGATGTGCCATCTGCTGATCGAGCATTTCGGCTACGGCGGGCGCGTGGAAGCGCAGAAGATGCTCGAGCGCCGCGCCTTCGAGCAGAAGCGCCTGCTTGGCGCCTTCAACCAGGACGTTAATAACTGGCTGGACTTCTTCACCTATACCGACTTCGTGGACCGCGACGGCAAATTCCAGCTCACCATGCTCAGCTACTCGGCCTTTGCCCCTCTGGCCCAGTCCATGATTCCCATGCTGCGCGAGGAGTCCTTCCACCTGGGCACCGGCCAAGATGGGCTGAAGCGTATCGTCAAGGCCGGCGTGGTGCCGCTCGCCATCGTGCAGAAGTACCTCAACAAGTGGGTGCCGGTCAGCTACGACCTGTTCGGCGTGGACCATTCCAGCTCGGCGCATTGGTTCTACGTGTGGGGGCTCAAAGGCCGCTACGACGAGCCCAAGGCGGCACAGGAAGCCGACCTGGCGCACATGAACGAGCACAACCGCTACCTCTACCACTTGGAATGCAAGCAGCTCGTCGAGCAGATCAACAAGAACATTCCCCCGGGGCAACCCTTGCTCTACGTGCCAGACCTGAAATTCCACCGGCAGATCGGCGAATTCGCCGGGCAGCCGTACAGTGTCACGGGCGAGCTGCTCTCCCCAGAAGAGTACCAGCAGCACCTGCGCGAAATGCTGCCGTCGCCGGAAGACGTGAAGCTGGTCAATGACATCCAGGCCAACGAGCCGCACTGGATCGCGCCCAAACAGACGGCGGTGCAGTAGGGTGTCCATCGGGACTCAAACCGAGGCGGCTCGCGGCTATTCGTTGGGCGAGTTGATGGTGGCCGCGGCGGCGCGCGAGATCCGCGACGAGGAGATGGTTTTCGTCGGGATGCGCCTGCCCCTGCTCGGTTTCCTCCTGGCCAAACGCACCCACGCCCCGAAGGCCATCGGGCTGTACGAAAACGGCGTGATCCGCAACCAGCCCGCCCGGGAACTGCTCTACACCATGGGCGACCCGCCGAACATCATCGGCGCCACCTGGTGCGGGCAGATGATGGAAGTCATGGGGCTGCTGCAGCAGGGTCGTGTGCACGTGGGCTTCCTGGGCGCGGCCGAAGTGGACCGCTTCGGCAACCTGAACTCGACCTGGGGTCAGCACCCAGCCACAGCGGAAACCATTCGCCTGCCCGGCTCCGGAGGCGCATGCGACATCGCCTGCTTGGCCCAGCGCACGGTCGCGCTGCTCCCGCACGAGCGCCATCGCCTGGTGGAACGCGTGAGCCACCTGACCTCGCCCGGCTACGGCACCGGCAACGCCTGGCGGCGGATGCAAGGCCTGCCCGCGGGCACGGGGCCTTCCGCCATCATTACGACGCTGGGCATCCTGCGCTTCAGCACCGATGGCGAAGCCTTCCTTGACTCGGTGCATCCCGGCGTGCGCGTCGAAGATGTGCTGGGCAACACCGGCTGGACGCTGTGTGTCGCGGACCAGTTGGCGGAAACGGCTCCGCCGAGCGAACAGGAACTGGCCGTCATGCGCGAACTCGACCCCCAGGGCGTCTGGACGAAAGCCGCATGAGCAGCGAAACGATTCGCGTCCATGCCGCAGGCCGCACGGCCTGGGTTACGCTCGACCGGCCGCCGCTCAACATCATGGACATCGCCATGATGCACGCGCTGGGCAAGGCCCTTCACGAGCTGACCGCCCGTTCCGACTTCATCGTCTTCCAGGGCGCCGGAGAAAAAGGCTTCTCCGCCGGGGCCGAAGTGCGCGACCACCTGCCCGGCCGCGTGGCCGAAATGCTCGGCGCGTTTCACGGCCTCTTCCGCCAGCTCTGGCGCGCCGACTGCGTCACCCTGGCCGCCGTGCACGGCCACTGCCTGGGTGGCGGCGCGGAGCTGGCGACGTTCTGCGACTTTGTCATCGCCGCGGAATCGGCCCGCTTCGGCCAGCCCGAGGTCAAGCTGGGCTGCTTCCCGCCCGTAGCGCTGGTGACCTATCCCGTGCTCATCGGCCCGCGCGCAGCGCTCGACCTGATCCTGACCGGACGAACCCTCACCGCGCGCGAAGCCCAGCAGCTCGGCCTGGTGACGCGCGTCGTCCCTGACGCCGAGCTGGTTTCCGCCGTGGACGGTCTGCTCGGCGAGTTGCGCGGGATGAGCACCACCACTCTGCGCATGACTCGCCGCGCGCTCTGGCTGCGCTCGGGCATGGACTTCGAAGCCAGCCTGCACGAAGCCGAAGAGCTTTATCTGAAAGAGCTGATGAAGACCGAGGACGCTCACGAAGGCATCCGCGCGTTCCTCGAAAAGCGCCCCCCGGTCTGGCACGGCCGCTGAGGGTCGCTGGCCATCAGATGGATGCGAGCCTGAAACTCGTTACGATGCGGGAGGCCGTTGCGCAGCACGTGACGGACGGCGCGATGGTGCTGCTCGGCGCGCAGATGGAGCAGATGATCCCGTTCGCCGCCGGACATGAGCTGATCCGCCAGCGGCGCCGCGACCTGACCCTGGTCGGGCCTATCTCCGACATCCTGTTCGACCAGCTCATCGGCGCGGGCTGCGTCTCGCGACTGTTTGCCGCGTGGGTCGGGAACGTTTCCGCAGGCGTGGGCTACTGTTTCCGCCGGGCAGTGGAAGAAGGCGTGCCTCGTGCTGTGCAGACGGTGGACTATTCGAACTTCACACTGGCGCTGGCCTTGCACGCCGGGGCCCTCGGCGTGCCCTTCCTGCCCACTTACTCGACGCTGGGATCCGACCTGCTGGCGCGCAACGGCAACCTGCGCGAGTTCCCTTCCCCGGTGAACGAAGAAAAGCTGGTTGCCGTGCGCGCGCTCAAGCCCGACGTGGCCATCCTTCACGTCCAGCGCGCCGACGCACAGGGGAACGCGCACCTGTGGGGCAGCCTGGGAGTGGCCGTGGACGGCGCGCGCGCGTCGCGCAAGGTGATTGTCGTCGCCGAAGAGATTGTCGCTCCGGAGGTCATCGCCTCCGACCCGAATCGGACGTTGATCCCCGGCTTCCTGGTGGCCGCCGTGGTGCACGAGCCCTGGGGGGCACATCCCTCGCCGGTGCAGGGCTGCTACGAGCGCGACCACGCCTTTTTCACCCAATACCACGAGCAGAGCCGGCGCCTCCAGGATTTCGAGCGCTGGCTGGATCGCTGGGTGTACAGCGTGCCGGACCGCCGCGCCTACCTCGAGCAGCTTGGCGCCTGCCGCGCGGAGTCGCTGGCCGTCAAGCAGCCAGCCATGTCTGTGCCGGCCAACTTCGGGTGTTGAGGCAGCGGAGGCCCGGCCACAGGTTTTTCGAGAGCGCCGGGCGCAGCAGGCCGCGTCCGTTCCGGTTGCATGAGGGCGAGTATGGCCAGAGTGCAATTCCTGCACAAACCGACTTGAACGAGCTGTCGCAAAGCAAGAGGTCTCTTGCAGGAAAAGGGAGTGCAACTCGAGCTGCGCGATCTGGGCAAAGAGCCGCTTACCGCAGAAGAACTCGACCGGCTCATCGGCGACCGCGACTACCGGTCGTTCCTGAACCCCCAGAACGAGCTGTACCGGAAGCGGCGCATGAAGGAGAAGCCGCCGTCGCGCGCCGAGGCACTCAGGCTCATGGCGCGCGAGCCGAATCTGATCCGTCGGCCGATTGCCATCCGAGGAAGCCGTATCGTGCTAGGTTACGACGAGGAAAGCCTGAAAGAACTGGCAGGGGAATGAAAAGCGCGCCGGGGGTTCACGCTTGAAGCTGTCGGTCCGCTGTCAGCGGTCGTTTTCCCCATGACCAAGGAACTCATCCGGCTCAAGGTCAACGGCGAAACACACGAGGTCGCCGTGCAGCCAGCCAAGCTGCTGCTCGACGTGTTGCGCGAAGACCTGGGCCTGACCGGCTCGAAGCGCGGCTGCGACGATGCGAGTTGCGGCTGCTGCGCGGTGCTCGTGGACGGCGTGCCCATGCTTTCCTGCGTGGCCCTGGCCGCAAGCTATCAAGAGGCTGAAATCACCACGGTGGAAGGCCTGGCCGCGCCGGGCGAGCTTCATCCTGTGCAGGAAGGCTACGCCGAGCAGGGCGGGGCGCAGTGCGGCTACTGCACTCCGGGCTTTCTGATCGCCACCAAGGCGCTGCTGGACCCCAACCCGGATCCCTCGCTCGAGGAAATCCGCGAGGCGCTCTCCA
>Ga0073934_10012421_pt1 | contig 10041 bp, 6 predicted proteins | sample LarsenN4metaG_FD_76834 | JGI IMG/M metagenome (GOLD analysis project Ga0073934, IMG submission 76834) | Hot spring sediment bacterial and archeal communities from British Columbia, Canada, to study Microbial Dark Matter (Phase II) - Larsen... ... | reverse complement strand
TCTCCAGTGCCAGTGCCCCTTGATTTCGAAACTGCACCAAGCATTGGAAACGCCAATCCGCAGGGCAAAGCGCTCGGAAAAAAAACGCGCCCAACATGGTAAAAGGTGCGCTGCGGTGCGGCGTGCTTGTGAACACCCGCCCCCGGAGAGGCGGGCCGGGCAGGAGCTATCGGCCGGAGAACCTCATGTCGCCGTTAAGACAGGCTTACGTCGTCAGATCAGCCTCCGCGTTTCGATGACCATCTGCAAGTCGCGCTCCGCCGGGCGCTCTATCAGGCTGGCGGCGTGCGCGGGTCAGGGTTCTGCAAGACGGCCGCGGTCTGCTGGGCGCGGTAGCGCTGCAACGCCTCGCGCAGCGCCGCATCGTGCTGGGCCAGAATGGAGACCGCGAGCAGGGCGGCGTTGATCGCGCCCGCGCGGCCGATGGCCAGCGCACCCACCGGCACCCCGGCCGGCATTTGTACGATCGACAGCAGCGAGTCGAGGCCACTGAGCGCCGACGTCGGGACCGGCACGCCCAGCACCGGCACGCTCAGCTTGGCCGCCAGCATCCCGGGCAACGCCGCAGCGCCGCCCGCCGCCGCGATGACTACCTTCACCCCGCGGGCATCGAGGTCTTCGGCGTATTCGAAGAGTGCGTCCGGGGCCCGGTGCGCCGACAGCACGCGCGCCTCGTAGCGCACGCCGAGCGTGTCCAGCGTCTGGGCCGCGTGCCGCAGGGTGTCCCAGTCGCTGCGGCTGCCGATGACCAGGGCGACATCGACCGCGTCCGACATGCGCCCATTCTCCCGCAAGCACGGCAAATAAACCAGAGATCGAAGGGGAGTGCTATGGAGCGCATCGCGCTGCCAGGGGTCAGCATGAGGACGGTCTACGGTCCCGATGCGCCAACCCGCGGAACACCAGGGGCAGTTCGGGCGTTCAGCCTTCGCGCGGCAGCCAGTGTTCCGGCGTGTAGGGCGTGATCAGGTCGCGCGCCGCCACGGTCCGCGCGGCGGGGGCGCTCCGGGCTGGCTCGTCGGTCGCGGCGACCACGGCCGGCGGCGACTCAAGCGTCGTGGGCTGCGGCCCGTCGGCCGCGCGCGGCAGGACGGCCGACACAGGCATCTCGGCGGCCGGCGGCGGTGCGCTGTCGATCTTCCGCCGCCGGGCGCGGGCCCGCGTTTCGGCCAGGGCGTTGCGGACTTCGCTGAACGCTCTGCGGACCTGGGCCAGCTCGGCCTCGGCGTTCTGGCTCTGCGTCCGCAGCGTGGTCAGCTCGCGCTCGTAGAAATGCTGCTGCTCGCACTGGCGGGCGATCTCGCGCTGCAGGTGCAGCGTCTGGGCCTGCAGTTGCTTGTTCTCGGCCTTGAGCGCGTCGATTCGCTCTTCCAGCGCGGCCTGAATGCGCCTGGCCTCCTCGCTGCGGTCTTCGGCTGCACGCAGGCTCATCTGCGCCTGATGCGCCGCGGCGCGGGATTCCTCGAGCCACTGCTGCGCCTGGTCGAGCTTGCTCTGCAGCGAGTTGCGCAGCTCGGTCAGCTCGCGGTTCTCCCGTTCGAGCTGGTCGACGCGGGCGCGGCCGTCCTTCAGCTCGCTACGCAGCTTGTCGCGCTCCGCCCGCAGCGGCGGCAGCTCCTCGAGCTGCTTGTTCGCCGTCCCGAACTGATCGCTCAGCCGCGCGTTTTCCCTCTGCGCCGCAACCAACTGGCTGCTCGTCCGTTGCAACCGCGTATTCACATCCGCCAGCTCTTCTTCGAGCAGGACCAGTTCGTGACGGAGCTGCTCATCGGCCTCGATCCGCGCCCGCAGCCCGGCCACGGCCGCTTCCAGCTCGCGGCCACGCTGCTCGGCGGATTGGTGCTGCGCGCTGACCGCGGCCAGCTCGCGCTGCAGCGCCTCACGCAGCTCGTCGTAGCGGTCGAGTTGTTCCTCCAGCTCCTTGATCACGGCCAGCACGTCGTCCCAGTCCTCGCTCAGGGCCGCGGGTGCTGGACGCGCGGCGGGCGGCGCCTCGGCCGGTCGGAACTTGCGTCCGCCCCGCGCGGGCAGCCCGGCGCCGCGACGGGGGCGGTCGGTGTGCTGGCTGTCGTCCGGGCGGGGCTTGGCGTCGTCCATGCGCTTCAACCCTCTGGCGGGAGACGGCGAACGGGGCCAGGGAGCCCGCTCCGTCGGGCCGCGCGCCGGTTCCGCACAAGCCTGCGCTATCGGCCGGAAGTGCGCGTGGGCTTGACGGCCCGGCCGGATCGGCTGGCAGGTGTTGCGCATCGCGGATTGGGACCCGCGTCCGTCCCGGAACGGACAGCCGGCGGCTGTGCCGCACTCTCGCACCCGACGATCAGGGCGTGGCTTGGTCCCTGCGAACACCGGCTGATAGAAGACTTCATCGATGCGGCGCACGTCGCCGAAGCCGGTTTCGCACATCAGTTCGATCAACCGGTCCACCGTGTGCTGTCTGCAGTTCAGGACTGTCCGCCGCTCCGCAACTCCGATTGGAAATCGATTCGGCAGGGCGGCTGTAGGCGCACAGAAATCTTTGGTGATGTGGCTTGACGCGCTCAACCATATCTGTAGCATTGCCCCAAGGCGCGGTCCTTGTAGCCGCGCAGAGAAACTCTAACCGTGGAGACTGTCCATGCCAAGAGGGAGGTTGGCGCGAAGGGGTATTCGCCGTCGACGGGGGCGACGCGGCGGACTCGGCGCGGTCGGCGGCCTGCTCGCCTCCGTCGATCGGAGCCTGATGGACGCGCGACAGCAACTGGTCGCGCATCGAGACCTGATCGAGCGCAAGATCGCCGCCATCGACGCGGTCGTGTCGGGGGCGGCGGCGCCGCGGGCGGCCGTGGCGGCGGGCGCGATGGGCAGGCGCGGGCGTCGCCGCGGGGCCGAACCGCGGGCGGGCTCCCTGAAGGACTACATCCTGCGGGTGCTCTCGGGCGGCGGAGTGATGGCGGTCAAGGACATCACCAGCAGCGTCCTACAGGCCGGATACAAATCCAGGAACAAGACGCTGTCCAAGAGCGTCGGCATTGCGCTGACGCAGTTGTCCGGCGTGACGAAGGTCGGCCGCGGTAAGTTCCGCCTCCGGTAAGCATCTTCGTAGATGCGCGGTCCGGGTAATGGGTCGGTTCGGGTGCCACGGGCGGCTTGTCCGCCCGTGCGCGCTGGCAGCAAGCTGCCAGTGGCACCCGAACCGTCCAAACTGACCCATTACGCAATCCCGGCGGTCGACAGCGCCCGGAATGTCGCGGTGCACTGCGCCGTCGCGCGGACGGCGGCAAGGTATAGGCAGGGCGTCGGCCGACGCGCGCGAAGCCGGCCGTCGGCCGACGCGGTGTGTATTGTCAGTCGATCACAATCCGCGCGACCAGCGGCTGCCTGACGCGCTCGCCCCCGCGGTGGCGTCCGGCCCGGAACGTCTTGCCGGCCTCGACGTGGATCATCTCGTTCGGGTCAGTGGTTTTGTGGCCATCGTATTCGAACGCCCCACCTGCGACCATCCGCCGCGCTTCCGCGCGGCTGATCCGGCGCGCGTGCGCCAGCCAGACCAGCTTCCAGGCGGCAATGCCCCCGTCGGCCAGTTCCTTCCTCGGTACGGGGACGTCCACGACTTCGCCGGTCTGCCTCTCGCTGAAGCGTGCCTTCCACCAGGCGGCGGCGTCTTCCATGTCCGCGGGTGAGTGCAAGCGCCGGCCGATGGCGCCGGCGAGGCGCTCTTTGGCCCGCATGGGGTGCGCGGCGATGGCGGCGCGGTATTCCTCTTCGGGCACGTCCGTCAGCAGCGCGAACCATTCCTCCAGCAACTCGTCCGGGATGCTCATTGTCCTCCCGAACACGTCGCGCGGCGGATCGTTGACCCCGATGTAGTTGCCGTAACTCTTGGACATCTTGCGCGTGCCGTCCGTGCCGCGCAGCAACGGCAGGATCATCACTACTTGCGGTTCCTGGCCGACCTCGCTCTGGAGCTGGCGGCCGACCAGGTTGTTGTAGGTCTGGTCGGTGCCGCCCAGCTCCACGTCGGCCCGCAGGTTGACCGAGTCCCAGCCCTGCACCAGCGGGTACAGCAGCTCGTGCAGCGAGATGGGCGTCTCGGACTCGTACCGCTGGCGGAAGTCGTCGCGCTTCAGCATCTGGCCCAGCGTCATGCGCGCCGCCAGACGGATTACATCCGCGAAGTCCATCTTCGCCAGCCACTCGGAATTGCGCCGGATTTCCAGCTTCGCGGGCGAGGTGTCCAGGATCTTGCCGGCCTGTTGCAGGTACGTGGCGGCGTTGGCGTCGATCTCCTCAGGCGTCAGCATCGGGCGCGTCTTGCTGATTCCGGTGGGGTCGCCGATGCGGGCGGTGAAGTCGCCGATGAGCAGCACGGCCCTGTGGCCGAGGTCCTGGAACTGGCGCATCTTGCGGAGCACGACCGAATGGCCCAGGTGGATGTCCGGCGCGGTCGGGTCCATGCCGAGCTTGATCCGCAGCGGGCGACGCTCCCGCGCCGCCGTCTCCAGCTTGCGCAGCAGCTCGGCTTCCGTGTAGACGTGCTGGCAGCCGTGCAGGAGTTGCTTGAGCCCCAGGTCGTCCGCGTCCATGCCGCGATGATAGAAGCGACCGTGGCGCGTTTCTACACCGCCGGCGCGCGACCGCTTACGCATCACCGCTCACGTAGACGCACCCACGCGCACCGCGGCAGAGGACGTTCCCGGGGCCGACCGCCGCCGCAAGCTGCGCCAGCAGCTCGTCGCTCGCTTCCACGCCGCCGTTCTCGCGGGCCTGGATCGTCGCCACCCAGCCGGCCGGCGAACGCACCTGAAAGACGACCGGCGTGCGCCCGGGATGCGCCTGGCAGGCGCGGTGGAGGTCTGACAAGGAGTCCAGCGGGCCGCCGGTGCTACGCAGCCGCACCAGCACGTCGCGGGCGAGCGTGCGGCGGGCGTGCTCGACGGGGATCAGACGGTTGACGCGGATGCTGGGCTCCTCGCGGCGGCGGTCGACACTGCCCTCGACGAAAACGACCGCGTCGGGCTTGAGGTGCGGCTGGGCCTGCGGCAGTTGGTCGGGGAAGATGATGGCCTCGACCGAGCCGACGAAGTCCTCGATCAGCGCAACGATCAGCTTCTGGCCGGCGCTGCGACCGGTCTTGATCGGTACGCTGCGGACCTTGGCTACCAGCCCAGCGAGCACGATCCGCTGTCCATCGCCAAGCTGCCGCAGCGATTGCGTGTCGGTGGTGCCGAAGCTGCCGAGCAGGTCCGCGTACTGCGTGAGCGGATGCTTGGTGATGTAGAAGCCCAGCGTGGCCTTCTCGTAGGTCAGCATCTCGGCGTCGGTCCACTCGACGGCGGGGATGGGCGGCGGGGGCGACGGGGCCGCGGTCTGGAAGCTGCCGAACATATCGAGCTGGCCGGCGCGACGGTCGCGCTGCGCCTGCTGGCCGAGCTCCATGGCGCGGTCGAGCACCTCGATCAGCGCCCGGCGCATGGCGCCCGTGCTGTCGAACGCCCCGGCCTTGATCAGAGCCTCAATCGCGGCGCGGTTGACGATGTTCAGATCCACGCGCTCGCAGAAGTCGTAGATGTCGCGGAAGCGGCCGCCCGCACGCCGCGCGTCCAGAATCGCCTGCACCGCCTTGTGCCCGACGCCGCTGATGGCCGCCAGGCCGAAGCGGATTTCGCCGCCGCGGCGTGTAGTGCAAAGCTCTGCTTTGCCCGTCGGCCGGGTGGCCCGGTCCGGCGCAGCCAAGCCGTGAGAATCTGTACCGCCGTTGTGTTGATGCACCCCCACGGCCTCGCTGTGCGAGACCGTGCCACCCGCCACCGAAGCGCCGGCGGGCGACACGCCCGCACTGCCCGCATAGACGACCGTGAACTCCGCGTCGCTCGCGTTCACGTCCGGCGGACGGACGGGGATGCCCGTGCGGCGGCATTCGTCGATGTACGCGGCGATCTTGGACGTGCTGCCGCTCTCGTACGTGAGCAGCGCCGCCATGAACTCCACCGGCCAGTACGTCTTGAGGTACGCGGTCTGGAACGCGACCACCGCGTAGCCGGTCGAATGCGCCTTGTTGAAGGCGTAGCCGCCGAACTTGAGGATGTCGGCGAAGATCTGCTCAGCGGCGTCGCGCTTCAGGCCCTGCTGCAGGCAGCCGTCGACAAAGGGCTGCCGCTCGGCGTCGATCATCGCCTGCTTCTTCTTGGAGATGGCCTTGGCCAGCCGGAACGCACGCCGCAGCGGCACGCCGCCCAGCCGATTGACCAGCCGCGAGACCTGTTCCTGGTAAACCATGATGCCGTAGGTCTCGTCCAGCACCTCAGTCATGATCGGGTGCGGCGTGGACCAGCTCTTGCGGCTGTGCTTGCGGGCCACGTACTCGTCGATGTACTCCATCGGGCCGGGGCGGAAGAGTGCGTTGGCGGCGATCAGGTCCTCGATGCGGTTGGGCTTCATCTTCAGCAGCACGTCACGCATGCCGCCGGACTCGAACTGGAAGATGCCGCGCGTCTCGCCGCGTTGAAGCAGCGCGTACACGTTCTGGTCGGTCAGGTCGAGGCGCTCAAGGTCGATCGTGACACCGTGGTGCCGCTTGACGAGCTGGCAGGCGCGGTGGATTTGCGAGAGCGTGCGCAGGCCGAGGAAGTCCATCTTCAGCAGGCCGACCTTCTCGACCGTCGGGCCTTCGAACTGCGTCGTGATGTCCTGAGCGTCCGGCGCCTTGTGCAGCGGAACCAGCTCGTCCAGCGGCTGGTCGGCGATGACCACGCCGGCGGCGTGCACCGACGCGTGCCGGGCCAGGCCCTCCAGGCGGCGGCCGATGTCGATCACTTTGCGGATGCTGGCGTCGTCGTCGTAGAGCCGCCTCAGCTCCGGCTCGCGGGCCAGGGCTTTGTCGATGGTCATGAAGAGCTCTTCGGGGACCAGCTTGGCGATGCGGTCGGCCTGGGCCAGCGGCACGTTCAGCGCGCGGCAGATGTCGCGGATGACGGCCCGGGCCTTCAGCCGTCCGAAAGTGATGATCTGGGCCACGTGGCCGTACTTGCTGCGGACGTAGTTGATGATCTCGGCCCGGCGGTCCTGGCACAGGTCGACGTCGATATCGGGCATCTCGTCGCGCTCCGGGTCCATGAAGCGCTCGAAGTACAGCCCGTAACGCAGCGGATCGACGTGGCTGATGTTCAGGCAGTAGCCCACCACCGTGCTGCACGCGCTGCCGCGGGCGTTGGCCGGGATGTCGTTCTCGCGCGCGTAGCGGACCACGTCCCAGACGATCAGGAAGTAGCTGGAGAAGCCCTTGGACGCGATCACCTCGAGCTCATAGTCGATCCGTTCGCGCAGCTCGTCACTCGGGTCGCCGTAGCGCTCCCGCGCGCCGGCATAGACCAGCCCGCGCAGGTACTCGTCGGCGGTCTGGTTCTCCGGCGGGTGGAACGTCGGCGCGTGGCGTAACGAGAAGTCGAACTCGACCTTGCACATCTGGGCCACGCGCAGCGTGTTGGCCAGCGCATCGGCGTGCTCGGGCAGGGCGTCGAGCATCTCGCGCGGCGACTTCAGGTAGAACTGGTCGGTGGGGAACTTGAAGCGGTTCACTTCGTCGACCCGCGCGCGCGTGGCGATGCAGCACAGCACGTCGTGCGCCTCGACGTCCGCGTGCGTCAGGTAGTGCACGTCGTTGGTGGCGATGACGCCCACGCCCAGCTTGTTGGCCAGGTCCACCAGCTCGGGGTTGATCTGCTTCTGCTCGGGCATGCCGTGGTCCTGCAGCTCGATCCAGAATCGCTCCGGCCCGAAGATCGACAGATACTCCTCGGCCACGCGGCGGGCCGCGGCGTAATCGACCGAGATGAGCTTCTGCGGGATTTCGCCGCCCAGGCAGGTGCTGGTGCAGATCAGCCCCTGCGAGAACTCGCGCAGCACCTGCTTGTCGATGCGCGGCTTGTAATAGAAGCCCTCCAGGTACCCGATCGACGCGAGCTTGATCAGATTGCGGTACCCGGTGCGGTCCATCGCCAGCACCAGCAGGTGGTAGCTGGCCTCGCGCAGCCCCCGGGCATCCTTCTCACGCCGGTCGCCCGGCGCCAGGTACAGCTCGCAGCCGATGATCGGCTTGATGCCGGCCGCGACCGCGGCCTGGTAGAACTCGACCACGCCGAACAGATTGCCGTGGTCGGTGATGGCCAGGGCCGGCATGTCCATGCGGGCGGCGGCCTGCACCAGGTCGCGCACCCGGCACGCCCCATCCAGCAGCGAGTACTCGGTGTGAACGTGCAGATGAACAAACGCTGGCACGCGCCGCGCGGCAGCCGGCATGCTCCCAGACCTCCTGTCTGCCTGCGATGGATGCCGCGCGATGCTACGAGCCGGTCGGACGGTTGGCAATCGCGGGCAATCCGAACCCCGAACGGCAGCGAGGGGTTCTCCCGGGTCGGCGCAGTTGCCCTCGCTTGCGCTTCGGGCTCTAATCCCGCAGGCTGAGCGCGAAGCGGCAGCCGGGGCTTTGGCCCGGGACGGCCAGGACGCAGCCTTTCCGCGTCGGAGCCCGATCGCGCGACAAGGCCCGTCGCTGCCGCTCCGGGTTCAGATGGGGGCGGTTGCGCCGTCTGCTCGTAGGGCTCGAATCGCGAATCCTGCAGGCGAGGTAGCTACGTTGCGAACAGGCCGTCTTCTTCGCGTCCTCTCGACTGTCTTGGTGATGCTCGCGCTCCCCTGGGGCTGCCAAAGCCCCGCGCCGCGGCCAGTCCCGGTCAGCCCGCGCGAGATCCCGCAGAGCCAGATCGCCCACCTCGTCCAGGCTGGCCCGTACTACATCTCCGGCGACGCGACGCCCGACGGGCTGAAGGCACTCAAGCAACGGGGCCTGAAGACCGTTATCGACCTGCGGCTGCCGGAACAGGTGCCCGCCGGTTACGAGCAGGCCGTGCGCGAAATCGGCCTGAACTACGTGCTCGTGCCGATGCAGTCGCACAGCATGTCGCCGGAGCAGGCCGAGGCCGTTCTGGCGGCGATCGACGCGCACGCGGATCAGCCGCTGTTGCTGGAGTGCAAATCGGGCAACCGCTCCGGGGCGGCGTACGGCCTGTACATGGGGGTGCGGAAGCAGTGCACGGTCGAGGCATCCTTGCGGCTGGCCCGGGCCGCCGGCATGTCAAACGACAAGCTGGCCGCAGACCTGCGCGCGTACCTGGAGCGGCAGCGCTAGCTCGGCGACACTGTAAGAGACAATCTCAGAACGGGTGCCACGGGCAGCTTGCTGCCCGTGAAGCACTGGCGGACAAGCCGCCAGCGGCACCCAACGTGAGGCGCAACCGTGATTCGAGATAGTCACTACCGGCGAGTGTCTGAAGCCGCGCCGGCTATGAGAATCGAAGGAACCGCTTGGCGACGACCACGCTGCCGTCGCGCAGCGCGACCGCCACGCGGCCCGCTTCCGACACGGCGATCCGCTGGCCCTCGCCGGGTAGCTCGTAGCGCGTGATCTCGCTGACGCCCAGGCGACCGGCCTGATTCAGTCTCAGCAGCGCCCAATTGTCCTGCTACGCACCGACCGCGTTGTGTCAGCGCTGGCGTCGCACGCCGGCTGGCTTGCGCACCCCGGGAACGAGTGCCGATCGCGACTCAGTCTGCGCGCGCGCCTTGCGGCTCGGCCGTCCCGGCCGGCGCACGCCGCGCTGGCTGGGGTTCACGGCTCGCTCCTGGCCGGACGCGGATGGCCCGACGCACGGCGGCGGCGATGCCGGCCGCGTCGATGCCGGCTTCGGAGAGCTGGCCGGCGCGGGCGCCGTGCTTGTAGAAGTGGTTGGGGGCCAGGCCGAGGCGCGCGATCGATTCGGTCGACAGGCCGAGCCGGTTGGCCGTCTCCAGCACGGCGCTGCCGAAGCCGCCCTCGAGCAAGTGGTCCTCGACGGTAATCACCGGCGTGCCGCGGGTGATGGCGCGGCGGACCATGTCCTCGTCGATGGGTTTGGCGAAGCGGGCGTTGACGACGGAGACAAAGATGTCCTCGCCGGCCAGCGTGTCGGCCGCCGCCAGGGCAAACGCGACCTCCGACCCGTAGGCCAGGATGGTGGCGTCGGGGCC
>Ga0073934_10012418_pt1 | contig 10046 bp, 11 predicted proteins | sample LarsenN4metaG_FD_76834 | JGI IMG/M metagenome (GOLD analysis project Ga0073934, IMG submission 76834) | Hot spring sediment bacterial and archeal communities from British Columbia, Canada, to study Microbial Dark Matter (Phase II) - Larsen... ... | reverse complement strand
GATTCCTGAACAACTCTGATGGGCGCTCCGGGGACCAGCCTCCCTGCTTTGATCTCTTCGACATACTGAATCACCCGGATCACCCCATGGGAATCGTGCCCGGCCAGATTGGCCCTAACTAAAAAATCAGCGACCAAATCAGCTTCCGCTGCGGGAGCTCCGGCTGCTTTGAAAACGTCAGAGCTCGCCTGTTTAAGTTCTTCAGGTTTAAAAATAGGCATTTCTGTACTCAGGATTCTAGATTTGCAAGTTGTGATCGTAAACCCTCATGAAGCACAAATTACAAATCGGCTGTTAAAAGCGGTGTGGCTTTATGAACAATTTTAAAGATAGCTATACTTTCCTCCCTGTCTTTTTGAGACTAACCATAAGTTGTACTGGGTGTCAATGAATTTGTCAAGGAAAGTACGAAATCGCAGACCATGCCTCCCCTCGTTTCTCTCGTTCTCAGGCTCTGCCTGGGCATGCCTACCTCTAGGGGCGCTGCCTCGCTCCCTGAGGCGAGGCAGCGCCCCTAGAGGTTACGTCCCCACCCCTCAAGCCCAGCGACGAGACGCAGACCAAAAGGTTCTGCTTAGAATCGCAGACATAATCGGAATTAGATAGGACTGATTTCATTCAGCCGACTACGGACGGGCGCCGAGGGTGCTTGAAGTGCCTCGGGTACTTGAGTGCGTTCGACTGATTTCATTCAGCCGACTACGGACGGGCGCCGAGGGGAGGGGCCTGATTCAAATCCACAGAAAAGCCGTATTTTGCACCCTGGAAGGTATTGCGACGTTCCAGTTCCTGATCGATTCGGGCGAGGACCTTTGCCTTATCTAGGGCCCAATCCGGGGCGATATGGATATCCCGGGGGCCTTCACCGGTCAATCGGTGGATGAGCATTTGGGGAGGAAGATACTCTAAGAACTCACACACCAGATCCACGTACTCCTCCCGTTCAAGGACCCGAAGCTCACCCCGCTGGTACTGTTTAGCCATGGCAGTTCCCTTGAGCACGTGGAGAAGATGAATTTTGATACCGTCCAGGCCCAGGGCCGCCATAATTTTGGCCGTCTCCATCATTTCTTCCCGGGTCTCCCCGGGGAATCCCAGGATTACATGGGTGCAGATCCCAATCCCTTTTCGTCTTCGGGTTCTCAAGACCGCATCGATGAAATGTGCGAGGCCATGGGCGCGATTGATGGTCTTTAAGGTTTTGTAATGGGCCGATTGAAGGCCGTACTCCACCCAGAAGTAAAGCCGTTCAGCGTATTTTTCCAGAACGTCCAGGACCGGCTCCGGAACACAATCCGGGCGGGTCCCGACAGAAAGCCCTACTATTTCTTCATGGCCAACAACCTGACTGTAGAGCTTATCTAAAACTTCAGGAGGGGCATAGGTATTGGTATAGGCTTGAAAATAGGCGATAAATTTTTGGGCTTTGTACCTCCGGTGCATCGCTTCCATGCCCTGTCGGAGTTGCTCCCGTATAGCCAGCGCGGCATCATAGGCCCGAGGTCCAGAACCCCGTTCATCGCAGAACGTACACCCCCCGTAGGTCAACCCCCCATCCCGGTTCGGACACGTAAACCCGGCATCTAACGTCACCCGATACACTTTACAACCGAACCGCTCCTTGAGGTGATCGCTAAAGGAGTTATACCGCTTCTTCCCGCCCGAAGTTGGAAGCGGGCCCTGTTCCGACCTCTGAAGAATTCTTTCCATAGTTTCAATCTCGGACTTCTTCTATTTTAGAACATACCCCCTTTATCTTTTAGTATACTTTCCCTTTTGATTTTTAACAAACGAAATGATGGCGAAGGGGGATAAGACGAAGAGGCAGGGGCTCAGCCGACCGACACCCGGGGATTAGGGCTTATAGCCACCAACGTCTCATATAACATCAACAAAAGGAATGCGGCGATGAACAGAACAGGGCCGGCAATTTCCAGACCCAGGTTATTCGCGAGCACCCCGATAGCAGCCGGTAGCAGGGACTGGCCGAGTACGGCTGCAGCAATTTGAAAGCCGATACCGTTAGCCGTATGCCTATCACCGAGCCGCGCCGGGGTGGTTGCGATCAGCGACGGGAAGATCGGCGCCAAAGACAGGCCGATCAAGGCCAGCCCCAAGAAACTAAGTAAATCGGCAAAATTGAGCCAGATCAGGGTGGCACCCAGGCTAACACCGAGGATACAAAATCGCAGGAGCACGTACACCGGCGCGAAGCCAACGACAAAGCCGAAGAGGAGACGTCCTGTCGTCAAACTGCCCCAGTAAATGCTGATCCACATGCCTGCTTTGCCGGCTGGGATTGCACGCGCCATGGTGAACAGGCTGTACGCCCACACCCCGGCGGCGGCCTCAAGGCCCGTATAGATGAAAAACACGGCGATGCTCAACCACACGACGGGCAGTCGGAGCGTACTGCTGCCGGGGGCGGCGCGAACCGGAGCTGATGCAGGTAAATTCTGTGCCGGATCGGCAGCTAGCCACCAGGTCTGCGTCAAGCCGAAACCCCCCGCTAAGACCAGTTGTCCAATTCCGACGATCCCGTAGCCCCACTGCCAGGGGAGGCCGGCGCCGAGCACGCTAATCATGATTAAAGGCCCGATCGTTGCGCCGATGCCATAGCAGGCATGTAACCAATTAATCATGCGGGCGCTATAATGGGTGGCGACGTAGGTGTTTAACCCGGCGTCTATCGCTCCCGCGCCCGTCCCGGCCAACAGGCCCAAAACAACCATGATTCCCCACCTTGGCGCCAACGCGTAACCCAGCAGACTTACTCCAGTGGCCAAACAGCTCAGGGCCAGCAAGGTCCCCACATGAAAATAAGACAGCAGGCGTCCGCCGTTAAAGCTAGATAACAAGTAACCGATCGTGAACAGCACCAGCAGGGCGCCCAGAGCGTCGAGCGGAACTTTAAAGAACTCACGAATGGACGGCCATGCGACGCCGAGCAACCCATCTGGCAAACCGATACTGACAAAGCTCAGGTACGCGAGCCCGATGAACAGGAATCTGGAGGGATGCTTCATCATCTTTGTTGTTTCCTTCTTCCCCAGAAATTAAAAAGTTTTATGCAAGCTTAATTCCGAGTTGCCACAATGACCTCTCTCAGGGCTGATTTTTCTAAAGACTTACTTATACAATCAAAGGCCCCTCGGGCGCGAACCCGAAGGTAGATTTCCGCGCCTACATGGGAAGTTATCAAAACCACTTTAGCCTTAGATCTAAGACGTTGTACAAGATCCAGGATCTGCATTCCATCAAATCCCGGAAACTCAAGTTCCCCGATGACCAGGGAAAAGTCCTCCGTTTTAAAAAGTTGGGAGGCTTCCCAGGTGTTGGTAGCATCTCTAACCTGGTACCCGCATTCATTAAGAACCTCCTCTAAAAGTCTTTGAACATCAGGGTCGGAATTTACAACCAGAGCTTTACGGGGCTGACTCCGTTCTTGCATGGGGATACCTCCGGGTATTCACTTTTTCACTGGCACCGTCCAGGTAGGACCGGCGGGTCTTTTTCAAAAAGAACATGGGCTGCCGTTACCCCTTCGTTCAAATAGAAGTGCAGAAAAACAGAGGGCTTCGTGTCTCCTTAACGCGACGTCATAGGGCCTAAGGGACGAATCCCTGGAATATTCAGTCGAATCCGATAAATCCCGGTTTGGGCCGTCAAATAGAGCGTCTTACCGTCTTCGTCACCCCACGCCAAGTTATGAGGGTGTTGCGCGCTGGCTGCACCGCGGTTCGTGCCTTGCCTATAGCAATGTTCGCACCGGCGGCAAACGTGCTATCAAGACGTTCGAGGGCCATTAAACTGCCGCCATCATCTACCACGGCAATGACGCCACCGGGCGCATTCTTGGCTGTTGCCTCGGCCACAGCAGCTGCGATGACCTTCTTTGCCCCCTCCAGGGTGAGCGTCTTCTTTTCCCCCACCTGGGCCTGGCTGGTAACCGTCCCTGGAACAAGTAGCAAAGCTATAACCGCCCTCTTGAAATAAGTCATACGTTTCTCCTCCTGGGAATCGGTGGATTAATGAATTCGCCAGGGCCCACGTTCCCTTCCCTCCGAATCCATTTCCTCCTATAAATTCATGGGCCGATGGAATTCGCTAGAGCATGTACACATGCCCCTTCGAGTCCACGGCCAGCCAATGAGACGCTGGTGCATTAGGAACTCCAACATGGTCGGGCTGCAACGGGGTATCCCGCGTTTCTGGCTCAACCCGGGGCACGATACCGATGCTTGCCCTGGCACCCGAAAAGGGTTGACCCAGGGGAATGTCCCCGGTGAAACTATTCGCTGCGGCCAGTAGAGCCACCGCGAACAATACCTCCCGGGCATTCTCTTCCAAGGTTTCAAGGTGTACCAGGTCTAAAGGGTTATGACAAGTTTTCATGGGACTCTCCTCTTTATTTATTTTTCTATTAACTGGATGGCATGGCCGTCCGGATCCCGAACCAAAAAGCCTTTTTTAAATCCGAGCGTTCCGTCCGGAATCTCGGCGACCTTTGAAGACACCAGGGTCACTTTACCACCTCGCAATCTTTGCGCTACAACTTCCACGTTGCTGAAGACCAGCGTGGTCTGCCAGTGCATAAGATCGTTAGGGCGTATATCCCCGGGGGTAGGGCGTCCATCCCGCGGGGCTTTATATTCCAGAAATTCAATTCCGGGCCCTTCAGGAGCCCTAAGGCCGCTGATACGCAACCTCGCGCCAAATACGTTGTTTAAGTGCTCCTGCTCGGTCCCGTAGTTCTCACTTTCCCCCGTCAGTCTCATGCCCAATAAATCGCTGTAGAACCTCAGGCTGGCCTCGGTATCGGAGACCACAATCGCCGTATGATCTATCCCTAAAAACAACCTGCCCGTTGCATTTTGCCATCTGGGGGCCCCTTTTCCCGGCGGAAAGCAGATGATCTCCAGATTATGCCCATCCGGATCCCTAAAGTAAAAGGCCTTAATCCCCGCCGCCGCCTTGTTCCAGTCTGGAATACGTTGGGGAGCTGTGGAGGCGTGCTGGACTTTGTGCTCGCGTAAGTGCTGGTAAGCCCTATCCATATCGCTAACCACGATGGCGATGTGTTGGAACCAGCGATCGTTACTGCGGGAATCAACGGGGATCGGCCTTCCCCTCGGGGTAAGATACTCGGTCAGCTCGATGGACTCGCTTCCCAGCTTCATACGGACAATCCGCATCCGCACTCCGAAAAGCCCCTGCAGGGATTCATACTCGGTTCCCCACACCTCGACCTCGGATACCCTCTCAAAGGCTAACACCCTAGAATAAAATTCAACGGAGCGATCCATATCCGAAACCGTCATCCCGATAACCTCCACGGCTTTAACCGCCTCCTGACCGGTCGCCGGCGGTACAAATATGCTCAATATGGAAAAGCTGACCACGAACAAGAACTCGGCAGATAAAAGCTTCCTGGCTAAGGTCTTACCTGTTTTGGGAATCATAACAAATATCCTCCTGTCTGAGTTACCATGCTTTAACGCCAACTATTTCATCCTCTCGATGAGGTGGTCTCCCACCCGCAAGGCATTCGCCATGATCGTCAGTGAAGGGTTCACGGCGGCGCTCGATGGAAAGAAGCTGCCATCAACCGCGTAAAGATTGTCCACATCATGTGTACGACAGTTGAGATCGAGGACGGAGGTTTTGGGATTTTCACCAAAGCGACAGGTGCCGCATTGATGCGCGACGCCTTGCAACGGGATCTTCTTCCGCAGGTACAGGGAACAGGGCACAATGTGATCTCCGCAGTCAATTGACTTCAATACTTCGGTCCAGCGCCTCATTAAACGATCGAAGGCTTCCGTGTTGTTTTCAGTATACTCCAAATGAATCTGGCCGTTGACTATGCGCACCCGATTCTTGGGATCGGGTAGATCTTCAGCCGTGATCCACCAGTCAATGGAGTGCTTCGCCATTTCATCGAGTACGATGCCGGGGGCAAAAGCTGGCGCATCCCCTGCCAGCATATCTTTGTTGGCTTTCCCCAGCAGTTGTACATGTCCCATCGGATAATCAAAATCCTTATCGCCCCAATAAAAATCGTTGAGGGCCATCGTCTTCTGGAAAATCGTAGGGTTGAGCTTCTTAGTTATCCCCAGTATGGCTCCGTTTTGATGTTTCATAAAATTTCGTCCCACTTGATGGGAACTGTTTGCCAACCCATCGGGGTATTTATCGCTGGCAGACCGCAGCAACAGCGCCGCCGAGTTGATCGCACCGCAGGCCACAACGACGATGTCCCCAGAGAACGTATGGCGTTTTCCACTTATTTCCGTTTCAACGCCGGTCACCTCGCTACCGGATCCGTTCGTACGCAGACGCAGAACTTTCGCCTCGGTCATCAAGGTCATATTCGTATACTCCATGGCCGGACGAACGCAGGTGATATCAGAATCTGCCTTTGCGTCGACAAGGCATGGAAAGCCATCGCAGGTATCGCAACGAATGCAAGCGCTCAGCCGGCGATTGACTTCATTGAGCCGGATACCCAGGGGTGCGTAGAAGGGCTGGAAACCCTTACTTTTCAGGGCGTCGTGGATTTCTTGAATGCGGGGTTCGTGGCTAACGGGGGGAAAGGGATAGTCTTCGCTGATTTCCGGCTCAGTGGGATCCAGGCCACGTTTACCGTGCACGCCGTAAAGTTTTTCTGCCTGGGTATAATAAGGCTCGAAATCCCGATACTTTAAAGGCCATTCCGGGGAGATGCCCCCTTTGTGAACGATCTTTTCAAAATCCCTCTCGCGCAATCGTAACAAGGCGGCTCCATAAACTTTGGTGTTACCTCCGACCCAGTACCCTGTTCCCGGATGTAGTTCCCGGCCATCTTTGTCATACCACACCTCAGAAGCGTGATAGCGATCCTTTTGAAAGACTTCGATGGTATCCCAATTTGCCTTTTCCCTGGGCAGGAAAGGCCCTCGCTCCAGGATCAAAATTCTTTTCCCACTGGGTGCCAGGCGATACGCCAGGGTTCCGCCCCCCGCACCTGTACCGATGATGATGATATCGTAAGGATTATCTGACATTTTTTCCTCCTTCCTTTTCAGGCAAAAGGAGCAAAGGGAAAAGGTCTTTAACCGGCCTTTTCGCCCTTCGCCTTTTGCCGTTCTGCCGCTTCCCGGTAGCCGCAGCGAAAGATACAGCGCTTATCGTTGTGGTGGTGGAGCTTAGCGCAAAATACTTTTCGAGCTCCTTTCAGCAGGAGGTAGGCCTCCGCCGCCAGCAACATCCCCAGGGGCGGGGCCACGAAGTAGACCCAAAGTGCCATCCAAAGCCTGGCCGGTAAGGCTGAGGCAAACGTGCGCGCCGGGTTCATGCTCATTCCAGAAATCGGCGCCTCCACCGTGATATAGACTGCAACCAAAAGCCCCGCACATAAGCCCGTAACCCGCCCCAGGCGTTTAGTATTGGAGACGAGCAACACCATGAACATGAGACCGAAAGAGATCACCAGCTCGGCCAGCCATGCGATGCCCGGCCCGTCTGGACCAGGAATTGTAGCAACGTAATTTACAGGCGGATCGATGAAGGGATTACCCAGCGCTGCAGCGACAAGCCAAACGCCCGCCAGCCCGCCGGCAAACTGTGCGAGAACGTAGAAGAAAGCATCCCAGGGGTCTACCTTACCGAGCCGGAAGAAGGTGATCGTCACAGAGGGATTTATATGCGCCCCCGATTGCTTTCCCCAAGGGGAATAGATGATGCTAACCGCCGTAAGACCCATGGCTATGCCCATGAGGAGGCGCCGCAGCAAAGGATCAGCGATGGCCTGATGCACCGGCGAATTCGGATACTCAAGAGCGGTGCCGAAAAGGCCCGCAGAGATCATGAAAATTCCTAGCCCTGCGGCTTCTATCAGATATTCTGGCCAATGGTGACGTAGTGCGTAAATCATATCGTCTCCTCGGGAAGTTGAAAACTAACGGTAACCGCTCAAACCCTCACTCCCCGGCCCCTCTCCCGAAGCTTCGGGAGGGGGGCCCTGGTAGGCTACGCTGCAAACTTTCTGGCTGAGGGCTGTCTCATTGTCGATTTCATCTCATCGCTGGCAGTATCCATACCTATCAAAGCAACGGAGGCGGCAAAGAGTACCAGGTCTTTCAGCAAAAACTCGCCGGGTAAGGATAAATAGGGGAAACCACTTCCGTAAGTCACCTTGGGAGCTATCACGAAGATAGTCAGAGTACCGGCAAAAAGTCCCAGTAAGACAAATCCCACGTACCTGGTCCCGATTCCGGCGAACAGCAGTAAGGCGGCGATAACTTCGACAGCACCGAGAAAATACACAAAGGCATTAAATGCCAGGAAAGGGAAAGAGGCCTGGAGCAATCCAACTACCGGGCTGGGGTCTACAAATTTTAAGGCCCCAATCCAAAAAAGTACGATTCCCATACTGATCCGCAAAACAAGTAACGAGATTTTTTGAGTTAAGTTAAAAAGACCGTCCATAGGTTTCTCCTTTCTTGAAAGTTACAGGTTCTTAAGTTTCTACGGGTTGTTACAGAGACCCCCTGCGCCGCGCCACGCAGGATTAGCCGAGCGTGTAAGGGATAAGTCGAGGGCGGTGGTCCAGGGTCTCGAGCGTGTAAGGGATAAGAGGTAACCTTAGCGCCGATGAGCCGCAGCCTTATTCTTGGCTCTGGACCGGAGATCGATGGACCTTTCTATGGATTTCACTTATCCGCTTCCCCGGATCCTATTTTGTTTTGCCTTTTTCCTGTCTGTCGCCTCACTTCGGCGCTCTACATAAAGTTCGTCGCTCGATTTATGAAATCCTTACGGAGATTTACTACGTTAAGTCGGCCTCTGTTCTTTTTCACCGAGGAGGTGGTGGGGGTGCAGGCAGCCCCCCGCTCCCTTCCAGGGGGATTTTTTTGACCTAACCCCCCGACCCTCCTTCCCGACGTTGGGGAAGGGGCTTAGGGGGCCTACGCACCCGGTTAAAAACAGAACTGCCCGAACTAACTCGTTCCCAGGCTCCGCCTGGGACTGCATGATGGGAGGCTCTACCTCCCCTCCTTGCACATCGAGGCAGAGCCTCTAGATAGGCATTCCCAGGCTCCGCCTGGGAACGAGGAAATACGGGACTTCCCCCTTATCCCGGCGCGTAGGGGGGAGGGGGTTAGGCTAGAAAAAAACCTACCCCTGAGAGGGTCAGGGGAGTAGGTTCCTAAAAAAGAGACCCAGAGGGTATCGAGAAAGAGCCAGGGGCTTAAGTCAACGCCAGTGGGGCAACTCCGCCCTTTGGGGTGATAAAGTATATCAGCCCCGTAGGCTTTCCATTTAGATCAGAGGTTATGCAGCTTTCCTAAGCCGCTGTAGAGCGAGCAAAGGGAAGGCGCACCCTTTAAAACTGGGTCTACGTTTGAGTTTGTAAATACTCAGAGCTCCCTCATGACTTTCTCTTTCCAGGATACAAAGGGCAACCAAGCCGCAGGGAAGGTGATGTTGTTGGGCTCGAAGGGATCGAGTCTGACAACCCCCGATCCCCAATTGATCTTTACCGACCTTGATGACTTCCTCCACCGGCCCGCGCCTCCGACACCCTTGACGCTCCTGTTTAGCCGAAAAGGTCAGGCGATGGGTGGCATCGTAGGGGCATAGGGCCCTGCGCCCCTACTTACCGTGCCTGACAACGCGTACTTTAATCCCCCCATTCCACCTACCCACCTCGGTCCAATCAGGGTACTTTCGATAACCTCGCACCGGTTGCCCATGGAAATGGCGATCCTTTTTGATCTGACCCTCGAAATTCCCACAAAACTCCCCCATCCGCTTGAGCAAATGCTCAACACGGATACCACGAATCAAACCACCCATACTCCGGGGACATCTCAAGCGATGGCGGGCACAACTGAGCCATTCCAAAGCCAAGTCGTATTTGGAGGTCCCTCCTTTTTGCTAGAACTTAAATCCCAAGGGAATACGGATCTTTCCATCGGTCCAAACCAGCCTCCCCACCGCCCCCCCGAAGACCGGTTTTCGATCCTGGGTCGCATAAACCCAGGGAAGGCCTTCCATAACCT